>R19__coassemble_21_pt1 | contig 109599 bp, 101 predicted proteins | sample R19__metabat2_low_PE_032 | metagenome-assembled genome bin R19 | reverse complement strand
TTCTTCAGATAGATGCCGCCTTCATAAAGTTTTACCATTTTGTGTTCTCCTTTATTGTGACGAGATCTGTCATGCGGACAGACCTCGTCATATTTGCTTCAATGTATCAATCAGACAATGAGACCGTAGATACCGATGACAGCCATGACTGCCAGAATTGCAAGGTTGATGAAGGATACCGCGAACAGTTCAATGAAGAGCTTGTTCTGAGGGAAACGTTCATCCGCATTTTCCTGCTGAGCAACACCAGCCATGATCAGAGCACCTGTTGTGGAAATAGGTGTGTAACCTGCGATTGTACCGCCAATTACAACCATTGCTACAAGCAGAACTCCATTTGCGCCGATGCTGGATGCCAGCTGTCCGCAAAGAGGAACAAGTGTCGGGAATACAACACCAAGACCTGAAGAGAAGAAGCTCATTACACCGGCTGTGATTGCCATGATCGGAGCTGTGCTGGAAGGACCCATGATGGATTCAAGAGCTGCTACGAGGATATCGATACCGCCGGAGAGGGACACGATGTTCATCAGCATTCCTACACCCATAACCATGATGATTACATTCCAGGGAACACCGGATACAGCTTTCTTTTCAACACCGCAGCCTGTAACGATCAGAATAGAACCAATGAGGAAGCCTGTAAGACCAACGTTCCAGCTGAAGAACAGAACGCCGACTGCCAGTACAACAAGACCTGCCAGAGAGAGGAGCTGCTGCCATGTGAATGCAGGAAGCTTTTCCTTTTCGCCGGATGCCTTTTCAACCTTCCAGCCTTTGTAATATACATAAACAACGATAGCTGTAACAACGCATGTCAGAGCTGTGCAGATCATAATCGGAACAGTATTGCCTGTCATGCCCTGTTCTTCCATCAGAGAGCTTACAACTGCAGCTTCAGGTGTCAGAGGGGACATACGGCCTGCCATAGCACCCATATCACCGATGATTGCTGTCATAATCGGGTTGATACCTGCGGAGATGGAAAGCGGAATAGCGATAACAGGAATGATTGCCAGGCAGGGAATGGAGCCCGGACCTGCTGCTGAGAGAACCATGCCGATGATGAACATTACAACAGGGATCAGCTTTGCAGGAACGAGGTTTACAACCTTCTTGGCAAAGAGTTCCAGAGTTCCGTTGGAATTAATAATAGCGAAGAGATAAGTAACACCGACCATCTGTACAAACAGAGATGTTCCGAAGCCGGAGACAACCTGCTTTGCAGTAATCTGATCAGGGAAGAGAAGTGTCAGGATCATTGCAAATCCGATTGCAACGATACCTACGTTAGCTTTGCGAACGAAGCCGACTGCAATCGCAACCAGCAGAAGAATTAATGAAATAAGACCGAGATTCATGATTTATTTAACCTCCTTGAATACGATGCATACAGGGCTGCCTGTTTCGATAATATTCAGAGTAGGTGTCAGTACGCCTGTAACTGCATCAAATGTGAATTCGATAATAGTGTCGCTGTCTTCATTTGCTACATAGCAGTGATCTTTCGGACCGAAGCAGAAGAAGCGGGGTGTCTTGCCTAAGCAAGGATAGAAACCTGTGTTTCTCAGATAACCTGTAACAGGATCGATGTGGTATACAGCCATGGAGTCTGTATATCTGTTGGATACAAGAACCCAGGAACCTGAAGGATCTACCATAACTTCAGAAGCATCGGAATAGCCTGTTACTGTTTCAGGAACTGTCGTCAGTTCCTGCAGAGCTTTCATTTCGCCTGTTTCTTCGTTGAACTGGAAATACAGAACCTTGTTTCCTTTTTCTTCGCACATATACAGCCATCTGTTGTTCGGATGCATTGCTGCGTGTCTGGGTTCATCCCATGTACGTGAGAAGAACTGAGCTGTCTGTGTAAATTCACCTGTTTCTTCGTTGTACTTCAGAGCTCTCATCTGGCCGAAACCGTTGATTCTGCCCTGTGCACATGCAAACAGGTAATTTCTCTTCTTATCCCAGAGGCACTGATGAATTGTGGAAACTTTGCCTGGTTCCTTGCCTTCGTATGTATACTTAGCGACTACTTCGCCAAGTGAACCATCTTCATTTCTTGCGATTGTATAAAGTGTTCCGCCCTGAAGAGTAGCTACAATTACATTCTTATTATTTTTGTCTACAGTAACGTCAACGGGATTCTTTCCGCCGATATCTACTGTGTTGAGGTATTCAAGTGTCTGGTCTTCCAGAACTTTATAAGATGTTACCTTTGTGAAATCACCATGTACGCTGTACAGGAACTTGCCTGTAAGATCCAGTGTCTGGAAAGAAGGGTTTTCTTCTGTCTTCAGAGTCTGAATGAGATTCCACTTTCCGCTCTGCTCATCGATCTGATAAACTCTCAGACCTTCACCACGAGCATTGCGCTGTTTTGTTGTGCGGCAGCCAACATATGCGTAATACATACACATTCCTCCTTATTTTGCCTTTTGCCGCTGCGTCCCCCAACGCCCGATTACATTCTATGTGAAAGCGTTATCAATTTGAAATTCCCAAAAAGAAAAAGAGATTATTCCACAAAGGAATAACCTCAGTACTGTATTCAGTTTGCGTTGTAATGTTCTTCCACCATGGATATGAAGTCCATGATATCCGGACTCTTAAAGCACTTTTCCGCTGCCATCAGCCATACATTACGGGTAACCGGCGCTCCGGAAGCGTCATATACTTCAATCAGATCTGCTTTCTCATGATCAATCACCCAGTGATTTCCGAAAAGGAACGTAATGCCGAGTCCGTTTTCTACCATCGCAATTGCAATTTCGTGATAAGGAACTTTAAAGGCTTCATTCTGTACGGTTCCGAAACGGTCATGCCACCACTGATCTACAAGAAGCTGAACAAGAGGGTTCAGATAGGACTTGATTACAGGCTGCTGGCCGATTGCTTCAAAAGACATATTTTTTGGTACAAGAACATAAAGCTTTTCTTCAAAAAGTCTGATCTTTTCACCGATGAACGGATAGTCGCCGCATACAATGCCAATGTCCACAGAGCCGTCCGTCAGCTGCTGAATAATCACATCACTGGAATTGGATACTGTCTTGATCTGAACACGGTCATATTTATCTTTGTATTCTCTGAACAGTTTTGCCATATGAACACGTGCAAAAGAATTCGGAACACCCATGGTCAGAAGTTCCTTTGTACTGGATCCTTCGGCAAAATGTTCCCGTATTTCCCTCATAAAGGCAAGCTGGGCACGTGCCTTGGTAACCATATACCTTCCTTCATCTGTAAAGATGACACCGGTACTTGTTCTTTTGACGACTTCAATATTGAACTCGTCTTCTATCGACTTCAGTCTTTTGCTCAATGCCGACTGTGTAATATAAAGTGATTCTGCCGCCTTTGACATGCTGCGTTTTTCATACAGCATGACCAGAATCTCCCAGTCTATCTCTCTCATATTGTCCCCTTAAATACTGCAGACGCATAAGCAGATCGTTATCCGGGCTCGATCTGTCTCATGCATACTGATAATTTCTTTTATCATATCCTGTTTTCAGAATATTTTAAATAACTTGCGCATATATACGCATAAAAACGGAAGGGGTTCTCACCTCTTCCGCTTTTGTACTTATTCAGATCAGCCCTGTACTTTGTCGATTGTTTCAAGGATGTAATCTGTCAGTTCTGCTGCAGATGCATCTTCTACGAATGTAGTAAGAACAACCTTCTTTTCCTTGTTCAGGCAGATATCCAGAGCTTCATCCAGAATACGGCTGCGATCAGCGTAACCGATATGGATCATCATCTGGCCCATTGCTCGGATCAGTGAGCAGGGATTTGCATGATGTCCTCTGCCATGAGTCATCAGATAAGGAGCTGTGCCGTGAATTGCTTCAAACAGTGCATACTGATTGCCGATGTTGGAAGAGCATGCATTGCCCAGACCGCCTGCATGTTCAGCAGCGACGTCAGTAACGATATCACCGTACAGGTTCGGCAGTACGATAACTTCCATGCCTGCATTGAAGTCAGGATCCAGCATCTTTGCACACATAGCATCTACAAGCTTCTCCTGAACTTCGATTTCAGGGTATTCTTCACCAACACGTCTTACAGCCTGAATGAAGTTGCCGTCAACGAGCTTGACAATATTTGCTTTTGTTACAACAGTAACATTCTTCTTGCCGTTCTTTCTTGCATGTTCGAAAGCTGCTCTTGCGATTCTTTCGGAGCCCTGCTTTGTCTGAACCTTGAAGTCGATTGCCAGATCATCATCAACCTGAATACCCTTGTTGCCGAGAATGTATTCACCTTCGATGTTTTCTCTGAAGAATGTCCAGTCAATATTCTTGTCGGGAATACGGATCGGACGTACAGCAGCGAACAGTTCCAGTTCGCGGCGCAGCAGAGAGTTTGCAGAAACCAGATTCGGCAGACCGTCACCGGCACGAGGGGTTACCATCGGTCCCTTAACCAGAACATCGCACTTCTTGATTTCTTCCAGGCATTCAGCCGGCAGAGATTCAAGCTTTGCAACACGGTTCTCAATGGTCATACCTTCGATTGTACGAAGTTCAATCTTTCCTGCTTCGATTTCAGGCTTCAGCAGTCTGTTAACAACACGCAGAGCCTGTTCCATCAGGATCGGACCCACGCCGTCACCGGGCATAATACCGATAACGATCTTTTCAAGCTTGGAGAAATCCTTTACACCGGAACCCGCCTTCATCTTTTCGATGCGGGCATATTCCCCTTCGATCAAACCGGCGAATGTCTCGCAGGCTTTGTTTGTATTTTCAATGCTTCCCATGATTTTTTACCCTTTCGTATTTTTGTTCTCAGGCATCCATTTCAGCGAGCTGCTTCTGCAGGAATCTCAGCTGTCCGCCTGCGAGTACTACTTCTACTTCATTATCTGTAAGATCAAGCTTTACAGTGAATTCAAAGTTCTTTGTAACATCCTTGACAACAACTCTTCTTGTCGGAATCTGATCAAGGAGATTATTGATTTCAAGATCATCCATCTGATCGATCTGATCATATGCAGAAGGATCTTCGAAGAGCATCGGAATAACACCATGGTTAACCAGATTTCCCTTATGGATACGAGCGATATTCTTGGCAATAACACACTTTACACCAAGGTACATAGGGTTGATCGCTGCATGTTCTCTGGAAGAACCCTGGCCATAGTTTTCGCCGCCTACGATGATGCTTCCGCCTCTTGTTTCCTTGAGTTCCTTTGCTCTTGCAGCAAAATCGGGAGCGTAACGGTGGTAGCAGTACTGGCTCATCAGCGGGATATTGGAACGCATGCTGGAGAATTCAGCAGATGCAGGTGTGATATCGTCTGTAGATACATTATCCAGTGTCTTCAGAGATACAGGAGCGAGCAGATGCTGTTCGGGGATCTCAGGAACAGGCAGGAACTTGATGTTAGGTCCCTTGATGATTTCAACCTTCTTTGCTTCTTCCGGTTCAAGAGGCTGAATGATCATGGAATCATCAATAATGTACTTTTCAGGTTCATGGATATCAGCGAGCTTGACAATGTCTTCACCCATGATTTCTTCTGCTGTTGCGAATGTACCTGTAATTGCTGTAGCAGCTGCACTTTCAGGGGATACCAGATAGATTTCAGCTGTAGGGTTGCCTGCACGACCTTTGAAGTTACGGTTGGATGTACGTACTGCAACACCATTTGTAGCAGGTGTCTGGCCGATTGCGCAGCAAGGTCCGCATGCGATTTCAAGCATACGTACGCCTGCTTCAACGAGTGTATCAATATAACCGTCACGGAGAAGTTCTCTGTATGTCTGCTTTGATGCAATTGCACATGTGCAGCTTACATTCTCATTTACATGGTGTCCCTTGAAGACTGTAGCAGCCTTGGCTACATCTGAGTATGAAGTATTTGTGCAGCTTCCGATGAACACCTGCTGTACAGGCTTCTTCTTGGCATCAACGAGCTTCATAACATTATCAGGGTTGTGAGGGCATGCAATCAGAGGTTCAAGTTCACTGAGATTGATGTTGATTTCTTCATCATATTCAGCGTCTTCATCCGGCAGCATCTCTACATAAGCTTCCGGTCTGCCCTGCGCTGTGAGGAACTTCTTTACCTGTTCATCTGCAGGGAAGATCGATGTTGTAGCACCCATTTCTGCACCCATGTTGGCAATTGTTGCACGAGCAGGAACTTCAAGATCCTTTACTGCAGGTCCTACATATTCATATACATTGCCGAGACCGCCCTTGATGGAGACGATTCTGAGCATTTCAAGGATTACTTCCTTTGTATTGCATCCGGGCTTGAGAGCACCTGTCAGATTTACTTTTACAATACGGGGCATCTTCAGACGCATAGGAACGCCTGTCATAGCTGTAGCTACATCCATGCCGCCTACGCCGATGCACAGCATACCGATGGATCCGCCGTGAGGTGTGTGGCTGTCGCCGCCCATGGATACCTTGCCGGGAGCACCGAAACGTGCTACATGCACTGTATGGCAGATACCATTGCCGGGACGGGATACGTGTACACCGAATTTCTTAGCTGCGGACTGCAGATAGATATGATCATCCGGTGTCATGTTGTTTACATAAAGCAGGTTATGATCAAGATAGCTTACGGAGCATTCTGTTCTGATTCTGTCCAGACCGATTGCTTCAAAAGCAAGGTATGTCATAACTGCGTTGATATCATGAGTCAGTGTCTGGTCTACTTTGATGAATACTTCATCACCGGGATTCATGGAACCGGACACAAAATGAGATTCAATGATCTTTCTTGTCAAAGACTTTCCCATAGGTTTTTTCTCCTGTTTTTAATGATAGATTCTTACAGCTTCCCGTATCCATCCGGAAACGTGATGCGCATTTCTCCTCTTTGCCGGGCATTTACGATGCAGCAATCTCCTTTTCGAATGTGCAGAAATAACGGTTCTGCTGTTTGTTTTTATACCTGAATAACTGCTTGTTTCCTGAATGCATTTGGGGGACGCAGCCGGAAATCAATTCTGATCAGGATTCAAGTAACTACATTATAGAAATGCAGGCATGTGAATTGAATATCAAAGAAAGAATGTCCCATGTATTCCACTTTGGAATAACAAAAGCAGACCTGCAATACAGGTCTGCTTTCTGTTTCAGCCGATCCAGGTAGGATACTTTCCGTCAAAGCATGCTTTGCAAAGGGGAAGACCTTCTACGGTCTTTTCAAGATCCTCCGTACGCATATAGCCAAGAGAATCCGCACCAATCATTCTGCAGATTTCATCTGTGGACATTCTGTCTGCGATCAGCTGTGAGCTGTCCGGAACATCAGTCCCGTAATAGCATGGATGCAGAAAGGGCGGTGAACTGATTCTGACATGCACTTCCAGTGCTCCTGCATTACGAAGTTCTTTAATAAGATTGGCAATGGTTGTACCTCTGACAATAGAATCATCAATCAATACAATGCGTTTCCCTCTGGCAGCGTCCTTCAGGACACTGAGTTTCATATGTACTGCTGTTTCTCTTTCCTTCTGTGTCGGCTTGATAAAAGTACGGCCGATATAACTGTTCTTATGAAACAGCTGGACAAACGGAATTCCCGCACGGTCGGCATATCCTGCTGCTGCCGTCATTCCGGATTCCGGAACACCGGAAACGATATCCGCTTCCACCGGATACGCTTCCGCCAGTGCCTGACCGCCCTTGAATCTTGCCTGGTATACACTTCTTTCATCGATCTGTGAATCAAGACGGGCAAAGTAAATATATTCAAACACACAATGAGAATGACATCTGCCGCACATGGATGTATCACTTTCCAGTCCGTTCTTCGATACAGTGATAATCTCTCCCGGTCTTACATCTCTGACGAATTCAGCTCCGACAGCTTCCAGTGCGCATGACTCAGAGGCAAATACATAACCAGTTTCCGTTCTGCCGTAACATAACGGTTTCAGTCCCCAGGGATCTCTTACAGCAACCAGCTTTCGCGGGCTCATGATCAGAAGCGCATAGCCGCCCTGCAGCTGCGGAGCTGCGAGCTTTACTGCTTCTTCGATCGAAGATGTTTTTGCCCTGCTTCTGGCAATCAGAATCTGAATCACTTCCGTGTCTGCTGTTGCTTTGAAGGTAATACCTTCTTTCATCAGTTCTTCTTTGATGATGCCGGCATTGACAATATTGCCGTTATGCACCAGAGCCAGTGTTCCTTTCAGGTAATAGCTGACTACCGGCTGGGTATTCTGAAGAGAACTGCCGCCTGCAGTGGAATAACGTACGTGTCCGATACCGATATTGCCTTTCAGCTCATTCAGAGTATTCTGATCAAAGACTTCTGTAACAAGTCCCATATCTTTATGCAGTGAAATATTTCCTCTTTCACCGGTGGAGTCACATACTGCAATCCCTGCGGATTCCTGTCCTCTGTGCTGAAGTGCAAGCAGACCATAATAGATATCATGCGCTGTATCCTGTCTTTGGCAATCCCACACCCCGAAGACACCGCACTCTTCATGAAGCTTATCATCATCGTATAACATTCTCTGATTTCTCCGTTTCACAAAGGGTATTCTAAGACTGCGGAACTATGATGATAATCACGAAGCTTCCTTATACCTATACTTTTTTTGAATAGGCAATAATCTGCAGGTTATACATCAACGGTATCCTCTTCTTTTTTATTTTTCCTGAATCTGCTTTCCGCAGATATGCTCAATCGAAATTTCATACAGCTGTACAGCATTGATCCCCAGTCTGATTTCTTCTTCCATTTCTTCTTCCGAAGGATAGAACCTGCGGGCAAGCTGTCTCACATGATATAAAGTTTTTTCACGATCTTCGACCAAAGCACATCTTCCGAATACTACGGCGCTCTGCAGGAACGGAGCCCATTCTCCTTCTTTATATGTTTCATTGCCGTATACAGTAAAACAGACTTTGTCATCTTTCTTCAGGGAATCCACTTTATGTCCGCTCTTTGCGCCATGGAAATAGATCTTTTCATGTCCTTTGTCATAGTAATAATCCACCGGGAGTGCAAAGGGATACCCATCATCCCCGTTTACTGCCAGTACACCTCTTTTTTCCTTCTGAAGAAGATCTTTTGTTTCTTCTTCGGAGAGTGCATTCTTTGTTCTTCTCAGTTTTCTGAACATATTCTTCACCTTTACAGTACCTAATATAAAAGCGGTCCTTGCAAACCGCTTTGCAGTATTCCGTTAACGGCTGATTCTCTTCAGTTTCAGCAGTTCGTAAGGAATACAGATTGTTTCTCTTACTGCATATGTCAGCAGCAGCCACCATGGTGTAGGAGCAGGCAGCGCATATGCTTTGATCCCGAATGCTGAGGCAATCATCTTTGCCCGGAACTCATGAAATTCACTCGTCACAACAATAACAGTGTCATTTATATAGTTTAATGAGAACCTGAAATTCTCATATGTAGTTGTACTTTGATCTTCTTTTATAATCCGTTCCGGTTCAATTCCCTGTTTTACCAGTGAACGGTACATTGCTTCCGCTTCGGAGATATTCTCGTCATCTCCTTTGCCGCCGGACACAATACACCGGCATTCAGGATGTTTCTTCAGATATAACGCAGCCTGATCAACTCTGGTCTGAAGAATCCTTCCCGGCTCTTCATCAAACACTCTGCATCCCAGTACAATCAATGTATCTGTATCTGCAGGCTTCTTTATACAAGAAGAGATCATCAGCACAATACAGATCAGAATATCACCGAAGATCATCGCTGCTGTGAGCAGTAACAGGATTTTCCACAGCCTTCCCATTGCAGCGATCTTTTCCCAATGATGCAGAACTGCAAGTACAGAAAGACATAGCACAATTCCTGCAGCGTTGCCGGCATTCAGATCTTTTCCTGTAAAAAGAGGAAGTATAAACCAGAAGAGAATCAGCAGTACAGCAAATACAATAATCTTCTGTATCATAACTTATGCATGGATGCCGTCTTTCATCATTTCATCATGCAGCAGAATTCTCTGTTCCAGTTCTCTTGCACTTAAACGGACAGCCCCCTGAGAGAATACTGCATTCTGGATCAGCCCGTCGGATGTAGCAACGGTCATGTTGTACTTTCCTTTCAGATCATGTGCCAGTTTCTCAATATAACTGTCAGCGGTCTGGTCTGTTCTTGTATATACAATCACCATCTGTCCGCGTTCTGTTGTTGAGCCGATATTGGCAGACCTTTGATATCCGTCAAAGACAACAATCATCTTTGAACCAAGATATCCCTGATAATTAAACAGACGGTCCAGAAGCTGTTCTCTGGCAACCGAAATACTTTCCTTTGCAGTTGCTTTCAGATCCCCCCAGCTGTAGATCATGTTGTATCCGTCTACGATCAGGCAGTCCGGAAGATCCGGTCTGTGCACCGGTTTCATCGGTTTCTCTTCTTTCGGTTTCGGCTTTGGCTTCTTATTCTCATTCCGGTTGCGTCCTCTGGCATTCTCAAGAATCGTCATCAGATCATCATCATTGACTTTATAGCGGGTGCTGCGGTATCCGGAAGAGGAGACATCCTGCTTCAGCTGGATATGCATTGCTTCATCGCATTTATCCCAGGGTACAAAGTAACCTGCACCATGGGCACAGAAAACTGAGCCGGTGGGGTTGTAAAGATCTGCTTCACTGTCATAACCGGTTATTTCTACAATACGGTCCTGATCTTCTGCAGGTGCATATCCTTCCGGCTGTGCGGAGAATTTACCTCTGCCCTTTGTATAAGCAATGACATCATTCTGATAATTGACAAGGGTACGTACCGGACCTTTGCCTTTGATGATCATCATGCCTGTACCGGGATCTTCTACTTCTACTTCGGCATGACGTTCATCCATCTCAAACAATGCACGGGACAGACTTTCTGCCGGAACTTCAAGAGTGAATCTGTAATAAGGTTCCAGCAGAATACATTCTGCTTTCTTAAGACCTTGTCTTACTGCACGGCAGGCAGCCTGTCTGAAGTCACCGCCGACCGTATGCTTGACAGAACCTCTTCCGGTCACAAGGGTAATATGCACATCCGTCAAAGGAGAACCGGTAAGAACACCCCTGTGATGCTTTCTTTCCAGCGCAGAAAGAATTGACCTCTGCCATCCGGAAGAAAGAACATCTGTACTGCACGCTGAATCAATCACAATACCGCTGCCTCTTTCCCCGGGTTCCATATGAAGATGCACTTCGGCATAATGACGCAAAGGTTCGAAATGTCCTTTTCCTTCCGTCGGTTCCGCAAGTGTCTCCATATAGATAATCTTTCCGGTGCCGAAACCCACCTGAATTCCGGAACGATCATAGATTTTCTTCTGCAGTACTTCCATCTGCATGCTTCCCATGATCCTTACCTGAATCTTCTTAGTGCGGTCATCCGTTGTAATCTCCAGCTGAGGATCCTCCTCCATCAGCTGGCGGCATGTATCCGCAAGAGCAAGCTGGTTCGCTCCATACGGAAGCAGCAGTTCATATGTCATGAATGCTCCGAGTACCGGCTGTTCACTGTCTTCTTCAATACCAAGACCCTGTCCTGCTTCAAAAGACTGCAGTCCTTTGACAGCCACGATCATGCCGGCCTCAGCTTCATCAATCATTTCAAAAGATGCACCGTTATACAAACGGATCTGATCCGCCTTCTCTTCCTCGTTGATTCTCTGTTTTGCTTTCAGCACACCGCCGGTGATCTTCATATGCGTCAGACGAGTCCCGCTGTCATCTGTTGTGATCTTGTATACACGCGCACCGAATTCCTCCGGCCATGACTTTTCCATAGACCAGTGAACAATGGTATCCATCAGTTCTTTTACGCCGTCATGTTTCAGTGCAGAACCGAACAATGTCGGGAAACATTCTCTTCTCTGGATTGCTTCACGAATCATGTCTTCCGGAATCTTCTCTGTTTCCAGATATACATTCATCATGTCTTCATTCACCATGGCAAGATGATCCACATAATCCTCAGCAGCGAAATCAATGCAGTTATCCGAAAGATGTTTCTTCAGATCATTCATCAGATCTTCCTGTTCACGATAGGAAATATCCATCTTGTTAACAAAAATAACACAAGGTACATGATAATGTTCCAGACACTTCCAGATCGTCTCTGTATGGCTCTGTACACCATCCTGTCCGTTGATCAGAATAACCGCAAGATCCAGTACCGACAAAGCACGTTCCATCTCGCTCGAAAAATCCACATGCCCGGGAGTATCAATGACATATACATCCGTATCATTCCAGTGAAAGTTTGTTTCCTTGGAATAAATCGTAATACCATGACTTCTTTCCTGTTCATCATAATCAAGTACGGTATCTCTGTGATCTACACGTCCTGCTTTTCTGATCTTTCCGGAAAGATAAAGCATACTTTCTATACAAGTTGTTTTGCCGGCATCTACATGTGCCAGAATACCAATAACCGTTTTCTTCATACCTGTTTATTATAAAGCATTCGTGCACAACGTCAAAAAAGGTACCCGCATAAACAGGTACCTTTTGCAATCATCCTTCCTTATATGTCACCCATGAACCATTATCAGCGATCCATTGTCCGTCACCGATTCTGTACCATGTATAAGTCGCACCGTTGTAAATATCATATACATCGTACGATTTTCCATTTTCTGTCTTTCCCGCTTTATCAGACGAAGCATTCGGAAGTTTGCGGATATTCAGACCTGATACATTCACCTTTACTTTACCGACCACTTCATTGGCATCTCTCAGCTTGGAATTATCTGTCCACGAAGCACATGTTTCTTCAGTAACAGCGATTTTCTCTTCAAGAGTATTCTTCAGATCAAGAATACCGTACTTTCCGTTCAGTTTGACAAATACTCTTCCGTTATAAGATACAGAAGCATCTTCAAAGATAAAATCCGTTACTTCATTGCCCTCTGTATCAATATATCCCCATTTTCCATCTTTCCGTACAGGACAGTATCCATCTTCAAACCATTTCGAATACTGATACCATTCCGAAGTAATCAGTTTTCCTGTACTGATATCAACCAGACCGATGGAATTCCTGTCATCATCTGCCTTATAAACAGCTGCGTATCCGTTGCAGGAATACTTGTCTTTCATAAGGTAGTTCCATTTCGCTCCCGTATTGCCGCTGCTGTCTACATACTGGGCTCCGATCGTATTTCCGTTCGTATCCTTCATTACGAGGATTTTATTGCACAGGTCTGACGGAATTGATTTTTCATCAAGCGGACCTTCGTCAGAATAAACCCGGTCATTGCAAGTATAGAATCCAGCAATTACATCTAATCCTGTCGGCAGCAGGTTCTCATAGGAAAATGTCCTGAAATCACTTGAAATCAGATATGCCGTCATATCAGATGAATTTATATCCCCGTAGATTCCGTTCATGACGTACTGGCAGATTGCGAATGCATTGCCCCATGATGTCTTTGTAAATACCGCGGGAATCAGCACATTGCCGTCATAGTCCATAATGCCCTCTTTGCCGTTCTGTCCGAAGTACATTACATTTCCCGTGTAATAAACAGCATCAGCCCACTGTACACCCGGTCCTTCATAAAGATTGTAATAGTCACTGCTTGAAGGAAGAAGCTGAACAGGATCATCAATCTGATCAACAGGCATGGAAGGACTGATAATCCACTTAACAGATACAGTATCTCCTTTTGTTTTTGTCTGTTCTTCCTGTTCTGTTTCGAGCACTTCTTCTGTTTCTTCTGCTGTTTCGAGCTTTGCTGAAGGATCAGCAGTAATGTCAGGTGATGCCGATTCCTCACCACTTCCGGAAGCAGCTGCTGAACCGTCTGTATAAATGTTAATACAGCCGCTCAGAAATAATACGGCAGCAATCCCCGCTGCCGCAAATGTTTTTCTCTTCATAAATGATCTTTCCCTCTTTTTCCGTCACACACTTGACTAGATTAAGCATACCTAAAAAACATACTTCTGAAACTTAAGAAAAAGCAGTACTGCCTGTTACAGACAGTACTGCTTGAAAGAATAAGATAAATTACTTAGCGTAAGGATTCTGGTAATCGTATGTCTTTTCGAGGATTTCTTCCATATCCTTGATCATCGGCATACGAGGGTTGGCCGGTGTGCACTGGTCTTCGTAAGCATTCATTGCAATACGATGCTTAGCTTCTTCCCATGCTTCTCTGGAGATACCCTGAGATTCGAAGTTATATGCAAGGTTTACTTCAACGAGCAGCCTTTCAACTGCATCAGCGAACATTTCAACGCCTTCTTCTGTTGTCTTAGGATTCAGACCGATCAGTTTAGCAAGTTCGCAGTACTTTTCATCAGCCTTGTAGTATTCAATCTTAGGCCATACATTCAGCTTTGTAGGAACTGTGCCGTTGTAACGAATGACATGAGGCAGCAGGATACCGTTTGTACGTCCGTGAGGAACGTGGAATTCACCGCCGATCTTATGAGCAAGAGAGTGGTTCATGCCCAGGAATGCATTCGCAAATGCCATACCTGCGATTGTAGCTGCATTATGCATCTTCTCACGTGCTTCAGGATCGTTCTTGCCGTACTTGACGGAACGAGGGAGGTAATCAAATACCATCTTGACTGCCTGCTTAGCCCATCCGTCTGTAAAGTCACTTGCAAGGATGGAAACATATGCTTCGATTGCATGTGTCAGTACGTCAATACCTGTATCTGCAGCGATGCTTGCAGGCAGTGACATTGTCAGTTCAGGGTCAACAATAGCAACTGTAGGTGTCAGTGCATAGTCTGTCAGAGGATACTTCTTGTTTGCATCTGTATCAGTAATAACAGCAAACGGTGTTACTTCGGAACCTGTACCGGATGTTGTAGGGATACATACCAGATGAGCCTGCTTGCCCAGTTCAGGGAAACGGAATGCACGCTTGCGGATATCCATGAACTTCTGCTTGATATCATCGAAGTTTACTTCAGGATGTTCGTACATCAGCCACATTACCTTGGCTGCGTCCATTGCGGAACCGCCGCCGAGTGCGATGATTGTATCAGGTTCGAAGTTTCTCATCAGAGAGAGACCCTTCTTGACTGTGTTGAAGCTGGGATCTGATTCAACTTCGCAGAACAGTTCTACATCAACAGGATTTCTTCTGCCGGCCAGAACATTTTCAATCTTGGATACATATCCGAGCTTGTACATGCCGCGGTCTGTAACGATCATGACACGTTCCATCTGCTTCATATCTCTCAGATACTTGATTGCATTTCTTTCGAAATAGATTTTAGGAGGAAGTTTAACCCACTGCATATTGTTATTTCTCCTTCCGATATGCTTGATGTTCAACAGGTTTACTGCACTGACGTTGTTGGATACAGAGTTATGGCCGTAAGAGCCGCAGCCCAGTGTCAGTGAAGGGATAAATTCATTGAACACACCGCCGATACCGCCGAATGTGGAAGGAGCGTTTTCAATGATTCTGCACGCTTTGCAGGCTTTGCCGAAAGCAAGGATGACATCCTGATCCATGGAATGAATTGCGGCAGAATGTCCCAGACCGTTGAATTCAACCATCTGTCTGGCAAGATCAATACCGTTTTCTGTGGATTCAGCCTTCAGTACAGCAAGTACAGGAGACAGCTTTTCACGTGTCAGAGGTTCATCAATACCAACAAATGCACATTCAGCTAACAGAATCTGTGTATCTGCAGGAACTGTGAAACCGGCCTGTTCAGCGATCCATGCGGCAGGCTTTCCTACTACTGCAGGGAATACTGTCTTGTTTCTGTCAGGGAACATATAGTTCTCAAGCATCTTCTTTTCATCTTCGTTTACAAGATATGTCTTGAATCTCAGCAGTTCTTCCATGAATTCATCATAGATTTCATGGTCAATAATAACTGCCTGTTCGGAAGCACAGATCATGCCGTTATCGAAAGACTTGGAAAGTACAATATCATTCGCAGCTCTCTTCAGCTGTGCTGTCTTTTCAACATATGCAGGAACGTTTCCGGCACCTACGCCAAGTGCAGGTTTTCCGCAGCTGTAAGCAGCCTTAACCATTGCATTGCCGCCTGTAGCGAGGATTGTAGCTACAGTAGGATGATTCATCAGAGCTGTTGTTGCATACATTGCACAGGAGCCTCTTACTTCCAGCCACTGGATGCAGTTTTCAGGAGCACCTGCAGCGACAGCAGCGTCTCTCATGCAGATAGCAGCCTGCTTTGAGCATTCAAATGCAGACGGATGGAAAGAGAAGATAATCGGGTTTCTTGTCTTCAGAGCAATCAGAGACTTGAAGATTACTGTGGATGTAGGGTTTGTTGTAGGGATAATACCGCAGATAACACCAACCGGTTCAGCGATTTCTCTGACACCTGTAATCGGATCTTCACTGATTACACCTACTGTCTTCAGATGACGCATGTTGTTTGTGACATATTCACAAGCAAACAGGTTCTTAACAGCCTTGTCTTCAAATACACCGCGTCCTGTTTCATTAACAGCTGCTTCAGCGAGCACACCGTGCTTGTCCAGACCGGCAACACTGCACTTTGCTACGATGTAGTCTACAGCATCCTGATCCAGGCCAAGGAATTCATCCAGAGCACGCGCACCGTTTGCGGCAAGCGTGTTGACGTGTTCGTCGACAAGTTCATTTGTCCATTCTTTCATTTCTGTCATATTCAACCTCCGTTTATGACTCGCATTCCGGGAGACTTTCTCCCTTCAGAGCGCACTAATAAGTTACTAGTTTGTGAATTCGTTGTCAATTTCTTTTTGTTAAATATTTAACAAGATCGGAAAGTGATAACGTTTTCATGCGCAATTTGCATATTTACGAATTTTTTTATGCATTTTATATTCATGCGCAAAAAAAGAAACCCTGCATTGCAGAGTTTCTGTTCTGTTATTCTGTTCTGAGAGCTGTTACAGGATCCTGCTTGGAAGCTTTTCTTGCCGGGAAGAGACCGCCGATACAGGTAAGAATAATACTCAGCAGTATGAGACCAATCGCAGCACCTGCAGGCAGATAAGCATTCAGGTCATTTCTTCCTGAAATTGAATGCATTAATGCATTGCCCGGAATCAGCAGAAGCAGAGAAATACCGATACCGATCAGACCTGCGAGAAGACCGATGATAAATGTTTCAGCATTGAAAACCTGGGAGATATTGTGCTTCGATGCACCGATGGCGCGCAGAATACCGATTTCCTTTCGTCTTTCCAGTACGCTGATATATGTGATAACACCGATCATGATAGAGGATACTACCAGAGAGATTGCTACAAAGGCAATTAATACGTAGCTGATAGAATTGACAATATCCGTAACGGAAGACATCAGAGTTCCTACGATATCTGTATAGGTAATCACTTTTTCATCATGTCCTGACTCTTCCATATCTGTATTGTACTGTTCAAGAATCTCTTTGATATGATCTTTGGACTCAAAGTCTTTCGGATAAATCAGCATGGTTGCAGGATCATCCAGATCAATACTGCCGAAGGACTTGATCGTACTGTCATATGTAGCAGATACTGAGCTTCCCATCATGGACATCATCAGTTCCTGCAGCTGTGTTTCATCCATGTTCATATGAATCGCATTTGCGAACGCATCTGCGTCAACGGAGAAGATATTCTCCATTGCAGAAGAGATGGAAGACATGGAACCTGACATACTCGATGAAATCTGTGACATCAGTTCTGTGATCATCTTTTCCATTGCCTGCGAAATCTGGTCACCGATCGCTGTCGCATAAGATGTCATGACACCGGAGAATGCGGATGCAAGCTGCTGTTCGATCTCCTCTGTATTCACACTCTTTTCAATTCCTTCGCTCAGCAGTTTCGAACCTTCTTCACTTGCCAGATAAGAACTGAAAGAAGAGCCGAGCTTTGTTACATCAGGAAGATTGTTTGCCTGTGCATAAGACGTATAGCCGTTGGCGATATCAGAAGCAATCGTACTCACTTCCTCTGTTGTCAAAGAAAGAGAAGAAAGTTTTTCCTGAAGAGCCTGTGTATTTGTACTGAGGGCATTCTGTGCACGTTCTGTCTGCAGATATGCTGCAAGATAAGTACTGTAGTTTTCAGAATCGGTATAGCCGTTTTCTTCCGCCCATTCACCATAGTCGGACATAACCGCTGTAATGACAGCTGAAATATCTTCTGTTGTGATCATCTGATCTGCTCTGGAGGAGATGATATTCTGAATCTCTGTTGAAAGTATACTCTGTCCTTCCGAAGACTGCAGCCACTGCATAATACCGTCACCGAGTTTTGCATAATCCGTAGAAGGATCGCTTGCGGCATATGCGGTATAGCCGGAAAGAATATCCGAGAACAGCTGTTTCAGATTATCCTCGTTCACTTCGATTTTCACATTATTCAGCAATGTACTGAGATCCAGAGAAGACATATCCACATTTGAGAATGCCGAAGGATCGATCAGGTCTCCCATATTCAGAGAAGAAAGATCAACATCCAGTGTCATGCCTGAGAAAGCATTTTCCAGTGCAGAAGTATCAATCTTAAATGCATTGGCAAGCATATCTTCATCAATGGAGAACATGTTTTCAAGACCTAAAGAACTGTCATCGTCATCCTCACCGAATGGTTTTCCGGTCAGTACATTTACTGCTTTATCAGCTTTTTGTGCTTTGACAATTTCACTCTGATCCGCATAACGTACAATATCCGTAATCAGATCCGGAGAATAGGCGATACCTGTTGTAAGCATGCCTGCTTTTGCGTCTTCTTTGATCTTAACGACACCTGTGATTGTCAGTGTTTCACCGTTTTCAATCAGTTCCGTCATGTATTCTTTATCTTCACGCTTATCCGTCCAGAGATTATATTCTTCATCATATTTGTAATAATCCACAGTGTTGACAAGTTTGAAGGTAAGACCGACAAGATCTTCCGGATCATATGAACCTGCTTCCGACTTCTTATCTACTGTTTCTCCTTGTGCATAAGCTTTCAGCATTTCATCAAGCTCATCGCTGTCCTTAAGTCCGAGAGAATACAGCATCAGATCAGAAAGATTGCCCATGGAAGAAAGAACAACAACACATTCATGACTGTTTTCATTCCATCTTCCGGCAATGACATCATAGGAATCTATATACAGTGACTCCTCTTCAGGCATGACATGGAAAATATCAGAAGACATATAAGAAGAGAACAAGCTCGAAGAAGAAGAACTGTATCCCATGGAACTTAATGTTGTATCAGGATTAATCTGTCTGTAGCCGTCTTCATCAAGACGGTAGATCTGAGGAGTAACATCATAGGTATATTCAATTGCGTTGGCATATTCCTCAATTCCGGATTCACCTGAATCAAAGAAAGCTTTCAGTGATTTCAGATCATTCGTTGTTACATTGGACAACATTCCTGTAACTGTTTCAATCTCATGAATGGTATTCGGATTATGCTCTCCTTCTCCATCATCGCTGCTGTGTTCAACGCCCATCATAGATGTCAGGTCCATGCTCGTACCGTCGATCTCCAGCGGATATTCCGACAGCGTTTCTTCTTCGATATTCTTGATATATGCATTCATGCCGTTGGAAAGAGACATAATCAGTGCAATACCGATGATACCGATCGATCCGGCAAAGGAAACCAGGAATGTTCTTGCTTTCTTTGTTGCAAGATTGTTAAAAGACAAAGACAGAGCTGTCAGCAGTGACATAGAAGCTTTACCGAGATTCTTATGAACTGCATTGTCATCTGCAGTTACTGCAACAGGATCTGAATCGGCTGTAATATGCCCGTCTTTCAGGCGGACAATTCTTGTTGCGTACTGTTCTGCCAGTTCAGGGTTATGTGTAACCATAACAACCAGTCTGTCTTTCGCGACTTCCTTGAGCAGTTCCATAACCTGCACACTGGTATCACTGTCCAGTGCACCTGTAGGCTCATCCGCAAGCACAATATCCGGATCATTGACCAGAGCACGGGCAATTGCGACACGCTGCATCTGTCCGCCTGACATCTGGTTCGGCTTCTTATGCATCTGATCCCCAAGGCCTACTTTACGCAAGGCTTCTTCTGCTCTTTTACGACGTTCTGCTCCGGAAATACCGGAGATCGTCAGAGCCAGTTCAACGTTTGCCAGTACAGTCTGATGCGGAATCAGGTTATAACTCTGGAATACAAAACCAATTGTATGGTTACGATAAGAATCCCAGTCTCTGTCTTTATATTTCTTTGTAGATACACCGTTGATAACCAGATCACCGGAATCATAGCGGTCCAGTCCTCCGATAATATTCAGCAGTGTAGTCTTCCCGGAACCCGAAGGTCCGAGAATTGCCACAAACTCATTGTCTCTGAGGTTGAGACTTACATGATCCAGTGCTTTCTGGATCAATGTACCTGTTTTATATTGTTTGGATATATCTTTGATCTGAAGCATCTTCTGCCTCCTTCCTCACATGCTAAAAGTCTACAAGATAACTTAACAAAGTTCATCTTAAAAGACGATCTGAAACGACACCTTTGCTCAATTGTAGGACAGTCAGAATACGGATTTCCCCGGAAACAAATCTGAACCGTACTTTAAATCTCACTGCACGATGATCCTGTAGGGGAAAATGAAAGAATACGAGAAGCTTTATAAACAGGAAAAGAAACAATAATAAGCTGACCGGCTGGTTTTTGAACAGAACACTTCACTGCTATGCTCATCCTTCAGCGCATAATAAAAGCACTTTCTTCCGCAAAGAAAATGCTCTTCAGACATTAATGGCCAACTCTGTCGTCGTTATCATCCATGAAATCCGGAATGCCGTCACCGTCCGAATCAACCGGAGAACCGCCGTTCATTCCTGCCATGTTTTCACGCATATAGACACGATTGGCAAGTCTTGCTTCTTCTACAAGTTTTGAGAATTCTTCTTCAACTTCCATAACATTGCGAATGTTCTTAATGTCAAAGTTTCTCATTGTCTGATCTGCCGAATCAATATGCAGTGTACCTGTACCGACAATCTTCTGCCAGAGATTCCTTGTAACAGTGATATCTGTAATACGGTACAGCATTACTTTGTCATATTTTGAATTCAGCAGTCCTGTTTTAATTCTGAGAAAATGCTGGCTGAGTTCATAATGTGTAAATGTCCAGGGAAGTCCGAGGAAGTTTCTCTTATGATCTTCCCAGATGATTTTTCTTTCTTCTGCCATATGATCTCCTTGCAAGATTCGTTAATCTACATCATCGTATGCTTTCCCGGCAAGACCTGAATAAAACCAGATAAAGCCGAGGATAATCAAGCCGACACCGCCGCCCAGACACAGTCCGCCAAGTGAACGGATCAGGGGTGTTGAACCTGTAAGTACAGTATATCTGAGAACAAAAAGAATTGCTCCGAGTGCCAGAGAACCTGCACCGAATAGTACACTGCTGCGATTGGACTTCTTGCGTTCTGCGCTGATTTCAGCTGTCGTAAGATTGCGTGCAGCTTTTCTGAGTTCCTGTTCACTGATTTCAAGCGCTTCACATAAAGAATGAATATTCACTTCATCAGGGAATGAAGCATCCTGTTCCCATTTTTCAATTGCAGTAGCGGAAACACCGATTTTTTCAGCAAGTTCCTCAACTGTGAAACCTTTATCTTCTCTGGTTCTGCGGATAAAAGCACCGCTGGTATTCTGAGCCATTTGATCAACCTCCAAATTAACGTATCTGCGTATTATTGTAACAGTTTAGACAAAAAGACGATAGAACAAAAAACAGCAGTTGTATAAAACTGCTGTTTCATTAATTATCGTGAGTGATGATGCGGATTTGCTTCATTCTTTTTGTCATCATCTGTCAACATGCGCACTTCCGCTACCGGACTGATGAGAACAATCCCTTTGCCTCTGTATACATTCACAAGACCTTCTTTATTAATTGCCGAGCTGACAAGAGAAGCTGAACTTGTTTCTACAGTAAACTTCAGGGAAGTCGACCAGCATACAGCCATATTGCCGTCCAGGCGAAGTTCATCTTCATCCCCGTCCAGTCTGATCTCCATCAGTTCAATTTCAGGTACATTGCTCTTCAGAGCAACGATTCCGTATCCGGTAAGATTGGTATTGAACATGCCTTCTTTGCCGGCTACCGCAGAAGATACTGTATTTCGAGCTGTTGTACGGATTCTGACATTCTCATCACAGGCAAGAAACATGCCGTCTGAGATCGTCATGCCCTGCGATCCGAAACGTCCTACCTCCTCCAGAAGAATATGCTTGTATGTAGGTTCCAGAGCAATAATGCCGTTTCCTTCATAACGTGGTTTTACCATGCTTTCTTCCGTTACCGCACTGTGGATCCATTTTCCCAGAAAATCCTTTGCGCCGTCGAAACCGCTGGTGATTCTGATGTCACCTGCTGTCCACTGCATTGCCCCGGCCTCCATTGTGACTGCATTTTCACCGTTCAGCCGGACCATCAGCTGTCTTCTTCTGACACCCATCGCTGCCTTGGCACGTTCTTCACCGGCCTGCTCTGCAGTGACGCTGGCATCACGTTCATACTCGAGAACAGCGAAACATCCGGCAGTGTCGATCAGTTTTCTGATTTCATTTTCAATATTTACTACTTCCATACCGGTGTCCGCCTGTCATCGTCATTTCAGATGTTCCGCAATGAAGTCCCATGCTTTGAGACCATCTGCACTGCATTCATTATTAAAGAAGTAGATCCAGCTCCAGTGTCCGGAATACATATGAGGACTGCCGTCAGGCATCTTGTACTTGCCGGATGTATCAATGACATGATCCGTTGTGGATACATGAAGATCTTTCGCTCCTGCCTTCTTCAGACGTTCCAGAAGAGGAAGTTCATGCAGAGAAGGATCAACAACATTATCATCCTTTGAGAATACATAGTAGGAAGGAATATCTTTCAATGCATTGACAGCTTCGTCACTGATGCATTTTGCCGGTACTGCTTCACAGATCGGAACAATCGCATGAAAGAGATCAGGATAATTCATTGCCATTACAACGGTCATATAGCCGCCGTTGGAACAGCCGGCAAGAGCAAGTTTCTCAGAACCCGTCTCTTCTTTATATGACGTGATCAGTTCATGCAGAGCTTCTGTATAGAAAGACTTTTCTGTCGCAATGATACCGCCGTTATTGAGATTTCCTCCTGTACCGTCGCCGTCCATCCACCATGTAGGACACTGAGGTACGAGAATATTTGCACCGCCGACTGCATTCTGGAATGCTTCTTTTCCGAGAATCCAGTCTTTGTTGGCCATCAGTGTAACAAGAGGATCTGTCTTTTCAACACCACCTTCACCAAGACCGTGCAGCCAGATGACAAGATTCTTTGATCCGCCTTCCGGTGACCAGCAGGCATATTTCATTGTCTGACCGTTCTTTGCAGTAAATGATTTTAGTACATACTGATCAGCACATGTTGTTCTGCCTGTCTCCTTTGCTTCGATTTCCAGTGTTTCAACCGGACGTCCGCCTGATGTCAGTTCACTGCCTTCTGCGATTGCAAAATGCAGCTCATACGGATCCGACCATGTGTTCAGCATCGTCTGCATGCTGAATAATACCGGATTTCCTTCCGCAGGACTCTCATCCATTTCAATGACAACTGTATCGGAAGGAAGATCTGTACGGGTTCCGTTTTCATCTGCTGTATAGATATCCAGTACTGTTCTTTCGAAATCAGCTTCAATCACAGGGAACTGAGGAATCTTTGTAAAATCTGTTATCTGCTTGTGTTCTGTTACTTTAATGTCTTTTCTGCTGACTGTATCAATAACTGCATCCAGTTTCAGTACAGCTTTTACAACTGCACAGCCGTAGTCAAAGCCTTCAATGTAAATATGATATGTACCTTTCATAATCAATAACCTCGTTTTCTCTATTCTAGCGGAAAAAGGACGCAAAAAGTATATTCAGTTCATATAACAGAATATTGATATTCCACTTTGTTGCGTTATAGTTAATATCAAGCAACATTTATAGAACTGTGTGTTTTTGAATACAGACACTCAGTAACGAAAGCAGTGCTATCTTAACTGTAGAAGGCGGTGACAGAATGCAGAAAGACAGATCGATCTTTCATATTGATATCAATCATTGTTATGCTCAGATTGAAGAGATGATGTTTCCGAAACTGCGCGATGTGCCGATGGCAGTCGGAGGGCATGAGGAGAAAAGACACGGGATTATTCTGACGAAAAACGACAAGGCGAAGAAGTTCGGTATCAAAACCGGTGAAAGTCTGCGCGAGGCTTTGGAAAAATGTCCGGATCTTCTGATTATTCCGCCGCATTACAGTGATTATCAGTACTATACAGGTCTGGTTAAGAACATTTATAAAGAATATACAGATCATGTGGAATCTTTCGGCATGGATGAAGCGTGGCTGGATTATACAGATTCGGAAAGGCTGTTCGGCGATCCGGTAAAGACCGCAAAAGAGATACAGCAGAGAATTTATGACGAAATCGGTTTAACGGTATCGGTCGGTGTTTCATGGAACAAAGTATTCGCAAAGTTCGGAAGTGATTATAGAAAGCCAAGCGGTTTTACGGTTATCACAAGAGACAATTATAAAGATATTGTATGGCCTGCACCTGCTGAGGATCTGCTTTATGTCGGCTGGGCTACATCGAAAAAACTTCATGAAAGAGGTATTCTGACAATCGGAGAACTGGCAAACTATCCGAAGGAACATCTGAAACGATATATGGGAACTGCAGGTGAACTGATTCATGCTTTTGCCAATGGTGAGGATTACAGTGAAGTATCGGAGCAGAACTTCCAGCCTCCGGCAAAATCCGTAGGAAACTCCATGACCATGGTTCATGATGTCGGCAGTCTTGAAGATATACGCCCGGTTTTCTATGTACTTTCCGAAGCAGTTGCTTCGAGAGCACGTGATCTTCATATGGAAGGTGATGTTGTCAGCGTATCTATGCGTACTTCGGGAATGGACTGGTTCGGTGCACAGGTGAAGATCTCACAAAGAACATCTGTCAGTACGGATATCATGGATGCCGCAATGTATATTGTATCCCGGTATGATTTTTCTGTTCCGTTAAGAGCTGCCGGAGTAACCTTGAGCGGTCTGAAACCGGAATTATCATACCGGAAGCTGAATCTTTTCATAGACGAAGAAACACATGACAAAGACCGGCTGGCGGATATCGCCATGGACGAAATCAGGGAAAGATACGGTTTCTACTCTGTACGAAGAGCATGTACACTGCTTGACCGTCCTCTGACAGAATTTGATGTGAAAGCAGATCATACCGTTCATCCTGTCGGCTACTTTCAGGGAAGATCTTTTTCCGAGGCTTTCGGGTATAACAAAAAGGGCTGATGCCCTTTTCTTATTGTTTAAGAATATTCTGCAGCAACGGAATCAGTGCAAGATCTGCAGGCAGCCAGTCAACACTGTAAAGATGATCATAATCCAGCCATCTCGTATCTTCTGCTTCAGAGGGAACAGGTTCACCCTCTTCTATTTCACATAAATAGCATTGCATAGACAGATGAAATGTTCTGTAATCCATCTCAATCGTATCAAGATATGTTACAGGCTGCACAGTCATATTCAGTTCTTCATGAATTTCACGTACCAGTGCTTCTTCTGCTGTTTCTCCCTGTTCAATCTTTCCGCCCGGAAACTCCCAGCCGTCCTTGTATTCACCGTATCCCCGCTGTACAGCATAAATCAGACTGTCTTTTCTGATGACCGCAGCCGCAACCTTTACTGTTTTCATATATTCTCCTTTTTGCAAAAGAGACTGTACCGCAAGGTACAGCCTCTTCTTACTTATTCTGACGCTTCTTCAGAAGTTTCTTCTGTTACTTCTTCTGTTACTTCTTCTGTACTTTCTTCAGGAACTTCTTCCTCTTCCGCTGCATACGGATCTTCCATATAGCCGACAACACGGCATGCAGTTTCGGAATAGCCGTAGTAATTGCGGATAGACCCGCAGACTGCAACTTCTTCATCACTGTACGCAAGAGCTCCGATCCAGGAACTGCTCTTGGATGTGATTGTTCCGTAATACGAACCTCCGATGTAGATATCAGCATAGTAAACATTGGAACTGGAATAATACAGCCATGAGTTGTTTACAAGACAGGTTCCGTACTTGGTGATGTTATTGTATTCATCATGCAGAGAAATATCCCTGTAGCCATTGACGCATGTATCTTTCTGGGTAACCCAGTTCAGATAAAGAATAGAGCCTGAAATTGATGCAGAGATACTGTTCAGAGAAGGAACACCGGAAGTATATTCATCAATACTTACAAGCGGCTGGTTCGTAAGACCTGTGGAAGATACCATGGATGTGATCAGTCTGCTTGAAGAGATGGAATCATCTGCTTCAACATGCGGATAAGTACCGTATACATAAGTAATATCCTGTACATCAGAAGGTCTTTCCACACCGTTAAGATTTTCTGCTGAAGTTGTCGTCTCTTCTGTATCAAGAAGAAGTCTGTTGATATTGCCGGGAATGTTCAGATAACTCTTCCAGTTTGAGAAATACGTGCCTTCATACGCAACTGCTTTATCCCATCCTACCCATACAGCATTTGTATATTTTGAGGTACTGGAAATCATCCATTTATCCTTTGCGGCCCCTTCAGGAATTCCGTAGGACAAGCCGGAGTCACCCCAGTCAGTAGTTCCTGTCTTGGCATATACAGGATAATCTCTCTTAAGAAGATCCATATAGTTGCCGCACTGGCTGTCTACATTATTCTGCATCAGCTGTGCGACAAGATAAGCACTTCCTGAAGATAATACGCGGACATTCTGAATTTCGGGAGTATATTCCGAACCGTCGGTAAACTGAATCGAACGAATCGTATGCGGTTCGTTATATACACCGCCGTTGATCATTGCGCCATGTGCACCTGCAAGTTCTACAGCGGTTGTCGTAAAGTTGTTTCCGCCGATTGCAAAACGAAGTTCAAAGTTATCATCTGTAACTTTATCAAAGCCCATCGACTGCAGATAATCCACAACTCCGGAGCTGCCGATCTTTGCGACAACATCCTCCATTGTCAGGATCGCAGGAATATTCAATGAATACGCGACTGCATCCTTGATCGTAACATCACCCTGGTAAGTACCGGTTGCGTTTACAAGCACCATGCTTTCACCCGGCATGGTAATCGGTTTATCCAGAAGAATTTCATCCGTTGTATAGCCGAGATATTCAAACGCAAGTGCGTAGCTTAAGAACGGCTTGACGGAGGAACCTGGCTGCTTATATCCGGCTGTTGCTCTGTTCAAGGATCTTGCACCGCTGTAGTAGCGTCCGCCGCCGATACCGACAATTTCACCGTTGGTATTGTCCATCGTAACAATTGCTGTCTGCATAAGATCATCAGCGAACCAGATTTCTGTTTCTTCATCCTGAATTGCTTCGATCTCATCCTGAATCACCGGATCCATAGCAGTGTAGATCTGCATGCCTCCGAGAGTAGGATCAAGTCCTGTCTTCTCCTGTGCTTCTTCAAGTACAGCATCTACATAAGACTGATACTTGGAACCATCTTTGACTGCATAGTTTTCACCAACAAGAAGATCTTCCACATCAATTGCCTTGGCAAGTTCTGCTTCTTCTTCGGTAATGTAGCCATGGTATGCCATCATATCCAGAACCTGATTGCGTCTTGTTGTTGCGTAATCAAGATAGCTGTACGGATTATATACATTCGGAAGGTTGACAATACCCGCAAGCATTGCGGATTCTGCAAGCGTCAGTTCACTGACATTCTTTCCGAAATAATACTGTGCTGCTCTCTGAACACCTCTGATATTCTTTCCGAAATTAATCTTGTTTGCATAAAGTTCAAAGATTTCCTGCTTTGTCAGAATTGTTTCTGCTTCCATGGACAGAGCAATCTGCTGTGCTTTATACTGCAGTGATTTTGTATAAGTTGTACTGTCATCACCGTTTTCAACCGTAAAGTAGGTATTCTTTACCAGCTGCATCGTAAATGTTGATCCGCCCGAGCCAAGACTTCCGCTGGCAAGGTTGGACAGCGCTGCTTTCATAAAACGAGGAATATCAAAACCGTTATGAGAGAAGAAACGTGAGTCTTCAATCGACAGGAAGGCATCTACAAGACTTTCCGGACACTGGTCATACGTGATATTGTCACGCAGATATGTACCTACTTCTTCTATGATGGTACCGTTGGCATCATAGATTCTTGTGGATTCCTTACTGATGAAGTCAGTGACTTCCATTTCCGGCATATCCTTCAGCAGTCCGGTAATAAAAATTGTTCCGGAGACGCCGATACAGAGATATCCGATCAGAATGACAGTCAGAATCGTTCTGAGAATATGTATTTTCTTACGTATCTTTCTCTTAATAACTTTTCTTTTTCTTTTCTTCGGTGCTGTATTCGTTTCCTGCATATTCACAAATATACTCGCATTCTCCTCACGTTTCCAGTAATTGAAGCTTTTCATAAAATGACATTTGTCATTCAAAGATCAATGTTGCAAAGTAATCCTCCGGAGTTTCCGCTCTGCGGATCATCTTCACACTGCCGTCTTCACAAAGAAGCAGTTCTGCAGAACGAAGTCTCCCGTTATAGTTATATCCCATTGCAAAGCCATGCGCTCCTGTATCATGGATCACCAGAAGATCTCCTTTGTCAATCTTCGGCAAAGGACGGTCTACAGCCATCTTGTCATTGTTCTCACAGAGATTTCCGACAACATCATAAATATGATCACACGGTTCATTCTCTTTTCCCATGACGGTAATATGATGATAAGCCCCGTACATTGCCGGTCTCATCAGATTGCATGCATTGGCATCAATGCCGATATATTCTTTATATGTATGCTTCTCATGAATTGCTTTTGTTACAATACATCCGAACGGACCGGTCATAAATCTTCCCAGTTCTGTATAGATCGCAATATCCCCCATTCCCTGAGGTACAAGAATTTCTTCATACGCACGGCGTACACCTTCACCGATGATTTCAATGTTGTTTTCTTTTTCTTCCGGTTTATACGGAATACCGATGCCGCCGGAAAGGTTAAGGAAAGTAATATGACAGCCTGTCTCATTTCTCACTTCAACCGCCAGTTCAAACAGTTCCTTCGCAAGAGCCGGATAGTAATCATCCGACAATGTATTGCTTGCCAGGAATGCATGAATGCCGAACTGTTCCACACCTTCTGCTTTCAGTCTCTTATATGATTCAATCAGCTGTTCCTTTGTCATGCCGTATTTGGAATCTCCGGGATTTCCCATTACCTGTACGCCGCCTTCCACCGGTCCGAAGTAAAAGATTCCGCCGGGATTATACCGGCAGCACATACGCTTTGAATAAGTACCTGTGCACTCCTTCAGGAAAGATACATGTGTTTCATCATCAAGGTTGATAATGGCATCCAGCTGTTTTGCAAGCACATAGTCTTCCGCCGGTGTGTCATTTGAGGAAAACATGATTTCATCACCGCTGAAGCCGCACTTTTCCGCAAGCATCAGTTCCGTTAATGAAGAGCAGTCAAGACCGCATCCCTCTTCTTTCATAATCTTCAGGATTGCCGGATTCGGCAGTGCCTTTACAGCAAAATATTCACGGTATCCGGGATTCCATGCAAATGCTTTCTGAAGTCTTCTGATATTCTGACGGATTCCTTTTTCATCATAAAGATGAAAAGGAGTCGGATACTCTGCAGTAATTTTTTCAAGCTGTTCTTTTGTGACAAATGTATTCTTCATAATCGTTCTCCCTGAACCATGCCGTAAACAGTAAATAAAGCAGTGAAAAAAGCTGCTCATTTGTTATTTCTGTATACCTGAAACGGATTATATCACATACAAAAGAAAAACACCGCAAAGCGGTGTCTGATCTGAATTCATGAAACACCGAGAGCTCCGGCTGTTTCAAGTGCTTCTTTCATTCTTCCTTCAAGATAATCATAGAAACTGTCATATTCGTTCGAAAGAATATTTGTTCCGATACGCCATGCAACAACTTTTCCTGTCCATACATTCAGACAGTAGTTCCAGTTGTCATCACATTCTTCAATAATAATCAGTTCTTTCGGAAGACCGAACGGACGGTATTCACGGGAAGCTTTCAGGAATACCGGTTCTCTGATATCATTCACGCCGAGAATAACGAATGCCCCGAGAATTCCGCCTTCTCCGAATTCCTTCAGAAATCTGCGGTACTGTTCAGGAAGACGATGTCCGATTTCCTTTTCAAACGTATGAAGAAGTTTTTCTGTTACGAGTGTATGTGTAAAATCTCCGTGATGTTCAAGTGCTTCTAATTCGCTTAGCAGATCTGCTTCTTCCATAACCGGGCTGTCCTTTTCTGTATACGCCGAGATCATAGACGGATTCATATCTTTCGTCAATTCATGCGCTCATTCATCTTTTGAATAGCTTCTGATCACCTTGAAATAAAGACCGAACAGAAGGATACAGGATAATACCCAGGACATCGGGAAGCAGAAGTAAAGAACCTCCAGTGTATGGTGAAGAGGGAAATACGTAAACAGCCAGATCAGTCTTGAGCCGGTTATACCAACGAACATCAGGATTGTAGGCATCGCAGAATGTCCAAGGCCGCGAAGAACGGAAACAGGTACATCCATTACACCGTTCAGGAAGAGCCAAAGGCAGACATAGCTCATGCGGACCAGTCCTGCATCAATAACTTCCTGATCCGTTGTATAAAGGCCGAGAAGCTGTTCTCCGAATCTCCAGGCAAGAAAGCCGAAGGAGAAGGACACCACTGTTGTGAGAATCAGTGTTACACGGAAGATTCTCCGGAGATTTTTATATTCCCCGGCACCGAAGTTCTGTGACGTAAAAGTAATGCAGGCCTGTTCAAAACCGCCGAAACCGATATACACAAAATTCTCCAGATTAGACGCTGCACTGTTGCCTGCTACGATTACAGAGCCAAAGGAATTAATTCCCGACTGGATCGCAAGGTTGGAGATTGAGAACATCATTCCCTGCAGTCCGGCCGGAATACCGATTCTGAGTGTCTCCATGATCAGAGCAGCATCAGGTCTGATTCTGCTCAGTACAAGCTTTGTATCATCTGTTTCCTTCATCAGTGCACGTACAACCATCGCGGCTGCATATGACTCGGAAATCACTGTTGCCATGGCAACACCGGCAACGCTCATTTTAAAAACAATAACAAACAGAAGATTCAGAACGACATTCATCGCTCCGGATAAAGCAAAATAAAAGGTTGCTCTTTGTGTATCGCCTTTAGAGCGAAGAACAGCAGCGCCGATATTGTAGATCATCAAAGGAAGTGCACCGGCGAAATAAATTCTCATATACAGCGTGCTCAGATCAATGATATTCTCCGGCGTATCTACAAACTTCAGCATGACACGGGATCCGGATACACCAATGAAGGTCATCAGTATTCCCGAAGCAAGCGCAAGAAACGCCATGGAATGTACAGCTTTGGATACATCTTCATTATTCTGAGCACCGAGCATCCGTGCGACAACGACATTCGCACCGGTGGAAAGTCCGCTGAACAAAGAGGAAAGGAAGAAGACAATTGTACCTGTTGCCCCTACTGCAGCCAGAGCGAGCTGTCCTGAAAAGCGTCCCACAACAATCGTATCTGCGGCATTGAAAAGCATCTGCAGAAGACTAGAAAGCATAACAGGGACAGCAAATACAATCATGTTTTTCAACAAAGGACCATTGATCATGTCCATCGGTTCTTTATTTTTTCTCATGAAAGTAATTATCCCATATTCCGAAGATGTTTCAATCAAAAGGATTTGCCCGGACGAAACACAAATACAGCAAAACCGGATGTTTCCACCCGGCTTGTTTTATTTCTCTGCAAATGATCCCTGCAGTTTTTCACGATATTCTTCAACGATATCCCGGAACTGTGCAAGGCTTGTAATCTGGCAGATATTCCGCTTGAACATTGAGGCATGCGGCATGCCGGAAAGATACCATCCTGCCATAGAACGCATTTCTCTGATTCCTGTATGCTCTGTTTCATATGCACAGAGTTTTTCTGCATATTCCAGGCACAGATCAAGACGTTCCTCATAAGAAGGCATGATAAACTCCTCCCCATTCAGGTCAGCAGAAAGTTCCTGCAGAAAATACGGCCTGCCCAGAAGTCCGCGCCCGATCATGATGCCGTCGCATTCTGTCTCAGCCAGCATCCGGTGTGCATCTTCCACTGTGACAATATCACCGTTTCCGATCACAGGAATGGATACTGCCTCCTTTACCATTCTGATATAAGCATTGTCAGAATGCCCTGTATACATCTGTCCTCTGGTGCGTCCGTGTACAGCAACAGCTGAAATACCGCAGTCTTCGGCCATCTTCGCCAGTTCTGCACAGTTGATATGTTCCTTGTCCCATCCGGCACGCATTTTAACCGTAACAGGCTTGTCTGTATGAGAAACAACAGCTTTCATAACGGCAGCAGCTTCATCAGGATGCGCCATGAGATAACTTCCGGCATGTGCCTTCAGTACTTTCGTAACAGGACATCCCATATTGATATCTATAATGTCACAGTCAGTATGTTCCGTCAGATATTCTGCAGCTTCCGCCATGGTTTCGGGATCATTGCCGAACAGCTGCAGAGATACAGGATGTTCATCCGGAAAAGTACGGCACATATCAAACGTACGGGCACTCTCATAATGAAGTGCTTTATCACTGATCATCTCGCTGACACACAAGCCTGCACCGTATCTGCGCATCTCACTGCGGTATACAGGATTGGAAATACCGGCAAGAGGTGCAGCGATAATACCGTTGGCAATCTCTACATTCCCGATCTTAAGCGCCATGTTTGCTCTTAAGAACTTCTTCCAGTTCTTCTGATGTGAATACGTATTTTGTACTGCAGTACTGGCAGGTGATTTCTGCACCCTTGCCGTCATCAATCATTTCCTGCAGGTCGGAATCTTTCAATGTAGCGAGTGCTTCCTTGAAGTGATCGTGAGAACAGCCGCAGTACCATCTGATCTCTTTATGTTCCAGAATATCCGCATCCGGGAAGTACAGCTTGATAATTTCTTCCGGTGTCTTTCCTTCATCAATCAATGCACTGACCGGTCTCATCTTTGTCACAATCTGCTCGCATGCGCTGATTGCCTCTTCACTTGCATAAGGGATCATCTGGAAAATCAGGCCGCCGGCACCGCGGATTCCGCCGTTCTGGTCAACAAGTACACCTACGCTTACAACAGAAGGCTTCTGCTCGGAAAGTGTAAAGTAATATGCATAGTCTTCACCAACTTCACCTGTCTGCAGATTGACTGTACCGGAGAAAGGTTCTTTCAGTCCCATATCTCTGATTACTGTCAATGTACCGTCTGTACCGATCGCATCACCGACTGCCAGATGTCCGTCTGTTCTGACACTGTATACATTCGGATTGGCAATAAAGCCTTTCACATTTCCGGCACCATCTGCAGTTGCCAGTACCGTTCCTGCCGGACCATGTCCGTTGAAAATCGATGTTGTCTTTTCATCCGCATTCTTCAGATCGCTTCCCATAATTGCTGTAACCGTCAGCACTCTGCCGAGAGCTGCTGCAGACGTAGGCAGACAGTGATGAAGTTCACGAGCCTCACTGACGATATCTGTTGTTCTCGCAGCATGGATACGCACCTGTCCGTCCAGTGCTTCCGCAATAACGATTTCATCTTTCATTTCATAATCCTCCTGATGCACATATCATTCATTTTACGCATTCTCCGTGTATTGATCTTTACGACTCTCCGGTCATACGTAAACAATCCGTTGCATTCATCTTCAATATCACTGACCTGAGTATAAATACATCCCGAAAGACCGCGGGGTATATTCTTCAGAATCATCGTTTCATAAAGTTCATTCAAAGCCTGATCCAGTTTGATCCTGTCCTTGAATTTCTTATAGCCGTACAGTTCCCCTGCCTCACTGTGTCCGGGCTCCAGATAAGAGTATCCTCCGAACTCACTGAGAATAACCACTCTTCCTCCCTTGTCCGGTTTCGCGCGATAAGGGAAGAAATAGTTGTGCAGGCTGAGGAAATCACCGCACCCCTGATCAAACCATCCGCTTGCGCTGTCAATGAGACGGGTCTTGTCATAGGAACGAATATAGTTCGTTACTCTCTCACTGTCAAACTGTCCCCATCCTTCATTAAAAGGACACCAGGAGAAGATACACGGGCTGTTATAAAGTTCTGCCAGCATTTCGTCAAGCTCAGCGAAATAAGCTTTTTCTGCCCTTTCCGATACCTTTCCGAATTTCGTCTTTCCGGTATCCTTCTGCCTGCGTACCCCCAATGTAGGAATCGTTGCCATAACAGTCTTGTTATATTCTCCGAAGCCTCCCGAAGGCATATCCTGCATGACGAGGATTCCCATCCGGTCACAGTGATAATACCATCTGCGGTTTTCGATCTTTGCATGTTTCCGGAGCATGTTGAAGCCCATGTTCTTCACTGCCGAAAGTTCGGATATCATCGCTTCATCAGCCGGGTATGTCATACGGCCGTCGGGAACATATCCCTGATCCAGAAGACCGGTGAGAAACAAAGGTTCATCGTTCAGCATAAACCGCGGAATCCCCGCTGCATCATTGCCGCAGGAGAATTTACGCATAGCAAAATAGCTTGTCACAGTATCATCTTCCGTATGAATTGTCACATCATACAGAACCGGATGTTCCGGTGTCCATGCTTTGAAATCAGGCAGAGGTACAGTATAGAAGAAACCTTCGGAAAAGCCTCTGTGAATCTGCTTTCCCTGCAGAGATACAACCACTTCAGCACTGCGGAAGTTCCCGGCAAACTGAAGAACTGCTTTTTCCTCCTCATAGCATGGTGTGATTTTGAGATCTTCTACTGCATGTTCAGGAAGATCTTCAAGCCATACTGTCTGCCATATTCCGGAAGATGGTGTATACCACATGCCGCCGTGCTCCAGTTTCTGCTTGCCTGAAGCTCTGATTCCGTAATCACTGTCATCAAAACATCTGACCATCAGTGAATTCTGATATGAGATACAGTCTGAAACATCAACACTGAACGGTGTATAACCACCGTAATGTGCCGCAAGTTCAATACCGTTCAGATAAACAATGCAGATCTGATCTACAGCCTCAAAATTCAGGAATGTTCTTTTCAATCCCGGTGTATAGGAAAACTGTCTGCGATACCAGAGAGCCTGATGAGGCTGCAGTATTTCCTCCGTCTTCGAAAGCGGTGTTCCGAGTGCAAACGGAACAACAATCGGCTTCCAGCGGTCTGCAGCAGGTTCATCATCTGCATCTGTAATCTGATATTCCCAGATCCCGTTGAGATTTGTATAGCTGTTTCTTCTCATCTGCATGCGCGGGTATTCCTGCAAAGGCTGTTCCGGATTCAGACTTTCTCCCCATACTGTTGTTAATGACATAAGTGTTCCTCTTTTCGACCGCATGTATCATTTTAGCATACACAGACAAAGAAAAATGAGAGACATCGTCTCTCATCATTTCCTTCTTCTGATATACGCACTGACAGCTGTGCCGGCAAGAGCCATGCCGTGAAGATACAGCGGCAGCTTCACCAGAGTATTGTTGAAGCCGGAGTATCCCGAAGCATTTCCGACATAATATGCATACAAGGCACATATCAGCATTGATACAGCTGTCATAAACAGCTGTGCCGGCGTAATGCTCAGTCCCAGGTTTCCGAGAACGCTGAGACACATCGGCAGAAAGAATGCCATCACTGCAATTGCGAGGAAGCCTGCAGCTGAGAATGTAAAAGAATTTGCGCTCAGCACGAACAGTACAAGCAGAGCCATCCCAAGACCCGCAGCCGCACCTGCCAGGCAGGAGAAAATTATTTTGCTTTTATCCTGATTCATATTTTCTTTTCCTTTGAAACAAAGGTCATCCTTGCGGATGACCTTCATCATTCAGATCAGAACTCTTCAGCGGAGACTGTCTCTTCAACCTTGACTTCAAAGTCTTCGGCGATGGATTCACCATTGACAACCTTATGAATCTGTTCAGCTGTCAGTGTTTCATATTCCATCAGAGCATGGGCGATACGTTCAAGTTCGTCTTTATGCTCGGAGATAATTTCTCTTGCCTTGTCATGGCAGCCGTTGACGATCTTGCGCACTTCCTCATCGATTTCATATGCAACTTCACCGGAAACATTGTTGGGAGAGTTGTAATCTCTTCCGAGGAATACATTTTCAGAACCGGAGTTGTACTTGATCGGGCCAAGATCAGACATGCCGTACAGCGTAACCATATCCTTGGCAAGATTTGTAGCACGTTCGATATCGTTGGAAGCACCTGTAGTAACATCATCAAAGAACATTTCTTCTGCAGTACGGCCGCCCATATAGGAAGTAATCGTAGCAAGCAGATCGTTCTTTGTATTCATCATCTTTTCTTCCTTCGGTGTCATCAGGTTGTAGCCGCCTGCCTGACCGCGGGGAATGATTGTGACTTTCTGTACAACCTGTGCATTCTCAAGGAACAGGCCGACAATTGCATGACCGGATTCATGATAAGCAACCAGCTTCTTTGTCTTGTCATCATAAGTGCGGCTCTTCTTTGCCGGCCCCATCATGACACGGTCGATTGCTTCATCGATATCTGTCATTGTAATTTCTGTTTCATTGTTTCTTACAGCCAGAATCGCAGCTTCATTCAGTACGTTTTCAAGATCTGCACCGGAGAAGCCGGGAGTTCTCTTGGCAAGTGCACCGAGATCAATTCCTTCAGCGAAGTGCTTGTTGCGTGCATGTACATTCAGAATTGCTTCTCTTCCTTTTCTGTCAGGGAGTGATACGGTAATCTGACGGTCGAAACGTCCTGCTCTTAACAGTGCAGGGTCAAGAACATCCGGACGGTTTGTAGCAGCGATTACAACAACACCTGTGTTTTCTTCCATACCATCCATTTCAACAAGCAGCTGGTTCAGTGTCTGTTCACGTTCATCATGACCGCCGCCGAAGCCTGCACCTCTCTGACGGCCTACTGCATCAATTTCATCAATGAAGATAATGCAGGGAGCTGTCTGCTGCGCCTTCTTGAACATATCACGAACACGGGAAGCACCGACACCAACGAACATTTCTACGAAGTCGGAACCGGAAATGCTGTAGAAAGGAACATTTGCTTCACCGGCAACTGCCTTTGCAAGCAATGTTTTACCTGTACCGGGATGTCCGGCAAGCAGAACACCCTTAGGGATACGTGCACCCATCTTTTCAAACTTCTTCGGATATTTCAGGTAATCGATGATCTCAGCCATTTCCTGCTTTTCTTCATCGCATCCGGCAACATCTGTGAAACGGACTCTGATCTTGCCTTCCAGCTTTGCGCGGGATTTGGAGAACTCGAATGCCTTTCCGTTGGCACCCTGGGAACCATTCATGCGGTTAATCACGAAGATTGCCATGCCGCCCATGATTACAAACGGTACAACAGAAAGAAGAATATCCATGAACGCATTGGAAGCGTCTGAATCAAGGATTGTCAAAGAGCCGTCCTTCAGTTCATCTACCATTTCTTCGATTTCGGAAGATGTAGAAGGAATAACACCTGTGAATGTCACTGCCTGATTGTCTGCGTTTGTATACAGACCGGTAACTGTTGTGATATTTTCACCGATGGAAATCGTTGAATTCGTAACTTTTTCTTCACTTAAAACAGTCTGCAGTTCGGAATAGCTGAGTGTCCTGGTGGAACTGCCGCTGTTCATCTTGAACAGGCTCAGGATCGCAATCATGACAATCAGATAAGGGATCAAATTGATAAATCTGTTTTTCTGCATTTAAATCTCCTTGTTATTTATAACATTCTTCTTTCAGTACACCGATGTAAGGAAGACAGCGGTAGTGCTGATTGAAGTCCATACCAAATCCGACCACAAATTCGTTTCCTACTGTAAAACCGATATAATCTGATTTGATATCAACAATTCTTCCTGAAGGTTTATCAAGAAGAGCTGCGATCTTTACACTGCATGCTCCTCTGCCGAGCAGGGATTTGCAAACAGCATCAAGTGTTCTGCCTGTTTCGACAATGTCTTCTACGAGCAGAACATCCAGTCCTTCTACGGAAGTATCAAGATCCTTCAGCATCTTGATATCACCTGTGGACTTTGTTCCGGAATAACTGGAAACATCCATGAAGTCATACTGTATATCCAGATCAATATGCTTGATAAGTTCTGACATGAACGGTACAGATCCTCTGAGCAGAGCAACCACCAGTAAAGAATGACCGGCATAATCTTCCGAGATCTGCTTTCCAAGTTCTGCTGCACGTGTTTCAATCTGTTCTTTGCTGAAAAGTACCTTTTTAACGTTTTTCTCTTCCCACATATTAATTTCTCCTCAATACGACGTATATTCTATCACATTAATATGAGGCGATGAACTAAAATGCCGAACATCGCAGCCCAGTCCCGGTACAAGAATCACCTCACCTGAAGCACTGCATACAACCGGATAAAATCTTCGTTTGTACAGCGGAATTTTCCGGTCGATGAAGTACCGGTGAACAGCTTTTGTGCCGAACCGCATTGCGATTTTGTCACCTTCTCTGAAAGAACGCACAGTCACAGGATAATCATCAGGTGAAAGCGTCAGCGCATATACTGACGGACTTCCTTCCTCCGTACGATAGCATCCTTCTCTTTCTGCTTTTCTTAAGGATTCCGGATCTTCGTAAACATCCGCATACGGTTCTCTTTTCTGTGTCAGGAAAAAGAAGCCGTGATCCTGAACAAGAAGCTTGTTTCTGACTTCGATCATGAAGTCATTCTGCTTCATCAGGATATGATCCATTTCTTTAATGAATTTCAGCGACAGTGATCCTTTGTCTTTCTTTTCCGGTTCAGCGACCATTCGAAGCAATGCTTCACGGTCTTCGTTTTCCAGTGCACGGTACTGTTCAAGACTTACCTTGTCTGTGCGGATCAAAGTCTTTACTCTGCACCTTCGTTCCTGCATCACTGCGTTCTTCTGCCTGATTTCGCGAAGCACCATTTCACGCTCAAACGGTGTCATTGCTTCAACGACTTCATGGCGGATCCGGTTGCGGGCATACGTCTTGTCATCGTTGGTTGCGTCAATGTAATAGCGGATACCGTGTTCACTGCAATATGCCTCCAGCTGTTTTTTAGAGTAAGAAAGCAGCGGTCTTAACACCCGCATGCCGTGATACACAGTACCTTCCTTCAGGCCGTAAAAGTCCGGAACGATCTCCTTTTCCTCCTGCATGAACCAGGTTTCCAGAAGATCATCTTCATGATGTGCCACAAGCACACCTTTGTATCCGTACTTTTCTGCTGTTTCCGCAAAAAAGTCATAACGCCATATCCTTGCGGCAGCTTCGAAATTGCCTTCATATACAAACGGTTCATTGCGTACGTAACACGGAATATGATGTTCCGCACAGAATGTCCGCACATAGTTTTCTTCCTCATCAGCCTGAATACGGTGATGGTAGTTGACGTGGACTGCCGCAACTTCTGTTCCGTCCTCTATGCACATAGCAAGCAAAGCCATGGAATCAGGACCTCCCGAAACTGCAGCCAGCCATTTTCCTTCCGGCAGTTTCATGGGAATATATTAACATAGCGGAATTTTAAAATCCTTTTTCAGAGATCAGAATTCAGAATACAATCACACTCGATTATCGTCAAAAATCAACCTTTCTCATCCTGATTGAGAAACATAATCGTAAACAGACGATGCTGGATTTCCGGAAACATCTTTCCCTCAACAGGAATATGCGCTTTGATATCAATCACTCTGGCAGTGTTGATAAAACGCACATCATTCAGAAAAAGAACAGATGGTTTGGTCAGGCCTTCGATCTTTCCGATCTGCATCAGATTCTTTCTTCCGCCGGGGTTATTAACAGGATCGTAAGCTTTGCTGTAGGTTTTCGTATTGCTGGTCATCGGAATTACCAGTGCTTTTTTACTGCAGACAGTCATTACAAGACCGAAATGCTGATAACCCATCTCATTCAGATATGACTGTCCGTAATCCATGCAACAGATATCACCCGGTTTCACCTTGATACCGATATCCTCACCGGATGATAACCGGGAACGTATAATCCAGTTAGCTTCCGAAATCAGGCTGTGGTCCGCGTTGCCGGGAAGCAGTACTTCGTAAAGATCCGTACGGTATTTCATGTAGTTGTTCCATACTTCGTTTTCATGGTCTGGTGTTCTGATTAATGTCATACATTATCCTCCTGCTGTAATATTCACGGAAGACTGCAGTTTCCCCTTAAAAAAAAGAAAAGACGATTCCGCATATGCAGAACCGTCCAGGTTTTCTATTCAATTGTCAGCCTGCCAGTGCTTCTACAGTGAAGATACAGATAAATGATCCGGCAAGATAAGACAGAGCCAGCACGATCAGCACATACAATACCTGTGCCTGCTTTACATGCCCCTTCTTGAGAATCTTTTCATAATTCACTGCTGACATGGCATTCCACGTTACCGCAAAGGAAAGAAGATATACCGCACACTTCAGCAGATAATGCAGTTTCTGCATTACTTTGTTCCGAAAATTCTGTCGCCGGCATCGCCCAGTCCGGGAACGATGTAGCCATGTTCATTCAGATGGGAATCCAGAGCTGCGAGATACAGATCTACATCCGGATGAGCCTTCTTGATTGCTTCAACGCCTTCAGGTGCACCAACCAGACATACAAGCTTGATGTTCTTTGCACCGCGTGCCTTGACTGCATTAATTGCATCAATTGCACTTCCGCCGGTAGCGAGCATCGGGTCAACTACCATGACAACTGCTTCGTCCAGTCCTTTCGGGAACTTGGCAAAGTATTCATGAGGTTCCAGTGTTTCTTCATCACGGTACATGCCGATGAAGCCTACCTTTGCAGTAGGAACGAGTCTGTGAATACCGTCCAGCAGACCGATACCTGCACGCAGAATCGGAACGATGATAATTTCCTTGGAAAGTTCTTCGCCCTTGCAAGGTGCTACAGGTGTTTCGATATCAATCAGACGTGTAGGCAGATCACGGCATACTTCATATGCCATCAGTTCGGCGATTTCATCAAGGTTCTGTCTGAAATCCTTGGAACCTGTTTCTGTCTTGCGCATGATTGTAAGTTTATGCTTAATCAGGGGATGATCTAAAATCGTAATCATATTCTGTTTCCTCCAAATTTCTGTTACTGATTATATCACGATCTCTTATGCATGAACTTTGATGTTATACTTAAAGCCATGAGAATTCTGATTCTTCCTTTCATTGCAAAACCGAAAACAGGCAGTGCATACAGGCTCACGAAATCACTGATTTCCGCTCTCAGCATCAAACGTAATGCAATTGCCGTCAGTGCCTCCGCAGAGAACGGATTCCGGCATATCTCTCTTTATCCGGAAACATCACCGGATCCTGTGCATCCGCTTCATGCGGTAAAAAAACGTTCCTATGAACAATGGCTTGCAGAACAAGGTGCAGGTACGGAAAAATATCTGAATAAAGATGCAGATACGATTGCAAATATCATTGAACGGTTCCGGCCGGATCTGATTATTGTTATTGACCGCATTGCCGGTGCTGCTGCAGCGAAGGAAAAGAAGATTCCGTGCTGGGCAGTTGTCAGCAGTTCTGTTTACAGAAATGTTGATGTCAGTACCTATATGAAAAGCTTTAACCGTTTTCTCAGCAGCCGGAAGATGGAACAGGTATTCACACTGAAAGATCTGTATGACACCTGTGATAAGAGAATCGGCTTCGGGCCTTCGTCTGTTCATCCCTTTCCTTCTTCATCTGACATCATGCGGATCGGCATGCGCTGTATTCGTCCGGTGATCATGCCTTCAGAGAAACGGATTACTGTATATTTCGATGATACCAGTATCAGGGCCGGAAAACTGCGCCGCCTGCTGATCACAGCATTCCATGACCGGGAATGTGAAGTCAGAGCCGGATATCCGGGATGTTACATTGAAAATACAGGCTGTCTGAAGTTTCTCCCGTATTTCCGGGAAGATCTGCTTTCAGGAAGTGAACTGGTAATTCACGACGGAAGTTCATGGCTGATGGATGCCTGCATTGCAAGAGGAATCCCCCAGATCATTATTCATGATCATTCTTATATCCGGTCATGGAACGGACAGAATCTGGAAAGAACCGGGCTTGGGATACGGATTCCGGAAAAAGAACTGACGGCTGAGAGACTGTCGAAATGTACTGCAAAGATATTAAATGATCCGTCTTATGCAGAAAAAGCTGCAGAAGTGATGCAGGAAGCGTATGCACTTGGCGATCTCTGCAGTCTGTATCCGCTTCTGGAACGGTCTGCTTTCTTTCAGACAGAATAACAAACAGAAAAGAGGATGTGCATGTGCACATCCTCTTTATTTATAACAATCAGATCAGTTTCAGATATTCAAATGCTTTGTACAGACCGTCATCGTTTACATCTGCTGTTATGTAGTCTGCTGCAGCCTTGATTTCTTCGCCGCCGTTTCCCATAGCAACGTTATATGCGCAAAGTTCAAACATAGAGAGATCAATCTTTGCATCGCCGAAGGAGATTGTATCTTTCTGATCTGCACCAAGATGGTTAAGCAGAACTTCAATTGCATGCTTCTTTGTGATTCCGGCAGGACCGAGATCACCGAACAATGCAACTTCACCCTTTCCGCCCCATGTGTTGGCGATCAGATGAGGGAATTCAACCTTGGAATCCAGGTGATCCTGATACTTGCTGAGAATGAAGGAAATCTTGTTTACATCAGATCTGTACAGATCTTCACCCTGCAGGTGAATAAAGCCGTTTACAAACTCACTGGCACTTGACTCTGCTTTTTCAACAGGAGCACCCTTGCCGAGAGCATATTTTTTCATTGTGGCAGGTCCCTGTTCCAGCATGTAGTCATTGCAGTACATGCCGCTGTTGGCTTCCAGATAGAAACCGAGATGTCTTTCGTTGCACCAGTCAACGATATGCTTTACATCTTCCTTTGAAAGACCCTGATGCATGACAACTTCACCATTATCTTCTACATATGCACCGTTGCCGCCGATCATGCCGTCGAGATCACAGAGATTTCTCTGCTCAATTTCTGCTTTGGAACATCCTGTGCAGATATAAACCTTATGCCCGTTTGCTCTGGCCATATCTACAGCTCTTCCGGCTGATTCAGGCATTACTGCATTATAGTCGATCAAAGTGCCATCGACATCAAGAAATACAATTTTGCTCATGATTTTCTTCTCCTTTTATAAATGTACATCTTTCAGCATTATAACAGATTAAAGTGCATCAAAGCATGGTAAATACCGTCATCCAGAATATCATCCGTCACATAATCTGCGGATCGCTTCACTTCTTCCGAAGCATTGCCCATGGCAATGCCGTATGCACACTCTTTCAGCATCTCCAGATCATTCGAAGAGTCCCCGAAAGCATAAGTACTGCGCATGTCCCCATGAACTGCTTCCATCATCCGGCGGATACCGGCTGCTTTGTTTACATCCGCTCTCGTGATTTCACCGGCTTTTCTCCCGAGATTTACATTGGTTCCCGCACCTGCTGTAAAGCTCAGGGCAGGATCCAGCAAAGCAAGAAATTCATTCATTACAGACGGAGCTTTAAAACCGATATCAATTTTCAGAATATCCTGTCCTTCATATGCAGACAGTTCAGATGCACCGAAAGACTGCATCATATCTTCAAATGTATCAAACCTCGGATCTGCCGGCTGCTGTGCTCTCATGCGGGCAATTTCTCTTTCGTTCTTGAATGTTCTGAATACTGACTGCAATGAATACATTCCTTCCATCTTCTCAGCAAGAGAAACAGTTTTCTCTACAAGTTCAGCAGGAACGGGAGATGTATGAATCACCTTTCCGTCAAGAAAGACACCTGCACCATTGCAGAAAACAATCCCGTCACGTTCCACACCGTCCGCAAGACGCAGAGAGCCGAGATGTCTTCCGGTACAAAGGAAACACCGGTTTCCTTTCAGTCTTGTATTGCGGATCGCTTCTGCAGCTCCCGGAATCAGTCCTTCTGTACGTGAGACCAGTGTTCCGTCTATATCAAAAAATAAATATGCTGTCATTCTTTTCACCTCACTGATCAAAGAAGAGAAAAGGGAAACAGTATTCACTGCTTCCCTGCACTGTGATTATTCAAAAGGGAACTTGTCAGTCAATGCGCATACTTCTTCACGCATGGATGCAAGTACTTCCGGATTGTCCTTATTCGCAAGTGCTTTGGAAATCCAGAGACCTACCTGACGGAATTCTTCTTCACCGAATCCTTTGGTTGTCATCGCTGCTGTACCAAGACGGATTCCCGAAGTAACCGCAGGCTTCAGCGGATCGAAAGGAATGGCATTCTTGTTTGCAGTAATATTGACTGCATCAAGAGCTGCTTCTGCTTCTTTTCCTGTAATTCCTTTGGACATTGTATCTACAAGAATCAAATGATTATCTGTACCGCCTGTTACCAGTCTGAATCCTTCTTCCTGAAGAGTCTTTCCGAGTACCTGGCAGTTGGCAAGCAGCTGTTTTGTATAATCCTTGAATTCCGGCTGCATTGCTTCATAGAAGCAGGCTGCCTTAGCTGCTACGATATGGCAGAGAGGTCCTCCCTGAATACCGGGGAACAAAGCTTTATCAAGTGCTTTTGCATATTCTTCCTTGCAGAGAACCATGCCGCCGCGGGGACCTCTGAGCGTCTTATGTGTTGTTGTTGTAACGAAATCAGCGTAAGGAACAGGATTCATATGATAGCCCGTTGCTACAAGACCGGCAATATGAGCCATATCCACCATCAGTAAAGCGCCTGAAGCATCTGCGATACTTCTGAATTCCTTGAAGTCGATTTCTCTGGGGTAGGCGGACGCTCCGGCAACGATCAGTTTCGGCTGGATTTCCATCGCCAGCTTTCGCAGTTCATCGTAGTCAATCCGCTCTGTTTCCTTGTTTACACCATAAGCTGAAAAGTCATACAGCTTTCCTGAGAAGGAAACCTTTGCACCGTGTGTCAGGTGTCCGCCGGCTGCTAGGTTCATGCCGAGTACTTTATCACCGGGCTGAAGAACACTCATATATACAGCCATATTTGCCTGGCTTCCGGAATGAGGCTGTACGTTGGCATGTTCTGCGCCAAACAGAGCGCATGCTCTGTCTCTTGCCAGATTCTCAATAACATCCACATTTGCACATCCGCCGTAATATCTTCTTCCCGGATAACCTTCCGCGTATTTGTTCGTCAAAATAGATCCGGCAGCTTCTCTTACTTCTTTTGAGCAGAAGTTTTCAGAAGCGATCAGTTCAATATTATTTCTCTGACGTTTCTGTTCCATTTCAATCGCTGCCTGCAGTTCTTTATCAAGCATAGTTCATTCTCTCCTTAACAACTAAGTGTAAGTATAGCATCTGTACCACTGTTCCTGGAAATGAAAAGAAATCGATGATACTCACCGGTTACTGCAATGCTGCATGAATCTGTTCCAATGTAACAGGTCCTTGTCTGAGAATAACGATTTCTTCTTTTGTGCAGTCCACAATACTGCTGGCCTGTCCGAAAGATACATTTCCTTCCATCATGCCGTCAAGCAAAGGACATGATGCCTCGATTTCATCAAGAGATGTACATACGGGCTGTCCGCTCTGGTTGGCACTGGTCATGAATACGGGGCATCCTGCAGCTTTGATCAGTTTCTGAAGTGCAGTGCTTGTTGCCATGCGTATTGCAAGTGTATCCATGCCTCCGTTGATATATTCCGGAACTTCTTCTTTCTTCTTCAGAATAAAAGTAACCGGTCCGGGCATGAATGCATGAATCAGTTTTTCAGTTCTTTCATCCACATAAGCAATACTTCTGATCTGTTCTTCATCAGCGCACATTACCGGGAATGCTTTGGTTAAAGGTCTGTTCTTGACAGTTCTGAGATTCTCCTGGGCTTTTACAGAAGAAATGACAGAGCAGACTCCGTATACAGTATCCGTAGGGACGGAGATCACACCATCATGTTTCAATATCTCTGCAAGTTCTTCTATCTGTTCCTGACTGTATCTTTTCATTTATCTGATTACGGACAAGATCATGCTCGCAGCGAGCAGTACAATGATAAATACCATCATTGCTTTCATAAATTTCTTTTTCATCCGTTTATACTCCTTTGCGATGTTATTATATATGCAAATTGAAAGAAGGATTGAAAATGATTAGATTTGACAGTGATTATATCGAAGGATGCATTCCTGAGATTCTGACAGCTCTTGTGAACAGCAATGAAGAACAGACGATCGGCTATGGCGAAGATCCGCACTGCGAGAATGCACGTGCTCTGATCCGCAAAGCAATTCATAACGACAACGCTGCCGTACATTTCCTTGTCGGCGGCACACAGGCAAACGTAACAGTTATTACATCGGTTCTCAAGCATCATCAAGGTGCAGTTTGTGCAGACAGCGGCCATATCAACGGTCATGAGACAGGTGCTCTTGAAGCTGCAGGACATAAGTGTCTGACAATTCACAGTGAAGACGGAACAATCACAGGAGCACAGGTAGACAAACTGATCGGCGATCACTACGCAAGTCCTTCTTTTGAGCATACGATTCAGCCCGGTATTGTCTATATTTCCAATCCTACGGAATCAGGTACGTTATATTCAAAAGAAAAGCTGACAGAACTGTATGCAGTATGTAAAAAGCATGATATTCCGCTGTTCATTGACGGTGCACGTCTTGGCTACGGATTAACCGCACGTTCCAATGATCTTACGCTTCAGGATATTGCAGATCTCTGTGATGTCTTCTATATCGGCGGCACGAAGTGCGGTGCTTTGTTCGGAGAAGCTGTTGTCATTACAAAAGAAAGTCTGAAGAAAGACTTCCGTTACAATATCAAGCAAAGAGGCGGCATGCTTGCCAAGGGAAGAATGCTCGGTATTCAGTTTGAAGAACTGTTCAAGGAAAATCGTTATCTTACCGTATGTTCGCATGCTATTGAGATGGCTGATCTTCTGGCAGAGGGATTCAGATCCAAAGGATACTCTTTTGCTTTCGCTGCTGAAACCAACCAGCTGTTCCCGATTATTCCTAATGACAAAGCGGAAGAACTGGCAAAGGAGTTTGCTTATACTCCCTGGGCTCCGTATGATGAGAACAGTCAGATCATCCGTTTTGTTACATCGTTCATGACAAAGAAAGAAAATGTAGAAAAGCTGATTGAAGCACTTTAAGTTCAGCAAGCAGTCTTTGAAAGGACTGCTTCTTTTTTTTCTCATGTATAATGTTTGTATGAATCAGCGTAATAAAAGCATAGATATTGCCCGCGGGATTGCGATCATAAGTATCATGCTCGGACATCTCGGCAATAGTCAGATCAACAGGGTAGTATTCACATATCACGTTCCTTTGTTTTTTCTGATTACCGGATATTTTCTGAAATGCAAAGGAGATCTTTTCTCTTTCATTAAAAAGAAAGCAGATGCTCTTCTGAAACCTTATTGCATAACTTGTATGCTTCTGATTGTATTCAGTGTACTGAAAGTACTGTTGAAAGGAGGCAGTATCAGCCAGCTTGCAGGTACATTCACAGACACCGTTTATGCTTCTTTATACGGTGCAGGAGACAGTTATACAGAACCGTTTTATATACCTGCAATCGGTGCCGTCTGGTTTTTATGGGCATCTTTCTGGGGATGTCTGATTGTACAGTTCTCAGCATATTTCAAGAAACCATACGATGCATTATTCATTCTCCTTGCCGCTGCTGCAGGTTATTACAGCAGAAGACTGTTCTGGTTTCCTCTCAGTATTCAGGCAGGCGGTGCTGCTGCTCTGTTTATTTATACAGGCTATACATATAAACAATATGAATCGACCGTTCTTCCGCTGTACAGAAAATTCAGAGTACCTGTACTGGTTGTAATGACTGCCGTATGGCTGGAGTTTATCGTACATTTCAAAAGTTTCTGGCTTGTCCACTTTGATATCGGAAGAGGTCTGCAGGACATCATCGCAAGTATATTTGCATGTGTCGTGATCTTTGCGCTTTCTTCTTTCATCAGCCGGCTGATACCGGATGAAAAACTGCTTTCTTTTACCGGAAGAAACAGTTTATGTTTCTTATGTATTCATCTGTTGGAATTAAAACTGGTTCCCTGGAATCAAATCATCGGCCTGATTCCTTTTATAAACGGATCAGCTTCTGTGCTGATTGCCAAAATCATATGCAAGCTGCTGCTGGTCCTTTCCGTCATGCAGATTGCATATGATATTCCGTTCATGAAAAAAGCATACCGGATTACAATATATAAAGAAAAAGCCTGAATTCAGGCTTTTTTAACAGTCAAACAAAGTTCTCAGTTCTTTCAGTTCATGAATCACGGCATAAGGTTCCCGGATGGTGCCAAAACCGTAGGCAGCGTAAATAACCGGAATACCTGCTTCTTCGCACGCATCTGCGTCTCCCTGTATATCACCTACATACACAGAATGCTTCAGACCATATTTCTTCATCAATGTACGGATGGTCTGTCCTTTGCTTGTACCGGTATCACCGAAGCAGAGATGATCTGTTACATACGGTTCCAGATGTGCCCCGTGCATTACTACTTCAATATACCCGCACTGGCAGTTGGACACGATAAAGACCGGAATCTTTGAGGATAAGGCCCGGAATGTCTCCACAATCTCCGGATAATAATCTGCACCTGTTTTCGCAAGCGTTTTATTCTCCAGATCCATGCATTCATTGCCGAGACGTACCGCTGTTTCATGATCAATATCCGGCAGGATTGTCTGAAAGATCACATCCATCGGCTTGCCGAAGAGTTTCTTCAGATCATTTCCTGTCACACGAATATCCATACCTTCTCGTTCAAAGACTTCATTATATGCATCTGCTGCGACTTCTGTAGAATCCCACATGGTTCCGTCTACATCAAAAATAATACTGTCAAAGTTATTCATATCATTTCTCCTGCAGTCATCATTATAAGAAAAAGGACAGGATTTTAACATCCCGTCCTTTCATTCAGTCAGTCGAGGTCAGCGCCGTTTGTTTCGCAGACTTTCTTCCACCAGTAGAAGGAGTCTTTTCTGTAGCGTGCACCATCACCTGTGCCGTCATCCTGATAATCTACATAGATGAAGCCGTAACGCTTGTGCATTTCACCAGTAGAAGCGGATACGAGGTCGATGCATCCCCAAGGTGTGTAACCCCAGAGTTCAACGCCTTCATCATTGATTGCGGAAGCCATTGCATTGATATGGTCTCTCAGATAGTCAATGTGAGCTGTATCATGGCATACCTTTACACCGTTTTCTTCAACCAGTACATCCTGTGTACCGAGAGAGTTTTCAACGATGAACAGAGGCTTCTGATATCTTTCCCAGAGTTCCATCAGAGCAATCTTCAGACCTGTAGGGTCAATTGCCCAGCCCCAGTCGGAAGCCTTCAGGTAAGGGTTCTTGATTCCGCCGAGACCCATGTTGCCTTCTGCCTTTGTCAGGTTCGGATCTGTAGAAGATACACCGGACATATAGTAGGAGAAGGACAGGAAGTCTACTGTACCTTCCTTCAGAATTGCTTCTTCTTCAGGAGTAAGAGAGAAGTTGATTCCGTTTCTTTCATATTCCTTCAGCTTGTAGGAAGGATAATAGCCGCGAGCCTGTACATCTTCATAGAAGTGATAGCCCTGCATTGTCTTCTTGGCAGCGAGCTGGTCTTCAGGGTTGCATGTATAACCATAGTTAGCACCATAAGCAACCATGTTGCCGACCTTGTTATTAGGATCGATTTCGTGCAGGATCTTTACAGCCCATGCAGAACCGATCAGCTGATACTTGGAAACATCAGCCTTTGTCTGGTCATCACACTGAGCTACGCCGGCAGCCATCCAGGGAGACATGCCGCAGATATTGATTTCATTGAATGTCAGCCAGTATTCAACTCTTCCCTTGTAGCGTTCGCCGCAAGTACGAACATATCTCTTCCAGCATTCAACTGTACGAGCATCTGTCCATGAGTTCCATGCATTTGTCAGGCCGATCGGTGTTTCATAATGAGACAGAGTAACGAGAGGCTTGATGTTGTACTTTTCGCATTCTGTGAAGATGTCATCGTAGAACTTCAGACCTGCTTCATTAGGTTCTTCTTCCATACCTGTAGGATAGATACGGCCCCAGTTGATGGAAAGACGGAATGTCTTGAAACCCATTTCTCCGAACAGAGCGATATCTTCCTTGAAATGATGATAGAAATCAATACCCTGGTGTGAAGGATAGTCATAACCTTCAAATACACCGTATTCAGCGTCAACAGGAGCGTTGATACCGAACATAGGATCAGCGTGAACTACACCGTCCTTTGTCTTGTAAGTAACCATTCTCAGTTTTGTACGAGAACCACGTGTTGTGCAGTCGGAAGAGTTTACGCCCTTTCCGCCTTCAGCGAAACCGCCTTCAAACTGGTTTGCAGCAGTAGCGCCGCCCCAGAGGAAGCCTTCAGGAAATTTTGCCATAAGTATTTTGTCCCTTTCTTATTCAGTGTGTCTATTATAACCTAGGTTGACCACTGTTTTTGCAGAGAATATATGCGTTTTCAGCGATTCGTCGACAATCTTCCTGAAACGTATTGAACAATGCAGGACTCATTTTCATAAATGTTTCAGTCAAGTAAAAGAAAAAACCTGTACGAAGACAGGTTTTCCGTTCATTCTTCTGTTTCTGTCTGATCTTCAGCAAGGTAGTCTTTAATATCTGTATACTTTGCATCAAAGAGAACTTCATCTTCATTTTCATGAATAACCTGAAGCCATCTGTACATTTCTACTCTTGTTGCATACAGATAAGGATTTGACCAGAAGATACCGCTGAGCTGGAAAGTCAGCGAGCTGAGCAGTGACCAGCCGATAAAGGAGAGATTCAATATGAATGCACTCCACTTTGCGCCTTTCATCAGCCGTCTGGATTCAGCGAATACTTCTTTATGATCCATATCAGGATGTTCCGCAAGGATATAAGGAACCAGCATATATTCATAGCTCTTGATAAAGCCGGGAATAATAAACAAGAGAGACCAGAGAATAATCTTCAGCTGTTTTAATAACATGATTGTAACCACGCTGGAGTAGTTAGGATCTCTGAATGCAAAGAACAGTGATTTCAGATCTGCATCGGATGAATCCGCGTTCTCAAGGTAGAACCTTGCACCGCCGACTTCAAGAATATTGAATACAAAGATCGTAAGAATCAATGCGGCAACTGCCACAACAGATCCTAATGTAATTGACTTTTCTCCAACTTCAATAGCGATATTCATGACACCGTTTCCGGTCATGGAAAGGGCAGAGCGGGCATTATCCGCAAGACTGGAACTGTCTGAACCGGAGAACAGAGCCTCTGTATCAATCAGGTCATCAATAGTGAGTGTTTCACTTGTTCTTTCCGAACTGGATGAAGTCGAAGACGTCGAAGACGTTGTGTCAATCGTGTTATAGCAGAATAAAAATAAAATCAGACCGGCGAGAACACATCTCCAGAAGTTTTCCTTGACTGCTGTTCTTGCACGGGATTTCAGTAATGCACGTGAAAACATAATTTTCCTCCGAAATATGCATCAATCATAACACAGGCTGACTCAAGGCCAGCCCGTTTGTTGAAAGAATTCGTTAAATGTTCAGATAAGGAATGACCCAGAAGATCAGAAGTGCAGCTGCGACAATAACACCAACTCCGGCAGAAAGTTTTGCACTGGCCATGGTCTTTCTGATCTCGGCAGGATCTTTTTCAGACTCGGGCATGATGAACAGTTCTGCTCTTGCCTGTTTTTCTTCTTCCGTCACCTGTGTCATTGCACTGACAATAACCATTGCAAGGATGTTGCAGATGATACCGACCAGCGAAGGATCGAGGTATACGGGAAGCGTAATACCGGCAATACCGGCACCCAGTCTGAGCAGGAAACATCCCAGGAAACCGGAAAGCATACCTGCAAACGCGCCTGCTTTTGTGACTCGCTTGCTGAAGATGCTGGCAACAGCAACAGGCATCCAGGAACTGGAGGCGATTGCTCCGCCCAGGAACATGATCCAGAATACGGACGAAAGATTCATGACTGCAAAGATGAAGACAACGATACTCACAACAACCATGACAATACGGCCGATGCGAATGGATTGTGTATCATCCGTCTTCAGAATATCTTTCGTAAGAGAAGCACCGATCAGGGAAAGGAATGTTGTAGCTGAGGAAATGCCGGCAGAAAGCACACCGGTTAACAGTACAACACCGAGGAACTTCGGAAGAAGATTCATCGCCGCCCAGATCATAACATGAGAAGAAGGAAGTTCTGCATTAGCAAGATTGACCATAACCGCAACCATGCCGACAAGGAATTCCATCAGGAATACACCAAGCGCGGAAACCGGAGCAGAACGGATGACAGTATGTTCATCTTTTGCCATCAGGTAACGGCTGGACTGCCAGGGACCTACCATACATACAGACATCCATACAATACCGTAGATCAGACCCCATGCAACATTCTCAATACCGCTGTTGTACAGAGGACCGAGCTTGCCGCTCCATGAGAGCATATCTGCTGTATAGGCATTCTGTCCGAGGGCATGGATTGCATTGAACCAGCCGCCGACATTCTTTGAAATAACGAGTGTTGCAATAACCATGGCAGCTGTGAAAATACCTGCCATGATTGTATCTGTGATCAATACACCGGTAGAACCGGAGGATACCGTCATTACAGTAAATACGATCAATGCCAGTGCAATACATACGTTATAGTTCACACCGGTAACGACATTCATCAATGTCCCGATTCCCTGAATAACCGAAAGAAGGTAAACCGTCATCATGATGATTGCTGTTAACGCTGCCAGTGCTCTGACTTTTTCGGAACGGAAACGTTTGCCGAAGAATTCAGGAATTGTGAGTACATTGGAACGGCGCAGATATCTTCCGAAGAAGACTGCACCGATGATATATCCGGCGGACTGCATGCCGGCAAAGATCAGAATAGATGTAAATACGCCTTCATAGCACTGCGCTGCATCACCCATGAACATGCCTGTGCTTGTATAAGAAGCAATCATGGATCCGGCAATGAGTACAACCGGAGCTCTTCTGCCTGCGACATAGAAGTCATTGGCGTCCTTGATCTTTGAACTGATGATAAATCCGATTACAAGATAACAAAGCATGGCAATGCACATGCCGATGAAATAAATATTCATGTGCATTACCTCTCAAAGTCCTTTTTCAGACAAATATATGCTGCAATACCGGCAGCGCTCAGCCATAGACCGAGGAATAAAGCAATTGCAATTTCCATACGGTTACCTCATGTTCTTAAGCAGCTGTCTGTCAATCTTGCCGTTCAGATTCTTCGGCATGACCTCCAGTTTTGTTCTCTTTCCCGGCAGCATATATACAGGAAGCTTTGTTTTCAGCATTTCGCCTAATTCATCTGCTTCTACATCACCTGTGTAATAAAGCTTGATCTTTGATCTCTTTGAATCATAAAGACATGCACATTCCTTTACACAGTCCAGAGCATTAACAGCAGTTTCAATTTCGCCAAGTTCAATACGATGTCCCATATGCTTGATCTGGAAGTCTTTTCTTCCCATATAAACCAGTTCACCGTATTCATTTCTCTGGGCAAGATCACCTGTACGGTAGATCAGTTCAGGATATGCTTTGTTTAAAGGATTCTGTACAAATACTTCAGCTGTCTTGTCCGGAGCGTTGTAGTATCCGTACGCAATACCGGTACCTCTGACGCATACTTCGCCGATGCTTTGATCTGTAACAAGATGATCATTTTCATCCAGCAGGAAGACATCCATATTCTTGCATGCATTGCCCATCGGCAGGTTTTCCGTATTTTCAAATTCTCTGTTTACTTCGTAGATCGTACATGTATCCGTCGCTTCCGTAGGTCCGTAGAAGTTGATATAACGTACATCCGGGTATTCTTTGCGCCACTTGTTCAGCTGTTTCATAGGCATGACTTCGCCGCCGAAGAAGACATTCTTCAAAGCATTCAGATGCGGAGAGTTCAACGCGCCAAGTGCGGAGACCATCATCAGTGCAGAAGGTACCCAGAACACTGTATTGATGGATCTCTGATCCAGATATTCCATCAACATTGCAGGCATGGAGAAGAGTTCATGCGGAATAATGTACATAGTTGCACCGTTCTTCAGTGTCTGATAAATATCAAAGACAGACATCGAGAAATAGAAAGGTGTCTGGTTGCCGAATACAAATGTATCATCTGCGCCAAGATATTCTGTTCCCCACTCAATAAAATCCACCAGGGCTCTCTGTGAAATGATGACACCCTTCGGATTTCCTGTAGATCCGGAAGTAAAGAGAATATACAGGACATCTGTATCACAGACTTTCGCCTCTGCAGCGTTTACTGCATTTTCATCAGCTTCGGCTTCCATCGCATCTTCATAAACCAGTACTTTGACATCCTTCGCAAAAGATGTCACTTCACCGGCATGCGCACGGTCTGTGATAATCACCTCAGGCTGGAGGGTGTTCATGATTTTGTTAATACGTTCCTCCGGCATCTTTGTATCCAGCGGTGAATAGAAGTTTCCGCTGTATGCAGTACCCAGAAAAGCCGCAATGCACTCAACACTCTTGTCGAGATAGACAGCCGCAGGCACTTTGAAAGCATTCATCTTTACCAGTGCAGAAGCAATATGACACGCTTCGTTCTTCAGCTGTGCAAATGTAATACTTCTTTTTTCATCAACATACGCTGTTTTATCCCCGTACAGCTCTGCCGACCTTTTCAGATAATCAGTTACCAGCATTTATTTTTCCCCTTTTTACCAAATAAAACCGGCAGTTCCCTGCTGCCGGTTCATAAAACTCTTCAGTCCTCGTTCTGCAGCTTTGTGATCAGTGCGAACATAGCTTCTGCACTGTTGAAGTTTGCAGGAATGATTGCAGATGCAGGAATTGTGATGTCAAATGCATCATTCAGTTCGCTGATAATCTGCAGAATATCGAAACTGTCCAGAATATGATCATCGATCAGTGTTTTGCAGTTTTCATAGTCAGCATCATCTTTGATGTCTTCGAGAATTTCAATCAGTTCATTCATTTTTATTTTCCCCTTTTGTTATATATCTTCGGATATTTTCAATACAGTTATTATACATTAACATCTTTGAAGTGCTATAAAATCACTTCAAATATTGATTTTCAGTCTTTCTGTGCAACCATTTCGCCGCTGTTCTTGAAGATATACTTTTCCGGAACAACGCCTCTTACGCAGGAAGTAGGATAAACACGGCTGTTTCTGCCGATGACAGTACCGGGATTCAGTACGGAGTTGCATCCGACTTCAACATAATCACCGAGCATTGCACCAAATTTCTTCAATCCTGTTTCCACGGATTCTTCTGCACTGTGGACAACAACAAGCTTCTTGTCACTCTTTACATTGGATGTAATGGAACCTGCACCCATGTGTGAATAGTATCCAAGGATAGAATCGCCGACATAATTGTAATGCGGTGTCTGTACATGATCGAAGAGAATAACATTCTTCAGCTCTACAGAGTTTCCTACAACGCAGTCAGCACCGACCAGAGCAGAGCCTCTGATAAATGCGCAGTGTCTTACTTCTGTATTCGGTCCGATGATGCAGGGTGCACCCAGATAAGCAGAAGGGAATACTTTTGCTGTCTTATGTACCCATACATGTTCACTGACTTCGGTGTATTCTTCCGGATCCAGAGAAGCCCCTGTTTCAAGAATAAAATTCTTGATTCCCTTTAATGCTTCCCAGGGATAAGTAAACTGACTCAGATAATCTTTTGCGAGTGTATGATCCAGATCATACAGTTCTTTGATTGTATACATGCTATATACCTCACTCTTTTTTCACAACGTGTCTTTTTAGCATTTTGCCTTCAGATTGTCAATTGCATGCGTCAAATTTTAAGTATTTATCATAATTTCATTCAGCGGAACGCCCAGAATTTATTCAGAATGAAATTCAGAGGAACAGTCACAATCAGATTCAGCAGCGGAGCAGCCATCTTTGAAATATGAAAGAGATTGATCCACATTGTCAGAAGAACATTGCTCAGAAACAGTCCTGTGAAGGCGTAGGAAATATATGTCTTCAACAATGTTTTCCAGAAAGGAAGTTCTTCACGGTCCGTAAATACCATTTTACGGTTCCACAGAAAAGCCCAGAGAACACTGACCAGAAAAGCAATGGTCTGTGCAGCGATATAGTCATATGTCCGGAAAATACCGGCTTTTTCAAAACCGAAGATACATCCGGCATAGATCACATAGTTAACCAGGGTGTTGCTGATGCCGACAAGGCCGAAACGTATAAACTGGGAAATTGTACTGTTATGTTTCATCATTTTCCTCATATATGCTGAAAGCGGCATTTCTGCCGCTTTGCAATACTTCTTTATCCTTCTGATTCAGAGGATTCCTCGGGTACTTCCGGTTCAACCGGTGTTTCCGGCTCAACAGGAGTTTCGGGTTCCGGTGTCGGCTCAGGTGTTGCTTCAGGTGTCGGTACCGGTGTCGGCTCGGGTGTTGCCTCAGGAACATACGTTTCTTCAGGTACATAAGTTTCTTCGGGAACATATGTTTCTTCCGGTTCTTCATATGTTTCATAGGATTCCTCTATATGCTCTGCACTGTAGAGGTATCCGGAACCATCAGGCATATCTTCCTGCTCAATGGTTTCACCTTTGACTACCTGGTCAATTACAGATGCCATATATTCCACCTGATTTGCATAAGGGAATACAACGGAAAGTTCCTGGCTCGGTGCTGATGCACACTTCGCATATCCTACACCGCCCACAACACGGTTGGATACTACATTCCAGGAGATGTTCTCCTGCAGCTGATACTGGCAGAAGCCGTAGATCGAACTGTCGGACAGGTTTGTCAGGAAGGTTCCTTCCAATGCGTCCAGAAGACTGTTGAAGTTTGTAATAATCGCAGGTGAAGATACTTTGCGGATGATTGCCTCCATGACCAGCTGCTGGTGCATGTTTCTGCCGAAGTCTCCGTCAGGAAGGCTGTATCTTTCTCTTACATAGTAAAGTGCTGCCTGTCCGTCAAGATGAATTGTTCCTTCCGGATATACATAGTTCTCATCCCATGTATATGTAAACTCATAAGGGTTCTCTACATCCACGCCGCCGAGAGCTTCAATAATCTTCATGAAGGTTGTGAAGTTGATCAGGATATAGTTATCCACATCTGTTCCGAGAAGATCGCTCAGCTCGCTGATCGTATTACCGATTCCTTTGATACCAAGATGTGTCAGCTTGTCGCAGGAATAGCCCAGTGCCGGGTTAGGAACATAGCTGTCTCTGGGGAAGGAACTGATGACGATCTGGTATGTGAGAGGATTGACTGTAACAACCATACATACATCCGTACGGCCCGTAAGGTTTAATTCACCAGTCTGATCATTTCCCCCGAAGAATACGGAGAACGGCTGGGTTGTAAGTTCTGTATCATTGACTACAACTTCCTGTTCCACTTCATCTACATAGATTGTGCAGAGAACTTCCACATCATTCTCCCACTCTTCGTAGCCTTCACTGTCTCTGATCATATAAGCAACAGATTCTGTCATTAACATGGCATCACCTTCACCGTTGTACAGAGCCTGCGCAGCTTCAAAGAGATTGGACTTGTCTTCACAGAGATATTCGCCTGCAGCGTTTGCGAGCTTTTCTTCTGCCTGAGGAAGGTAGATATGGTCATTGGTTGATGAAATCAGGAACAGTGCATCGTTCTCTACATAAGTTGTAAGAATCTCTGTTTCCGTAGCGTCTTCATCAATCTCCGGGATTTCTTTCCATTCAATTTCAGGATGTGCTGCTTTATATGAATCGGACATGACATAAACATTGACTCTTACCGTACCGGAAGAGATCTGGTTGTCCTCAATAATTTTAGAAACTCTGTTTTTATAGTAAGGCATTGCGACTGACGCAATCACCATAACCACTGTAAGTACAATATTGATGACACGTACTGCTGTACCCTTTTTCTTATCTCTTCTTCTGAGATGGAAAGAGAACCAGCCAAGTACAATCATGATCACTGCAAGTACTGCGAGTACTGCGATCTTCCACTTCATCGGGAACATCGGCATATAGCAGAAGATTTCAAAGAAAACAATCGCAGCCAGAAGGGCAATCATCCAGAGGATCTTTGCACTGAAAGGCTTCTTTGTCTTCTTGTTCTTAGCTGCGTTCTTCTTTCTGGAGGTTTTTGCTTTTCTTACCTCCTCAGTATTTAATTCCTGTGTATATTCTTCCTCATTTTCATCAAAGCGAGGAGTATTTTTCTGTTTCTTTGTTTTCATAGTAATACCTTCCGAACGGAGACGATTATAACACAAGCATGTTCTGCAATTATGTGAATATTGTCAAAAGGAAAAGGAATGTTCGTATGATCTTGAAAACATTCCTTGTACTGAACTCATGCTTTATAGAAAACCCCTGATGTTGTTCCGGGTGCACTGCTTCCTTTAGAAACCAGTTTGATCCGGATTTCTTCAAGACGTAATGACTGCCCGCTGGTACCTGCCATTTCACCATCCGAAACCCAGTCCTGCCAGCCGATTTTCTGCACATGTGTTTTGTATTGAACCGAACCACTGTAAGAGGATTCAACATTGATTCTGATTCCTTCCAGTCTCAGGCTTTGTCCGCTCGTCCCGGACATTTCTCCATCAGAGACAGTATCCTGCCACCCGATCTTCTGCACGTGTGTAGAATAAGAAACGCTCGCATTTTCAGCCAGACCATCATATACCGCAGCGTTGATTTTATTTACGTTTGACAGTAATAAAATCAGGCACATGATCATCACGGACAATTTTCTTGTTAATGTCATATACTTATCCTCCTGCAAATATAATTCTTTATTTAGTATTATATACATTCCGTTAAAAAAAGGATTGCCATCAACGTGACAATCCCTTAATTTATGTGTTTTCTGATGATCAGACTCATGAAGCAGTAAAGTCTTATCAATATCCGTCAGGCATTTCTTCCTGTTCCAGAATTTCACCGTTATACACTGCATCAATGACATCCTGTACAAATTCAACCTGGTTTTCGTAAGGATATACAACAGATAACTGGTTATACGGATCGGATGCGGTATACTCCATGCCGAAGTCACCGGTCACATGATAGTTGACAATATTCCAGGAAGTCAGGTCATCCAGCTGTTTCTGGCAAAGTCCGTATAAAGAGGAACTGCTGAGGTTGGTGAGGAATGTACCATCCAGTGCTTCCATAAGACCATTGAAGTTTGTAAGCAGTGCAGGACTGATGAGTTTGTTGATAATTGCTTTCATAACAAGCTGCTGATGCATGCTTCTTCCGAAATCGCCATCAGGCAGATTGTAGCGTTCACGTACATAGTAGAGAGCAGCCTGTCCGTCCAGATGAATCTTTCCTTCCGGATAAGAATAGTCATCCCACGTATAGTCAAATGCGTACGGGTTGTCTACATCCACACCGCCAAGTGCTTCAATGATCTTCTTGAAGGTAGTGAAGTTTACAAGAACATAGTAATCAATATCAACATCCAGATAATCCCCAAGACCTTCGAGTGTATTATCAAGACCGTATACACCGAGATGCGTCAGCTTGTCTTCCCTTCCGTTATATGCAGGATTAGGAATAAAGGAGTCTCTGGGCATATTTATAATTGCGATCTGTCCTGTCTGAGGATTGACGGAAACAAGCATATCTACATCCGTACGTCCTTCGATGGAAAGTTCACCTTCTTCATCGTTTCCGCCGAAGAAGATTGTATAGGGTTCCTGTGTAAGGTTGGCATCTGTCTTCACCAGAATATCTGAATCAATCTTTCTGCTGAATGTATAGATTACCTGTGTATCCTGCGTAAAGGTTTCATATCCTTCTACTTCTTCAATAAATGAAGCGTAGGATTCACTCATGATCATGATATCTACTTCATTGTTATATAAAGCATCCGCACACTGACGGGCTGAATTGTAATCTTTGCAGTAAGGGATCTCACGATTGAAGATATCCTCAATCTCACTGATTGCATATTCCTGGTTTGTACGGTCAATGGCAGTGAATGTACCATAGACTGCATCCGTATATTCCGCAAGACGGATGGATTTACCAGGCTCCGGAACTTCGATTGTATTTTTGAAATCCGACGCATGTGCTGTTTTGTATTCTTCTGTTAAAGCATACAGACAGATTCTGACATGATCACCTGTTACCTGATCCATCAGTTCCGTAACTTTATCTGTATATTTGGGAAGGAGCACTGCCGCCAGTGCCATACATACTGCAAGCAGTGTATTAACAAACTTCTGGAACAGATTCAGCGGACTGAAGATGGAAGTCGCTGCACCGGTAATCAAAAGAATACCGCCCAGAACACCGCAGGCAATCAGCTTTACTTTCGTGGAAAACATCGGAAGATTCCAGATTGTCCACGCGAATGCAGCTGCAGCTACGAGAAGTACAACCCAGAGGAAGCCGGAACCGATATGACTCTTCTTTTTCTGTACAGGCTTTTTCTCCGGCTGCTTTGTCTGCTGTCTGACCTGCTGTTTCTTTGCAGGCTGTTTTACCTTCTGCTTTTCAGCAGCGGGAGTTTCTTTATGCACAGGCTTTTTCTTTTCAGCAGGCTGTCCGTCATAATAGAACGCTTCACCGTCATCCGTATATTCACCGATCGCATACCCGTCTTCCCCATAGATATACTTATCTTTCTTTTTGATGATCTTTTTGCTGGCAATACGTTCGTTTTCTGTACGTGATCTGCTGAATTTAGGGTCTAACTGCATTTTGGTCCTCCGTAAAACTTATTATCTCAAAAAAAGCATCGTATTGCGATAACTGTTTTGATCCGCAATGTATATTTTCATGCAATAATACAGTTATGGTAGGAATAGATCTGGTAAATATCGAGCGTGTTACATTAAAAGAAACCTTTGTGCAGTACATTCTGACTGAGGAGGAACTCGAAGTTTTCAATACAATACACACTGATGATCGCAGGAAAGAATATCTTGCGGGAAGATTTGCTGCGAAAGAAGCAATCTTCAAAGCACTGCAGGACAGCAGCTATCTGAAGTACTCTGTTCTGAATAAAGAAAACGGGATGCCTTATGTAAAGGATCATCCCGAGATTTCCATCAGTATTTCACATGACGGCGGTATCGCTGCTGCAATTGTAATGATCAAAGACTAGAAGCCTGCATACATCATTGCTTCTGCTGTATATCCCGGACCGTAAGCTCCGAGGAAAACAACGTAAAGAATACATGCATACCATAATGCCCACCTTGCCGGTGCAGGCATTTTTTCAATTCTGCTGATCAGGCTGATATTCTTCTCTTTCAGAATATCTGCAATAATGACAATCATGAAACTGAAAGCAATGATCATATAGTCAATACGTCCCAGACCAAGCATCAGGATTTCCTGTTTCCATAAATCAAAGCGGAAATTCATGAAGATACTTGTAAACATTTCCCGGGCAATTACTGCCGAGTCAGCTCTGAACAGCATTTCACCGAAGATAATAATGATCATCAGTTTTACAAAGCGGAATACTCTGAGACCTTTATTCGATTCACTGATATGAAGTTTTGCATACAGCTTCTGTGAAGGTTCTTTGATGATCATCTCTGTACCAAGAATAATCAGATAGTAAATACCGTAGAGAATATATGTCCAGTAAGGACCATGCCAGAAACCGTTGCACAGCCATACGACGGCAAGTGCGATCAGCGGTCCGATCATCTTTGCAGGTTTTGCGCCGAACTTTTTCTTTACCTGTTTTGATAATTTCATTACCGGCTTTGACAGAGAAACAGGGTAGAACACGTAATCCCTCAGGAATGCACCCAAAGTAATATGCCATCTTCTCCAGAATTCTCCTGCATCTTTGGCAAAGAACGGCTGACGGAAGTTTTCCGGAAGAATCACACCGAAGATCTTCGCTGAGCCAATGACAACATCAATTGTTCCGGAGAAGTCGGCGTACAGCTGAATGGTATAAAAGACGGCCGCCGTCAGACATAAGGAACCTGTTCCTGTATGTTTCGTGAAAAGAACATCTGTCGCAATTGCCAGATAATCCGCGATTGTCATCTTCTTGAACAGTCCCCATAGAATTCTTCTGTAGCCTGATGTCAGATTCTCATAAGAGATATCCTTTCCTGCGTACAGGTCATCCGATATTTCGGAATATCTGGAAATCGGTCCTTCCACAAGAATCGGGAAGAAGCTCAGATACAATGCAAGCTTTGCCGGATTCTTTTCTGCTGTGATTTTTCCGGAGGAGATATCCGAAAGATAACTGATTTCCTGCAGTGTATAGTAGGAAATCCCGATCGGTACAAGAATATTCAGTTTCTTCCACTCACTTCCTGCAAGATTCCAGATGTTTTCTCCAAGGAAGTTTGTATACTTCAAAGCGATCAGTACCAGAAGATTGCAGAGAATGCCGGTCACAAGGATTCTCTTTCTTTTCTTCTTGAACTGTTTCTTATCCACATCCTTCGGAATCTTCTTCATGCTTTCCAGCTTCATCCCAATGATCCAGGTAAACAAAGAAGCGGCGACGTTATACAAAAGCAGCCATCCGGACCAGATCCAGAAGAAAACATAATCTGCACAAAGAAGAACCATCCATCTGAATCCGGATGGAACAAGAGAATATACAAGCATCAGTACAGGTATAAACAGAGCAAAGTAGCTCAATGCATGATAGGCCATCAGTAGACACCTCCCAAAGCATCGCAGGCCTCCTGCCAGCTTTCATATCCTTCTTCGCCACGATGATCCTGCATATCATAATGCTCATTAAGATATGCCCCGAACCATGCATTCATTTTCAAAGCACCGTTATGATTCAGATGATCACCTGCATCTTTAGAATCTGTTGTCCAGTCGATCCCCATTTCATCACAATAGTAATTCAGATCAATGTACTCGATGCCATGTTCATCTGCCCATTGCTGTATGTAGTCATGACGTGCAACCGTAAAATAGTTAGGTCCGGGAACAGTAACGAGAAGAATCTCAATATTGTTCTCTTCGCACAGAGCAATTACCTGATCCATAATACCGGAAGCGGATGCTTTGAAAGCTGTACTCTTCTTTCCTTTCCTCTCAAGGTAGCTGTTTCCGCCGGTATATGCTCTTACACCTCTGCGCAGCCAGTAGCCTTTGTTCGCATTTTTATTGGATTCTGTCATGGCAGTACTGTACGGTTTCAGAAGACGGATGACTTTATGATAATGAAGAATGGTAAATATTCTTTCCGCAGCTGATGAAACTGCATCTTTGTTGTAGAAAGGATCTGCTTCGGAAAACAGTGTATCTGTTTCAATAACAAGCAGTTCAGGTGACTGTTTTTCTACAATCTGCTTCAGCATAGCATAAGCATCTCCGAATCTCTGGGATGGATAAGCTGTATTTTCAGAACTGTAACCATAATCTTTCCACAGTTTAAGCGGTGCAAAACCATCCGCAGCCTCACTGTTTCCGGCAAAGAGGATATCTACCGTATTTTCAGGATCGGAATCCAGTCTTTTTAATACATTTTCTGATTCCTTAATGTCATAGACATCATATTCAGGGCGGAATAATGCGGAAAGTGCTGTAAGAATCAGGCATAAACCTGTAATAAATAAAATAACTTTTATGATGCTTTTCTTCATACGCAGTTCAGTATATCATCATGAATCACATTGAATTATTAAGATTACTTTAAGAAAAAAAAGATACCCCCGCGATGGTGAGTATCTTCTTCATTTATCTATTTATTCACCGGAGGTTTCTTCCGGCGTTTCCGGTTCAACAGGAGTTTCGGGTTCCGGTGTCGGCTCAGGTGTTGCTTCAGGGGTCGGTTCCGGTGTGGGTTCGGGTGTCGGTTCGACCGTCGGTTCAGGGGTCGCTTCCGGCGTTGCGGACGCTTCGGGCTCGGCAGTCGGTTCGGGAGTATACGTTTCGACAGGAACACTTGTTTCCTGCGGTACTGCAGTTTCTTCCGGTTCGGGTTCTGCAGTTTCTTCGGCACTTGAAGTTTCAGGCAGATGATTTGCACCGTAAAGATAACCGGATCCGGAAGGCATATCCTCCTGTGTAATTTCTTCTCCGTTAATGACCTTGGCTACAACTTCAGCCATATATTCCACCTGATTTGCATAAGGGAATACAACAGAGAGTTCCTGGCTCGGTGCTGATGCACAGACAGCATATCCTACACCGCCTACAACACGGTTGGATACTACATTCCAGGAGATGTTCTCCTGCAGCTGATACTGGCAGAAGCCGTAGATCGAACTGTCGGACAGGTTTGTCAGGAAGGTTCCTTCCAATGCGTCCAGAAGACTGTTGAAGTTTGTAATAATCGCAGGTGAAGATACTTTGCGGATGATTGCCTCCATGACCAGCTGCTGGTGCATGTTTCTGCCGAAGTCTCCGTCAGGAAGGCTGTATCTTTCTCTTACATAGTAAAGTGCTGCCTGTCCGTCAAGATGAATTGTTCCTTCCGGATATACATAGTTCTCATCCCATGTATATGTAAACTCATAAGGGTTCTCTACATCCACGCCGCCGAGAGCTTCAATAATCTTCATGAAGGTTGTGAAGTTGATCAGGATATAGTTATCCACATCTGTTCCGAGAAGATCGCTCAGCTCGCTGATCGTATTACCGATTCCTTTGATACCAAGATGTGTCAGCTTGTCGCAGGAATAGCCCAGTGCCGGGTTAGGAACATAGCTGTCTCTGGGGAAGGAACTGATGACGATCTGGTATGTGAGAGGATTGACTGTAACAACCATACATACATCCGTACGGCCTGTCAGGCTTAAATCACCGGTCTGGTCATTACCTCCGAAGAATACGGAGAACGGCTGGGTTGTTAAAGAAACATCCTTGATTTCCGGTGTTTCTTCAACGACTTCATCCACATAGATTGAATACAGGATTTCAACATCATTATCCCATTCTTTATATTCCTCCATATCACGGATCATATAAGCATAGGACTCTGTCATGAACATGATATCGCCTTCACCGGCATATAAAGCTTCTGCTGCTTCTGTCAGTGTCTTCTTATCATCTGTATGAAGTGTTCCTGCATATTCAGTAAGCTTGTCAATAGCAGGCTGCAGATACTGGTCGTCGTTATCCAGAGAAGTAATGATCGTCGCTCCGTCATCAAGCCATGCCTTTAATACCTGGTCGGTTGTTTCTACATCAGAAAGATCAGGTTCTTCCATCCATTCAATTTCAGGATGAGCTTCTTTATAAGCATCGGACATGACATAAAGATTTACTCTTACGTTTCCGGAAGAAATCTGGTTATCAATAATGATCTGGGAAACCCTTTGCTTGTAATGAGGAATTATGAAAGAGACGACTGCAAGTGAAACAGCAAGAACTGTATTAACTGCTGCAGGAATCCATTTCTTTTTCTTTGAACGGAAAGTAAGTACACCGGTCAGTGCAATCAGTAAAGCCATCCCCGCAGTAACGGCAATTTTCCACTTAAAAGGAAACATCGGCATGACCGCGAATACAACACCAAAGACAACTGCCGCAATAATCAAAAGTCCCCAGAACGGAACTGCAGTAAATTTTTTCTTTCCGTTCCCGTATTTATTCTTTCCGGGAAATCTTGTTTTCTTCTTTTTATTTTGTTTCTGTTTATGTTCTTCAGGGATCGCATCGAGATCAAGCTGCAGTTCATTTCCGATATCTGCTCCGGAAATTTCAGCAGTTTTCTCAAGATCATCAACCTCTACAGTCTTTTCGTTATTTCCTTCATCGTACTTCATAAATATCCTCATTCTGCAATGTAACTATGATATTACCGGAAGAAATTTGATTTCAATTCCCCGTAAAAAAGATATTGATTCATTTTCTGCATATCATGAAAACAGCATGAAAAATACAGTAAATATCCACATTACGGCACAAGTGTACCGCTGCATTCCGGAGGTTCTTTCACTTCTTCTGTTTCTGTCACTTCATTTATATAGTTATACCAGATGTTATAGTTTGCTTCGTAATCTACGCCGAGAACCATTGCTCCGTTAACAACCAGATCATACCATGTACCTGTTTCCGGTATGGTCATCTGCTCGATGTCATAGTTTTTTACATCCATCATAATCAGAAGAAGCTTGGCGATATCACCACGGGAAAGGTCTGTTCCAAGTTTGGGAAGAAGTGTTTCCGCAAGGTTGTTAATCTCAGTGATGCTCATCTTCTTGATCTTATCCAGACAGAGATTAATCACATTTCTCTGACGGTACGTACGTGCAAAATCGGTACCGGTATAACGGTTTCTTGCATATCCCAGTGCCTGCTTTCCATTAACGTGAAGTACTCTTGTTTCTTCATCCGTTTCTTCTACAACGTCTGTTTCAGAGTCGACATGGAATGTCTCGCTGTTCATATCACGTATATATTTATTCATGACAGCGACTTCATCCGCACTCATCTCAATGTCGATGCCGCCTAATGCATCAACCATATCTGCGACAAAGAGGAAATTCACAACAACGCATTTATCCACATCAATACCGATATTCGCACTGATTGTTTCATACAGCAGTTCCGAACCGCCGAACGAATATGCCGCATTCAGACGCGTATTGTAATATCCCGGAATATACACATAGGAATCTCTCAGCAGAGAAGTCATAACGATTCTCTTTGTCTTTGTATTGATCGTAAAGATAATCATTGCATCCGATCTGCCTTCAAGAGATTCATTTCTGGAATCTACACCGACCAGCAGGATATTGATCAGATCATCATCCAGATCTGCTGTTTCTTCTCTCTTCTTCAGATTATCTTCAAGATCCTTCTCCAGTCTTGCTTTCAGTTCTTCCGGCGACTCCTCATGGAATTCTTCTTCCTCTTCTTCATATTCACCGGTTCCCTGACCGACATTTCTTCCAAGCAGGTTATAGTAGTGGTTATAAAGACCGAAACCGCATCCGCAGATCAGCAGTACAGCCGCAAGAAGAATAAAAGGCCACTTTCTTCTCTTTCGCTGTATCTTCTGCGGTTCAGAAGGAGCAGCATACTCCTGAAGATCTGCTGCTTCCGTATGCAGGCTGTTTTCCACTGCAGGCTGTTCTTCACTGCAGACCGTTTGATTACATGTTTTTTCCTGTCCGGCTGTACTTTCTGAAGGAACATACTTTTTATATTCTCTTGAAGCACTGTATGTTCTTTTATGCATTCTTTCTGCTGCAGCTCCGGGAACTCTTTTATACTGGTATTTTTTCATAAAAACTTCTCTGTTTTCTAAGCGATTACTTTCGATGAAAGAGACAGTACAAAACCGGCATATGCAGTTTCAGCAGAATCACTCTGATTTTTCTTCTCTTTCCCGAGAACCATGACAATTCACAGTTTCTGATTCCTGTTTTATAAGGATCCTGTGATGTAAGTCTGCGAAGATCAGCTGCTCTCTCTAAAAGGGATTTCGGATTATTGTGATGTGACATATCATAGTCGGTAATTCCGAGAACACAGATCACATAACGTTTGATAAATGCTTTTTCTACGTCTTCCTGTGTTACCCACGGATAATCACCGTTTTCCGGGAATAATCTTCTCAGTTCCGCAATAAACCTGACCCCAGATTGCGTCAAAACCTCCGACTCTGTTCTTGTCGCTGAGATAGCCGGCAGCCAGCATATCCATAATATACTGACGATGTTCCTCTGCGTTGATGATTGCACCGTCTTCAAAGGGCCTTACAATAATTTCCTTCTCTTCTCCGTTTATATGACGTACCGGATTGTACATCAGATAATCCAGTGATTCATCCAGACTTCCTGCAATCTTTTCAAGATTGTCTATAGAAACATAGTCATCCTGATCAATGAACTGGATCCATTTTCCCCTTGCATGATCAAGACCGCAGTTACGTGCAGACGCAACACGTCCGTTCTTTTTATGTATGACATAAATACGGTCATCCTGTTTTGCGTATTCATCAACATATGCAGGAGTATCATCTGTAGATCCGTCATCTACAATAAGCAGTTCCCAGTCAGGTACAGTCTGATCCAGTACACTGTCCAGACAGCGCTTCAGCCATGATTTATTTGCATTATACACAGGTACAATAAACGTATATTCCGGAATTTTATTTTCTGACATATGATATATTCCTTTCACGAGCGCTTATATTGCTCTTCAGATTTATTTACGTTTGATTGCGGAATAGAGCCTGCTCTGCATCATCTTCTGGAATGTACTCTTGGAGATATGCAGGATATTGAGTATCCGCATAGTCTTATAGCGTTTCATAATAAAACTGCAGATATCAGGTATAACCTGCAATGACTGCGACATATATGTTTCTGCTTCTGTTCTGCCTTCCTTGAAAGAAGGTGATGTCATGAACAACGTTGTATAATACGCAAGCATCAGACGTCCCAGTTTTTCAGTATAGTAATATCTTCCTGCTTCTGTCATGCTGCTCTGTTTTTCACGATAGAAAGAACTCATATCGTCAATGACTTTCTGCATATGACTTCTGCGCTTGTACTGGTTGGCGTCGGAAACACTCTGGTTCACATCACCGATTCTGTAAATATATAAAATAATATCAATCACTTTAATACTTGATGCAAAGCATGCCGGAATGGTTGCGAACTGATGATCTTCGTAAAAAACCTTTTCGCACATCTTTGTACCGCAGTTTCTGTAGAACTCTGTATTGTATGTAATTCCGTGGAATGTAAGGCAGTCTCCCATCACACTCCAGTCGTTCTGAACATCCGTAAGAGAATAAGTACGATTATAGTCATCAACATGTACTTTCCAGTCTTTCTCTTCACCGGTTGTTACATCCGTTGTTCTGTAATGCGTCAGAACAACATCTGCTTCTGTATTTTCCAGATTCTTTACATACGAAGGAAGAACATCTGTATTTACCCAGTCATCTGCATCAATTACTTTCATATATTTACCGGAGGCAGCAGCACTTCCCACGTTAATAACAGAACCGTGTCCTCCGTTCTCTTTTTCAATCAGCTTTACAATTCCGGGATATTTTTCTTCATACTCATGACCGATTGCGCATGTCGCATCTTTAGATCCGTCACTGACTACCAGAACTTCAATCTTTTCAGTTTCTGCTTCGGCATTTACAAAAGAATCGATACATTTATGAAGAAACTTCTCAGAGTTATAAGCAGGTATAATAAACGATACGATTTTTTCCATTGTCATATCCTTTCTCTATGCTCGTACAGGCAGTACAGGCATACGTATATCATTATCTTAAAAATCCTTCTTAATGTAAATTAAAGGCTTAAAGGATTAAGTTATTCCTTCAAGCCTTTGTTTCAGCATTAATGAATTTCTTTTGCAGCAACTTCAAGACACTTTTCAATTGTGTCATCCATATCATAGTACTTATATTCAGCAAGTCTTCCGCCAAAGAGCACATTTGTTTCCTTTGCGGCAAGTTCTGCATACTGCTTGTAGAGATTACCGTTTCTCTCATCATTGATCGGATAATACGGTTCCATTCCTTCTGTCCAGGTTTCAGGATATTCTCTTGTGATGACAGTCTTAGGCTGTGTTCCGAATTCGAAGTGCTTATGTTCGATCAGACGAGTAAAGGGAGTTTCTCTGTCTGTATAGTTAACAACTGCAACACCCTGATAGTTATCTGTATCTACTGTCTCTGTTTCAAAACGAAGAGATCTGTATTCCAGCTTTCCGAAACGATATCCGTAGAAAGAATCCAGAGTTCCTGTATAAAGAACTTTTTCTGCCATAGCATCATAGTGCTCTTTATTTTCAAGATAATCTACATTCAGTTCTACATCTGTGCCTTCAAGAAGCTTGTCTGTAAGCTTGTTATAGCCGCCGATCGGAATTCCCTGATAAAGATCATTAAAGTAGTTATTATCATAAATAAAGCGTACAGGAAGTCTCTTGATAATGAATGCCGGAAGATCTTTGCAGTCTCTTCCCCACTGCTTTTCTGTATAACCTTTAACAAGTTTCTGGTAAATATCTGTGCCTACCAGTGAGATTGCCTGTTCTTCCAGGTTCTTAGGTTCTCCTGTAATAACGGACTTCTGCTCGTCAATAATCTTCTTCGCTTCTTCCGGTGTGGAAATATTCCACATCTTGGAGAATGTATTCATATTAAAAGGCATGTTGTACATTTCACCATGATAGTTGGCAACAGGACTGTTTGTATATCTGTTGAACTCTGCAAGATCATTTACATACTTCCATACTTCACGATTTGATGTATGGAAGATATGGGCACCGTACTTATGTACATTGATACCTTCTACTTCTTCGTTGTAGATATTACCGCCGGTGTGGTTTCTCTTTTCGATTACGAGTACCTTTTTTCCTTTTTTCACTGCTTCATGTGCAAATACACAGCCGAACAGGCCGGCACCTACAATCAGATAATCATACTGTTTCATATATTGTTCTCCTTTTACTCATATGAAGTTTTTCTTCCGAAGCACGGAAGATATAAATCGTAAAGATATTCATTTCTATTGCGAGAAGATTCGGTTCGATCATTGCCCACATCAGGATCAGGATCATTGCTGCAAGCATCGGAAAATCATTTTCCTTTACAGTCTTCTCCAGTCCGAGAGAAATCATGCACATATACAGCACAAGCATAATCAGACCTTTGTTGTACAGAATACTCAGATAGGAAATATCTATATAGTTGTATTCAAAGTCAGGTTGTGAAACATATCCGTAACCGCCCCAGCCGTACCATGTGATATTTTTTCCAAGCAGAGGAACACCGTATCTGCTCAGTGCACGTGATGAATAATAGATTCTGCTGCTCAGCACGCTGTTGATCTTTATTGCGAATGCACTGCCCTCATTATACTTGATAATGACAAGGATAATAATGCCGTAGATCATGACCGGCGTAAGCCAGCATAATGCGTACAGTATTCTGCGTACAACCTTGTTATTCATGAAAAAATCAGCGATTCTCTGATGAACGGGCAGTTTGTTTCTGAGTTTCAGATAAAGCATGCATGCGATCACAATCATAGACAGAAACATACCTGTTCTGGAATCTGTATAAGAGTACAGCAGTACTGCAATGACAGTATCCATCATCAGTTCCGATGCTTTGATTTTTTCCCTTCTCACTACCATCTGAAGTACAAGAATAATGAAAAAGTAGGTTGTCGGAATTGTCGCAAACCTGTACCCGAGGAAATAACGCAGTCGATTTGCGTTGTCAATTGACCAGTTCGGTATGATGCCAAGCAAAGAAGCACATACCAGGCTGATAAATACTGCAAAATGAGTATGATATACAATATTCAGGATCTTGTTAAAATCAATATCCTTCAGACCGTATACAAACAGCAGAAGAATAACAATCCCTCTGTCTCCTCTTAATACCGTAATTACAATACCAAGCAGAAACATTCCCAGCATCAGCACCGAAGGCATTTCTTTATTGCGTACATAGATAAGTATCATTCTGACCAGCATGACCAGATAAAGAAGATAGCGTACTGCTTTTGCGATCAGTTCAAACAGATCAACATACTGGAAATAGCTGAATTCCAGATGCATGATCACCATATAAAGCGAAAGGGCTGCAGCAGCTGTCCATTCATTCAGTATGAGTTCTGCGGACTTATCATATATTTTTCTGATAAATTTCATCATAGCTTCCCTCACCAGTTAAACGAAATGTAGTGATACTGATCACCGGACTGCTTGTTTACCCACTTCAGTTCGCCATTCACAAGAATCTGATACCAGGTAGTTTCACCGATTGCCCACTGATCATACGCTGCTGTTGTAAATGATTCTGATAAAGTACCGGAAGGTGTATCGTCAAAAGGATCGTCATAATAAGGAATCTTCTGTTCTGCACTCAGATACAGGATTCCGCAGACATCCCCTTTCAAACTTCTGAATGTACGTTTCGCTTCTGTCTTGTCAGTATACAGAAAGACTTCCGTTAAAACATCTGTACTGCCATCTGTATGTGCTGTTTTTTTAATTCTGCGGTACATTTTCCCATCGGGATAGTATTCATAATGAACAGAAGCGGAAGTGATATCACCTGCTTCTCCTTCTGTATATGTAACAACAGAATCCGTCAGCAGTCCTTCACTGCTGTGAACATTTTCGTAAACAGATGTGACAGAAGTTCCATCCGCCAGTCCGGATGGACGTGATTCCGAGATTACTTCATCATCGTCGTTATATTCATAAGTTACATAACTCTCTGAAGAGAGAGTATCTCTTCCTACTTCAACCTGATATGCTTTCTGTGAACCGTCATAGCTCTCGATCACTGCTGAAATATCATTTGTATAGACTGTAGTGATTGTATAATCATTGCCGCTGTAAGCATAAATCTTGCAGGGAAGACAATCCTCTCCGCTTACAGGATCGATCGTATTTACTTCAAGATACTTATCATCAGCGTTATACAAATAATATACATACTGATATTCTTCTTCATCAGCAGCTGTGATTCTGATAACACCTGCTCTTCGTTCTGAATTCAATCCGTAAGAATACCATAGATTGGTTTCTCTGATATCGGACTTTGTACCATCAGAATAAATCGTATAAGAATACGCAATCGTATGAGAATTTAACAAATCGGCATTAGAAGAACCGCTGTGATCATATTCCAGACCTTCAGGAACAGACTCATCATAACTTAAGTCAGTATATATTTTTGTTTCTTTTACGACCGTTCTCGGAGACTTGCTGCTTTTCTCAGCCGCAAAGGTCATCAATGCAGTGCATATACATACACAAATACATAGAAAGAGCCAGAGACATTTACTGGTTACTTTATTCTGCATTATTCCCCCTCATCAAAGCCGTAGATCTGCGCATTCTCTTTTGCATCAAGCATTGCACGCATAATGTAAAAATCCTGCGGTGTCGTGATTTTGATATTTTCAACAGGGCCTTCGATCAGATACAGCTTTTTGCCGTAATGCTGCATTAATGTACAGGAGTCAATAGAATCTTCTATGCCGTCACGCAAGGCTGTTCTGTGTATTTCAAGTATATCTTTGAGCAGGAAAGACTGCGGTGCTCTTGCGAGTCTGGTATCTTTTCTCATAGGTATACGTGTAATCTCATTTTCTGATCCTACTTCAAGTACTGTTTCAATTACAGGAACACAGGTAATTGCTGAACCGTGTTCTTTGACAGACTTGATATTGTCACTGATCAGCTGATGATTGATCAGCGGGCGTACACCGTCATGAATCAGTACGATCGTATTTTCATCATCACTGATTTCTTCTGCAGCGACGAGACCGTGATAAATAGACTGCTGTCCGTTTTTACCGCCGGGAACAATCTTTCTCACCTTGTGTATACCGTACCGTTCAATCTGTTTTTCAAGATATTCAATCCATCCTTCAACACACACTACAACAATTGCATCGATTTCCGGATGAGATTCAAAGACTTCAATTGTATGGATAATAATCGGTTTTCCATGCATTTTCAAAAACTGTTTCGGACGGTCTTTGCTGTGCATTCTCTTGCCAATACCACCTGCAAAAATCAATGCAATATTCATACATTCTCACTCCCTTCGGTATCTTCACCGAAATCAAGTTCCATAATCGGATGCTGTTCGCGTTCCTTCATTTCGGGAATCTTCATGTAGTCATCTCCGTACAAACCTCTGAGATAAGTGTCATAGTCTTCAGATACATTTACCATAAGATCCTCAAAAGGCATTTGCGTTGTTCTGCATAAACTGCTTCTGAGATTCATTTCTCCGAAATAATGTTTTCTTCCGGAAGGTACTGTCACATATACAGAATTGTCATTCTTGCATGCTGAATATACTTTAGCTGTAAAACGTGCGAGAGATTCTACAGGACACCAGCTGAACAGACGGCCGATTGCAGCTTTTTTCTTGAAAGCAGCACGCAGTTCATCAGAATTCTCAAGATACTTCTCCAGATAAGGCATTTCATGATATGTCTTGCGGCATGTTAATGCATAACCGGCTGCCAGGCTTACAATACCGTGTACTTTGCGAAGAATTGCAGAATCATATGTATTTTCAATAACGAACAGATCAATTCCGATTCCGGGATCATCTAATGAAAGTTCATTGAAAGAACGATATCTTGTCCCTTTTTTCTTGATCTGTGAACATGCCAGTCCAAAGGAAATATCAGGAGCACAGAGGGTATAACGATCCCCCAGTTCCTGATCAAACACTTCAAGAAAACGTTTAAAGTCGGCACGTGGTATATTGATATCAATATCATCATCCCACGGAATAAAGCCGTGATGACGCACTGCTCCCAGAGCAGAACCGCCGCCCATTACATAATTGATTTCATACTTTTCAGCCACACGGACAAAATCCCGGAATATTCCGAGCACAGTATCCTGCATCTTATGCAGTTTTTCATCATCCATATAAACAAGATCATTCTTTGAAAATCCTGTTTTGTAAAAGTGAAATGTGTCTTTCGGCATTCTGATCACCTCTGCTGTCAAAGTGAAGAAAAATTCTCCAGTGCTCTGCAAGTATTCATTCCGGTTCTCAGTTCCTTCGAAATATGCAAAGCATTCTTTTTCATTTCTTCATACTCTTCCGGGGTTACACTGCTGATCTCTTTTTCAAGGTCATACAGAGACTCTACAAGTATACCGCACTTATTCTTACTCACAAAGTCAGCCAGAGCAGCTTGTTTCCAGATCACTACCGGCATGCCGGCTGCCAGATAAAGAGATGTCTTATGCGGATTATTCATCTTCAGATATTCGCCGTACACACCGGAGCATGTCCCGGACTGCTCGCCATCCCATACCAGACCAAAACTTCCTTTCATCACAAAAGGAAGATCATCCGGAGGGAAAGCACCGAAATATGTCACATTCTTCTGTGTATGTTCATAATCGACACCATACAGGTTATATGCAGGTGTTTCCGGTAATTTATAGGCATACCCTGCTTTATGCTTTCTCAGATTTCCTGCAATTACAACAGGTGCATCCAGATGATAAGCTTCATCAGAGAGTTTCTGCATTTTTTCATCATCTGCTGCAGGGATCAGATAATCAAATATGCCAAGATCAATCAGCTTTGCTTCATCAACACCAAAACCTTTTACGATCTCTTTCATTTTGCTGTTATGAACAATTACGCCATCTACTGATTTAAGAATTGTTTTTTCTTCAAGAGTAATTCTGATTTTCTTTCCCAGAGAAGGATTATGATCTTTTCGCAGTGCTGCTCTGAACAGTTCGAGATCATGAATCAGCAGTACAACACGTACACCACGCTTCTGAATCTTTGCGATTGCCTGATAAAGAAGAAGAGAATGACTGATTGCAGGGAACTGAATAAACAGCTCATCTCCTGCTTTTAATTCCTTTGTAGCAGAAATCCATCTGTCCCTGATTACTTTATGGAACTTCAGTTTTCCGGATAATCCTGCCTGCTTTCGCTTTTCATTTTCCTCTTTGTTATTTTCTACGATCAGTGGTTTCCAGCCCAGGGACTCTACAATTGCATTTGCATCATCGCGAGCCTTGATTCCTGCGGTTTTCATCACTTTGTTTTCTGTAATTAATTCGCTAATGTAATATTTCATAATCTGCCTCATTACTTGTTAATCATCCATACTGGCTTCGATCGGATGTGCAATTCTCTGATCTTCGGGAGGAAGCTGCATATAGTCTCCGTAGAGTCTTGTTAAATAATAGTCCCAGCAGGAAGGCGCATTCAGCAGCATTCCTTCAAACTCCACTTTAACTGTTTTCAGATACTCTTCTTTTGGCATTTTTTCCTGAGGTCCGTACCCCATCGCAATACCGCCGATATAATTGCAGGAATCAACGGAATACGTTCTGCTGATCTTGTTAATAATACCTGCGGTTGTCTTAGGACCCCACGGCAGAGTGATAAATTTGATCACATATTTGCAAATTCTTTTCAGGAAAGTTTTGCTTTTTTCCGGACGTGCTTTCTGAATCTTCAGTATCATCCTCCAGAAAAGACTCTTCTTAAACAGTTTTTCTACAATTCTGTCGTCATCCGGCAAGCCGTCGAGCGGAAGAATATCCACCCAGAGATTCTGTTCGAAAGAATCTTTGGAATGCAAACTCAGAATATGTGTTTTACGGTCGAAGATTCTGCAAAACGGCATATTGAGGTTTCCAAGTTCACAGGAAGCTATAAAGTAACGGCCGCTTTCTGCTATTTCATCAGCGTATGTCAGAAAACGGTCATAATCATCTCTTGTCATCAGGATATCAATATCATCATCCCAGGGGATAAAACCATGATGACGTACTGCTCCTAGAAGAGTACCGCCGGCAAGATAATAGTTCAGATTATGTTTCTCACAAATTGTGACAAACAGCTTCAGCATTTCTATTTCACAATCGTGTATTTGCTCAAAATTCATCTTATTCATAATATTCACCTTTATTCAGATTCTTCTGATGGATATTCTTTCCTATGATAAAACCTTCGCCCATGATTTTCTACTTCACCGTTGAAAATTATCCTTAAAGGAAAAACGGAAAAGCCTTGTTTTCATAAGCATTTCCTTTACATGACAGGTTCTATGATCAGGCTTCTTTTTCTTCCTGCATGCTCTGCATCATTCTGCTGTACATTTCCTTCAGTCCGATCACCGGAGTCCACCCGAGATTTCTCATTTTTTCTCCTGAAAGTCTGATTTTAGCATCTGCAGCGTATCCGAATACATTGCTTTCCGGGATATCAAAAACAACTTTGGATTTTCCGTTTCCAAACTCATTGCAGAGCATTTCTGCCATTGCCGCAATGGTTGTATGCGTACTTTCATTCACTATATTGTATGCTTCTCCGTCTTTTCCTTTGACCAGAAGAATCATCAGTGCTGCTATTGCCTCTCTCAGATAACAATAGTTGCCTTCCGACAGACCTTTCGTATGCATGACAATATCCTGACCGTTCATGACGCTTCTTGCAAACTGCGCAAAAACACGATTTTCCCCGGGAAGGATACCGGGTCCGAATGTCTGCGAAAGACGTGCAATCTTCACCGGTACATGATATTCACTTGCATAGGCAGCACACATATTCTCACACATGCGTTTTGATTCAGGATAATTGCTTCTGACATTCAGCGGGTTAATATAACCAAGATCATTTTCCTTTACCAGTTCAACCGAAGCTGTACCATACATTTCCATTGAGGAAAGATAGACAACTGAAGAGCATCCGCAGTCTGCTGCGAGTCTGAGAATCCTGCCGGTACCGAGAACAGCACCTTCGATTGCTTCAACAGGCTGCTGAACAAGCAGTTTCGAAGTTGTTACGGCAGCTGTATGGAAAATATAATCCGGTCTTCCGGATGCTTCGACATCTTCTGCACTTACTTCAAGAAGATCCTTTTTCAAAATTGTCAATGCAGAGTCATTCATCAGATCACCCATGATTCTGCGTGCTTTTTCTTCATTTCGAACAAGACCGGTTACATGCATGTTCAGATTTCTCTGATGATTTGCATATAAAAGTGTTCTGATCAGATTAGAGCCGATCAGACCTGTAGCACCTGTTACCAGAATTGTCTTATTCTGATATGAATCAAAAGGTATTTCCTGATTCATTGAATTGAACAGAAGATCCTGTTCAAGCATTGTAATCTTTTCCATTCTTTGTTCCTCAAACTGTCAGCAGAATCTGCTCTTGATCTTTCCGAAAATCTGTCCTTCGATTTCACATACCAGAGGTTCTTTGCGAAGAGTCAGATATCCTGCATAAACGCCAAAGAACAGGACAGCTGAAATTACCAGTGTTACAAAATATCCTGTGCCAAGGAATTTAGCAGCTACGGAAACTGCTGTTCCCAAAACGATCGCAATTAATATGGAACCAATACGGATTTTCTTATATGCTTCCGTAATTTCGTCTTTCAGGGCGATATACTGGTAAAGCGTTACGACAAGTTCGGCAACTAATGTTCCCAGAGCAGCTCCGGAAGATGCCATTGAAGGAATCAGCAATGCATTGATAATCAAATCCACTACTGCACCTGCGATTTCGGAGTGAAGAACAACCTTTTCTCTGCCTAATGGTACCAGGATCTGAATTCCCATAATATTAGACAGACCGATCAGGAAGAGAGTAGGCATGATAATCTGCATCGGTACAATCGCTGCAGTGTACTGATCACCGGAAAGGAACAGAATACCTTCTTTTGCAAAGAGGATAAAGTATACAGTCATCGGAAGTGAAACAAGGCATACGAAATTAAGAGCCTTTTCTGTAATCCTTCTGAACTGTTCCATCTGATTGTTCTTAATGTAATAAGAAGCTCTGGGAAGAACAACTGTACCAAGGGATGTTACTACAGAAACCAGAATCGTCTTGATCTTTACTGCAGCGTTATAAAAGCCGACGTCAGCTTCTGTTGTCATAAATCCAAGCATGACTGTATCAAGATGTGTATAAACAGTTGTTGCACATGCCATTGCAAAGAATACCGCTACAGGTTTTAAATGACGTTTAAAGTCATATCCTCCGACAGGGTGAAGATATATGAACTTACGTGCATTCAGCATGTTCAGAATATAAGATGCACTGGACGCAAAGATCGTAATTGCGCCATAGACTACATAATCTTCCGGTTCATGAATCAAAACGAACATGCCGATCATAGCAATAAACTTGAAGAATACAGAGCGGATTGTAATGTAGGAATACTGCTCCATTGCTTTATACAGCCATTCCATACCCATCGTAGAAAGAATAATTGTAAAACTGGTTATGATATACAATGTTCTGTCATACTGCAGACGGGGTACAAATATCAGTGCAATAGCCAAAGCAATATATGAGATAATTGATGTCACCAGATTGATGAACAGAAGTTCATGAACAATACGGGAAAGTTTTTCCTTATCATCACGTACACTTGCACAGATACGGATACCGTATGTAGGTATGCCAAGCTGGGCAAACATATTAAAATAAGAGATCAGTGAAGCTGCAAAGCTGACACTGCCTGTGCCTGTCGGGCCGAGTATTCTGGAAACATACGGAAATGTAATCAGTGGAAATATAAAGGATGACATTGCAAGAATTGCATTCATCACAAAGTTTTTCTTAAGTGAAACGTTTTTTGCCATTTTACAACCTCTTTTATAAAGACAAGACGTATTATCGTTGAAACTCCCCTGAATGTAAAGAAAGCCGGAACTCGAAAGAACACGTTCACATCGAATTCCCACAATCTTCACATTCACGGACCGGGCTTCTTCAAAGAAAAACACCGCACGTTGATCGTACGGTATTTGCTCTTTTTAACATTTAAAAGCTCTTGTCGTATTTCTTGTGGAAAAGCTTTGCGGCAAGGAAAGATGTGATCTTTCTGTACCAGTCTACCTTTCCCATATAAAGATAAGGGATTTCATGAATATCACTTGCTTTAAGTTTTCCCTCTCTTACTTGATGTTTCAGCCATACATTGAACAGTCTTTCGCTGACTCTTCCGGCATATCGTGCTTCGAAAGCGGTCATATTCGAAGTATCAATCTGCTTTTCAAGATCGAACAAAATATCGAACAGCCATTCACAATATGCATCAGAAAGTGTTTTATCCATGATATACATATTGAATATATACGCACTTGTTCCGTTCATAACCTGATCGAAATCTGCGAGGTAAGCCGGATACTTCTGTTCAAGAATCTTTCTTGCGGCATCCAGCTGACCACCGTCAAATGTATGAGAATAATGAGAGTATACCGATTCAATGTAATACTTTCTCTTTTTCGGAACCAGAACTTTATATTTTGAAAGGAGTGTATCTGCTTCTTCCAAAGTCAGTACACTTGCAAGGTCTCCTTCCTTTTTCTGAACCGATTTGCTTTTCAAAGTAAAATATCTGCGGTAATGCGAAAGGCCGAGATAATCACATGAAAGATTTTTCCACGCCCAGTAAAGACCGGTCAGTTCGCAGAATACAGGGTTCTTTGCACTGATATTTTCGCCGCTGTTATCTTTTGTAAAACCAATATCCTCTTTGCCTTCGGCACCTACATGCAAAGGCAGATACATTGAATCAGAAGGTACATCGCATTTCTTATGGCATGCAATAAATACTTTTACATTCTTATTTGTCATTATTTCGCTCCTTCCTTCTTCAGAACAGATTCGAAAGTTTTAAAGAAAATCTTAATATCCAGCCAGAGACTTTGATGATCTACATAGTACATTTCCATTTTCTGGCGTTCACCGCTTTCGTAAGTTGCGTTGTTTCTTGCATAAGCCTGCCAGTATCCTGTAAGACCGGGCTGTACACTAAGAAGTTTTCCGATCTGATCTCCATAGATCTTTGTTTCTTCTTCTACAATCGGACGAGGACCGACGATAGAAAGAGAACCAAACAGAATATTGAACAACTGAGGCAGTTCATCAAGACTTGTTTTACGAATGAAGCTTCCGATTTTTGTGATTCTGGGATCATTGTCAATCTTGAATTCATTTCTGTACTGTTCCAGCTGTTCCGGAGTCAGAAGTTTTTCAAGGTCACCCGCATCCATACGCATGCTTCTGAATTTATATATCTTAATACGCTTTCCGTTTCTTCCGATACGGCTATGGCCGTAGAAAGGAGATCCGCCGTCATCTGCGATAACGAGAACCGCCAGTATGATCAGTACAGGTGAAAGAACTATGATACCTGCAGCTGAGAGCACAATATCCAGCAGTCTTTTTATAACCATATATACAGAGTATGAAGAATCATGAACCGGTGTATAAACAGTATGGTCATACGGCAGAGGGTTTTTCATGGAACGATACTCTCTGATACTCTGCAGTTCTTCATTAATTTCTGACTGAGAAACATTATCAGATGAATGTGAAATGATATATTTCAGCAATACCCCCAGTGTAACAAGAATATCCTTGACCGGACTCCACTGTATGTTGTAGTCCTTTTCATCAGAAGAAGACTCAATTTCCATACTCCAGTAGCCGATCGCGCCGGGATTCACTGCCAGAGAATTCAAACTTTCTTTATCCGCTTTTAAAAGCTCCGGAAGTGAATATGCTTTCGGACCTACAAAACTCATCTCACCTGAGATAATGTTCCAGATCATCGGCAGTCCGTCCAGGTGGAGAAATCTCAATACTCCTCCGATCGCTGTTAATCCACTCTCGCCTCTTGCCATGCGTTCTTCCGCATCAATCCGGTAAATACGGAAACGGTACTGATAAAATCTTTTCCCGTTTCTTCCGACTCTTACTCTGCTGATCAGAATCGGACCGTGTGAGTCAATGGCATCCGCAATAAAAGTGAGGATAAAAACCACTGCAGTAAACGGCAGAATCAGAAGTGAAAGCAGAAGGTCGATCATTCTCTTGATCACTGCCATTCTTTTCGGCATCGGCATAGTTGCATGGTAGGAGACCACTGCACAATCACCGATCTGATCAAGTTTTCTGAAGGATTTCACGGCATCATACTCTCTGATATATACATAGACTGTTTTGCCTGTTTCTTCTATTTTCTCAATCAATGTTGAAAATTCCTGATCAACCGTTCCGTCATTAATCAGCATAACGCTGTCAACGGGAAGATCGGGAAGCTTAGTGAGGAGTTCACCTGTTCTGCAGTAAACTTCCACATCTTCAAGATTTCCTTCATATTCCTCACTCAGAGCAGCGCCGGCAATGGAAAAGCGCCAGTCTACGGATTTCTTCATTCTGTGAATTGCTTTTTTTACATCTGCAGCGTTTCCTGCGATCAGAACTTTTTCAGAAAGTCTGCTCTTCTGGTACATTGAAAAAAGCTTTTTTTTGACAATGGTCCTGAAAATGAAATCAACAAGAAGGAAAGCGACAAGGAAAATACCTACAAACATTCTTGAATAATAAACTGATACTTTGGCGAAATACATATAAATAATGGACAGTACGCCAACGTAGAGAACCATTTTAAATGATGCATACAGTTCATGAACAGCATTGCGTTTCAAAAACTGCTCATCGTTATAAAGGGACAGAACGTTGGTAATGACATAAGCAATCACAAAGACCATCAGCAGTCTCTGATGTGTATCAGAGAAAATATGATACGGTCTGATATTGGATCGAACCAGAATGCTGATACCGAATGCTGCAAGCAGTGACAGTATGTCAATCATATTCATAATATATAAAGTGTATCTTTTCAGATTACTCATATGTGTTTTCCTCCTTCAGTCCGTCATTGAACTTCATGCCGGACGAAATACTGCCGATGCAGTACATAAATAATAAATAGCCTAATCTTTTTTGACTGTATTTTCAATCTGTGTTTTCGGTTTCTTAAAGAAACAGGATATCTGCTGTTTATTTGTCATCAGAATACCGGAGGACATCAGCAGAATTACCGGATAAACACTGGGAAGGAATGTCTTGTATTCCATCATCGCCGCAAGCAGCAGTCCTTCGAGCATAATGACTCCGAATACGTTTTTCTCACGGAATTCATATGCAATCATAAAGAGAAAGCCGAGCAGAAGCAGAATTGAAAATACAAGACCGTAATCTACCGCATCCTTAATAAAGGAACTGTCAATCCAGTAATATGTCTGGCCGTTCAGATCTCCTCCGTTTGAATAACCAAGACCTACCCACTCGACGATTCTCCCGAATAAAGGAATTCCTGTATCTTTCAATACTTGATTTGTGCAGTAAAGTCTCCATGTCAGCAGTCTGTCAAATTCGACCCATCTGGAGTTTGAATGATCATACAGCAATACAAGTATCCATGGCAGAACGACCGACAAAAGTGCACAGCCTTCCCAGAACCACAGATGAAGATGCTTGATTACACGCTCTGAACCAATTATATTAACTGCCAGTGCAGCGACAGTTACGATAACTGCTGCACAGAAGTCTGTTTTTGCATCAGTAAACTGATATAAAAGTATATTTGCAAGATTGATCAGCAGAAAGTCGTTATACATAAATTCTTTTCTGCGAACATAAATATACATCAGTGTGATATACAGGAAATGCCCCTGAAGTTCAAGCGGATACATATATCCAAGTGAATATCTGATATTTCCTTCCCCTCTTGTAATATTTACCGGATCGATTAATCCGCGGTTATACAGCAGAAGAACCATGATCATGAAGCATATTTGAACATAAAAAACAGCTTTTATATGTTTATCAAATCCTGTATCTGCCATAGAAAGTATCATGCAAAGGAAGACAGCCGGCTGCATATGTTTAGTTTTTATAAAAACAGCGACAGACATCAATGCCCATATGCACAAAAACAAGTGATCTGCAGCATATTTCAAAATTCCCCTGAATAAGTTCTTTTCATTGCATTTCAAGAGGTATCTTTCAATATCATTGATTACCGTATCACATGCAAGAAGAATAAAAAGAAAATAGCTTAAATATCTGAGCTTCGAGCAGACAGACATGACTCTTTCCGTATACATTGTGATCCATACAAGGCCTGTTGCATAGCAAAGACACAATGTCATTGTGACAAGAACTTTTTTATTTGCACTGATCCAGTTCCTTATTGCCCTCATACTTCCACTTCCGCCTCATCATTTGTTATTTCTTTTCTGTTTTTCGATATCGTTTGAAAGGATTCCTTTGAGGGTATATATCAAAGCATCCTTCATGGATATATATTTTCCGTACATCTTCCTTTTCGTAAATGTGTAGTAAAAAGCATAGAAGACCGCCACAGGGAAACCATAAATATATCTGTTTACCGTTCCTCTTTGGTAAAAAAACTTCCGGTCAAATCCCGCAAACCAGGAAGATGACGAACCATCTGCAGTTTCGTAATAGTCGTTGCCGACTGTTCCGATATTTTCAGGTACAAAATAAGCATTCAGACCAGCCTGAATGCAGTCTCGGAGAAACTTAACTTCTTCTGATGCACCGTTTCCGCTGCCTGCGCCCAGGTACGGATCGAATTTCAGGTTTAATTTTTTTACAGAATCAATTCTGAAGCTGATCTGCCATGATGCCACACGGAGTGCTGTCCATTGATTGAGTTTCTGTACTTCCTGTTTCAGACGACTGGGCTGATTCGCCATTCTGAAAGCAATAATATCAGCATCCGGAAGCTGCTCATATGCTTTCAGTATTGTAGTCTGATAATTGTCATCGAGACACTCGTCATCATCCGCAATCAGTGCGATTGTTCCGAATGCATTTTCAATTGCCATGTTTCTGCTGTTTGACAAGCCGCGTTCAAGTGTAGAGATAATTCGAACAGCGTGACCATTTACCTGATAGGTCTCGCTCATTTCTTTATCACATTGATTTACCATAAGTGCATCTGTATGCAGATTGGTCTTTTCGGCAATTGAGGCATCTTTCTGATTCATGCATGAAATCAATACTTCCAGTTTTTCTTTCATATCATATCTCCATGTATCATTTCAGATGACTGTATTTTCTGAGACCGCGAATCGTATAGCTGATCATATATCTTGCGGATGAAACAAACGAAATGCCTGTATACCTGTACGTATTCCAGTTCATTTTCGCTGCTTTAAGTTTATTTGCGGATTTACTGCCGGAAGAGATGCGGTAGATCAGCAGCGGCTCGTCTACACCATAGGCACAATCAATTTTTTTCAAAACAGAAAGCCACACTGCGAAATCTTCGTGAATCTCCTTCATTTCCGGAAAAGGATACTTTACAACAAGTTCTTTTCTGATCAGAACAGATGAGCAGGATATCAGATTCTGTTTTACCAGTTCCTTATACCTGATCCTCTGAGGTACATGGAGAACATAATCTTTTCTTGTTCCGGTTTCATCCATGAATGCGGAACCTGTAAACAGCAGAGCAGCGTTATTTTCTTTATTCAGCAGAGAAATCTGCTTTTCAAGCTTATCCGGTTCCCATGCGTCATCCGCATCAAGAAAAGCAATCCATTCCCCTTTAGCTTCATTTACTGCAAAGTTACGGGTCCAGGATGTTTTGCGATTCACAGAATTATGAAAAACCCGGATTTTTTCCGATTGAAAAGCATCAATCATTTCCGGGGTTTTGTCCGTTGAAAGATCATCCACAATGATCAGTTCCCAGTTTTCATATGTCTGTGCCTTCACACTTTCAACTGCAATACTGATAAACTTTTCAGCATTGTATGCAGGCATAATGATCGAAATCAGAGGATTGTCCATTACTCATGTTCCTCTGCATTGGTTTCATCTTCGCCGATGCCTTCCGTACTTTCCTTCATAAATACAACTTTTACAGTTTCCATGCAGATCATAAGATCTGTAACGATGGACTGACGTGAGATATACAGCAGATCCATCTGCAGTTTGTCATAAGGACTTGTATTATACTTGCCGTTAACCTGAGCATAACCTGTAAGACCTGCCTTCACCTGAAGTCTGAGAGAGAATTCAGGCATTGTTTCTTCATATACTTTAGCCAGCTCCGGTCTTTCCGGACGAGGACCGACGACGGACATATCACCGATCAGAATATTAATCATCTGCGGCAGTTCATCAATACGCGTAGCACGGATAAATTTTCCTACAGGAGTAATTCTGTCATCATTCGCAGAGGCCAGTCTTGCTCCGGAATTCTTTTCTGCATCCTGTCTCATGGAACGGAACTTATAGATTCTGAACTCTCTGCCGTCCTTTGTCAGACGAATCTGTGAATAAAGAACCGGGCCGTTGTCATAGAAATGAATGCAGGCCGCAGTGATCAGCAGAATCGGGGAAGTAACGATCAGGAATACCAAGGCAAAGAAAATATCAAAAACTCTCTTGGCAAAAGCATACAGAGGTGAAGGCTTCGCTCTCTGACAAAGGAGAACAGGAAGACTTGTCATCTGCATATTCTTGGCGGAACTCAGCAGGTAATCACCGATATTCGGACGAATGTATGCAAGAATATCGTTTTCAATGCAGTATTTGATTACATCGTTTCGATCACTGGAGTGCATGCCGCAAAGCATAACGGCTTCCACATTCTTTTTATTGATCTCATCAATGACAACATCCAGACCTTCCGTACCTTCAATCTTTCCGACAACATGAAACCTTCTTGGATTCTGAACTGCAATCTTTTCTCCCTTGCGGAACGCTGCTTTGTTGTCATAAATAATCAATGTCTTTGCCGGAGGATACAATTTAGCGCAGATATTAACCGCAGGCTTGCACCAGAGAACAGCTGCAGCAGTGCAAAGTAAAACAACGCCGACCATCGGTGTTACCGGCGGACGGAAGCGGATCATCAGCCACAGAATGACATATACAACCACACCTGTCATAACAGATGCAATTACGTGTGAATAAGCAAGCAGGGATGCTCTTGTTGTTTTTGTTTCGAATCCGCCGTAAATCTTTGCGAAGGCAGCGTAAATTACTGCGAATACCAGTGAAACAGCGATATGTCCTTTTAATACAAAGGGAATAGATAATCTCAATGAATATACTCTGAACCACATAAAGCGGAAAATGAGTGTATCTGCCAATACCAATACTATATTCCATAACAGCAGAATCAGTTCTTTGCTTTGATGACTCTTTGTCATGTGTTACCTCTCTAATCTTCTGAAATTTCTGTTAACAGAGACATTCTATCATATTATGACAGACTCTCTGAATGGTTCTTTGAAATCAATACCAGTCATAGGTGACATTTTCTTTTTCGTAGCCTTCTTCCCCGTCCCAGTTTGTCTGTTCAGGGATTTCAGGTTCTGCATTTGTCACCAGATTGTTCTCAATTTCGTAATAAGAATCTGTACATGCCTGTGACCATACACGATAGATATACAGATCCATGCCGAGACCTGCATCATAGTATGTATCGTTATAACCGGTAATTCTCCAGTTCTTGATATTAAATACGCCGGAAATGGAATTCTGGTCATAATATCTGGAAGCTTTATTAATGGCATAGCTGAGGAAAGTTGTCATCTGCTCAATTGACATATTGGTGTTCAGATTATCACCGGCAGCTTCCAGAAGCTTAAGCAGTGTATTGATATCTCTCGTCGCCATTACCTTTTCAAGCACAATCTTCAGAAATTCCTGCTGGTGTCTTTGTCTTGCAAAGTCACCATCTGCGAAAGCTTTTCTTTCTCGTACCCATGCAAGTGCCTGTTCACCGTTCAGAGTTACATTCAGACCTACCGGCATTTCTACATCATGGAAAGACTTTTCATCTGTGTAACTTTGACCGACGAAGTCTATGTAGTTGTTCACCTGAATTCCGCCCAGAGCATCAACGATGGATACAATTGCCTGGAAATTTACTTCAACATAATAATCGAATTCAACTCCTGTCAGTGCATTGACAGTGTCAATCATACAGCCGATTCCGCCATACATATGTGCGGCATTGATCTTGGAAGAGTTCCATCCGCTGCATGTGATCGGTACATAAGAGTCACGGGCAATGCTGGTCATCGTAATGTCCATACTCTGCGGATTTACGGAAACCATGATAATCGTATCGGAAAGTCCGTCGGAGTCTCCTTCAAGAAGAATCGTAAACGGTTCTTTTGTCAGATCCTTGTCTGCTCCTGCAGTATTCACTGTTGTCGTATCTGCATCAAATTCCAGAATGACGGAAAAATCATCGAAATGACTGCTGATGCCTTCTTCTTCCTCAAGGATCGTACGCCAGCTCGCCGGAGCAGCAATACAGTCAGCTTCTCCGTTGATCAGCATAACTGCTTCTTCGACATAACTGCTGCATTCTGTATATTCAGGAGTGATTCCCTGCTCATTCATGCGTTCTTTTACTGCTTCTGCAAGCTGTGTTTCTGCAGGAACTGCAATGACTTTTCCATCAAGGTCTGTTTCCGAAAGAATTACTGCATCAGAACCTTTGGTATTGCAGATCAGAACGATATCAACACTGTCTTCAATGACTGTTTTTGTCATATTCTCAAGACTTGTTTCAACAGCATTCAACGCATAGAGGCCATAGCCTGAAATACCCACACATAAGACAAGAAGAACAATGGAAAAAATATAAAGGTACTTCTTCTTGAAAACGATACTGAGAACAGCAACGACATTAATAAATGCAATGACACATAATACAGCCAGATTCAGCTTGATAAACAGATATGTATCCAAAGCTGCAAATCTGGATACTCTCCACATAATGAAAAGAAGGGCTGCATCAAAAACAATTGTCATCAGTGCAATCAATGTATTCTTCTTAACGTGAAGTTTTGGAAGTCTGATTTTTCTTTTTTTTCTTTCAACAGGTGTCTGTGTCATATCTTCTTACTCCCCTGCACTGATACTGACGATTTCCATACGTCCGTTATGATCAACTACGATGAACTCTGCCGAGTCTGTAAGTTCTGAAGTATCAAAAGCACAGTCATCTTCATAGAACCAATGTGCTTTCACACTGTAACCCGAGAGATCCAGTACAGTTTCAACATCTTCCCATTCATTTGTTTCTTCATTCAGTACTTCTTCTACAAGAGTCAGCGTATAACTTGCCGGCTCAACCTGATCTACTGTGACTTCACTTACTGCCATCAGATTCTCACGGCCGTAATAATTAATGAAAAGATGAAGCTGTGAATAGAAATGATCACGTGTATAAGATTCAAACTCACCGGCTACATCCGTAAAGATATACTGCATGCCGCCAATGTCATAATTTCCGTCTTTGTTGGTCCATGTATAGTATTCAGCTATGAAATCACGGACAACTTCTACCGCTATCTGCTGCTGATCACCTGTTTCCAGAGCTGAAGCAAGTTCTTCAAAATACTGATGATCCACATCAGTCGGGTTGTTTCCGATCGTATACGAACCAGCAGACGTCCTTACGGAAGTTTCCATTGTCGTACCTTCACCTGTATCAATATTACGGATCCGGCTGATATTCTGTATTGTTATATATGCGCATACCGGGAGTGCGATCAGCAGCGCAATCACCAGAATTTTGTTATATAACCTGCCTGCTCTGTATTTATAAGGCAGTTTCTTTTTCTTCTGTTTCATATTGTTTCCTCGACAAATCGCAACAATCATAACACAAGACCGCATCCTTGTTCCGAGAATGCGGTCTTACAATATATTAACTTTTATAAAAGATTGAAATATACAAACAGCATTCTGTCCTTGCCGTTCATATCTTTCAGTATTTCATACTTCGCTTCCGGCAGCATTTCTTCAACCAGTGCGGACATACGTTCACGCTGATCCCAGCCCATTTCAAATGCCATGAATGCTTTATCCTTCAGAACCTGACGGCAGTCCTTGAAAATCTGCCGGTAGAAGAACAAGCCGTCACTTCCTCCGAAAAGAGCAACATGCGGTTCAAAGTCTACAACAGACTTTTCCATTTCCTCTTCTGCAGGAATATACGGAGGGTTTGAAACCAGTACATCAAGTTTTCTTCCTGATGCAATCAGAGGTTTCAGCATATCACCTGCAGTAAACTGAATATCAGCGCCGTTATTTTCGGCATTCTTTCTGGCAGTGGCCAGTGCTTCCTCACTGATGTCTGTTGCGTGCATGACTACCTTCGGTTCTTCTTTTGCAAGAACAATCGCGATTGCCCCTGAGCCTGTTCCTACATCTGTGCATTCAATCGTTTTATTTTCCGGGAAATATTCATCCATGCGGGCAAGAATATTTGCACAGAGTTCCTCTGTTTCGGGACGAGGAATCAGCACGTCTTCGTTGACGATCATCTTGTAGCCATAGAACCAGGAATAACCGAGAACATGTTCCATCGGTTCATGCTGAAGAATACGCTCCATTCCTGCATCAAATTCCTTTTCCAGTTCTTCCGGCATTTTCTCGTCATAATTCATATATAAGTTATAGCGTTCTCTTTGCGAGAGCTCTACAAGATATGCCATGACTGTCTCTGCAGGAATATCATTCTTCACACAGAGTTTTTCATATTTCCTTACTGACTTTGCAAATGTTGTCATACGTTCGCAGCCTCCAGTTTTCTCTTTTCTTCTTCCAGAAGAAGACCTTCAATAACACCATCCAGTTTTCCTTCCATAATACGGTCAAGCTGCGTGATCGTCAGGCCAATCCGGTGATCAGTTACACGGTTCTGGGGATAGTTATATGTACGGATCTTTTCGGAACGATCGCCTGTACCGATCTTTGCACGGCGTACCTTGCCTGCTTCTTCCTCCTGTCTTCTCTTCAGTTCTTCGTAAACACGGGCACGAATCAGGCGCATTGCAGTTTCACGATTTTCAATCTGGGAACGTCCTTCCTGGCAGTTGACAGTAATTCCTGTAGGAACATGTACGATACGTACTGCACTGTCAGTTTTGTTTATATGCTGACCGCCTGCACCGGAAGCACGGTGTGTTTCAATTGTAAGATCCTTAGGATCAATCTCAATATCTGTATCATCAGCTTCAGGCTGGCACAGAACAGTCGCTGTAGATGTATGAATTCTTCCCTGTGCTTCTGTCTTAGGAACACGCTGTACACGATGTACACCTGATTCCCACTTCAGTTCTTTATATACATCTGTTCCTTTGATAGAGAAGATAATCTGCGAAAAGCCGCCTGCCTCAGAGGGATTGGCTTCCATCACCTGGACTTTCCATCCTTTTGTTTCAGCATAACGGGCATACATACGGTAGAGATCTCCGGCAAAGATATTGCCCTCATCTCCCCCTGCACCGCCGCGAATTTCCATAATAACATCATGATCATCATCCGGGTCACGCGGTACAAGAAGATGCTGAATGTGCTCCAGCAGTTCTTCTCTTGCGGGTTCGCATTCTTCCTTTTCCATCTTTGCCATTTCGCGCAGTTCTTCATCGTCCTCAGACAGCATTTCATCAGCCTGTGCAATTCTGTCATCCAGCGCTTTCAGTTTATTCCACGCATCAACAGGCTGTGACAGACGGGCCTGTTCTTTGGAAAGCTTCGTAAGTTTTTTAGGATCAGATACAACTTCTTCACTCATCAGCTGCTCTGTAATTTCTGTATATTGTTTTTCAATATCGATCAGTTTCTGTCTGACTGCGTCCATATATTCTCCTGTTAGTCTTTTAAATCTCTGTATTGTTTCTTGGTCATAACCGTAAACGAAAGTCTCTTCAGAGCTCTGGTCTCAAGCTGACGCACACGTTCACGAGTAATTCCAAACTCTCTGCCGACTTCATCCAGTGTTTTCGGCCTGCCGCCGTCCATTCCGAACCGCATCCGGATAATTTTTTCTTCCCGTTCGGGAAGCTCATGAAGGATCTCACGGATCTGTTCACGAAGTGCTTCATTCTTTGCAGCTGTCTCAGGGTCAAGAGCTCCGCTGTCTGCGATAAAATCAGCGAGTGTCGTACTGTCTTCGTCACCGGCAGGGGTTTCCAAAGATACTGTATCCATAGCAATCCGGAGAATCTCTTCAACTCTGGAAGCATCCATTCCTTCCATCTTTGCGGCAATTTCCTCTGATGACGGTTCTCTGTTCAGTTCCTGATTCAGCTGCCTCTGAACTTTCTTTACACGGTTGATCTGTTCCTGCATATGAACCGGAATACGAATATCTCTGCTTTGATCTGTAATTGCGCGAACCATTGCCTGACGAATCCACCATGATGCATAGGTGCTGAAACGAAAGCCCTTTGTATAGTCAAACTTTTCAACAGCACGGATTAATCCCATGTTTCCTTCCTGGATCAGATCCTGAAAAGACAAGCCTCTGTTCATATAGTTTCTTGCCATAGAAACCACCAGACGAAGATTTGCATTGATCATCTTTTCTTTGGCAGCAGGATCTCCCTCCATAACAAGTTTCGCTGTCTGAATCTCTTCCTCCTGAGTCAGAAGTTTAAACGACCCGATTTCCTGAAGATATGCATGTACAGAGTCGGAAGACTTCCTGCGGGCATTCTGCTCCGCAAAAGAATCTTCAGTTTCTTCTTCATCATCCTCCTCTTCGGATTCCTCTTTTTCTTCAGGCAGATCATCCTCTTCCTGTGCAAGAACAATGCCGTTTTCATTTGCCCAGTTCAGCAGTTCCTCTTCCTCATCTTCACTCAGATGATTCTTTTCCGCTTCTTCCAGCAATGCCTTTTCAGTGACTGATTCACCGTTTCTGAATTTATTAAGGAACACTTCACGGATGCTGTCCGGTGTTCCGGGATTGTTATTCTTTTTCTTTTCCATTTTCTGTTCCTCTTTCTGCAAATCCTACATTATCACATCTGCATAAAAGAAGACAAAGAAAAAGGTCCGTATATTGTCCGGACCTTTTCTCAATTACTTTAAACCGTACTTCTTGTTGAATTTTTCAACCTGACCAGCAGCCTGAGCGAATCTCTGACGTCCAGTGTAGAACGGATGGCAGTTTGAGCAAGTATCTACCTTAACTTCCTTAAGAATAGAACCTGTTTCGAATTCGGAACCGCAGCTTGTGCAGATTACCTTTGCCTTGTAATAAGTAGGATGAATTCCCTTTTTCATGTTCAAGTCTCCCTTCTGCCTTAAGCCTCAATACGTGCTTAAAGAAAGATACGCAGATATCCTAACATACGGAAAGAATGATCGCAAGATTTAATCTTCAACCATTTCTCTGTAAATCACTGCACCGAGTTCTTTGAGTTTTCTGTCGATTTCGGAATATCCTCGGTCAATGTGATATACATTGCCGATTTCTGTTACTCCGTCTGCCAGAAGTCCTGCAATCACTACTGCTGCACCGCAGCGGAGGTCTGTTGCTTTTACCTGAGCAGCGTGAAGTTTTGTAGCACCATGAATGACAGCACTAGCTTCGCCCACTTCAATATTCGCACCCATCTTGTTCAGCTCACCGCAGTGTTTGAAACGTTCGGGATAGATTGTTTCCTTTACAACAGAATCACCATCAGCCTGTGTCATCAGAACTGTAAGAGGCTGCTGGAGATCTGTAGCAAAGCCGGGATAAGGTTTTGTCGTAATATGGCAAGGTTTCAGATCAGGACTTCCATTAATCGTAATCTGGTCTACATCAATCTTCATATTGACATTCATATCCTGCAGTTTGGAAAGCAATGCATCAAGATGCTGAGGAATGACATTTTTAATTACCATATGTTTTGCACAAGCAGCCGCGATAATTACAAACGTACCTGCTTCAATACGATCGGGAATAATCTCATGGAAACAGCCGCTCAGATTCTTTACACCGTCAATCTTGATAACATTGGTTCCTGCACCTCTGATTCGCGCTCCCATCTTGTTTAATAATGTAGCAACGTCAATGATTTCCGGTTCCTTTGCAGCGTTTTCGATGACCGTTCTTCCTTCGGCATAAACAGCAGCCATCATAATATTGATCGTTGCTCCGACACTGGCGATATCCAGGAAAATCTTTGTACCTTTAAGATGATCGGCTTTGATTGTATAGCAGAGATCATCTTCATTGTATGTAACCTGGGCACCGAGTGCTTCAAAGCCTTTCAAATGAAGGTCGATAGGTCTGGGGCCAAGGTAGCATCCGCCCGGCATTTTCATTCTGCAATAGCCGTACTTGCCGAGAAGCGCTCCCATAAAATAATAAGAAGCTCTGAGTTTTGTAACAGCATCTGCAGTCAGGTCAACATTTACCATATGTGAAGGATCAATAATCAGATGATCGGAAGCAACTTCAGTAACATCCACATTAAGAATCTCAAGAATTCCTGACAAAGAGGCTACATCTGCAATCTGCGGAATTCCGACAATCGTAACAGGTGCGTTTGCCAGCACAGCTGCGGGAATCAGTGCAACAGTTGCGTTCTTTGCACCGGAAATTGTCACTTCACCTTCAAGGCGGTGTCCGCCCTCAATCTTAATCAGTTCCTGCATAATGAATCCTTTCTGAGTGTTTTTATATACTAACGGGGTGTTTAATAATTTTCAACCCGCATATTCATTCCAAACTGATTTTATATTAGATTTGTTAAAAAAAACAGACACGGAATACACTTACATTCTTAAACAATGCGGACTGCATAAAAAAAACCATGTTGCCATGGTCTTTTCAGATAATCATTGAAGCGATGATTGCGCTTGTATCTCTGGTATTCTTAGGAGCTGCTTCTGAGATCGGAACACCATGCATAACGTTCCAGACAATCAGCACCTGTTCTACAAGGATAATTGCGCCGATGAATGTCCACAGAAGAACCGATGCTCTGTTCATCTTCAAGTCTTCCTGTTTCTTCCATACCCACCAGATACCGATAATCGGCAGGAAACAGCACAGGGCGTATGCAACGAAATTTTTACCTCTCAATGAGTTTACAATACGTTCCTGGTCTTCTTTTGAAGAACTGTTGTTCTTCTTGATTTCCTTACGCAGCTTCTCGTTCTCTGTTTTAATCTCTTCTTTAGTGAGTCTCTGTCTTTTATTTGCTTTTGCCATGCAATAACTATATAAAAATTCGCATTTGATGTCAACGAACCGCTTTCATACAGTCCCGTTGTAATGTCATAAAAAAACAGAGAACATTCCTGTTCTCTGTCTCTTCTGGTTAATTCAGATCAATTAAGCCTTGTCAGCGCAGCCGAACTGGCCAACCATTTCGATAACCTTAGCTGTGATTGCATCAGCGCCCGGTTTCAGCAGCTTACGAGGGTCATAACCTTTGCCCTTTTCATCCTTGCCAGCTTCGATATATTCACGAGTAGCCTTAGCAAATACGAGCTGCAGGTCTGTGTTTACGTTGATCTTGGAAACACCTTCTGTAATTGCCTTATGAACCTGATCAAAAGGAATACCGGAACCACCATGCAGAACGAGCGGCTTGCCTTCAACAGCTGTGTTGATTTCAGCCAGACGTTCGAAGTTCAGACCAGCCCAGTCAGCGGGATATACACCGTGGATGTTGCCGATACCAGCAGCGAGGAAGTCTACGCCCAGAGCTGCGATAGAAGCACATTCTTTAGGATCAGCGAGTTCACCAGCGGATGTAACGCCGTCTTCTGTACCGCCGATACCACCAACTTCACACTCAACAGAAACACCCTTTTCATGAGCGAGAGCGATGATTTCCTTGGACTTAGCAACGTTTTCATCAAAATCATAATGAGAACCGTCGAACATTACAGATGTAAAACCTGCTTCGATGCAAGCCTTTGCACCTTCAAATGTGCCGTGGTCGAGATGCAGAGCTACAGGAACAGCAATGCCCATCTGATCATGGATATTCTTAACCATGTCAGCGCACTGCTTGAAGCCGCACATATACTTTGCAGCACCTTCGGAAACCTGCAGAATTACAGGAGCGTTAGCCTGCTGGCAGCCAGCCAGAATAGCCTTTGTCCATTCCATGTTGTTGATGTTAAAAGCACCGATAGCATAATGGCCTTCATGAGCCTTGTCGATCATTTCTTTTGCAGAAACTAATACCATAAGATTATATTTCCTCCTTATTTGGCAATTGTATTTTAGCCTTTTTTTACTGTATTGAAAAGCAGGACAATCCAAAAAGCATAAACAGAGTGCATTATTTATGAAATATTCTCAGTTCAGATTTCCGATTTTCCATAAAAGCTGCTGTTCCAGTACAACTTCATCACCGGAGATTACCTGATACTGTACCATCCAGAGATCAGGTGTTCTGCTTTTCATTTTCAACCTGGTACTCATCACCATACGTCCGTAAGGTGAATCAACTGTACTGACTCCGGGTTTGTTTTCAACCAGAACAGTTTTAGACGGAAATTCACCTGCTCTTTCGAGAACAACCTGATCATCATCAAATGTCACTGTATGACGAAGACCGGTTTCTTTTTCAACATATACCAGTTTTCTGCCGTTCAGCAGACCCGGACCATCCGCAATCACATTGGTTTCTTCAGTGCTGAGATCCTTCTGTATCAGCTGTACAGTTACTCGCATATATCTGCCTCCTTCGGAAAAAATACTTTATTGTCATCATTTGCCGGACCGTAGATCAGACTGTGCACGATACTTGAAGCACAGGAAAGTTCCTGAATGGTTCCGTCTTTCATTCTTACCCATATGCAGTTGTCTTCACTTCCGTTATATGGTGTATAAGCATCCTGAGCGACGGTATCTTTTCCCCAGTAATAATCAAGATCATATCCAAGTCTGCAAAGATTGCTTCGAATACGCCTGCTTACTGCCTCTGAACTGTCCTCATATCCGAAAAGATTGCGGTCACGTATACGTTCCGCAAGATCACTGAGAATTGCATCCTCGCTGTCTTCAAAAGAATAAAACACACTGCAGCAGGAGTAATCATCAAGTTTGAAATATTCATCAAGTGTTGTATATTCCGGTGACCTGAGCGGCTTGAAGATTTCGGGAATTTCAGCTTTGCATGCTTTATCTTTTACGCGTTTGAACAGCATGTGAATCAGACATTCATAGCTTCTTGCGACAGGATGGTAGTATACCTGCCAGTACATATGATATCTGGCCATGATATAGTTCTCGACCGCGTAAACACCGCTTTGCTTGACAACCAGGCGTCCGTCCTCGCTGACACGCATTGTTCTGAGGATTCTTTCCATATCAAATTCACCATACTTGGTGCCTGTGAAGTAAGCATCTCTGAGCAGATAATCAAAGCGGTCTGCATCAAGCTGTGAACTGATCAGCTGCGTAAGAAGCGGATTCGCTGAAGTATGACGAATGACATCTGCCACGTCTTTTGCAAGGCCGGGTTCCGCAGCTTCCAGTATTTTTGTAATTTCTGTTTCTTCTTCAATGATTCTGCAGGTCATTATTTCATGAGAAATACCTGTAACACCTTCGAAAGAGTGACTGAAGGGACCGTGTCCGATATCATGAAGAAGAGCTGACAGCATTGCGGTCAGTTTTTCTTTTTCGGTAAGAGCATTTGAGATGTCCGGTACTTCTGTAATCATTCTTCTGACGATCTCATACACGCCCAGAGAATGCGAAAACCGGGTATGCTCCGCGCAGTGGTATACCATGCACGCTCCGCCGAGCTGATGTACTCTGCGAAGTCGCTGAAACCATGCTGAATTTAAAATATCCCATACAACCTGAAGCTCAATATGAATATAACCGTGCACAGGATCTCTAAGCACTTTTACTTCATCCAGTTTCGGATACATCTTATTACTTCTCTTCCAGCAGAACGACAGCCTGGGCAAGAACGCCTTCCTGTCTTCCGACAAATCCCATTCCTTCACCTCTTGTTGCTTTCACACTGATCTGAGAAATATCGCAGTTCAGTGCAGCAGCGAAGTTTGCACGCATTTTTTCAATGTGCGGAGCCATCTTCGGTTTTTCGATCAGGATCAGACTGTCGACATTGCCGATTTTATATCCTCTTTCATCCATCATTCCGGCTACTGCGCGCAGAATGATTTGAGAATCTGCGCCTTCCCATTCAGGATCAGTATCAGGGAAATGATGACCAAGATCACCTAATGCAAGTGCGCCGAGAATTGCTTCGGCGACTGCATGTGTCAATGCATCAGCGTCACTGTGACCGAGAAGTCCTTTTGTATGTTCGATTTCAACACCGCCGAGAATTAATTTTCTTCCTTCCACAAGCCTGTGGATATCTGTTGACTGTCCGATTCTCATAATGATTACACTCCGTTTCTTTTTTCTTGTTTTCAGTTTAACACAAAGCAAAAGAGGTTTCTTTGTTACATTATCAAGTTCACTGCATGCGGATGAATGCTAGAATACTTTCATGAAAATCACACTTCCTGATTATGTAAATACCGCGATCAGAAAACTGAATGATGCCGGTTACGAATGTTATGTTGTCGGAGGAGCTGTGCGCAGCAGTCTTCTGAATCTCCCGGTTCATGATTATGATCTGACTACCAGTGCTCTGCCCGAACAGACAAAAGAAGTTTTTAAGGAACTTCATATCATCGAAACCGGAATCAAGCACGGTACAGTTACTGTTGTAATTGATCATCATCCGCTTGAAATCACTACATATCGTAAAGAAACGGAATATAAAGATCACAGACATCCGGATGAAGTCATCTTTACTTCAGCACTGCAGGAAGACTGTGCACGCCGTGATTTCACTGTAAATGCGCTTTGTTATCACCCGCAGAAGGGTATTCTTGATTTCTATAACGGTCTTGATGATCTTGAACACAGAATCATCAGATGCATCCGTGATCCTGAAGAGAGATTCGATGAGGATGCCCTTCGCATTCTCCGTGCTGTACGTTTTGCTTCGAGACTGAATTTTTCAATTGAAGAGAGGACACTCAGGGCATTACACGAAAAACGCGAGCTTTTGCAGTATATATCAAAAGAGAGAATTCACGAAGAGACCGAAAGTCTTTTAGCAGGGAATATATATGAGAAGATACTGACTGAGTGCCTTGATGTCCTCACTGTATATATACCCGTGCTTGGCGCACTCTCCCCTCAGAAATGGACAGAAATTGTTGAAAAGATAAATCAGTGCAGTTCTTCGGCGCAAGTACGTATGGCTGTAATGCTTTCGGCAGTCAGCATCAAAGATGCGGAACAAACACTTAAAGATCTGAAATATTCGAATCATGATACACAGCTGATTCTTGCTTTGCTGAAGAAACGAAATGAACCGGTATCGTCTGTTTCTGAATTAAAACATCTTCTCAGTTCACTGGACTGTTCATATGAAGATTATTTTTCTTTCCGCTGTGCACTGGATTCTGATCTTGATTACAGCCGGCTGGTCAGCAAATGTGATGGAATCATTAAAAACGGAGAATGCATTTCTTTGAAGCAGCTGGATGTAAAGGGAAATGATCTGATTGTCCTTGGAATCCGGGGCAAAGAGATTGCTTATGTTTTAAACGCTCTGCTGAATGATGTGATTGACGGCAGACAGAAAAATAAAAAGGAGGAACTCCTTGCAAGAGCAATGGAAATTCACTCCAGTATTTTCTGATATCCGGTTCTCGCTGTATGATCGGAGACATAGATTCTCCCGCATGCTGTAAAACCGCATTTCTGAAGAAATCTTTGCATTGAATAGTTAAGTTCATGGGTATCTGCTCGGACATTGCGATACCCTTTTTCTTTTGCAAGAGTCTCAGCATATTCCATTAATTCTTTCGCATAACCGTTACCTTTAAGTGATGTGCTGATACAGATTCTGTGAACGACTGCATAAGGCTCGTCGTTCAGCCATTCTCCATCTTCAATCACATCGTAATTTGGTTCATTTCCCGTAATAATACATGCTGTACCTGCGATTGTCTGATCTTTCAGAAGCACATAACTGTTTCCGTTTTCAATATCACTGCGGATTGTTTCACTATTCGGGTAACCGTTCTGCCACTGCGGTATGCCGTTATGCCGGAAATATTCCTTTGCCTCATCAATGACAGCCATAACATAAGAAATATCTTCCTTCTCTGTTTTCCTGATACTCATTTCTTTATATATTCCTTTGAACAGAAAAAGCGGATTTCTCCGCTTTCTGCATTGAATTAAAGTTTCTTGAACTGTTCGATATCAAGAACGAAAATTGTAGCACCGCCGATCTGTACTTCTACAGGGAAGGATGCATAACGTCCGATATCGTAGCTGGCTGTTGAAGGAACGATCTCTGTACGTCTCTTTGCTTCACTGCCGATAATTTCGATTGCCTTATCAACAAGTTCATCTTCTGTACCGATGATGAATGTTGTATTACCGGCACGCAGGAATCCGCCTGTTGTAGACAGACGAGTCATATAGAAATTGTTCTTGGAAAGCGCTGTTGATACTGCTGATGCATCATCATTAGATACAATTGCCAGAATAAGTTTCATAAAGATACCTCCGAACTTTGTTCTATTTTATCACGTAGTTATGAACAAATACAGATTGTGTTCATTTGTGTTTCTTAAACATTGAAACGGAAGAATACGACATCGCCGTCACGCATGACATATTCTTTTCCTTCAACTCTGAGCTTACCGTGTTCTTTCAGTGCAAGTTCTGTTTTGTATTCCATCAGATCTTCATATCCATATACTTCCGCACGGATAAAGCCTCTTTCAAAGTCACTGTGAATAATACCTGCACACTGCGGTGCTTTCATTCCTTCATGGAAAGTCCACGCACGGCACTCAGGTTCACCGACTGTAAAGAATGTTCTAAGGCCGAGAAGATGATACGCAGCTTTGATAATCTGATCCAAACCGGACTGCGCAATGCCAAGATCATCAAGGAACATTTTCTTTTCTTCTTTATCAAGACCGGAAAGTTCTTCTTCCATCTTTGCACAGATTGCGATGCATTCACTGTTTTCGCCGGCAGCGAGCTGACTTACTTTCTTGAAGTATTCATTTGAATCCGGATCGGCAATTTCTTCATCGCTCATATTTGCGACATAGATAACCGGCTTGGATGTTAACAGGCCGTAATTTCTGAGAATTTCCTTGTCGTTATCATTGAGATCAAGAAGACGAACAGCTGTACCAGCTTCCAGTGCTTCCTTGAACTTTGTTAATGAAGCCATTTCCTTTACAGCATCCTTGTCTTTTGTCTGTGCTTTCTTTGCAATCTTTCCGATTCTGTTTTCTACAGTATCAAGATCAGCAAGACATAATTCCAGATTGATAACTTCAATATCACGTACAGGATCAACAGAGCCTTCTACATGTTCGATGTTTGCATCATCGAAACATCTTACAACATGAACAATTGCATCTGTCTGACGGATATTTGCAAGGAACTGATTTCCGAGACCTTCACCTTTGGAAGCGCCTTTTACAAGACCTGCAATATCTGTGAATTCAAATGTTGTATAGATTGTCTTTCTCGGTTTGAAGATTGCTACAAAATCTTCCATTCTCTGATCCGGAACTTCTACTACACCGACATTCGGTGCAATTGTCGCAAACGGATAGTTTTCAGCCAGAACCTGGCTGTTTGTAATTGCGTTGAACAGCGTGGACTTACCAACATTAGGAAGTCCGACAATACCAGCAGTTAATGCCATTTTATATTCCCTTTCTTCAGTTTTCTTCAGGTGCTTTTTCTATAACCTTTTTTATTTTACGCTCAAATTCATATCTTGGAAACATGACGACTGCACCGCATCCCTGACATTTGATTTTGATATCGGCACCGACACGAATTACTTTCCAGTACTTTGATTTCCTGCATGGGTGCTCCTTTTTCATTTCCACAATATCATTGAGTCCGTATTCAATATCAATCATTTTTCTCTTTCCTCATATGCACAGATTGTATTCTGAAGCAGCATTGTAATCGTCATAGGACCTACGCCCTTAGGAACAGGCGTGATTGCGGCTGCTTTATCTTTTACAGATTCAAAATCAACATCACCGCAAAGATGTCCGTCCACACGGTTTACACCGACATCAATAACATACGCTCCTTCTTTAACATAAGAAGCATCCATCATCTTCGGTTTTCCTACTGCTGCAATCAGTATATCAGCACGTTTCGTGATTTCCGCAAGATTTCTTGTATGACTGTGGCATGTTGTAACAGTTGCATTTGCGTTAAGAAGCAGACGTGCAACCGGCATGCCTACCAGTTTTGAACGGCCTACGACAACCGCTTCCTTGCCTTCGGGATTGCAGCCCATTCTTTTCAGCAGTTCCATAACACCGATTGGTGTACATGGAACAAAAGCCGGCATGCCGCTGAAAAACATTCCTGTATTCATAGGATGAAGACCATCTACATCTTTAGAAGGATCAATACATTTGATCACACGGTCTTCGTCCAGAATTCCCGGCAGCGGAAGCTGAACAAGAATTCCATCAATCGTATCATCAGAAGAAAGGTTTCTTACCATTTTTTCCAGTTCATCCTGTGATATATCTGCAGGGAGCGTAATCATCCTTGATTCAATTCCGACCTGTGCACAAGCTTTTTCTTTTCCTTTTACATAGGAAACCGAAGCAGGATTGTCACCAACAAGGACAACCGCAAGACAAGGAATGCGCCTGCCTTCTTTTTTCCATTCCTCAATTCTTATTCTCATATCCTCACGAATTTCAGCCGACAATTCGCTTCCATATACTACTTTACCCATATTTCTGATTATCCCCGTTTCTTATTTAGCATGACTAAGGTCTGTATCGGAATCCATAATAATTGTTACCGGACCGTCATTCAGCAGTTCAACTTTCATATCTGCCGCGAATATACCTTCTTCTGTATGAATGCCAAGTTTCCGTAAAGCTTCATTAAAATAAAGATACATTGCTTTGGCATGAACCGGTTCTCCGGCCCCGTCAAACGAAGGACGGTTTCCTTTACGGCAGTTTGCATACAAAGTAAACTGCGAAATTGAAAGTACAGATCCTCCTGTCTGCATGATCGAAAGATTCATCTTTCCGTTTTCATCCTCGAAAATTCTCAGTTTGGATATTTTTTCCGCCATACGTTCAACGATATTCTCATTATCTTCATTGCTCATGGCGCTCAGAATCATATACCCCGGTCCGGTTTTTCCATGAATTTTTCCATCAATTGTTACAGATGCATATTTTACTCTTTGTATGACAGCTTTCATTACAGTTTCCTCCGGCAATACATTTATAAAGAATACTATTCTTTGCATTGAAATTAAAGCAATGATCTCCTTTTAATGTGAATAATCCCATAAAATCAGCCATCTTCCATGAATGGTGAAATTTGTTTCATCGAACTCATTTTGACGCAGAAAATATGAAAAAAATGCCATGTAAGCTATTTCATTTTGTGAAATATGTGTGAATTTCTCTCAAATTGTTGATTTTTTCTTAAGCTTTTGTTTAGAATGGAATCATGTTTAAGAAAAAGAAAATGAAAAAAACCTATATCAAAGCGATCTTTCCTGCGCTCGTTGCAGCGATGATGGTGGGATCAGGCGTGCGTACCACGTCAGTTCAGGCACAAAGCAACAGTTCAACCCCTGTATTTAACCTGAGCAGTTCAAGTACTTCCTTAGTAAATGATCTGAAAGAGGAAGTAATCAAAGGCAGAGCAGAGAACGATGAAAACATCAATATCAGTTCTGTAAATCTTGAAAAAAGTACAATCGACATTTCCGGTCTGGACCGTACAAGTACAGCGCTTCAGAATGTAACAGTTAAGGTTACTTTATATACAGAAAATGATTCTGTTTCGGAAAGTACAGTTGGTTACTCCTTCACAGAGGATGTACTTGTCAGACTTTCCAGTTATGATTCTCCGACAATTGTCCTTACAAACAAGGAGAGTGTATGTGTCAACAATGGAGATGTATGGAATCCTTATGCTTATATCGCTTCCGTTACTGATGTAAACGGAGGTCTTCCGGTAATTACGGAAAGTGACAATGTTGATATGACCACTGATGGTACATACTCTGTCACTTATACAGCTATTGGTTATGACGGTTCTTCATCTACTGCTGAACTCACAGTTGTTGTAAAGACTCCGGAAGAGGTTCTTGAAGCTCGCCGCAAGGCTGAAGAAGAAAGAATTGCTGCTGAAGAGGAAGCAAAGAGACAGGCTGAAGAAGAAGCTGCTCGTGCTGAGCTTGAAGCAGCAGGAAACGGAACTCCGGTTTACGGTTCAGGAACTAATCCTTATTACGGAGGCTGGTCCAACTGCACATGGAGTGCATGGGAACTTGCAAATGCATATACGGGTGTTGCAATGCCTAACTTCGGTAATGCGGGTGCATGGTGCTACAATGCTTCAGCATATGGTTATGCAACAGGAACTGCACCTTCTGCAGGATCGATTGCTGTTTACTCCAATCACGTAGCTTATGTCGCTGCTGTTTCAGATGATGGTTCCAGTGTTTATATCATGGAAGGCGGCATGAACGGCGGCTACTATGAACGCTGGGTATCAGCCTGGGGTACAGGAACACAGAGTCTTGTAGGTTATATCTATTTGAATTAATCAGTAAAAAAGAGACCTCAAAGTCTCTTTTTTATTTCTCTTTCTAAGGCAAAATAAAGCTTTATAAAAGGTGTTTCTCTTTTATCACAGTATTTGTCATCCGTTACGCAAAGTTCTCTGCAAACGGCTTAAACGGCATTTCCAACGGGTTTGCAATCAGCTTTATTCTTCCGGTGGAATGAAAAAATGCAGAAGTCTTGTCCAGAAGAAATAAGCCGCAAATATTGCTAAACATGCAATGCTGATCAAATCCATGAAATTCATTACGAAGTACTCCTTTCCGGGACACGTTTATACTTGTCACGATTATTATAATCACAGTTTAATTATTTTAGTGATATTCTTGATATATGTTAAAAACGAACTGGCATACACACACTAAACGATGCAATCATGCAGTCGGAACTGACGAAGAATATGTTCAATCAGCAATTACAGGCGGTTTAACTACTCTCGGTTTCAGTGATCACGCACCATATCCTCCCGTCAAAAGCAGCAGAGGACGTATGGATTACGAACAGCTGAACGATTATCAGAACTCCATTCTTTCATTAAAAGAAGAATACAGGGGTCAGATTGACATATTCTGCGGCCTTGAGGTTGAATATTATCCTGAATTCAAAGAGCAGCTTTGTGATTACAGAAATAGATTTGACTATCTTATTCTTGGTCAGCATTCAACTTCTTTTAACGGAACGAGTGTTTATGAGCTTCGCACACCTGATGCTCTTGACGAATACGTTAAGGCAATTGAAAAAGCATGCGAGTGCGGTTTATGTGATTATATAGCTCATCCGGATGTGGCATTATGGGATTATCCGGCATACGATGATACAGTCGTACGTGCATCAAAGCGTCTCGCTGAAATTTCGCTGTATTATAATATGCCTCTCGAACTGAATGCCGGGTCCGGTGTTAAATATGACAAGAAACAGTATCAGGACATGCTCAGATATGCTTATCCGACCAGACTGTTCTTTGAAGAATTCAGTAAAAACAAATGTCCTGTTATTATCGGACTGGATGTACATGACCCTAAGCTTTTTCAAACAGATCTTTATCTTGACAGAGCATTATCTGTTATAGAAGGGCTTGATTGTAACATTCTTTATGATTTTGATCTGGTAACCGCAGCGGAAAACAGAAAGAAAACTTTCATATGGAGATAAAAAAAAGAACTTTATGAACTGCTCCCCCAAAAGTTTGGGACTCAGTTCATTACAGTTCTTTTTTTATCCTTATTCAAGATGTCCTTTAATCTGTGTATATACACCCTTTGCATCAAGCTGATATGCTTCAAGAAGTTCTTTCCAGCTTCCGCTTTCAGCAAATCCGTACATACCGATACGATGAATAATGCGAGGACATCTTTCTGCAGCAATTTCACATACCATAGAGCCAAGACCGCCCGTAATTGAATGTTCTTCTACTGTGAAGATCTTGTCATGTGTTCTTAAAATTTCTGCAATTCCTTCCTCATCTGCAGGCTTGATAGCACAAACATCAACAACTGTAATGTTAATGCCTTCAGCTGCGAGCATCTCTGCAGCCGCCATAGAGGACTGAACCATCAGACCGCACGCAAACACTGCAATGTTTTCACCCTGTCTGAGGATGTTAACCTTTGTTACATCGAATTCTTTATCAGCGCTGTAGAAATCCTCTACATCAGATCTTCCTGTACGTACATAGCACGGACCATCTGTATTCAGTACATGCTTGATTACAGCCTTTGTTTCGTACTGATCACACGGTACATAAACTGCAAGACCTGTAATATCACGCATAATCGCAATGTCTTCAATTGCCTGATGAGTTACTCCGTCTTCACCTACAGTAATGCCGCTGTGAGAGCCAACAATCTTAACATTAAGATGAGGATACGCAACGCTGTTTCTGATCTGTTCCCACGCTCTTCCTGTAAGGAACATAGCAAACGTTGATGCAAAAGGAATATAGCCTGATGCAGCAAATCCGGCTGCTACGCCAATCATATTACCTTCGGCGATACCCATATCAAAGAATCTTTCGGGAGCCACTTTCTGTGCCATTGCAGACTTTGTTGAGCCAGCAAGGTCTGCATCAAGAACAACAATCTTTTTATTTTCCTGAACAAGTTCCTGAAGAACTTCACCATATGCCTGTCTAGTTGACTTTGCCATCTTATTCAGCCTCCAGTTCTTTCAATGCCTGTGCTGTCAGGTCGGCACCCGGTGCCTTGCCATGCCAGTCAACATTGTTTTCCATATAGGAAACGCCTTTTCCCTTAACAGTCTTGGCAATAATACAAGTAGGCTTGCCTGTTACTGTCTTAGCTTCCTTGAAGGCATTTTCAATTGCATCATAATCATGTCCGTCAATCTTGATTACATGCCATCCAAATGCTTCAAATTTTGTATCAAAAGGTTCAGGGCCGATTACATCAGCAGTAGGTCCATCGATCTGGAGACCATTAACATCAATTACTATGCAGAGGTTGTCACAGTTGTAATGAGCAGCAGCCATAGCAGCTTCCCAGATCTGACCTTCTTCACACTCACCATCACCGCAAAGTGCATAGATCATGTGATCATTTTTATCGAGTTTATTTGCAAGTGCCATACCTACAGCAGCAGATAAGCCCTGTCCAAGAGAACCGGTTGACATATCAACTCCCGGAAGTTCATTGAGATCAGGATGTCCCTGCAGACGTGTATTAAGCTTGCGGAATGTAAGCAGTTCGTTTTCAGGAATAATACCCTTCTCGGCGAGCACAGCATAGAGCAACGTAGAAGCATGTCCTTTAGAAAGAACAAATCTGTCACGTTCACGTGTGTCTGCATTCTCCGGTGTAATATCCATTACATTGAAATAAAGAACAGTCAGAATATCCGTTGCACTTAATGCTCCGCCCGGATGACCGGATTTTGCATTGGAAATCATTTTGATAATGTTGACACGAATATTCTTCGCATGCTGTTGAAGCAACTCTTTATCCATACTTTCCTCCTCGTTTAGCGCAACCATCATACCATAGAATTATAAATAGTCTACTTGTTAAGTTTGTGCTTTATTTATCAATCATAAAATTTTCATTAAATCACTGATTTTCTGTATACAGGTCACATTAGAATCCATACATCTTCTGCCGTGTGTCCATATCCAAACAGGATGCATCCCTGCACGATAAGACCCAATTACATCATTTGTAAATATATCTCCGACAAAAACAGCTTCTTCAGGCAGTACACCAGCTTTGTCACAAGCAATTCGGAATATACGGACATCCGGTTTTCTAAAGGAATAATCTCCGCTGACAGTGATATCTTCCGGTTTAAAATATTTTCCAAGTCCGGACCGCATGATCTTTTTGCGCTGTCCTTCAGAAGGCCCATTCGTTATGATACCGATATGATAATGCTTTGAAAGATAAGCTAAGGTTTTCCCAGCGTCCTCAAACGGGACACAATATTTCCAAAGATTGCCGGCCCAGTATTCATTAAATTCATCAATTCCGATTCTGATATCATACTTTTCGGCAAGACCGTTGAGAATATGCTGCTTATTAACATTTCCTTGTTCATCCCAAAGCATGCAGTCCTGAAGGATAGCCTCAAATTCAATCGGGTCCTGGATGTCAACTTTAGAGCTCAGCAGTTCTTTAAAGCATTGATACGCGTAATATTCACGATCAGCAAGTGTATCGTCAAAATCAAAAAAGACGGCCTTAATATCCTTAAGCTCGTCCATGCTTTTCCTCTTTCCATTGTTTATAGGCATCTTTTACTTCTTCAGGCGTCCAGTCATGCAAACCCACAATTTCGCCATTACGGCCGAATTTAGCGTAATAACGGCAAAAAAACTTCTGTTTTTCAATATCGTTCAGTTCATTCCAGTTTTCAGGTAATGAGATCATATTCATCCTCCTTCAACACAATTGATTATAACCTATCGGTATGTAAACAAAAAGAAAAGGATCTCTTTACAGAGATCCCTTTTTGAATGGATTACTTTCCAAGCTTCTTGTAGAGAGTAATGAAACGTTCAGCAAGAATTCCGAATGATTCAGCACTCATCAGCTGGTCTTCAGCATGTGTGAGAAGCAGATCCATAGTAACGGATTCGCCCTGAGCCATGCCAACGAGAAGCTTCATATGAGCATCATGACCTTCTGTGAAGTTCTTCTGACCTTCTTTTACGAGCTCTTCAGCTTCTTCGAAATTGCCTTCTGCAGCAGCATCGATAGCAGCGATATAGCTGGATCTTGCAGTACCTACAGCTGCGATAATATTAAACGCAACGAGTTCTGTTCCTTCCATGTCCTTATTCTTCTCCCATCAGCTTCATAGCAAGTTCAAGAGTTCCCTTGCCGTTCATCAGACCATACATCTGCATAGGGATGTCTGTGATCTTGTAATCAGGATGAGCAGCCTTGAGCTTGTTCAGAGCATAACGAACCTGCGGTCCGAGGAGGCATACATCTGCCTTGGGAGCTTCTACTTCGAAATCACCAAGAGAGAAAGCAGCGATATCATAATCTTTGCCCTTTGCAGCAGCAGCTTCCTTCATCTTGTTTACGAGCAGGGATGTGGACATACCTGCTGCGCAGAATAATCTAATTGTCTTGTCAGCCATTTTATTAATCTCCTTTACTGATATTTCTAGCTTAATATGAAATCGCTTGCATTGCAAGAATTTTGGTAACTCGATTTTGATAGTTAAGAAATCTTTTTATGAAACCAATGTAAATCACAAATGATCACAGTAGAAAATATTACAAATCTTTTAAATAAGTGAAAATACCTTCCAGAAATGCTTTAATTAGTTTTTCAAATTAAGATATTCTTCAAGTGTCAATCCAGAATCATAAATAAGTTTCGCTTCTGAACCTACATAGCGGAATGCCCAGGGGGAATACATGATTCCGGTAATATCTTCTTTCCCCTCCGGATACCTTTCAATCCAGCCATATTTCCAGCTGTTCTTTTGCAGCCAGTCATAAGCAGGAGTCTTATTAAAACTTGTCCTGAGATTAAAACCCTTATAATCACTATCACCAAGATCAACCGAAATGCCTAGCTGGTGCTCGCTCAAACCAGGATAGGCATCCATTTGTTCTGCAGTTTCTTTACCATATTTATTCACATAAGTATTCCACAGAGATTTCTGTTCACTATAAGAACGATAACCGCTTATAAAATACAAATGAATACCATCGGCAGCCGCAGCGTCAAACATGTCTTCAAGAGACTCAGATACTTCAGCAGATACAGTCTGTTGTCCATACTGATCTACATCACAGGTTACAAGTTCATCAGGTACATAATCTTCTGATAACGGACTTTCTATATCAATTATTTCAAGGTTATCAGTAAGGTTCGAGAGATAAGTATTTATTTGTTCCGAAGAATTGCAATCACATTCAACTGTTTGAGAATCACATGATTCACATGACTGACAAACCTCACATTCACCGCATTCAGAATCATTCTTTATAAAATTGATCGCTTCTTCTATGTTTTCTGCTGCACCACTTGCAAACAAGTATGAAAAAGCTGCACAGAGAAAAAGGCATAATACAGCAACTGCAATCAACAATTTAAGAAGTAAATTCAGTGACTTAGTACCCATGTGCAAACTCCTCAAAATATATAATAACTTATAAAAAGGAAAATTCACATTTTTATTATCATTCTTGTATATGTGAAAGAATCTTGCTGAAGGGGGAGGGAAAAGAAAAAAGAGGATTGCTCCTCTTTGTCTGAACCG
>R19__coassemble_19_pt1 | contig 111230 bp, 108 predicted proteins | sample R19__metabat2_low_PE_032 | metagenome-assembled genome bin R19 | reverse complement strand
GGCTGCACGCCCTCGACTATTCATCTCGAATTAGTCGAATCGTTACAGCCTCTTTCAGTCAATTGTAATTTCAAGAATCAATATGCGTCAGCACCGGTAGGGATATCCAGACCAATGAGTTCTTCCTCACTGTCTGCGTTTTCCTCATCCTCATCATCTTCTGAGTCTTCGATATTCTGATGTGTTTCTGCATAACTGTAGCGATTCTTCAGATCCCATACATTACCGGGAAGAGAAACAAATCTTCCATCGAGAGATAATTCAGAATAAAGAGTCGTCTTCTTCTTGCGCATCTTTGCTTCCGGGATTGATGCTTGCTCCGCTACTGCCGCAAAAAGAGCAGGGAAAGGCATAGAAGTACCTGCTGAGAGCAGCTGCTCATATGCAATATCCGTAATATTCATTTTCATTTTTACTGCCAAAACCTCCTGTATCAGGTGCAGAGATAATAATCTGTATGTGCATATATATCAACTACTTTTTTTATTATTTTTTTATGCTATATTGTTCCTCTTTGTATAAAAGCGCTTACATCGTTCATAATCCAGGTTTGTCCTGTTCATTTTCAGGAAGTTTTTCCCACAGGGGCAGCTTATGAAGTGCTCTTACAATATTGCACTTTTCAAGAAGACTGCTGTTTCCTTTGCACATCGTCGCATACCAGAATTTCTTTTTTACTTTTTTTAATGTAATTAAGTCCTTTTCTTTCCTTGCGAACTGAAAGTGCAGATGCGGAATAACATCTGCCCCGTCATGGTGTTCCTCTTCCATCGGAGACATTGCAATCACGCAGGCATACGGACAGTCTCTTTCTGCTTTCTTTGCGATAAAGACAAATCCCGGTTTTTTCTCCAGAAACGGATTCTGCATATGATCAAGTTCATATTCCCACGCTCCCAGTTCATTATGGTGTTCATCAAACCATGTGATTCTGATTCCTTCTCCGCACTCTTCAACAAGCCAGCCGCCAAGGCGTATTCTGCTGTATCTGACAATTGTATTGCACGCTGATGCCCAGAACGCCTTTACACCTTTTCTGAACAAAAGTTTCGCAGCACCGGAACGTGCAGTATTCTCAGCTTCTTCCCAGCACTGAACCAGAAACGATTCTTCACTGAAGATATAACCTTCAAAGTTATCCCATGATCCAAGCCATGGCTTCTTGTCAAATTCCATATTTCTGTCTGTCCTCAAAACGGATGATCCGGTCACAGTAAAGATCCGCAAGTTCTTCATCATGTGTTACAACAATCACCGTTTTTCCTTTTTCTTTAAGAAGCTTTAAAGCTTCTCCCGTTTCTCTCATATGACGTTCATCCTGACCGCTGGAAGGCTCATCAAGGATAATCAGATCCTTGTCACTCATCAAGGCACAGCCGATCGCTGTACGCTGCTTCTGCCCGCCGGAAAGACTCATCGGATGACGGTCTCTTAACTGCAACAGATCCAGTGTATTCAGTACTTCTTCAGGATTCTTCTTCTCATTGCCAAGCAGCAGTTCTTCTTCAACGCTGTCGGAGAACAGCTGGTAATTCACATCCTGCATCACCAGAAAAGACCTTCTGATCAGTTCCTTGCAAGACATCTTCTTTCCGTCGATTCTGATCGATCCTGATACAGGCTTCAACAGACCGCACAGCGTACGCAGAAACGTACTCTTTCCAACACCGTTGTTTCCCATGATGCCGGTAATCTTTCCCTGTTCAATCACCAGATCAGGCACAGCAATTACAGCATGTTTCCTGTATCCTGCCTCCAGCTTCTCCGTACAGATTCCGGCAGTACCTTTCATCTCTTTCTTCTTTAACGAATCACGTATTGTGCCCAGATCCCCCTGTCTTAATCCCATTCGCTGCAGCTCATCGCCGGAAAGAGCACGGAATTCTTCACCTGAATACTCCTGTTTGATCTTTCCGTCTTCCATGAACAGCACACGGTCCGCAAGATCACGCAGCCACGCAATACGATGTTCTGTAATCACTGCAGAAGTTCCTCTTTGTTTCATACGCAGAATCAGGTCATGCAGTTCTTCTACTGACTTCTGATCCAGATTGCTTGCCGGTTCATCCAGTACCAGAAGTTCAGGATTCAGCACATTCGCAGCTCCGCATGCCACCCTTTGCTTTTCTCCGCCGGAGATCTGAAAAACCGAACGATCAAGAAGACCGGCAAGTCCGAACTCTTCCGAACAGCGGCTGACTGCCTTTCCGATCTCTGCTTGTTCCATGCCTGTATTCTCACACGGAAAAGCAATTTCAGCAGTTGTATTCACGTTAAAGAACTGTGTTTTAGGATTCTGAAAAACACTTCCGACATGAGGCACCAGTGCTTCAATACTGATTTCCTCCCCATTCATGCCGAAAAGACTGACTTCGCCGGTCAGTTCTCCTTTGCAAAAACCGGGAATCAGACCGTTCATAACTCTGCCCAGGGTTGTTTTTCCGCATCCCGAAGCTCCGGTAACCAGAACACATTCTCCTTCAGAAATATGCACGGAAACATGATCCAGAGCTTTTTCACCTGATGAAGCATATGTAAAAGAAACATCTTTCATTTCCACAAGATTCTTCATTAAAGAACACCTCCGAGAAAGAGAAGATACGGAAGTGTGCATACTGCCATAACCAGATAATCTGTACTTCTCAGACCTATTTCAGTCATGCATGTATGCTCGCCTTCAATCCCAAGTCCTTTGGTTAATGCTGCAGCGGAAAGGTCATCCGCAGCACTTGCGGCATTCATCAGCACAGGCATAAGTACATACTCCAGATACTTTACGGGAAAAGATAATATATTTCCTTCTGTATTCAGAACTCCTCTTAATTTCATCTGACCTGTGATCTGTCTGAGGTCCTCTCCCACCGTCGGAAAGAACCGGATCACAACCATGCTGGGAATAATCACTTTTTCCGAGATATGTGCCTTTCTCATAGCACAAACCCACTCTCCCGTGCTTGTTGTAGAAAAGGCATAGATACCGGTAATCAGGCACGGAAGCATCATTCTGAGGCCGACCGACCACATGCCGAGGAAGTTTGCAAGAAAGCCTTCAGCGTACGGAAGAAGCCATATTTCGCAGCTGAGCATGGCAAAATACAATATGCATAAACGGACTGCTGTTTTTTCTTTTCCTGCAAGCAGGAGAATCAGCAGAAACAGACTTGCCGCAATCATTTCCGTCAAAGTATCTGCATGAATGAACAGAATCAGATTGCCAAGCAGGACCAGATAGAACTTGGTTCTCGGATCAAGCTTTGCAAGCATCAGACAATACCGGCTTTTGCAAAATGTTTTCTGATCATCTTCTGTCCGAACAAGCCGCCGATCACAGCACAGATCAGAATTGAAATAACACAGATAAAGAACGTAGCAGTTGTCATATGTTCAAACATCGCTGCGATGTATTCCGCTGATTTTCCGCGTGCTTCAAGATTTGCGATATATGCATTCCTCATAAACCACATCGGAAGCACAGGTCCGGTCAGGCCGTAAGAGAACACAACATAGCTTGCAAGAAGCACACTTTTCTTTTTATAAGCACATGACTTTGCCATCAGATCCGCAAGAATACCAAAGATGATATTAGCCGCAAAGGAAAGAATGAAATGTCCGGAGATCATGAAATAGATTCCCATAACCATTCCCATGATCGTAATCGCACCGAACTTCTGTACCTTCGCTGCCAGCAGCATATACACAGTTCCTGAGATCAGTGCAGCAATCGCAGGAAGAAAGACATAGGAATATCCGGGAATGAGAAATGCACTGCCGAACGTTGCGACCGCTGCCAGCACAAAATATACTGCTGTAAATACACCTGTATTGATCAGATCAGGTACAGTAAGTGATGTATTCTTGTTGTTTTTCATAAGCACCTCCATTAATTAGTTTTCACTAACTAACTAGTATACAGCAATAACCGCAGAAAAAAAGCACCCGTTTTCACGGATGCCTTCGTCACGTTAATAATTAGTGAGCGCCGCCTGTGAATGCCTGACCTTCGATCAGAACACGCATGTAGAGGACCTTGCCCCAAGGCTGAGCTGTGATGAGCTTCTTTGTGTAGGAAGCGATGTCCTTGATGTTTTCATCGCCAGTTACTTCGAACTGCATTTCCATAGCTGTCTTCATCTTTACGAATGTGTACTTAGGGGATTCCTGAGCAAGCAGAAGTGCCTTGATGTCATCTCTCTTCAGAGCGCTGTTAACGTTAACTAATGTCATTTTAATCAATCTCCTTTTTAACTGACGCTATTATATCATGTAAGCGCTTTTTGCGAATGAATTTCCTGCAAATTATTCTTAAGCTGCAGTGAATATCCTGTGATTAATTGTCATCTCCGAAAACAATGTCCGCATCTTTTCTTGCCCAGACCAGAATATTCATAACATCCAGGGTTGATTTCATCCACTGATCAGCGAGCTTTCTGTTATTCTGATCAATGACTTCTCTGATCTTTTCAAATTCAGCAAGCATAGGATTCGGTTCACTGCATACATCGAGTTCTTTGACCGTACCGTCATTCAGATGCAGTGTCACATTACTGATCATTCCCGGACGTCCCGGACACTCGATATATCCTTTATCTCCCTGAATATAGCTTCCGTTCGGTGCAGAGCAGTCTTTCGCACCTGTACACACTGCTTTAAAGCTTCCGTAGTCAAGAAGAGCAGCTCCTGATGTATCTATGCCGTTATAGCCGATGTTGGCTGTATATTGCACGCCTGCAGGCATACCGAACAATCCTGCATTGAAATGAATGTTATATACATTGATATCATAAAGAGCACCGCCGGAGAGAGCAGGGTCAAAAGCAGGAAGAATCTTTCCGGCAAGATAATCATTGTATCTTCTTGAATACTGGCAGTATGTACTTCTCACAAGCTTGATTTCTCCCAGTTCGGAAAGATGTTCTCTGACAGATTCATAGTTCCTGCTGTAGCGTGACATAATTGCTTCAAACAGCATCACTTCATTTTCTTCCGAAAGGCGGTACAGATCTTCTGCTTCTTCCGCTGTCGTCGTGAACGGTTTTTCTACAATACAGTGCTTATGGGCAAGCAAAGCCTTCCTTGCATATTCATAATGCAGACTGTTAATCAGTCCGATATATACCGTATCAAAAGAAGGATCTCTCAGAAATGCATCAAAGTCTGTATATAAAGTACAGTTGTATTCATCTGCCAGAGGCTTTCCTTTCTGCATGTTTCTGCACCAGAGAGCACACATTTCAATACCTGCACTCTTCATGACTGACATTGCAGCCTGGACAATGCCTCCGTTTCCTATGATTCCTATTTTCATATTCTTATTTCTCCTGATAACTCAATTATAGCTAACTTTGATTAATTCGTGTCATAATGTACAGGATATGACAAAAACAAGAGAAACAGTTGCTCTGGAAGAAGCTTTAAAAGAACAGAGCAGAGTAAAAAGAGAATACGGATGCACGGAAGTAACCATCGGCTTCAAGCATGACGGTCTCGGTGATGAGATCGCTGATTATATGTCCATGGACGCTGACGGTATATTCAAGTGCTATGAACTGAAAGTATCACTCTCTGACCTTGCCTCTGACAATAAGTTATCCTGGTACGGTGACTACAACTATCTGGTTGTTTCTGATCATCTGCTGGCCCGCAATCCCTCCTGGGGAAACTATATTCCTCCGTACGTCGGCATTCTTTCCGGTACATCGCTGAAAGTAAAGCGCAAAGCAAAGAAGAAGGAGATTTCCGAAGAACAGAGGGCAATGCTCAAGGACAGCCTGATCCGCAGTGTTTACTGGAAAATGGAACAGTACAACAATGCCGCAAATCCCGAAGAATACAAAAACCTGAAGAAACAGCTGGAGCTGAAAGAACAGGAACTGCTGGAAGTACAGAGAGCGAATGAACGTATTGTGTGGACATACGAAGATTATGAAACATGGTACAGAAAGAATCACAATGATCCTTCTTTCAGTATTGAACAGGAAGCTAAAGAAGAAAGAAGACAGTACGCAGAGAGAATAAAACATGCATATACATGGAAATATACAGATGGAATCTGTACTTGTCCTTCCTGTGGTCATGAAGCTCTGAAGAACAGTCAGGATTATATCAGAACAGATTACTGTCCGTTCTGCGGAACAGACCTGCGATTACTTTAAAAAGAACGTGAGGCATAAAAGCTTCACGTTCTTTCTTTACTTCATGTTTCCTGTCCAGAGAGGAGAATTGATTTCCTTTAAATGGTCCTGGAATTCATTGGTCCCGTACAGGACATCTCTCTGGTTTACAAGTTCAATGTGATTCTCTATGATCCACTGTTTCATTTCTTCTGAGCAGCAGGCTTCCAGTTCCTTGCACCTGTGCAGATTGCATGTACTTTCTGCCATGATGTGATCATCGCAGTATCCGGGATGCCAGCCGTAGAAGTATACTTCTTCTTTCTCTGTCCACTTCAGTGATGTCATAACTGACAGAGGATCATACTCATCAAACTTTGCCAGATCATAACCGGTACCGGCAAAGATATTCACTGAAATATAATTCAGATGCTTGTATTCATCATAAGCTTCTGTATAAAACTTATGTCCCGGCTGTGAACTGAATACACCGTAAGGAATATGATACTTGTCAAGAATATCCTTATATGCTCTTTCCAGCGGGATATCCGAATGCGGAGCAGAAGCGATATCAGGATACTTGCCGAGAACAGAGAAACATAACTGCATTTCTGCATCAAACTCCTTGTAAGCATCTTCATATGTTGCTTCTGCCATCAGTTTCATCTTTCTGTGACCCCATCTGAATCTGCCTCTTTCATCCACCAGAGAAGGCACTTCTTCCGCAGGAAGTACAGGAGATTCCCAGAGATGTCTGTGCCAGCCAACGGACAGCCATGGTCTTTCCTTAAGCCATTTCAACGCTTCCACTGTGTCCGGAGAATCGAACATTACATCAGCACTGGAGCCGGTTCCTTCATTGAACGCTTTATATACTCCCATATCATAACAAGGTGTATAACCTACATCATCTACTCTGAATACCAGTCTTTTACGCATGATATCAGCCTCCTTTTTCTTCTTTTATTATCTATCATGAAGAATAAAAACATAAGCACGAAAAGAAGCTGACGATGTAATACAATGAATCACAAGGACGGAAAGAATTATGAACAAAGAATATGAAAAGCGGATGCAGTGGTACAGAAACGCACGTTTCGGAATGTTTATACACTGGGGTGTATATGCAGTACCGGCAAGAGGGGAATGGGTACGTTCCGACGAGCAGATTTCACTTGAGGATTACCAGCCTTATGTGGATGCTTTTCATCCGGACGATTTCCATCCGGAAGTATGGGCGGAAGCTGCAAAGAATGCCGGCATGAAATATGTGGTCTTTACAGCCAAGCATCATGACGGTTTCTGTATGTTTGATACAAAGACAACTGTATATTCCTCTATGCATACCTGCGGCAGAGATTATGTCCGGGAAGTACTGGATGCCTTCAGAGCTGCAGGAATCCGTACAGGTCTTTATTATTCCCTTCTGGACTGGTCGCATCCGGATTATCCCCATTACGGTGACAGACATCATCCGGAAAGAAAGAATGAAGCTTTCAAGAATACAAAGCATGACTTTGAAAACTATCTTGTTTATATGACGGAACAGATCAGAGAACTGTGTACAAACTACGGAAAAATAGACATTCTCTGGACAGACTTCTCATATGATGACATGACATGCGAAAAATGGCATGGTACAGAACTGGTTAAAATGATTCGTTCCCTTCAGCCTCAGATCATTCTGAACAACCGTCTTGAAGCAAGCGGAGAAGGTTTCGGATCTCTTCTCAGCGAACATCCGCTGATCACCAGCGGAGATTTCGTTTCACCGGAACAGATTATTCCTCCTCACGGCATCTGCAATACTTCAGGTGAACCGGTTGCCTGGGAGGCATGCATTACCATGAACAATCACTGGGGATACTGCCGGAAAGATCACTGGTTCAAGAGTTCTTCAATGATCATAAGAAAGCTTGTGGAATGTGTCTCAAAGGGCGGCAATCTTCTTCTGAACGTCGGTCCGGACGAACACGGAAGAATTCCCGAAGAGTCCCTTCGCATTCTTGAAGAAACGGGAAAATGGATGAAAAAGAATTCTGCTTCTGTGTACGGATGTACGTTCAGCGGCATACCTAAGCCGGAAACAGAAAGAATTACAAAGAAAGGAAATATTCTTTACTACCATGTAACAGAAGCTCCCGTGGGCTATATTCCGCTTCCCGGAATCTGCGCTGACGATGTGGAAAAGATCATTCTTCTTGATGATCAAAGAGAACTGAAAGTAGAGCAGACATGGATTACAGATAACTATCCTGAGATTGTCTTTACATCGCTTGGAGAAAATCCTCTTCTTCCTGACGAAACAGATACCGTTATTGAAGTAACACTCAGACAGTAAAGCAGAATACATTTCTGCTTTTTTTATCCCCGTAAAAAGGAAAAAGAACCGCACGGGATGCCCATTTCCCTTATTAACGGTTCTGTTTGCCTGATTTGCATAACATGTATTGAGGAGGACACGATATGCTATGTGCGGGATTGCCCTTCCCGCCGTCCAAGCTTGTTTGATACAGGAGTGAGATAGAATACTTACATCAATTAGCTTCGACTAACTATATGTTAGACTACACTAACACTCTTGTCAACAACAATATTCAAATATCCGGAAGTTTTTCCGGAATCCCGGATTACGTAATATCTGCACATAGGAAGCACAAAGTAATTCAATCACCTGTAAAAAAGGAAAAAGAACCGTACGGGATGCCCATTTCCCTTATTAACGGTTCTGTTTGCCTGATTTGCATAACATGTATTGAGGAGGACACGATATGCTATGTGCGGGATTGCCCTTCCCGCCGTCCAAGCTTGTTTGATACAGGAGTGAGATAGAATATTTACATCAATTAGCTTTGACTAACTATATGTTAGACTACACTAACACTTCTGTCAACTATATTCTTTACTTTTTTAAAGACCGGCAATAGAGGAATTCAGGATAGTCCGAATCCGCACTGCCGGCCTGTATATTCTGTTTGATTTCAATCCCCCGTTCCGGAAAAAAGATCCATCAAAGCATGCTTATATTCTTCTTCATGATGTGTATAGCTTCCGCAGTGACCGCAGTCATCATAGATATACGTGTCTACATTGGGAAGATTCATATCTCTTACTCTCTCTGACATACTGACGCTGCAGAACCAGTCTTTCGCACCGTGGAAAATAATCACCGGAATTCTGCTTTTCTTCAGAATTTCTTCTGCATCTGTATGCCTGAGGTCTTCTTTCAGAATCAGCCTGCACAGAAGATTCAGCGATGGAAGGAACGGATATTCCGGAATATGCAGCATACGTTTTGCAAAATCCCGAAGTTCGGTATACGGCTGTGTAAAAGGAGAATCCGCAACAATACCGGACGCGAAGTCTGAAGAAAGATCCGCTGACATCAGAACACTTGCAGCACCCATTGATGTACCGTACAGATAAACCGGAAGTTTCTGATTACGAGATGCCCATTCAGCCCAGGCCGCAATGTCTCTGCGTTCTTTTATACCGAAAGTAACAAACCTGCCTTCACTTTCGCCGCAGGCACGTTCATCAATAATCAGAAGATCACACTGGTTTTCATAGAACCAGAGTACATGTGTTGAAAAGTCAGCATACCACTTGCTCTTCCAGCCATGGCACATGATCAGCAGTCTCTTTGAATCACTTTGATGAAAATATCTGCCGTAAAGCTGAAGACCATCATATGAGGTAATACGCACTTCCTGCATGGGCCATGAAAGAATCGTATCTTTTCTCCGGTACATTTCCTGAACGCCGTCGGGATTCATCAGTTTTTCCATTGGTATTTTGAATTTCCGGTCGAAATCCACAAAAAAGAAGAAACCGATAAATACACAGTAAAGTACGAATAAAACGATCAGTATAATCAGCAGTGTTTTTCCCATAAAGCACCTCCTTGCATATATTATAAACAAAGACCCTGTCCCGTTTTCACAGGACAGGGTTCATTGTTTTTAAAAGATCAGATTAATCGCGGTCTTTCTTCAGAACGAAGAGGACTGCAGCTGCCAGAGCTGCACATGCCGCAAACGTTCCGCCGAGAATACCTGCATTGAAGGAATCACCTGTATCGATACCGGAGCTTTCCTTCTTCTTAGTTTCTTCCGGCTGATCAGCGGGATCCTCAGGATCTTCAGAAGGTGTTGTTCCCTCATCAGGATCCTTTGTTCCTGTTGCAGGGATAACTTCTGTATATGTTTCATCACATTCAGTGCATTCGTATGTGATATAACCATCTTCTGTTTCAGTAGGATCCTTCTGGTCAATGACTGTATCGAAGTGATGTGTCTCGTGGGAATATGTATTTCCGTCAGGATCTTCAACCATTCTCCAGATCTGAGAGCCTCTTACAGGGTTGCCTGTGCAGAACAGCAGGTAATCATCTGTAATAGCGAAGTTTCTCATTGTATGGTTGTTGAAATCACCCATACCGTTGTTTGTAACGCATGTAATTTCAAGATCAGAACCATCATCCGCAGTTGTAATTGCATATACATCGCATCCTCTTGTGGCATCCTTGAGATAGTTCAGGATTGTAAGAAGATCCTTCATCATTGTGTAATAGTCTTCATTCAGATATTCATCAAGAGACTCTGTAATGGATTCAGGCAGGTTATCCTTGATATCGTTGTACTCGTCTACAACACCACCGTAGATTTCAGCGAACTGTGCAACATCTGTTGTTTCCAGCAGATCCTGCATCTTCTCCAGACCATCCTTGATTTCTTCAACAGCTTTTTCTTCAGCAGCGTCCAGAGCATCATCAACGATTTCCACAACACCGCTCACAATATCCTGAACGATTTCCTCACGTTCTTCATTGCTGAGAGTAACTTCTGCTTCATCGATTGCATTTGCTATAATTGCATCTGCGATTGCTTCATCGATTTCAACACCGCCGACGCCATTTTCAACTTCGTTATCTGCTGTCAGAGCATCTTCAGCAGTGATTTCTTCTTCATCACCTGCAGATTCAGTAACTTCTGCCTGATAGGATGCTTCAGCGATGATTTCCTCGGACTCTGCCTGGTTCTTTTCGCTGTAAAGTTCAATAAATACCTTCAGACGGTTCAGCTTTGTTTCCCATTCTTCAGCACTCATATTCAGCAGCTCACTGTTCATAATCTGTGCAAAAGGTGTCAGGATTGTACCTTCATCAAGTGTAGAGTAGAACAGTGTACCATCGTTGCTGTCAGTATCATCGTTGTCAAAGACAATTGCCTTAGCAGTGTACTGGTTGGAATGAGAACCCCAGCTGCGGTCAACGGTACCATCTTCATTTGTCTTGGAATAGCCTGCGCCAAGACCTGTAATAGATCCTTCAGGGAACATATTTGTAGCATCACCGACAACCAGTTCAATATTCATATCTGCATCCAGACGATACAGGTTGATGGACTGTTTCAAGTTTGTAGCAAGATGACGGAAGCATTCAGGATTTGTGCCAAGGCCTCTAAGAGCACCGAAAGTAGCCAGTGTTACGTCATCATAGTCGCCGATGTACAGGTAGCCGTTATAAACTTCCAGAGTACATGTACCGGGAGCGTAACGTTCAGGATCAACATTGAATGTATACAGCGCACCATCGTCGCCATCCCACTGATCATCAGCTGTATTGCCGATGATGGATGTCCATGTCCATGCAGACTTGTCATCAACAGCGCCTGCCGTTTCATCATAATGGCCTTTAACAAGAGCCCATCCGCGATAGCATCCTGTATTTACATCAGTTGTTGTATATGTACCTGTTTCTTCATCATATTCAACTTCATTTGCTGTACCGAGTGTAGAACGTCCTGTATTGATTGCTACATACAGATCATCATTCCATTCAATTACCTGGTAGATTGTTCCGCCGTAGTTGGAGTCTGTAATCAGATAAGCCGGATAGTCGAACAGTTCATTCTTCTGGTCAGCGATTTCCTTGAATTTTGCATTACGTACGATTTCATCGCCTTCTTCATAAATGCCGAGGAAGTTTCCGTCTTCATCGAAATCATCTTCAGAAGGTGTATAAGCGATCAGATGCGCACCGTTTTCATCAGTAACAGAAGCAATCAGAGAACCATTGTATTCGATAATTGTTCTTAATGTAGGGAATACACCCTTTCTGACCATTGCAGCATAACCTGCAGCGTCTATAGCACGGTAGATGCAGTTTACATCATCTGTTTCCGGATCTACTTCATAGATAGAAGGAAGACCGCCTGCACCGGCACCTTCTTCACCGTCAACATGTTCAAGAACAGCACCGAGGAAATACAGCTTTCCGTTGTATTCACATGCACCTCTCATCGTAGGTTCTTCGCCTGTAACGGAGCCTGCCATCAGAATCTTTGTTTCGCCTGTAACAACATTAAGCTTGATCAGTACACCGTTTGTAGCAGCGGATTCGCCCGTTTCAGAATTTACATGTTCCTTGTAGTACTCACCGTTGTAGAGGAAATCTACAAGCTTATCAGCCAGTTCAGAATCATTTCCCACAAGACCGGCATAAGAAGAAGCAGCGATACCGATGCCGCCGTACATAGATCCGAGATATACCCAGTCTTTGTAGCCAACTGCAGCGTATGCATAAGACTGACAGCCGTCCCCGATCAGTTCATCGATACCGATCTTGTCCCAGTCAATCTCCGGATGAGCTTCTTTCATTGCTTCCAGATCTGCAGAAGTATAAGTGTGTTCTAAAACACCGTTTGTGTAATCTCCGTTGTCATCAACATACTCATAATAGTCAACCAAGCCGTCATTTGTATATGTGCCTGAGTCAGCGTGAGAGATCTTCTCAAATGTATATCCGCCCCCGGAATACGTTGTGAGTTCAGTGTCTCCGAGTTTTGTTTCCAGAGACTTGGAATTTTCCTCAGTATCTTCCGCATAAACAGAAGTCACACTGAGAGCCATACCGGCAGACATCAACAATGAGCCGATACCCCTGATGAATTTGTTCATAATTTCCTCCCTTCCACCAGCCGCAGCGCAGGAAACCACACTGAAGTTAGTTTATTAAAACAATGATCAATTATAGCATAAAAGAACAATTATGTCCAGCAATTCATGAAACTGATGAAAAAACTGCATTGAAGTTTTCATTTCAATGCAGTTTCTTTTCTGTTATCCGTTTTTCGTCTGGCTGTCATCCGAAGGGAATGATTCTCCGGTTCTGGAAGAAGACGTCTTTTCAACCAGTTCCACTTTGATCGTCAGTTCTTCTTCATTTCTTTCGATGACAAGTTCCACAATATCTCCCGGTTCTTTTGTGGAGATATATGCTGAAACCTCATTGCCTGTGGACATTTCCTGACCGTCGGCACTGATAATTCTGTCGCCGGCTTCCAGTCCTGCGCTTTCTGCTTTTGATCCTGCCGAGAAGCCGATAATATAAACACCATCTTCCATCGAAGCAGAACCGCTGATTGTTTCCACATAGATTCCCAGAGCAGCCGAAGCTGTTTCCGTCTCTTCCGATGTGTCTTCTTTTGTCTTCTTATCCGGTGTACTGTCCTGCAGTACGATATTATCTCCGCTGTCATTTCCGGCTACAGCATTCGCCAGCATGCCTCCGCCGAAGCCTGCAGCTCCGCACAGCAGAATCAGGACAGCTGACTTTACAATATTCATCAAACCTGTGTGTTTGTTCTTTTTTGTTTCATCATTCATATACAGCACCTCTTGCTTACGTACTATAGAGTAATATCAGAATGTGAACATCAGTTGAACAGTACAGGAAGTTATCTGAAATCATTCATGAATCAGACCAAAAAAGAGCAGTGCTTTGGCAATTCCGTCCTCCGTGAGAGGAGCCGTGACGTAGTCCGCAGTTTTCTTCAGTTCCTCTGCTCCGTTTCCCATGGCGATTCCTTTGCCGCAGGTCTTCATCATCTCTGCGTCATTCATGGAATCACCGAAGCCGTAGGAGTCTTCAATTCTGCCTCCGTAAAGTTTCAGTATTTCCCTTACAGCAGAGCCTTTCGAAATACCTTTCGGGTTCACTTCCCCGTAAACAAGCTCTCCGGGTCTGACATTCACCGGAGACATTCTGCTGAATACAGAACTTTCATCCAGATCTCTTTCAACAAATTCAGCACAGCTTTCTTCATCAGGGAAGAACAGATCAAGCTTCAGCACTTCTTCATCCCTGTACTCTTCCAGTTTCTTTACACCGTAGATCTGAAGCGTCTCTTCCGGAGAGTGATTGCCGTAACCTGCTCCGAAACGGATCATATTCTCTCTTGCCTTTTCTTCCGCATATGCACACTGTTCCGTAAAAACCATAACAGCTGCACCACGGGCAATTGCTTTATCAGCCATTTCCCGGGCCTGTTTCTTAGGAATCGGAAAGTATAAAGTACCATGATCTTTTGTGGCAATTCCCGCACCTGTGCAGAAGATCGTCCCGTCCATCTCCGGACCGGTGAAGCCTTCTGCGGAAGGTCTGTTTCTTCCGGAAGCGATAAATGCATAATCGCCGTTTCTGCGGCATTCTTCAATTGCTTTCCAAGCGCTGTCCGGTACAACGTTCATCGCATTCACAAGAGTGCCGTCTACATCAAAGAAAAGAAACTTATTCATATAATTCTCCTGAAATGATTCCGTAATGAATCATTGCTTTTTCGAGTCCTTTGCACTCAATCCTGTCAGTGACATATTCCGCAATCTCTTTCAGTTCATCCGCACCGTTTCCCATAGCAATCCCGTGTCCGCAGGCACGAAGCATGGAGGCATCATTCATGGAATCACCGAAAGCATATGTCTGTTCGCGGGGAATACCGTACATCTCTGCCACCATCAATGCCCTGTTTCCTTTGGTCATTCCCCTTGCCGTAATTTCTCCGGCCGTACCCCCGTCTCTGCCATAGGATGCAGTCGTAGAGATAAACTCCAGAGCAGGATCCAGATGTTTCAGCCATTCTTCTTCATCACCGGGATCGTTGAAGCTGACATCGATTTCAAGAACAGGATCACTGTACGGATAATCCTCGATCTTCTCCATCACCGCAAAATCATCTCCGCCTTCTGCAGCGATTGCCGCATTGATGTGATCAATATACTGTTTCATAATGCTGTACTGTCCCGGTGATGCATAACAGTTGTTCATCGAGCTCATTAACATTTCACCATGATATTCTTCGATTACCTGGACGATCAGTCTCTTCAGCACATCCGGATCAATGGGTTCAAGGACAGTTTCCTCCCCTTCTCTCAGAAACCCGGCACCGTCGGAAAAGATGAATCCGTCCATACCTATGGAACGGAACGGTTTCAGTCCGGCAAGACTGCGTCCGGAGCTGATCACGCAAAGATAACCGTTTCTCTGTGCTTCTGTGATTGCCTTCAATACGGATGCAGAAGGCATCTTCGCTCCGTTATCACTGTCCACAAGTGTACCGTCTATATCAAAATACAAGATTCCTTTCATAACTGTCCTTTCTTTGAAAAAGCAAAACCTGATCAGGCTTTGCTCAGTTCATATAATGTATGACTTTGAATCCTTCTTCACTGTCATAAGAGAATTCAAAGATGCCGCAGTTCGGCATCGGGTTCCTTCCTTCTTTGAAAGCTTCTTCAAACAGCGATTTTCTGCTCTTTCCGAACCATTCCACAATATTCAGATAAAGATTACCGTGGGATACCAGAAGTACCGTATCACCGTCCTCTGCATGATCGGCAGCGTACCGGAAGAAACTTGTAAATCTCCTCCATACTTCCTGCATGTTTTCACCGCCGGCATCCTTCCAGTCTTCCGTTTCATGCCGCCTCATGATCTCTTCTTCATTGTCTTTCTGAATGAAAGCTTCAAAAGCACCATAGTTCACTTCACAGATTCTCTTGTCTTCCACAGCTTCAATCCCACGCCCTTCAAGAATAATCGCAGCTGTATCAATCGCACGTTCAGCAGTGGAAACATAAGCCTTGTCAATCTTTCTGTCTTTCAGTCTCTCTGCTGCATGCTCTGCCTGCTCAATTCCCTTCTTTGTCAAAGGAGCACCGCTGCTTCCCTGCATACGTCCAAGTACATTGAACATTGTTTCACCATGACGGACATAAATAAAATTCACATGTTTGGGATCATACTTGCGCCGGTATTCATCTGCAGTTACCGGTTCCTGCACAAGTTCGAATACACCGTCTTCGTATGTAAATACAGCAATGCCGCAGTTGGGCATCAGCGGTCTTCCGAGACGTGCCATACGGTCAATATATTCTTCTCTGTCATACTTTAACAGTGTCTTCATCAGATGCATGAAGTATGTACCGTGTGAAACAACCAGAATATGATCCCCGTCATTTGCCTCGGATATCATTCTCCGGAAAGCTTTTTCCGCACGTTCCGCGAACATGTTCAGGTCTTCTCCGCCGGCATCCGTCCAGTCATCGTTGAATTTCTGCGCATCCAGACGTTCCTGCAGTGCTTCAATCATCTCACCGTCATAGCTTCCGTAGCTGAATTCCTTCAGTTCCTTTAAGGGAACAGCTTTCATGTTTCTTTCTTTCAGAATAATCTGTGCAGTATCTTTTGCACGTTCCGTAAAGGATACATATGCACGGTCAAAGTGCGTATGGCAAAGTGCAGATGCAGTATCCTCTGCACTGCGGATTCCCTCTTCTGTCAAAGGACTGTCACAGGTTCCCTGCATGCGTCTGATCTCATTAAACAAAGTTTTTCCATGTCTTACGTAAGTAAAAACAAGCTTCATCTTCAGAGTTCTCCTTTGATCAATCCGTAATGTGCAAGTCCGTTCCACACACCATTATCCAGAATATCCGTTGTTACGAATTCTGCTTTTTCTTTCACTTTATCTACTGCATTTCCCATAGCAACGGAATGGCCTGCAGCTTTCATCATAAAGAGATCGTTCACACCGTCTCCGAATGCATAGGTATCTTCGATCGGAACATTCAGTTTTTCCGCTACTGCCCGGATTGCCGTTCCTTTATCCACGCCGAGAATAGTGACATCCGCTGTCGGATGGGGACCATGGGGATTCAGTACACATGTTCCTTCCAGCAGAGCTTCAATCTGTTTTCTCTGTTCAATGCTTCTGAACCAGACATCAAAGTTATAAGCTCTTAATGTTTCAGGATTAACTCCTTTTTCCATCACACCGGGTCTGAATACAGCAGCCATCATTTCATAGCCTTCCGGATCTCCGCCATAGTAGCCTTTCTCCTCATCGAAGAACGCATAACCCGCCCCGGCCGAATCCAGTTTTGCAATGATATCTTTCACCTGTTCTGCCGGCAGAGGTGCATCAAAAAGGCGCTCGCAGCAGCCCATCCTGGCCAGTCTTCCGTTGGAGCAGACAAAGCCGTTTGCGTATTTATAAAAGTTACGGTAAGCATAGCCGTATCCTCTGCCTGTGCAGATAAATACAAGGGTCCCGTTCATGCGCAGTTCATGCAGTGCTTTCTGTGCAGATTCAGGAATCTCCTTCCCGATTGCCAGTGTTCCGTCTATATCAAAGAATACAATATTCATATCATCTGAATCTCCTTTGTTCTATTATATCGGACAGAGAAAAGAAAAACGATGTTCAGATGAACATCGTTGATCAGCGTGCTTTCTTCCATGTGCTCTTGGAGAAGAGGACAAGGACAGGATAGATTTCCAGACGGCCTGCCAGCATATCCATCGTCAGTACAAGCTTTGACAGATTACTGTACATGGAGAAGTTGGAGGTAGGTCCGATAATATCCATACCGGGACCGATATTGTTGAAAGTAGCCATAACAGCTGTGAAGTTGGTTTCAAAAGAGAAACCGTCCAGTGATATCGCCAGAACACTGACAATAATAATAGCTACATAGATCACAAGATACATATTGATATTCTCAACAATACCTTCATCCATGGGACGTCCGTTGAACTGAATGGAACGTACTTCCGAAGGATGCAGGAATTTATGAATGCTTCTGCGCATATTCTTGAAAAGGATAATAATACGTACCTGCTTGATGCCGCCGCCGGTGGAACCTGCACAGGCGCCGCAGAACATCAGGAAGATAATAATCGCTTTCGAGAATGACGGCCACAGATTAAAGTCCGTAGTCCCGTAACCGGTGGTCGATATGATCGTCGCTACAGTGAATGCACTCTGCTGCACAGTCTTATAAAGAGAATCAAAGTACGGTCTTACATTCCAGGAAATCAAAGCAATGCATGCAAAGACAAGAATCCAGAATACTTTGAATTCTTCATCACCGAAGGCATCTTTGAATTTCTTCATGATCAGCAGATAGTAGATACTGAAGTTTACAGAGAACAATAACATGAATATCGTTGTGACATTCTGCAGATAATCACTGTAGGACGTCATTGAGTCATTCTTTACACCGAAGCCTCCGGTACCTGCTGTACCGAAAGCACAGCAGAAGGCTTCAAACAAAGACATTCCGCCCAGCAGCAGAAATACAACATCAAGCAGTGTCAGTACAACATACATGCAGTACAGAATCATTGCCGTCTGTTTCATACGGGGAACCATCTTGCCTGATGCAGGTCCGGGAGATTCCGCACGCATGATATGCAGTGTAAAGCCCTGGTTCTTCCCACCCAGCGATACAATCGCCATCAGGAATACCAGAACACCCATGCCGCCCAGCCAGTGGGAGAAACTTCTCCACCAGAGAAGTCCCATGGGAAGATCTTCTACACTTGTAAGAATGGAAGAACCGGTTGTCGTAAAACCGGAAACCATCTCAAACAAGCAGTCCACATAATTCGGAATTTCGCCGGAAAGGAAGAAAGGAAGACAGCCGAGAGCACTCATGACAAGCCATGCAAGACCTGTTGTCAGAAGTCCTTCTCTTGCGTAGAAACGTTCCTTCTTCGCTCCGATGGTTGTGATCATAAGAAGTGCAATCACAGCAGCGATGATTCCGAAGCTCATCAGATAACCGCGGACAGCAGTTATTTCCGCATGAGCAAGACTGATCAGAAAACCTGGGATCATCCCCACAACTTCAACGATGAGGATATAGGCGATAATGCGCCATACTTGTTTAAAGTTCATATCAGTCAGCGAAGATATCGTTCAGTTTATGAAGAATGTTTTCACTGTTCGTTACGACGACGACAGTATCACCAGTCTGGAAAGAGGAGTTGCCGTTGGAGATCTCTGAATCCTTGCCATGGCAGATACAGATCACCAGCGTATTCTTCTTCGTCGGAATATCTTTCAGTTTTTCACCGATATGACGGGTTGTCTCATCTACTTCAAATTCAAGTACTTCCGACTGGCCGTCCGCAATTCTGTGAATTGTCAGAGCTGCACCTTTGGAATTCTCCATCGCACGCACATATCTCAGAATATGCATTGTACAAAGTTCCTTGGGACTGACAGTAGAACCGATATTCAGACTGTCAAGAAGTGCATTGTCCTCAGAGCGTCCGATCTTTGTAACAATCTGTCTGACACCTTTCATGTTTGCGTACAGGCTCATGACAACATTCATTTCATCAAGACCTGTCATTGATATGAAAGCATCATACTCACCGATATCTTCACTCTCAAGGACAGATACATCTGTCGCATCACCGTGAATAATCGTGCAGTTCGGAAGCTCACGTGCAAGCATTTCACACTTCTCCCTGTTGTTCTCGATGATGGTTGCGGTCATTTTCACTTTTTCAAGTTCCTGTGCCAGATAATAGCTGATCTTTCCGCCGCCTGCGATCATGACATGCCTGATCGGATAGTTGACCATACCCAGATGGGTGATCATATTCTGAAGTTCCGAAGGTTCTCCTGTAACAAAGAGTCTGTCATCCTCCTTGATTACAAGACTTCCGTCAGGAGCGATTGCCTTGCCGTTACGAAGCACGGTAACAATCAAGATACGGCTGTTGACAATCTTCTGCAGATTGGTCAGCTGAACATTCTTCAGTCTTGAGTTCTGATCCACTTTCAGTTCTACGATCTCAATACGTGCTTTCGCAAAAGCATCGCGTTTCAGGAAACCCGGATATTTCAGCAGACGCCTGATTTCGCGGGCTGCGAGCTGTTCCGGATTAACTACAAGGGACAGTCCAAGTTCCTTGCTCATTTCCAGTGCCTGCTCTACATATTCAGGATCGCGGATACGGGCGATTGTATTCACAGAAGGATTCAGATGATGTGCTGTAATACAGCTGAGAAGGTTTACTTCATCCGCATTGGTTGCGGCAATGAAGACATCTGTTTCAGCGATGCCTGCTTCTTTAAGAACATTCATCGTGGCACAGTTTCCTTCGTAAGTAATAACATCATATTTGCTGATAGCATCTTCGAGTACAGCAGGATCAGAATCGATAATCGTAATGTCATGTCCTTCGTAACTCAGATCTTTTGCCAGAGCTTTGCCGACTTTTCCGGCACCTGCAATCATAATTTTCATAAAATCTCCATATTGCTGTAAGCTTTCTTATTTTAGCATGTAGTTTATAAATAAGCACACAAACTGCCGGACAGGCCGTATGTGTATTCTTAACAATGTTTTAAAAAAATCTATATAATACTTCCATGGAGGCGGTATATGACAAAAAAGAAACCCCGCAGGCTTTCATCATCACAGATGATCATCTTCGGTTTTGCAGCGCTGGTATTCGCCGGTGCTGTACTTCTGGCTTTGCCTGTTTCGTCTGCGTCCGGTCAATGGACTTCATTTCTTGATACATTATTTACAGCAACGTCTGCTGTGTGCGTTACCGGTCTGATTACAGTTGATACAGCAACAACCTGGTCGTTATTCGGCAAGATCATTCTTCTGATTCTGATTCAGATCGGCGGTCTGGGCATTGTCATGGCTGTTACAACGGTATCGCTGTATTCCGGCAGAAAGATCGGGCTGATGCAGAGAAGCACCATGGCCGACAGTATTTCCGTAGATCATATCGGAGGAGTTCTCCGTATGACCAAGATGATTCTCAGAGTAACTGCTGCCATTGAAGGCATCGGTGCGCTGCTTCTGATGTTCGCATTTATTCCGGAATTCGGTGTGATAAAAGGAACCGGTTATGCTTTATTCCATTCTGTTTCTGCTTTCTGCAATGCAGGTTTTGATCTGATGGGTGTGAAAGAACCTTTCTCTTCTCTGACATCTTATACAGGAAATGCACTTGTTAATATCGTTGTGATGCTGCTGATTATAACCGGCGGCATCAGCTTCATGACATGGCAGGATATACAGAAACATAAGACAAAGATCAAAATGTATTCCATGCAGTCAAAACTGATACTTACGGTTTCTGCAATTCTGATTGTGATTCCTGCTGTTCTTTTCTTCTTTATGGAATTCAGTGAGATGCCTTTGAAAGAAAGAATCCTTTCTTCTCTGTTCCAGGCAGTTACAGCAAGAACAGCCGGTTTCAATACAGCAGATCTGTCTGCTATGAGTGATTCAGGAAAACTGCTGATGTGCTTCCTCATGCTCATCGGAGGATCTCCCGGATCAACTGCAGGCGGTCTTAAGACAACAACCATCGCTGTGGCCTTGCTTGGCACAGTCGCTGTCATGCGCAATAAAGATGAAGTACACTGCTTCGGAAGAGCCATTGACAACAGCATCCTCATCCGTGCGTATGCAATTGTCATTATTTACTTTACTGTAGGACTGGGAGCCGGTGCGTTGATTGCCAGAATAGAGAATGTACCTTTGACGACTGCTTTGTTTGAGTCATGTTCAGCTATCGGCACAGTCGGTCTTTCTCTGGGGCTGACACCTTCACTGCATGTCGTTACAAAACTGATTGTGATTCTTCTGATGTTTGCCGGAAGAATCGGCACACTGACATTAATCCTCGCAGTAATCGGAACGCCGAAAAACGCTGCGGAAGGAAAGCTGGTCAAAGAGAATATCGTTGTAGGTTAAGGAGATACAAATATGAAAACAGCACTTGTTATAGGTCTTGGAAGATACGGAAGACATATTGTTGAAAAACTGAGTGAAATGAATATTGAAGTCATGGCAGTGGACAAGAAAGAAGAGAATGTTCAGGCTGTTATGGATTCTGCTACAAATGCAATGATCGGTGACTGTACAAAGGAAGCTTTTATCAGAACACTGGGTGTCAATGATTTTGATGTATGCTATGTGGCCATCGGAGAGGATTTCCTCGCATCACTGGAAGCTACCTTCTTTCTGAAAGAATACGGAGCAAAGAAAATCGTTGCCCGTGCTGCAAGGGATACGCAGGAAAAGATCCTGATGAAGAACGGAGCGGACGCTGTTGTTTATCCGGAAAGACATATGGGCGAATGGACGGCAGTTCAGTACAGTTCCGATAATATCTTTGATTACATTCCTCTCTCTAAGAATCTGGCTGTATTCGAAGTGAAAGTGCCTGACAGCTGGGTCGGAAAGAGTATCGTTACGATTGATGTAAGAAAGAAATACCATCTGAATATTATCGGTATCAAGCAGGGTGATGAGATGCTTCCGGCACCTTCTCCGGATTATCTGTTCAATCTGAATGAGAGACTGCTGGTACTTGGTACTGCAAAGCAGATCAGAGATACATTTGATACTGAGTAAAACAAAAGACTTCCTGCGGAAGTCTTTTATATTGCTTTATTCTTCAGCGAGTCTGTTGAAGTAAGGTTCCATTACATCAAGCAGCTTCTTCCAGTAATGCTTTACAGGTTCAATGCTGTAGCCCTTGGATACCAGTACTTCTGTATCACTGACAATCAGATCCAGTTCCCAGCTGTTATTATCAAGAATCTTCTTGCCGTCATTTACAGGATAGTACACACGATACCAGTCTGCAACGTACATATCTTCGAACAGTTTCTTCTTAAGAGCCATCCATTCTTCTTTATCAATCAGGTCAGCTACCTTATGTGTACCATGCATCTGTGAATCATATACTTCAAACAGAACTGCTCCTGCCTCAGTATCTTCAGCGATGCGAAGAATAACAGAACCTGTGAAATAGTCACCGTAACGGAAACGCAGTCCCTTGACTGCATCAACCATCAAAACGCCGTCATCGGAAGTTGCAGTTCTTCCGAAATCCTGATTACAATCGTCACATCTGAGGAAGTCATCAATCTTTACTACTTTACGACTTCCGCAATGAGGACATACCGGTAATTTGCTCATATTATTATTTCCTCCGTAAGCTATCCGCGTAAACGCATATTCATAATACATCACTTCGAACGGAATTTGAGCCGGAAATGCAAGCGTTTTCAATATAAATATACGAAAAAAGTGAAAAGAGAAAAGAACCCGGCCGGGGTTCTTTTCTCTTTTTTAATCATTAAGGGGATAGAATCTCTGAATATCTGCTAAGGGGGAGCATCCATTCAGGGCAGGCTTATCTGCTTGCAATGATAGAATACTTTAAACCCTTCAAAGAATTATCAAATGTTTTTGTGAAATTATGTGATAACGCTTTCATTTATTAGTAATTCTGCCGATATTCTTGATTTCGATGGAAATACGCCCGTCTTCATGGGTAATGAATTCAATCATATCTGTATTTTCAAAGTATTCCGTAGGGAAAGTCAGTTCGATTCCTGTGTCTGTTCTGATCTTCTGATTCTTCATCTTGTGTACTGCTGCTGTTCTGGGAATATCGATTTCTGCAGGAAGTTCATGTTCCACAGATCTGGATATAAAAGCATTCTGCATTTCTTCAGATTCATTAAATACATGTACAGCAAGTTCTTCTGTAGTTAAAGGAAGTGATTCTTCTGTATTGTTTTTAACATAGTTCTTGAACTTGGACAGCAGCAGTGTGGGGTTTTCGTCATACTGCACTGCAATATCTTCAGCGATTTCATTTACTGTATCTAGAAGTTCCTTGCGGGATGGTTCCGATGTGCAGTTCAGAATCATATCCTGCAGAAAGCCGGTATCTCCCTCTCCCCAGTCTGTCGCATCACAATAAGAGATTTCCATAACTGCTGTGTTGATCACAGCAAAAGTATTGATCTTCTTTGATGCAGAAGGCATAACACTGTGATTGCGGATAATCGTGTTGCTGATGAGACCGTTCTCCTGTGAAGTCTGATGAATATAAGCAGGCTGGCTTTCCAGCATCAGAAAGCCGGTATACGGAATGTCATCAACTGTCCAGCTTGCATAAAGAACATCATAGGACTTCAGTGCTTTCTCTCTCAGAAAGCGTTCGATTTCCTTCGAGGCTTCGATTGTAAAATCCGTGAAATTGATTTCCTGGTTCACAAACTTGTTCAGTTTTGAAAGAAAGATACTGTCTTCTCTGAAGTATCCTTTCCGGCAGCGGATATCATTCTGTGCTCTTCTGATCTGCTTTGTTACATACTGATCGATCACTGCATCATCAAGGTTCAGAGAGATCTGCGAAAAAACGCTGATGCCGGAACTGCAGTCAAAGACATGCAGTACAGCTGTATTCAGAAAGAAACCTGAGGGTTCCTTCAAATCCATATCATCCATGTAAAGTACCTCCGGATTGCTCAAACAGTATATCAGAAAAAGAAAAAAGCGGATCACTCCGCTTATGCTCTGCCTGAAGATTCCATGTAAAGACTGATAATCCAGTCCCCGTTGATACAGGGAAATGTTGTCTCATCAATCCGGAACAGATCCGCATCAACTTTCATTTCTTCCAGCAGTGTATCTACCGGGATCAGGAATGACATTCCCTGATCATCTGTACGTACATTGACTTTCATAACACCTTCATCGGTTCTCTGATATTCAACAGAAGTAACATCTCTGGCATTCCCTTTGCGGCTGTCAAGGAATTCAATAAAGCTGTCATACTTTGCCAGTTCTACTGCGATATCATCAAGACCGTCTTCAAAGATGGAGATCTTTTCAGTGAATTCACGCAGTGTAGAACATCTGCGCAGATGCCAGCCCTTTGCTGCAAGAGGACCGGCAATGCTTTTCAGATCTACACAAATATCATTAGAGCTCAGCCAGATAGCAAACTTATGAGAGGCATCTGTATAAAGCAGAGGATTCTGAATCATGAAATCCTTATGGCAATGCGGGCATGAATGCCGGAAGAGATCACCGCTGATACATCTTTCGCGAAGATCAGGATCTTTATCTCCGTTGACGCTGTGCCAGATGGTAATATCAAACTCTCTGCCGCAGTAAGGGCAGGTATATTTTATTTCCTGTGAAGTACTCATACTTTCTCCTGTCAGTTTTTAATTGAAACACCGTTGAAGTCAATGCCCATACGGTTTGTTTCAGAGATGATCTTGTCAATTGCCTCCTGCTGCACTTCGTTCATTTCGCTGCCGGCAAATAATGCGAACAGCGAGAATTCTCCGTCTCCGATATAGGGAAGCGCATAGATCTGATCATCCATATGAACACCGATTTCCTCGGAAGGTTCTTCATCGAGAATTCCTGTCAGAAAAGGACCCTTCACGCCGGTAATCTGCATTGCATATTCATAAAGCATCTGTGAAGAAACAATGCCTACTGCAACTCTGTCGGGATACCAGGGATCGCGAAGATCATCCAGTCGTGAATCATGCCTTGTTTCCTCCAGATCATCATCACAGTTTTTTTCATCTGCTTCAAGATAGAATCTGTTCTTTTCTATCATTTCATAATCAGGTTCGACAAGTCTTGCCTCACAGTCCATGACCTGGTCAGCTGTCAGAATTCCAAGTATTTCTTTCAGTTCCATTCCTCTTGTGCATTCCTCCCATGACGGACCGATTGCCAGAATGCGGAATGATGCCATGCCGTCCCATCCGACGAAAGCCGAACAGAGTGCATAGCAGTCATCTTCTCTGACCTGAACTGTTTCCTTGCATACATCTGTCAGAGCATCTGCTTCAATTGTCATATACTGGTGATAATAATCAGTAAAACAATATTCCATTACTTTCAAAACAGGTACCTCCAAATCAAATAAAGGCAGGCATTCCTGCCTGCCTCATGAATCTTAACTCAATTTCTGGAATTTCTGCTGTTTCCGAGAATTCTCAGTACATAAAGGAAGATGTTGATGAAGTCAAGATACAGCTGGAATGCGCCGTAAATCGCCATATTTTCCCTCATGGAACCGCCGTTGTACATATAGTAGAAACGCTTGATCTTCTGAACATCCCATGCGGTAAGAGCAAGGAAGAGGATCAGACCAAGGTAACCGATCATAAGGCTGTTTCTGAGTACAGGTACAAACAAAGAGATCAGTGAAATGACAACCAGTGCAAGAAGACCGCCTGTGAGCAGACCACTGAACTGTGTAAGATCAACCTTTGTTGTATGACCGATGATTGCCATGCAGATAAATAATACTGCAGCGAAGACGAATGCAACAAATACATTGCTCACACCATACGCCATTGGAAGAATACTGAATGTCAGACCTGTAATTGCGCAGTATCCGTAGAACAATGCATGGCATGTTCCGGGAGCGAAACTTGTCAGTCCTCTTGAGAGAGCAATAACAATACCGAATTCAGCGATTACCAGAACAATGGAGAACATCGGCATGCCAATCAGCAGTTTGTAAACAATACCGCCGGACATGCAGGACATATATCCCCACCATGCAATCGCTGAAGTCAGGGCAAGACCAAGACCCATTGTTGAGAAAACCTTTGTCATATATGCGCGAAGATTATCTTCGGCAGATTCGTAATAATTTGTGTTGAATTCACTCATGTGATTCACATCCTTTCATTCAATCAGATCGCTCTGATTAAGCATAATCATAACTTCAGCAGAATGTTTGTCAAATGACATCACCTTAAACTTGTCAATCTTCAGAAAAACTTCACCAGTCCGGCTGAGTAATCCACTCATCCAGAAGTCTCTGAAGATCCTCTTCTGTTTTCTTTACTTTGATTCCTTCTGTTCCTCTGTCACATAGAATGCGGATATCCGTGCCGGTTCTCTTCTTTTCGACTGCTGCGCGTCTTACGAAAGAATGATTCCATATTCTGTACCGGATTCCTTTATGATAAACAAGCCAGTCTCTGCCCATATAAAGATATCCGGCATACTGTGTGAAATGCTCATCATTGAAGTCAATGCCTGCATCCTGATGACGGATCTGTTTTCTTAAGGAGAACTGTACAAGCAAGGTTTTAATCACTGCACATAGTACAAGTACTGCTGTGATGATCCCCCAGCTTTTCAGAACAGAAAGCGGTTTTACTGTGATCTTCATACAAAGAGCAAATGCAATGATGCAAAGCATCAGTACAGATGATGTAAATACTGCTGTCATCAAATAATAAACAGCGAGACTTCTGCGGATTGTTTTTGTATATTTCATATCTGTTCCTCCTTGAACCAGTTCATGATTTCCTGTTCCATACGTTTTGTATCCGCTTCATCAAGAGATTCAAACCAGTGTACAGGCATCTGATGATTCAGCCACGTATACTGTCTCTTGGCAAACTGGCGTGAATGTTTCTGTATCTCTGCTTTCACTTCTTCCGGTGTACTTTCCCCTTTGAAGAAAGCTTCCCATTCACGATAGCCGATTCCTTTCATGCACGGATTTTCAAAGGAGACACCGCTGTTTACAAGAGTTTCCACTTCTTTCTGCAGACCGGCGTCGAACATCATCTGCACCCGTCGGTTGATCCGGTTATAAAGAACTTCTCTCGGCATCGTGCATCCTGCAATAAAAGCATCAAAGATCATTTCGTGATTCTGTTCTGCTTCAGCTTCACTTTGCGGTTTTCCCGATCTTTGCAGGATTGTCAGAGAACGCATGACACGCCTTCTGTTATTCGGATGAATCTTCTCCGCCTGTACAGGATCTTTTTCTTTCAGCAAAGCATATAATGCATCATTATCCAGTTTCTCCAGTTCCGGATCAGCGGAAGGGCCTTCTTCTTCATTGAAGACATAATCATACAGACAGGATTTCAGATAAAGACCTGTTCCTCCGCAGATAATTACCGGTCTTTTGCTGTCTTCTATGATCTTTCTCGCCATTCTCTGGAAATCCGCTGCACTGTAGCTGTCCGAAGGATCAAGAATATCTATAAGATGGTGTTTTATACCGTCCATCTCCTCTTTCGTCACCTTGCCCGAGCCGATATCCAGTCCTTTATATACTTGTATGGAATCACCGCTGATGATTTCCGCATTCATCAGCTTTGCCATACGGATGGAAAATGCTGTTTTTCCCGATGCAGTCGGTCCTGCAATCACAAGTACTTTCTTCATCTTCCAAATTCCTTTGCAAGCTCTGCTTCATCAAGAACAATAAAGACAGACTTTCCTTTCGGCGTTTTATAAGGATTCTCGCAAAGCGAGAGTCTGCGGACAACTTCTTTCATCTCTTCGTAAGTCATATGCTGGCTGTTATGTACCGCAGCTTTGGAGGCAAGTGCAGCAGCCTGATCACGGGCAAGACGGGCATATCTTCCGGTACGGTCGTTCTTGAATTCATCCAGAAGATCATTCAGAAATTCATCCTCATTGATTCCGTTCATCCAGGAAGGAACACTTCTTACAAGAAGAGAATCTCTGCCGAAGGGTTCAAACTCAATATGTATTGAAGCAGAAGCTTTGTTCAGTTCATCTGCTCTCTGCACAAGATCATCACCGGCATGAAGAATCACCGGTACAAGAAGATCCTGCATGACAGGTCTTTCATTCAGATGACTTCTGACTTCTTCATAAAGTACTCTCTGCATCGCTGCTCTCTGGTCAACGACAGCGAGTCCTGTTTCCGAAGAACAAAGAATCCAGTGAGATTTATACTGACCGATCACTTCCATGGCAGGCATACTGACCAGTGTCTGTTCTTCCTCTTCTTTATTATCTTCAATTTCTGCACTGAGCTGCTTCAGAAGTTCATTGTCTTCTTCCTGCTCCGCAAGAATCTGTTTTCTTGTTTCTTCATTGATTTCAAAAGAAGGAACAGATGAAGGAATCTCAGCATGCTGTTCTGTTTTTTCTTCTTCCTTCTCTGCTTCATAGACCTGCGCTGTTTCTCTGACTTCCGGTTTCTTTTCTTCTTCCGGCATCAGAGCATCTGTATCAAATGACATCGGTTCATAGTATTCCTGACGTGTTTCATGGACTTCGGCACGAGGAGCGATATCATTGCCGCCCAGGATCTTCTTTACAGAATCTCTGATGAGATATTCCAGCTGTATTTCCTTGGAAATACGAACCTCCCATTTGGAAGGATGAACATTCACATCAAGCAGATGAGGGTCCATTTCCACGGAAAGAACGCACATCGGATATCTTCCGGAAGGCAGAAAATCTTCATAACCATCCTGTATGGATTTATACAGCTTATATGTCTTTACCATTCTTCCGTTCAGGAATACATGCATCATATTTCTGGATGCGCGGGTAATATCCGGTTTGATCAGATAACCGGTTACGTGATAATCAAAGTCGCTGAAATCCACCGGGATCGCATTTTCAGCTGCTGCTCTTCCGAAAGCAGCGTAAAGTACTTCAAGAAGATCACCCTGCCCGCTTGTGCGGAAAGAATCTCTGCCGTCACTGATCAGATGAAAAGCAATCTCCGGATGAGATAAAGCAAAGCGAATGACAACATCCTGAATCAGAGATGCTTCATAGGAACCGCTGCGCATATGTTTCAATCTGGCCGGTGTACGATAGAAAAGATCTTCGACTGTAATCTCCGTACCTTGATTGCAGGGATAGGAGGAAGCAGAAAGTGTTTCTCCGTATGCTATGACAATTCTGGTGGAGTCATTACCGTCGGATGTACATAATGTAACTTTGGCAACTGCCGCAATAGAAGGAAGTGCTTCACCTCTGAAGCCAAGAGACTGAATTGTCCATAAATCATTCTGTCCCCTGATCTTTGAAGTTGCATGACGATGAAAAGCCATCTCGGCATCTTCGCTGTCCATACCGCATCCGTTATCCTGGATGGTAATCCGTGAAAGGCCGCCCTGTTCAATTACAATATTAATTCTTGTAGAGCCTGCATCGATGGCATTTTCCACAAGTTCCTTCACAACACCCATCGGTCGTTCGACAACTTCGCCGGCCGCAATCATATTGGTTGTCTGTGAATCAAGCTGTTTTATTTTTCCCATAGTACTTTCCTTGTTCGATCTATTATACAATACTATTTGTCAGAAAGAGGTTTTCATGCGATTGAAAGAAGAATACCGCGAAGAAACGGTCATTAATAAATCACGTTTTATTGCCTGTGTTATTACTGCACGTACGGAAGAGGAAGCACGTGATTACATTGAATCCATCCGTAAAGAGTTTGGTGATTCCAGTCATGTATGTCATGCTTATATGCTGGGTGAAAACAACATGATTCAGCGTTCCAGTGACAATCATGAACCTGCGGGTACTGCCGGTGTTCCTATGCTGGAGAGTATCCGGAAAAGCGGACTGTCGGATGTCTGCGCCTGTGTTGTACGTTATTTCGGAGGAATCAAGCTTGGTGCGGGAGGATTAATCCGTGCATACTCCGGCAGTGTTGCGGATGCACTGGCACATGCGCCGAAAACAGTAGAAGTACCGCTGGATGAATGGCGTACGACATATCCCTATGACCTTTCCGGACCGGTGGAAGGCTGGTTAAGAAGAAATACGAATGTTGTGGATATTCTTTACGACGAGAATGTCACCTGTATTTTTCAGACGGAAAGAAAAGATATCCCTGAGAGAATCAAAGATCTTTCCAAAGGAAAGAGCGTACCTGTATTCATCCAGACTGTATACAGAGAAAAAGATATAGAAGAATAACAGAAAACGAAGCCTTTACAGGCTTCATTTTTTCTGTCATTCGTTTTTCGGCACCAGCATCAGATCCATATCACAGCGGGTATCAACACCATCAATATAACCGCTGCTGGTATACTGCCAGACAGTAAAGTGATAATCATACTTCGGATGATCATCATAATCAGCGACCCAGAATTCATAATCCTGAAGATAATCCAGATCAAAGTATTTTTCAAACAGTTTTGAACTGTTGTAGATCATCGGTGTATATCCGGCATCTCTGATGCAGTTCAGAAATGTCACTGCCATCTGTGTTTTCTGAATCCTGTCAAGATTTGCGGCACGTCCGGAACTTCCGTCCGCTCCTGCTTCTTCCATATCAAACACAACCGGAAGCTGAATATCATAATCCTTCAGTCTGCTTATCACGTATTCTGCTTCTTCTCCTGCTTCCACCACTGATGTTGCCTGAGAGAAAAAATAGACACCGATCGCAATGCCGTTCTCTGCAGCACCTTCCATATTTTCCTCGAAATAGTCATCATCATTGACAAAGCCGTATTCATAGCCGCGGTATCCGACACGGATGAAAGCAAAATCAATGCCGGCATTTCTGACCTGTTCCCAGTCAATTTCCTGCTGATGTGCAGATACATCGATTCCCTGAAGAGAAGTATAGTTTTCATCCTCATAAGACAATAGACTTCCGTTCCATTCAAGGTTAGACCAGTCATAGTTATGATATTCATATTCCTCTCCGGAATAAGGAATCATCTCAGACTCTTTTTTATATGCAGATATGCTGCAGATCATCATACCTGCAATTGCAATAATCAGTGCAAGCGTCAGACAAAGGATCACTTTCCATACATATCTGTTTTTCTTTTTTCTTCGTCTTCTGCTCATACTTTCCTTTCACTGATCAGATCAGGCCTGTAAAGAAACCTGCACACAGCAGAGCTGCAGCTACGATTGTCATATGAAGATATCCATACCTGGAATTCTCTGCTGTTTCAGCACACCCAAGAGCATACTTCACAGCTGCAGCTGCTGTAAATACGGTGTACTGAATATAGTCATTCGAAGAGAATGAGAACAACGCTGCAATAAAGATCAGTACAGCAGGTATCGAGAGAACTCTCGCTGTTATCCTGAATGCTTTTCCGGGATGGAAACTTCTGCTGTCCTCTGCGAACTGCACTGCCAGTGCGCCGATCATCACAATCAGTTCAGCTGCCAGACCTTTGCCGAAACCATGGAACGCAATACTGCCTGAAATCAGCAGGAAAAGATATACAGTAACTGAAGCCTGCACTGTATATACAGTCTCAGCTTCAGGATGCTTCAGATGATCCAGAATCGGGATGAAATCTTCTTTGTGAACATTCTTTCTGAATTCTTCTTTTGCTTTACAGTAAACAGATTGTGCAATCTTCTTTACGGTACTTTCCTTTTCGGGAACTGCCGGTTCATCGACCGCCGTTTCGGTCTTTACTTCCGCATCAATGATCGTTTCCTCTTCCGGTGTTTCCGTTTGTTCAATTGTTTCCGTGATTTCTTCAACAGAAACAGCTTCTGTTATTTCTTCGTCCGCCCTCTCTTCCTGATTCTCCGTTTTCGTTTCTTCTTCGGACCCGGTGATATCTGCCGCCGTTTCCTCCTGCAGAGACATTCCGCAGTAGCCGCAGAACTTCGTCAGTTCAGGAATTTCTTTTCCGCAATATTTACAGATCATAATGACCTCCTGTATATACAAGATACTATCTGCCAGTAATTATATCATCCTGCACATCATGTATGATGAACCTGTTACGCTTATAATCATCTAATTTAACTCGCAGGAACGGAGTTATCCTTGTATAATAAAGAGAGATTTTATACAAGGAGGAATCCGGATGGCAAAGAGATATTGTAAAAACTGCGGTGATGTTCTGCCTGTCGGCCAGTCTTACTGCATGAACTGCGGATATATTAACGAAGAACCTGTTAAGAAAAGAATTGAAAACACAGAACCTATTTCATTTACTCCTGAAGCAGCGGAAACTGCTGAACCGGTAAGTGTTGTACCTGAAGAAACAGTTGAAGAAGTGATTGAAGAAACTGCAGAAGAAGCTGCAGCGGAAGAAGTCAAAGAGACGGAAGAAGTACTGAAGAGTTTCCTTGAAGAACCTGTACCTGATGAAGCAGAAGAAGATGAAGACGGAGGTACAGAAGAACTTCCTTTCATTACAGAGGATGAAGATGATTCGCATATGACAAATATGCTGGCTGATACAAATTCTCATGCATACAACATGGAAGATTCCGGTATTGATATTCCTGTATTCAACAACTTTGGTTCTACAAAGACAGAAGTTCTTACTGCAACACCGATTGATAACGATGAACCTACTCGTCTTTATGCAAAACCCGAACCGCCCGCTGCTGCAGAAGAGAGCACAAAGGGTGTCGAGCCAATTGAAGAAGAGCCCGATGATGACGAAGAAGAGTATGAAGATGATGAGTACGATGACGACGAGTATGATGATGAAGAATACTATGAGGATGAAATCGAAGAAACCAGCAGTACTGAAAAGCTGATTATTATTCTCGCTGTTCTGCTCGCTCTGGTAATCGGTGCATTTGCTTATATCTGGATTATGCGTCCTGATCTTCTGAAGCGTTCTTCCGGAAAAGAAAATACAGAAACTTCAGCTGAGGTTGTTTCTTCTGAGGAAAGTTCTGAAGAAAGTGAAAGTTCCGTTTCTTCTGAGACAGAAGGCAGTGAAGAAACTTCTTCCGAAGAAGTTGTTCCGCTCGCACCTGAGACTGATGGATATTCCATTAACCTGACAGATCCTGTTGCGTCTGTTGATTCTTCTCTGACATCCGGTGATCCTGTACATGTCGGTGATGTTACAGGTGAAGTAATCGGATATGCAAATATTGAAATGGAAACACTGCTTGTATTCAGTGATCATTCCACTTCTTCCGAATGTCTCGGCCATGCAAGATACGGTGCTCATTACGAAGTAGATGCTGTCTATGAAGACGGTGAATATACATGGTATGAGATCGCTGAAGGCATGTGGGTTCCTGATTCCAACGGTCAGTGGATTACATACGAAGAAAACTGATTATAATCTTCTGAAAGGGCTTCCGGTGTGAAGCCCTTTTTATTTCTGCAAAGAAGACAAAAAAAGAAGAACCGGAGTTCTTCTTTTTTCATTACAAAGTCTGATTAAGCAATTGTAACCTTGATGCCGGGACCCATAGTTGTGGAAACTGTGATTCCCTTGATATAAGCACCCTTTACGGAAGCAGGCTTAACTCTTACGATCTGATCCTGAAGAGCCTTGAAGTTTTCTGCCAGAGCTTCTTCTGTGAAGGAGCACTTGCCGATCAGAACGTTAACGTTTCCATCACGGTCAACACGGTATTCAACTTTACCCTTCTTGATTTCATCGATTGCTGTAGCAACGTTAGGTGTTACAGTACCTGTCTTAGGGTTAGGCATCAGACCCTTAGGTCCGAGGATACGGCCCAGACGGCCGAGCTTGCCCATCATATCAGGTGTAGCTACGATTACATCGAAATCGAACCAGCCGCCCTTGATCTGTTCGAGCATATCATCGCCGCCAACATAGTCAGCACCGGCAGCCTTAGCTTCTTCAACCTTAGCACCCTGAGTAATAACAAGAACCTTTCTTGTCTTACCTGTGCCGTTAGGAAGAACCATAGCACCACGGATGTTCTGGTCAGCCTGACGAGGATCAACGTTCAGATTGAAGGAAGCTTCAACTGAAGAGTCGAACTTTGTTGTGCTCAGCTTCTTTGCAAGAGCAACAGCTTCTGCATAATCATATGTTCTTGTGCGATCGACCTGAGCCTTCGCAGCATTGTACTTCTTTCCTGCCATGACTTATGCCTCCTCGCCTTCGATTACAATACCCATGTTACGTGCTGTACCAGCGATGATCTTCATAGCTGCATCAACATCGTTTGCGTTCAGATCAGGCATCTTGTATTCAGCGATTTCTCTGAGCTGAGCCTGAGTGATCTTGCCGGCCTTAACTGTCTTCGGTGTACCGGAAGCCTTCTGAATACCAGCAGCCTTCTTCAGCAGATTAGCTGCGGGTGTTGTCTTGATGACGAAGTCGAAAGACTTGTCTTCGTAAGCTGTGATGATAACAGGAACGATATCACCCTTACGTTCTTTAGTAGCATCATTGAATGCTGTGCAGAACTTCGGCATGTTGATACCTGCGGAAGCAAGAGCAGGACCCGGTTTAGCGCCGCCTGCAGGGAACTGAAGTTTGCAAACCTTTGCAATTTTCTTTGCCATGTGGCTTTCCTCCTATTTTTGAAAATTCCACATGCAGTGGTCAGCGGATGATTGCACACCCTACCACGCATGAAATGCACAACAAAAGTTGCGCTCACATATATTAATCTGATCCCGGCATCATGTCAATCAGTAACATTGAAAAATCCTTTAAACAGTACAAATTTCTCTGCTGTGAAAGAAAAAAGCCGTCCTTTTGCGGACAGCTTTCCGTTTATTCTTCTGTTACTTTTTCGAGATCTGTGTAGTTGATGTCTGTCGGTGTTTCACGTCCGAAGAGCATTGTCATGACATTTGCTGTCTGAGTCTGGTCATTCATTGTGGAAACACGTCCTGTCATACCTGTGAAAGGTCCGTTCAGAATTCTTACTGTATCTCCGATTGCGAAGTCTACAACAACCTTCTTGTCACTCTGACCCATTCTTCTCAGGATAACTTCCATCTCATCGGGATTTACAGGGAAAGGCTTTGCGCCGCCGCCGGATGATCCGATAAATCCTGTAACGCCCGGTGTATTACGGACAACATACCATGCTTCATCAGTCATCTTCATTTCAGCGAAGATATAGCCGGGGAAGAGGTTCTTTACCTTTTCTACAGTCTTGCCGTTCTTGACTTCTGTTTCTGTTTCTTCAGCGATCACAATTCTGAACAGGCAGTCCGAAATACCCATTGTTTCAGCACGCTTTACCAGGTTTTCCTTAACACGGTTCTCCTGTCCTGCGTATGTATTGACTACATACCAGTTTGTATCATTCTTATCATCAATAATGTGTCTGTTGTCTGTCATGATTACGCTCCGATTCCGATAAACTTCAGCAGGTATGTAACGATCAGTTCACATACAACGAAGAAGAGTGCGAAGGATACTGTAAAGCCCAGTACTTCACCTGTATGTTCAAGAATACCGGGATTGTTTCCGGAACTCTTCCAGTGAGGCCAGCGAACACGCTTTGCTTCCTTGCGGATACCGGAAATTGTAAACCAGTGATCCTTGGGAGCGCTGTTCTTAACCTGCTTCTTTGCTTCTTTTGCAGCAGCTTTTTCTGCTTTCTTTTCTGTATCAGCCATGTAAGATACCTCCTACTTTGTTTCTTTATGAAGCGTCGCCTTTCCGCAGTGCGGACAGAATTTCTTCAGCTCCAGTCTCTTTGTGCTGTTCTTCTTAGATCTGTGAGTCGTATAATTCCGCGACAGGCATATCTCACACGCCATGATGACTTTATCATCTTTAGCCATGACGAAAAACACCTCCAAATGCCTATATACTCTAACACAGATACAAAGAAAGCGTCAATCACGGCTTTTTGCTGAAACTGCCACTTTTGATGATAGCCGCTTCTTTTTTTCTATTCCTGCAGCCTGTGTGAGTTTTTTCTTTACCCGCTGTACTTTACCGTCATAAGACTTCGGCGTGCAGTTAAGTCTTTCGGCAGCTGAAGCATATGTATCTCCGCGGTAAATACTTCTGTATACCTCGTATTCTGTTTCATTAAAAGAAGCTACACACTGACGCAGACGGTCTGCAGCATCATTGTATGCAGTGTAGTAATCCGGTTCATTCAGCATATTCCGCTGCGGGATCACATCATAATATGTTTCTTCTTCATTAACCATGGAATCAAGGGAGATATTGCTGCAGAGACCGTTCCGGTATGCGGGCATATAAGAACGGATCACATTCCTGATTCTTCTTCTGGCAACAAGAGACAGAAAAGATTTGAAACTTGTATTCATATCCTCGCGGTATGTTTCAACTGCATCAAAAAGACTGATCATTGCTTCCTGCTTGATATCGTCATAATACGTACGAAGTGCCGGGTATGATGAAAGAGCACTGTTCACCAATGTTCCCAGATAGGGACCATAGAAATCAAAAAGAGCCTGCACAGCGAACTGGTCTCCTGTGCGGCTCATGTAGATTAATTCATAAGGATTATAATCCATAAGACATTCCTCCGCTCAGAGCGGGAAACGTGTGCTGTAAATGTGATACATCAGAACACCGGCTGATACAGAGGCATTCAGAGAACTGATCTTTCCTCTCATCGGAAGTGAAATAACAAAGTCGCATTTCTCTCTCAGAAGGCGGGAGATTCCCTTTCCTTCATTGCCGATAATCAGTACTGTGTTCATATCATAGCTGACGGAGCGGTAATCCTGACCGTCCATATCTGTGCCGACAACCCACCATCCGTTTTTCTTCAGATCATCGATTGCGCGAGACAGATTTGTAACAGCTGCACATTTGACTGTATCAATAGCTCCGACAGATACCTTGGCAACAGTAGGTGTAAGCCCGACAGCGTGTGTTTTCTTGAAGATTACACCGGTTGCTCCGACGGCATCTGCAGTTCTCAGAACTGCTCCCAGGTTATGAGGATCCTCCAGTTCATCCAGCAGGATGATCAGACCTTTTTCTCCTTTCGGAACGTTATTCATCAGTTCTTCAAGTGAATACGTTTTATAAGGTTCGATTTCTGCCGCAACGCCCTGATGACGATCGGTTCCTGTGATCTTTGTCAGTGTTTTACGGTCTACTTTTCTGATCTGGACATTGTTCTTCTCTGCCAGTTTTTCAATATCCTTGTCATCACCGGCAAGAAGAATTCCTCTGGTTTTGCTGTGATCCATCAGGATCTGCTTTACAACATTTTTCCCGTATACAAATTGTGCCATATTATGCGTCTCCGATTGTCCTGACTTTGTCCCATATTTGTCCTATGCGGTCCTGTTTTCCTTCCAGATGCAAAGCACCGATCAGCGCTTCAAAGCCGGTGGAAATACGATAGACTGCAACAGGCGTATTGCGGGGAACAGAACCTTCATTTGAATTTCTGCCGCGGCGGAAGATCTCTTCCTCCCATTCTGTGAAGAAGCCTTCTTCATGCAGTTTCTCATAGAAACTGCACTGTGCTTTGGCAGATACATATGCAATGCTCTTTTTCTGCAAAGTTCTTCCTTTTCCCTCACCATGCAGAATCAGATATTCTCTTACGATAACCGACCATACAGCATCGCCGAGGAATGCAAGTGTTCTGCCGGAACATTCATTTACTGTCATTCTTACAGAAGTCCCTTTTCAGCAAGAGCACTGCGGTAAGTATCAGCACTTGCCCAGTCCTTTGCCTTCTTAGCTTCATTCCACTTTGCGAAGAGTTCTTTATCTTCTTCCGTAATTACCGGACGTTCAATATCAATGCCGAGTGTATGCAGCATCTTTACAACGGAATTACGTACAGCTCCCACAGCAGCGAAATCAATTTCTCTCTGGCGGAGAGACTGGTTCAGCTTCTTTACTGTATCAAAGATAACTGCATAAGCATTCGGTGTATTCATATCATCATCCAGTGCATCCAGGAATGCGCGGACTGATGCAGCGTCATATTCATCTGTAACAGCAGCACCGGCGAGAGCAGCCTTGATATCAGCCTGCTTTACAGGATTCAGAACTTTGTCCAGTTCTTTTCTCGCTGTTTCAATTGTTTCATCAGAGAAGTTCAGTTCCTTTCTGTAATGAACAGAAGAAACCAGCCATCTTGTCAGATTTACACCAAGCTGGTCTACAACATCCTTTGCCCACAGTGTATTGCCGAGGGACTTGGACATCTTCTGGCCGTCAATGTTAACCATGGCATTATGCACCCAGAAGTTTGCAAGGCAGTTGCCGTGCAGAGCTTCCTGCTGAGCAGCTTCGTTTTCATGATGAGGGAACTTGAGGTCCATTCCTCCGCCGTGGATATCAATCATGCTGCCGAGGTTGTTATTGATCATAACAACACATTCTGTATGCCATCCGGGTCTTCCTTCTCCCCAGGGAGAGTTCCACTTGATACCCATGTCCGTCTTCTTCCAGAGAGCAAAGTCATAAGGATTCTTCTTCTGATCATTCGTTTCAATACGTGCACCGGCTTCCAGCTGGTCCAGCTTCTGGTGGGAAATCTCACCATAGGTCGGAACACTTTCTACACTGAAGTAAACATCCCCGTTTGCTTCATATGCATGACCTGTCTTAACCAGTTCATCAATGAAAGCAATGATCTGATCCATTGTCTCTGTAACTCTGGGTGTGATATCAGGCAGTTCTGTATTCAGCATTGTTCTGACCTGTGTATAAGCTTCAATGTATCTTTCCGCAATCACAGCTTCTGTTGTTCCTTCATCAGCTGCCTTCTTGATAATCTTGTCATCCACATCCGTGAAGTTGGATACATAAGTTACGGTATATCCTTCTGCTTCAAAAAGTCTCTTCAGTACATCAAAGACAATCATCGGACGGGCATTGCCGATGTGTGCATGATTGTAAACAGTAGGACCGCATACATACATGTTTACATGTCCTTCCTGAATCGGTTTGAAATCTTCAATCTGTAAAGTTCTGCTGTTATAAAGTCTGATCATAATATCCTCTTTCCAAGAAAAAGCGTCTTCTTCAAAAAGACGCTTTATGCATTCCACTTTTCTCGTGTTTTTCTGCCTTTAACGCCGGCTGCGTTCTCTTCTACTGCAATTTTCAAAGAGACCCTCGCGGAGGCATTCATGTATGATCCGGACAAAATGCTTTCACCAGATGCATTTCTCTCTTTGAACATCTTCATACACTACTGATTCCGGTCAACGGTGTAGTAACAGTATATCGCAAAAGAACATTTCCTGCATGGAAAATCCCATGCACTTATGCTCTTATGCCGCAAATAATTCATCATCCGGGAGATAGACGGAGTAGATTGAATTTCCTACTTTCAGCCAGCCTTTCAGGGACGGCATCCAGATATAATCTTTTTCTCCGAGAATCCCCTGAGTGATCAAAGCACAGAGTTCCTGATCACTGTACGGACCGAATTTGGAACGATCTGAAATGCGCATGTAATACCAAACCTTTTCCATACTGCCTCCTTAATTGCCGCTGTTACTGCTGTCTTCCTGATTTTCTCCGGCATGTGCCTGGGCATTGGCATTCATGTCGAAGACATAGAAACTGATTTCATCAAAGCGTGTATTGATATCATTCGGAACAGTGTACTTGGAAGCAGACGGGTCTGTCAGTGAATATCCGGAAGGAATATCACTTGTAACATCATATACACCTTCTTTGACATTCTCTTTGTAAACTCTGCCGACTTCCCTTGCATCTTCCATGAAGACAATTGTGAATGTATATTCCTTCTCCGCAACTCTGTAAGTAAGCTGTGTCTTTGATACATCACTGGGTGTATATGCAGAACTGTCACTGCATGCCTGTACCGTAATGTTATGTGTAGAACCTGCTGTTACATTCGTACCGGCTGTCGCCAGTGTGATTGTATTCTGGATTGTTTCCTGTTCAGCACCGCCATCCAGTACAACAATATAGTAATCAGCGTTTTCTACTGCATCCCAGTGCAGGATCCACGTATCACCATTACCGACTTCATCCGTAATATTCTTTACAGGTCCAAGCTGTTCGGATACAGACTTGTATGTATAAGAGTATTCAGCAGCTTCGCTTTCTTCGTACTTGTCTTCATCTTCGGAATGCGCGATCACTTCGATCTTGTATGTCTTTCCGTCTTCAAGAGCACTGACTGCAACACTTGTCTGGTTGTTGTCAACTTCTGCCTTTGTTTCCGGATCGGAATCCATCTTCACTTCGTAGTAATCAGCGTTTTCCACTGCATCCCACTTAATGACAATATTTACTGTTGTTTCGGTAACCTGAATATTCTTCGGTTTCTCAAGCTGTTCCTTTTCCTCATCTTCAGACTGTGCAGTTACTTCATACTGTCCGTAGTCATTATCGCCGATGCCGTACATCTTCTCATTTCCGTTGATTGCAATCACTGTATTGCCATTTACAGCAATATAGCGGATATTGGACCATCCGGAGATCTTCTTTGCCATCTCTTCATCAGAGCAGGAAACAGCAAGTGTATGGTCAGACTTCAGACCGACAGCGATCTTGTTTCCGGCTGCAGCGCTTTCCACATTTGTCCAGGATGTCGTATCAATATCTGTACCGTAAGTTAATACAGATCCATCCTTCTTTACAATGATGACAGCAGACTTTGCAAAAGCAACGCTTTCCACATCTGTCTGGTTCGCAGCTGCACTGTCTATACTTCCGGAGGAAACAATACTTCCGTCCGCCTTTACACCGACTGTAACAGCATTGCCCGCATAGATACTTACGATGTCTTCCCAGCTTTCCACTTCACATGCATTCTCATCACCTGTGCAGACAACCGTTCCGTCCGCCTTCAGACCTGCAGAATGATATGCCCCGGCCGCAATCATCGTAATGTCTTCCCATTCATCCACTTCCGGATCAGCATCACTGGAAACTACCGTTCCGTCTGCCTTCAGACCAAGCGCGTGATCATCATAAGCACTGACCTGAACAACGCCGTCGAAAGATTCCTTGGGGCTGAACTGTCCATGTTCTGTCAGACTTCCGTTCTTGTTTACATAAAGAGAATATGTATCACCAAGTGCAAGTCTGTTAACAGAACCTACTTCATTCAGTTCTTTTGAAGAAGAACATCCTTTCAGAAGAAGGATCAGGAGAATCACAAGAACTACTGCTGCAGCAGAAATACCTGCAATCAGGATATTCCGCTGTTTCTTTTTCTTTTCTTCTTCCTGCTTCTTCCGGCGTGCAGCGATTCTTGCTTTGCGTGCTTCACGTTCCGCTTCTGCCTCTTTTTCTGCATCGGAAGAGGAGATCGCTGTAGTATCTACAATTTCATTCACTCTTGTAGGTTCGAACTCAATTGTGTTATACGCTCTCGTGTCCTCCACCGCATTCAGCTGCATTGTTGCATCTGAAGAAACATCTGCGCCGGAAGCTTCTTCAACATCCGGGAACAGCGGAAGAACCACTGTTGCAGGTGCAGGAGGAAGAACCAGTTCCTTTGTATTGTCCACCAGCATATCCGGTGTAACTTCGAAGATTTCAGCCAGCGCAATGAGCTGCTGAATGGTACAGATCTTGTTGCCGTTTTCCCAGTTCATATATTCTGTAACAGCAACACCAAGTTTCTGTGCAATATCACCCTGGGCATAACCAAAGTGTTTTCTTAATGTTGTTAATTTCTCAGGAAGTCTATTCATAGACACACCTCCATACATCTCATTATTTTATAAGCAAGCGCTTTTTTTTACAATCACCGAGAAGCATGAGTACTCTATCATTAAGAAAAAAGATGAAACTTTACGCTTCATCTTTCTGAATCATTTCAGCATCCTTTTCCATCAAGTCCGCATGTCTGTCCGACAGCGATTTCCTCAGGCTTTGTTTCAGCCTTGGGAAGATTGTCCAGATTTTTCAGGACTGCTTCTTCATCCATTGTGAGAGTTCCGTCATCCAGTTCAATTACCGGAATGCCGACTCTTCCCTGTTCCTTGATTTCATCAAACATAGGATTTGTGTCTCTCATCTTCAGGAATGCTCTGAGGCTGGGAATATTTTCTGTAATCTCCACAAATTCATACGCAATGTTGTTTTCGTCGAGCTTTGCTTTCAGTTCTCTGCAGCCGCTGCAGATCTTTGAGCCGTAGATTTTCATTTTCAAGATACCTCCTCTAAATCTGTTCTTCTGTTATTCAAAATGATAATCAGAAGGTGTTTCTTCATGCAGAAGATGCTTTACAAAGTAATCCAGCTTTCTTCTCTGGAAATAAGGATCCGCAGGTACATTGTGATTGCATCTGGGAAGAACAAACATATCAAACTCCTTGTCCTCTTTGATCAAAGCATCTACAAGTCTTACGCTTTCCGGGAAAGTTACATTATCGTCCATAAGACCGTGAACAATCAGAAGCTTTCCTTTCAGGTTCTTTGCAAGAGCAGTATTGTCTCCGTCAAGATATGCCTGTTTATGTTCCTTATTATAAAGACCGTAATAACGTTCCGTCCATCCGAAATAGTACATGCGCTGGTCATGATTGCCGGCAGATGATACACCTACCTTGAAATAATCAGGATATTCCAGAAGGGCACGGCTTGTCGCACAGCCGCCGCCGGAATTTCCCCAGATTCCCGCATTCTCAATATCAATGAAAGGGAATTTCTGTTTCAGTTCAGCTGCGATCGTAACATGGTCTTTCAGACCGTTGCAGCCGTGGATATTCTGCCATGAAACATCATGCAGTTTCTTGCCGAGACCCGGAGTACCCAGACCGTCGATCATTACACCGGCAATGCCTGTTTTCGCAAGCGACTCAAGTCCGCCGAAGATTTCTCTTCCCATTGCCTGGTCCCAGGTAAACTTCTTCGGTACAAAGTATGTCTGCGGGCCTCCGTAGATATGATCTACATAGGGAACTGTCTCACCATCTTTGATTCCTTCCGGTCTGATCACAATACCGTAAAGAGTTGTCTTTCCGTCACTTGCTGTCGCTGTAAAACGTTCCGGGATGATATAGCCGAGGTTCATAAGATTCGTAATATCTGCTTCTTCGATCACAGAGATACGCGTACCGTCTTTTCTGCAAAGCACAGTTACCGGCGGAAGATCAACACGTGAGTAAGTATCCACATAACCGTTCTTCAGGAACTGAATTGTATGGAATGCATCTTCCTTTGTAAGAATCTCAAAGCCTGTGCCGTCGAAATGCACTCTGCACAAGCCTTCATAATAGGGATCACTGCATGTTTCAAGATGTGTTCCCATAAAGTAGATATACTTTTCTTCTTCATCTGCAGATATCATCTGCTCAGCGATGATGTCTGCAGGTGTAATTGCGCCAAGGCATTCTTTTGTTTCAGCATCATATGCAAAGTATCTTGCAAAATCATCACGTTCGGACTGGAAGACTGCCAGTTTCTGATCTTTTGTCAGAAAGTTGGAATAGCCGTATTCTCCGAAACCATCCAGCTGTCCGTGTGTTCCGAGATTCAGGAACGTATCTGTTGTTTCTGTAACAAGAACTTCACATTCACCTGTCTCTGCATCAATCTTAAGCATCTTTCCTGTCTGATAGCCGCGTTCCACCCATGTGGCAGTAAGATATGTATCATCTTCCGACCAGCTTGCACATCCCCATACATTCATAAAAGGAGCGAAGTCAGCCTGTGTGACTTTGTTTGTCTTCAGATCAATCATATAAAGATAATGCAGAGGATAGTCCTGATCTTCCGGGAAAGCACATTTATAAGTATGAAGACGAGGACGAATGCTTTCTTTATGTTCTTCATCGAATCCCTGGATAATATACAGTTCTTTTACTGCTCTCTGATCCAGTCTGTAGGTAAGAACCTTTGTACCGTCATGAGAGAAGACGGCATATGGTGCTCTCAGTTCTCCTTTGACTTTCTTTGTAACAGATTCATCCACATCACCGGGAGTTGCATAGCCATTATCTTTTACACCGTCATAAGTAAGCTGTGTAATCTTTCCTGTTTCAAGGTCTTCAGAATAAAGATTCCAGTCACGGATTGTCAGCCTGTAATAATCAGAAGAAACTGAAGCGTCTTTATAATAATATCCAAGATCCGTCAGCTTGCATGTTTCAGGATCATACATGTAATCCTTCTGATCCACGGTGAAGTAAACCATTTTCTCACTGTAATCAATAGAGCCGAACGTAATCTCTTCTCCGAGTTCTGCTTCTTTTAAAGCCTTGCGAAGAGGAGCGTGATCAAACAAAGGTGTCTTTTCTCCTGTCTCAGGATTCACCTTGATAAACTCATATGTTGTTTCAGGATAACCGCTTTCCTTTGCATAAAAGAAAGAACCGTCTTCCAGTTCCGTCACTTTCACTTTGCCGTTCAGGACTGCATTCTTTGTATGCTTCAGAAGAAGCTTCTCAGCGTCCTGGTATTTTTCTTTCATTGTCTTCATCATGAAACCTCCATGCCACTATTCTATTCTGAAACACCTCATTTCCACAACGGAATGACCAAAGAAAAAGAATGCAGGATTTTCTGCATTCTTTTACTCTTCCTCCATATGCGTATAACTGCCGAGAAATGCAAGGGAAGGTTTTGGTGTATGTTCCTGTGTTTCTCTGTTCAGTGACATCAGACCGAACTTCATAGAATAACCACTCTGCCATTCATAGTTATCAATCATTGACCAGTACATATACCCGCGTACCGGTATACCGTCATCAATGCAGTCATATACACCTTTCAATGCCGTTCTGATGTAATCACATCTTCTTTGATCATCATCTGTCGCAATACCGTTTTCAGTAATCATGATTTCTTTCTTGAAAGACTCATGCACTCTGCGGATCACATTTCCGGCACACTCCGGATAATATTCATATCCCATCTGTGTCACTTCTGCCCCTTCTGCCGGATCCAGTTCTCCGTTTTCGTCAAATACTGCTCTTGTATATGTCTGAAGACCGAAGAAATCATCCTCCTGCATATCCGGAAGATAATGCAGGAAATCTTTTTCCCAGTCCTTGTCTGCATTTTCTTTTCCGCCTTCCGTATAATGCAGGTCACGTACGCTGAGGGAGATCCCGGCTTTTGTACCGGGAAGTGTTTCATGAATCATCTTCACAGCTGCACGATGTGCCTTACGGACGATCTCGTCACCGTGTGCACTTCTGGGTGAAGTAAAGACATTCGCTTCCGGGCATCCGAATACAGCGATATTCTCTTCTCTTGTTTCTTTTTCCCGTTCCGCCATGGACGCAAGATCCATGCCGATCTGCAGACCTGCGCCATCGGTATGTTTCATGATCTTTTCAATATACCCGGCTATCAATGTACCCATATTGGCTTCATTGATTGTGACAATCCACTTGATATTTTCATCTTTAAGATGATCGCAGACATACTTCACATAACGCGCAAAGAAGTCCGGAGTTTTATCCGATTCCCATCCGCCTTCGCTGATCAGCCATTTCGGGCATACGAAATGAAGCAGGGTAATCACCGGTTCCAGTTCATATTCTCTGCAGGCATGCACCATATCAATGTAATGAAGCATTTCTTCTTCATGAAAGACACCTTTCTGAGGCTCGATTCTTGCCCATTCAAACGAAAAACGGTACGCATTCAGCCCTGCATCATGCATCTTCTTCATATCTTCACGATACGTATGATAATGATCGGCGGCATCAAGAGATTTCTCCTTGTACCCTCCGGTCTTCATGTACTCCTGTGCCCAGGTATCACTGTAAATGTTGTTTCCTTCCACCTGATGACCGGCGGAAGCTGCACCGATCAGAAAGCTGCTGTATTGTTTTTTCATATCATCACCACTAAAAAAGAGGAACTTTATCTGTTCCTCTCTATCATAAATCATTTCTTCAGATGTTCGTTCATCCAGTTCATTGTTTCATTGAAAGAACGTTCTCTGTGGGAAGGCTTGCCAAGTCTGTTCAAGCCATGTGAATCTCCTTCAAAGCAAACAACACGTGTTTCACATCCGTGATCCATTAACGCCGTAATCATCTGCAGACCATCGGAAAGATGACAGCGGTAGTCAGCCAGCGGCTGAATAAACAATGTTGGTGTAACGGCATTCTTTGCATACTTCATCGGTGAATGATCCCAGTATGCTTCAGGATCCTCAAAAGGATCTTTTCCTCCCATCAGTTCCTTGACGTAAAGACGTGATATATCGGAAACACCGTACATAGATACCCAGTTAACAACAGAGCACTGTGAACTTGCGGCATGGAAACGGTTTGTATGTCCGATAATCCAGTTGGTCATATATCCGCCGTAAGAAATACCGGATACACCCATACGTTCTGTATCAATCTGGGGATACATCGCAATCACAGCATCCGTAAAGTTCATGATATCTTCGTAATCCACCGTGCCCATCAGTCTGCGGATTTCAGCGAATTCATTTCCTCTGCCGTCCGAACCGACCGGATTGCAGAAGAATACGAAATATCCTGCGGATGCCCACTGCTGGATTTCCTGATCAAACACAGGATAGAAAATACCCTTCGGACCGCCATGGATCTTCAGAATTGCCGGATATTTCTTTGAAGGATCATAATCAAACGGCTTTACGATATATCCGTCTACATCCCATGTATGAGAATGAATGGTCAGCGGTTCACATACTCCGACATATCTGTCTTTCAGAAGATCATCATTGAAATGTGAAATACGTACCGGCTCTCCGTTGACGACTTCATATACCTCATTCAGCAATGTTCCGTGCAGCCCTGTGAATACCAGCCTTCCCGCCTGTTCATCATATGCCTGAATGTTTCCGTCCCATTTGAACACAGGATGAATTCCTGTTTCATCCATGCGGCAGACTGTATTGCTGTAACGGTCCATGGTATTAAACAGAATATGATCATTTCTGTTAATCACTGTATTCAGAGAATAGTCAGCTTCCGTAATCAGTGTCATCTCACCTGTTTCAGGATTCACTTCATAGAAATCAGGATGCTTTGTGCTTCCCCATACTTCATCCGTTGCGGCTAAGAAGATCAGCTTTCCGTTATACGCTGCCACAGCCTGATGACCGTTGTTGAAATGACTGTTCTTAAAGACAGTACGTACTTCTTTTGTATTCACATCAAAAGCAAGAATATCCTGTTCATAAACCGAAGTCTGTGCATATTCACAGCCGCAATAATAAATAAAATGATCAATCACGGCATAGGAGCCTGTCTGAAACAGCGGTGCAGAAACAGCGGTCACTGTATTCGTATTTTCTTCATAAAGGAACAGACGGTTTCTCATCTTGTTCCGGAAACCGGGAAGACCGTTGAACCAGAACGGATGTTCATCAATTACCGTAAAGTCCTTGTTCTTTTTTCTTTCCTCTGCGACTGCTTTCTTTTCTTCTGCAGTCATCTTGTAATAATCCGGTACAGTCGCATCTGTATCAGCTGTAATGAGATACATACCCTCACTCAGCTTATCAATATTCTTTGCATGAAAAGGAACAGTAAATGCTTTCTGTGCTTCTCCGCCTTTCAGCGAAAGACGATAGTAGACTGTAAGCTCCTCTTCTTCAGCTTTCTTCCGGTCAGCTGAATCACGTAAAGAAGGAAACAGCAGCGTTTCATTGTCATCAAAGATAAAAGATGATTCTTTGCCAAGACCTGTCATCCGGCGGAAGTCTCCCTCCTCCTTCAGATAGATGTGGTAATTGTAGCTGTCTTCCTCGTTGTTTGCTGTCTGAAGTGTTACGGCTGTTTTCTTTCCGTCAGGTGATACTTTTACACTCTGCGGGATTCGATACTGTCTGAATAAATCTGTCGTGATCTTTTCCATATGAGATTCCTCCGATGCATCTATTCTACACATTCGAAGAATAATACGCAGAACATTTGACCGCATCTGAAAAAAGTGTTCCTGCAAAAAGCAAAAAAAGACTGCATGATCACATGCAGTCTTTCCGGTTGATTGTCAGATCAATTACTTAACGTTGGAGAAGTACTTGATTGTACGAACCATCTGAGATGTATAGGAGTTTTCATTGTCATACCAAGAAACTACCTGTACCTGATAAGTATCGTCATCAATCTTAGCTACCATTGTCTGTGTAGCATCGAAGAGGGAACCGAATCTCATACCGATAACGTCGGAGGAAACGATCTGGTCTTCATTGTAACCGAAGGATTCATTGGAAGCAGCCTTCATAGCAGCGTTAATGGATTCCTTAGTAATGTCTGTGCCCTTAACTACAGCAACGAGAATTGTTGTGGAACCTGTAGGAACCGGAACACGCTGAGCGGAGCCGATGAGCTTGCCGTTCAGTTCAGGGATTACAAGACCGATAGCCTTAGCTGCACCTGTGGAGTTCGGAACGATGTTCTGAGCACCGGCACGAGCACGACGCAGGTCACCCTTACGCTGAGGTCCATCCAGAATCATCTGGTCGCCTGTGTATGCATGAACTGTTGTCATGATACCGGACTGGATCGGAGCATAGTCATTCAGAGCCTTAGCCATAGGAGCGAGGCAGTTTGTTGTGCAGGATGCAGCGGAGATTACTGTATCTTCTGCTGTCAGAATTTCATGGTTTGTGTTGAATACTACTGTAGGCAGATCATTTCCTGCAGGAGCGGAAATAACAACCTTACGAGCACCTGCATTGATGTGTGCAGAAGCCTTAGCCTTGGATGTATAGAAGCCTGTGCATTCCAGAACTACGTCTACATTCAGAGCACCCCAAGGGCATTCATTAGCGTCCTTGATAGCGTAGATAACGATCTTCTTGCCGTCAACTACGATGTAGTTGTCTTCGCCTTCACCTTCGTGGAAATCAACTGTGTGACCCTGACGAACATAGTTGCCCTGTGCTGTATCATACTTCAGCAGGTGAGCAAGCATCTTTGCACTTGTCAGGTCGTTGATAGCTACTACTTCGTAACCTTCAGCGTCGAACATCTGGCGGAAAGCCAGTCTACCGATACGGCCGAAACCGTTAATCGCAACTCTTACATCTGTCATATTGTCTTTTTGAGACCTCCTTATGTTGCAAGTAAATTATATGATTTCCAAATAATCTAGTCAATTGTGATAACTTTATTAAAGTCAGATTCCTTTATTTTTTATGATTTATACACATTTTCTTATAGAAACATATAACCGGAAACATATAAAAAGTTTCTGCTATTATAAGCAAAAACTTAAGTATTTATCCTGTTTTATGAAAATTCATTCAGGTTCAGCGGACGCTGGGAAAGAGCAAATGCCTCCTCTACGGAAGAAATTCTGCGCTTGAACAGACGTGAGAAGAGGTCGGGCTCATTCAAGCGTACCATGGTGGACTGATATCTGCGGCATGCAGCGTTCGGGAATACCTTGGAAAGGTCTTCTGCATCGGAGACAAGAAGGTGTATCTTCTTCTTTTCCTGCAGTCCTGCATTGCAGAGCTTGTTCAGACTCTGAGAATCAAGATAAATGATTTCCTCAGCCATCAGTTCATCATCAACCGGTACGAATACTGCATAGCCTCTGATCTGATCCTTGCCGTTATAATATGCAACAATCTTGCCGCCTTCTGCGTGCACCTGCTTTTTATAATTAATGAAATATTCCAGGTCACGGGGATAAAAGCCGTTGAACCTGCGGATGAATACAGAATAAACCTTGAGAAGATCCAGCGCTGCCGGTTCGAAAGAACAGCCGAAGTTCGTCGTGCGCTGCACATCCTTGCGTTCCAGCGTATATTTTCTTCTGTTATAGATCATTCTGAAACCCATGGGTTCATACATTTTCGGATCTGCTGCCTGAATCAGCGTAAGCAGTTCCGTATGATCACATGCATCAAGAACTGTTTTCATCAGCTTGTGCATATATCCCTTATGACGGTATTCCGGCAGTGTTGCAACACCGAGAATCATGCTTGTCTGAAGTACTCTGCCGTTGAACATGATGGCATGCGGGTTGCGCATCAGTACGGATACAGGTTTTCCGTCCTCCATCATCACATAACAGTTTTCAGGTTTATATTGCGTTTTAAAATAGAAATCCGTATAACGCGGATCATTCTGCGGGAAGCACGTCTTCCATATTTCACGCAGTTCATCCGTCATGGACGGCTCTGCTTTTATAATCATCAGAAACTACCTTTCTTTATTACACCGGATCATTCCGGGTGCTCGTCTTCTTTTCTTCCTTCCGCTGCCAGATCATGAAGTTTTACAAAACGGTGCTTCATTCCTGACTTCGATACTGATTTCCCGTATGCCTGCTCATACAAAGCCGCAAGTTCAAGCAAAGATGCCTCGGGATTCTCCACACGAAGTTTCGCAACTTCCTGAAGTTTATGATCAAGATGCTGAAGCTTGCCGCTTTCTTCAAGAATACGGATATCCTCCAGCTGCTTCATCGCAGCTGTCTGTGCCTTGATTTCATTTGCGACATCAATATTATTCAATCTCAGGATGCTGTTTGTCATATCACGGGAAATACGTACATCCTCAAATTCAAAGACACTCTGGCTGGCTTCCATAATACGCAGAAAATCCGCAATTTTCTCCGCAGCCTTTACGTAGACAACATACTTCCCACGTCTCTCATTGATCTTGCCGGTAATTTCGAAACGCTTCATCAGTGAAATCAGGAAGTTTGCATGTTCTTCGGAAGAAGCTACAATCTCCAGATGATAATTCTTTTTCTCCGGAGGATTCACAGAACCTGCAGCCATAAATGCACCGGCAAGATAAGCACGGGCATTATTATCTGTCTGTACAATCTTAAGCAAAGGCTTGTCAAGAAGTCCTCTGCTGGAGTACAAGCCAAGATCCGTAAGGATCTCTGTAGCATTATAAAGAATCCTCATTCCGAAAACACGATTCTTTTTCAGATTCATCTTTCTTTTTACAAACAGTTCTATTTCTGCGTTATACCGTTCTTTTACCAGACGGAAGATCGTTCTGGCAACAGCAGCGTTTTCCACCGAAACAAGCAGCGTCATTCCGCGGCTGGAGAATGTCAGAGAAGAAGTCATCTGAATCAGAGCAGAAAGTTCCGCTCTTGCATCGTTGCCTTCCATGATCTTCTGAGCAACTTCAGTTTTTACATCAGACGAAAAAGACATCAGAGTTCCTCCAGTATTTCCGCAACAGCTTTACCGATCTTTGCCGGATCATGACGTACCAGATTCTTATGATCAGAAAGAAGATCCCTGCGAATAATACGATATTCATGTTCTTCCTTTACAGGACGTACTTCCGTACTTCCTTCTGCTGCATAACGGGAAAGAACATAATCAGAAATCACTTCGTTGTGAATCAGTACGGCATCCACCGGTGCACCATGATCCATTAAAGCCTGGACATGGTCTTCAACGGAATAGCCATCTGTTTCCCCGGGCTGTGTCATGGCATTGCATACATACAGATGCATCGCATTTGTACGCTTGAGTGCATCCTTCATTTCCGGAATAATCACATTCGGAAGAATGCTTGTATATACAGAACCGATTCCGTAGATAATCAGATCTGCATTCATAATTGCTTCAATCGCTTCCGGTTCTGCTTTTACCGGAACATCATAAAAAACCTTGTTAATGTGATGTCCTGAATTAGGAATATTCGCTTCTCCTTTTACAATGACATCATCATCCATCAAAGCAAACAGTGAAATCACCTGTGTTGTCGCAGGAATAATTCTCCCTTTTACATTCAGGATTTTTCCGATCGTACGAATCGCTTCGAGAAACGATCCGCACTGCTGGGTCATGGCAGTAAGAATCAGATTGCCAAGGTTGTGACCGGCAACGTCATCTTCCGTTCCGTCCGGATCCGCAAAACGGTAATCCATCAGTCTGGACATCAGTGTTTCACTCTCTGCAAGTGAAATCATGACATTTCTGATATCCCCCATCGCAGGAATATCAAACTGTCTGCGCAGTCTTCCGGTACTTCCGCCGTCATCCGCAACTGTGACAACCGCACTGATATCAAGGTTTTCAATTTCCTTGATTCCGCGGCAGATTGCGGACTGACCATGTCCTCCGCCGATCACGACTACTTTCTTATTCATTTCTGATCCACTTCTTTTCTTCGCGATGGCTCTTGTAGCAGTTGTACTTGCCTTTGTAATAGTCATAAAGATAGTTTGTTATGGATACAGAACGATGCTGGCCGCCTGTACAGCCGATGGCAATGGTAAAGTGATTCTTTCCTTCTGCAGCATACTGTTCAAGCATATAGTCAGTAAAAGAGGTAAATCTTGCAATGAACTCTTTTGTTTCCTCTTTCTCCATAACAAAGTTGTATACTTCCGGATCATTGCCGTTGTACGGCCGCAGTGCCACCACCCAGAAAGGATTCGGGAGAAAACGGACATCAATTACCATATCAGCGTCCATAGGAACACCGTATTTGAAACCGAAGGATTCAAAAGAGATGGAGAAAGCCGGAACTTTATCCTTGCGGAAATGCTTCTCTATGGTCTTCTTGAACTCTTTTTCACTCAGATAGGAAGTATCCACAATCAGGAAGGATTCTTCCATGATTCTTGAGAACATCTGTCTTTCTACAGAGATTGCTTCTTCCAGTGTATTGCACTGGTTGCTCAGAAGAAGAGGATGTGTTCTTCTTGTACTCTTGTATCTTGTCAGCAGTACATCATCCTTTGCATCAAGAAACAGAATTCTCACTTCAATATTCTGTCCCTTCAGATAACGCAGAAATTCACTGAAATCATTCGCCGACGTAGCCAGAGCGACATAGTTATAACGGGGATCCGTCGTAGATTCGATCATGTCCGCAAAAAGACTGACAAGCTGAACAGGAAAATTATCAATAATATGATATCCCATATCCTCCAGGCATCTTGTGGCTGTACTCTTGCCGGCTCCGCTCATTCCGGAAATCAGTACAATACGTTTGTTTTTCATCATAGGACCCACCTCCGCTGCCTAATCATTCTACCATAACAGAACCATTACATTCTGAAACACTTCTGTGAAATATGCATGCAGGCTTCTGAAATACAAAAAAAGACGTGAAGAGAGATCCTTCTCATCACGTCTCTTTTCATCCTTTTGTTCAGGCGAAGATTCTTCTTCTGTCCGGTCTCAGATTATCACAGTAATAGCGTACCTTTGTCTCTTTAGACAAAGTATATGCATCACCTTTGATGAAATGATCTCCTTCCAGCATCTGTCTCTTCATTGCTTCTGTACATGCATGTACATCATGATCACCAAAGAGTTTCATCAGATCCTCTGCACAGAGATCAAGAGCATTCCATCCGTTGATGTTATACTCCTTCTTTCTGAAGAATATGACATCTTCATAATCTTTAACTGTCATTCTCTATTTCCTCAGATCTTCTCATAACTCCATGAATGATCCTCTTTAACAATCTCAAGAAGTTCATTCAGATCCGTGATAATCACATTCGGACCGGCAGCTTCAATCGCAGGTCTGTTATCCTCATCGGATACATAAGCAACCGCAAAAACACCGGCAGCCTTTGCCGCAAGTACATCATCTCCTGTATCTCCTACATAGATACAGTCATCATGTGCTCTTAAGAGTCTGTCACATGCACTGACAATACCATCCGGTGCAGGTTTCGGTCTTCTGAACTGTTCTCTTCCGACGATCAGATCAAACAGATCAGAAATATGAAACTCATCCATCCACATCTTCAGTGATTCGGACAAACGGGAAGAAACGATACCGAGACGGTAGCCGCTGCTGTGAAGAAGTCTTAATGTCTCATCAGCGTGAGGAACCATTCTGATCTTGTCCATTTCCGGCAGCTGCATCTGGTATTCACGATATTCGGCAATCAGCTGTTTCGGATCTTCTTCCGGGAACAGCATGACAACTGCCTGTGAAAGCGGAAGACCGAAGACTTCCTTCTGTTTCTGTCTGTTGAAATCACCGATATTCCCGTGCAGTTCAAACAAATGACGGAAACATTCAATAATCATCTTCTCGCTGTCCATGATTGTGCCGTCAAAGTCCAGCAGAATCACAGGTTTCGGATCTGTCTTCTTATGACGGTTGTACCAGAACAGAAGAATACCGCCGGCTTCTGCCATAACTGCAAACGGGATCGTATTCACGGCAAGAACATCCAGTTTGAATACATAAGCAATCATCCGTGATGCGCCAAGCCACATCAGGAAGAATGCACTGATATCACCGCGCTTTGTACCTTCCTTGAATTTTCTGATCTCAAAGTTCATGATTCCAAGACCGACGATATCCATTGCCACAACAGCGAATGTACGAAGATCCGCAAGACATCTTCCTGATCTTGCGATAATCAGAAGAAGATACAGTGCCGGGCAGATCGTATCGAATGTACGTCTCCAGGACATACGTTTGATACGGGAATAGATATAAACACCGGTAATCATGCCGTAAATGCCGGTAATTACTTCTGTACCGCCGTCCATCACATCAAAAACAGACCATAGATAAATCTTATAAGAATGAAGATTTGCCAGAACCCATCCGATTCTCCCGCCGATCAGGAAGGAAACGGAAAGGAGAACAAGAAGATCTTCACATGTGCTGTTACGGTAACCGTGAGCCTGCATCGCCTTGCTCATAGCCATATAAGCAGCTGCACCACCAAGCACAATCGTCAGTGCATACCAGCTGATGGAAACACCGCCGACCTGCAGGATTGTACTGCTGTCAGGAAAAAACTGCATTTTTTAACGGCCCCCTTCCATTCCCGTATATCTGCGGAAACGGGCACGGATTTCATCAGAACCGGAATAATTCGCCTGGCGCAGACGATAGTTCGCAACTGCCGCTTCTACCAGAGCTGCTGTATTACGGCCGGCACTGATCGGAAGAATCAATGTAGGCACAAGGACATCCAGAATTCTTGTGAATCTCTGTGTTTCATCACCGATCCGGTTGTATTCAGCGTCAGGTTCATAATGCACAAGACGGATCACCATATCCACACGGCAGCTGTCCGCAACTGCTGAATTTCCGAACATTCTCTCTACATCGATAATACCGATACCTCTGATTTCCAGAAGTCCTTTGATAATTTCGGGAGCGTGTCCGTAAATACTGTTATGAATATGTTCAACATCAACACGGTCATCTGCCACAAGAATATGACCGTCACGGATCAGTTCAAGTGCAGTTTCTGATTTACCCATGCCGCTTTCACCTTCCAGAAGAACACCGTATCCGTTAACAGAAATCAGTACTCCGGATAATGTATCTTCAGGTGCCAGTTTTTCATCCAGATATGTAATCATATCTGTCATGAGGCGGAATGTTTCCATTGCAGTGCTGAATACAGGGAAGTTATTCGCTTCTGCTACTTCCTTCAGAATCGGAGGAAGTACATTGTTCTTTGCGATAATGCAGCAGGGAGTCAGTCCGTCTGTAATCATCGTAAAACGTGTTCTCTGTTCCTCTTCCGTCATCTGCAGAATAAATTCAGATTCCTTGTTTCCGATAATAACAATACGGCGAGGTTCCGTCTTTTTATAAAAACCGCTGAGTTCAAAGCCGGGGCGGTTGACATCTGATACAACAGTCCATCTGTCCAGTGCTCTGTCATCACCGGTCAGCTGTTCCAGTTTGAAGAAATTCGCAATTTCTCGTATCGTTACTTTCTTTTCATATACTTGATCAGGCATAGCAATACCTCCTGCTCTGCTATTATAGCATGTACTTTGAATCAGAAAAAACAGCAGATCATCTCTGCTGTTTACTTCTGATGCTCTTTTGTCCAGGCAAGAACCTTCTTCAGATATTCACCTGTCCAGCTTCCTTCGGTCGCCGCAACCTTTTCCGGTGTACCTTTGGCAATAACTGTACCGCCGTTGTCTCCGCCTTCCGGGCCGAGGTCAATAATCCAGTCTGAGCATTTGATCACATCCAGATTATGTTCAATAACAATGACAGTATCTCCGTTATCCACAATTCTCTGCAGTACAGCAATCAGTCTCTTGACATCATCTGTATGCAGACCTGTTGTAGGTTCATCAAGAATATAGACTGTCTTTCCTGTTGCTTTCTTCTGCAGTTCGGAAGCCAGCTTGACACGCTGTGCTTCACCTCCGGACAGAGTAGTAGAGGACTGTCCGAGCTTGATATAGCCAAGACCTACATCATATAAAGTCTGAAGCTTGTTATGAATCTTAGGATGATTCTTGAAGAAGATCATAGCTTCTTCGACAGACATCTCCAGTACATCATAAATATTCTTGCCTTTGTATGTACACTGCAGTGTTTCTTCGTTGTAACGCTGTCCTCCGCAAACTTCGCAGGGAACCTCAACATCCGGAAGGAAGTTCATGGAAATAACTTTAATTCCGTCACCCTGGCATGCCTCACATCTTCCGCCCTTTGTATTGAAAGAGAAACGTCCTTTGTCATATCCTCTCAGACGAGCTTCCGGTGTTTTTGCAAAAACATCACGGATATCATCGAATACACCGGTATATGTCGCAGGATTGGAGCGCGGCGTACGGCCGATGGGCTGCTGGTCAATCTGCACAAGCTTGTCAATGTTCTCAAGGCCTTTGATGCTCTTGAACTTGCCGGGATGTACTCTCACTCTGCCGAGTTTCTGCAATACCGCCTTCATGAATACATCATTGACAAGAGTGGACTTGCCGGAACCGGATACACCTGTTACAGCAATAAACTTGCCCAGCGGGAACTTAACATTAATCTTCTTCAGATTATGTTCTTCGGCTCCGGTCAGTTCTACAAACAGACCGTTTCCTTTTCTTCTTTCCGCAGGAAGCGGAATAATCTTTCTTCCGGAGAGATACTGGCCGGTGATGGAATTCTCTGATTTCATAATATCTTCAGGTGTACCCTGAGCCATAACTTCACCGCCATGGATTCCCGCACCGGGACCGATATCTACAATCCAGTCACTGGACATCATGGTTTCTTCATCATGTTCTACAACGATCAGGGAATTGCCGAGATCTCTCATAGACTTCATTGTGTTAATCAGCTTGGCATTATCACGCTGATGCAGACCGATCGAAGGTTCATCCATGACATACAGTACACCGGACAGTCTGGAGCCGATCTGGGTTGCCAGTCTGATTCTCTGTGATTCACCGCCTGACAATGAACCGGCAAGACGGTCAAGAGTCAGATATTCCAGACCTACATCCTTCAGGAACTGAAGACGGGAACGGATTTCCTTCAGTACCATATCAGCGATCTTTGCCTGTTCCGAAGTTAATTCAAGAGAATCAATCCAGTCCAGTGCCTGCACTGTAGACATAGCTGTAAAACCGGCAATGTTCTTGTCTCCTACACGTACAGAAAGAACCTGTTCATTCAGACGTTTTCCATGACATTTCGGACATTCTGATTCCATCATAAAAGAGTGATACCAGTCTTTCATCATGGAAGAAGTTGTTTCCACATATCTTCTTTCAATCATATCCTTGACACCTTCGATGTAATCATGACGGTCGTAATGATTTCCGCCGGCGGAAGTCAGGGAATAACGGATCGGGTGGTCGGACCCATGCAGAATCACCTGCATCTGTTTTTCCGTAAGATCCTTGATCGGTGTATCAAGACCGATCTTGTATGTCTTTAAGAGAATACAGAATGTCTGCCATTCAATATTGTCTGTATCCACAATATTCTTGTAGTAACGGATTCCTCCCTGTCTGATTGTCTTAGCAGGATCAGGAATCAGATTGTCTACATCTACTTCTTCCGTAAAGCCAAGACCATGGCAGTTGTCGCAGGCACCCAAAGGAGCGTTAAAAGAGAACAGACGAGGTTCAAGATTCGGAACTGTAAAGCTGCATATGGGGCATGAATAGTTTGCCGAGAACAGTTTTTCTTCATCTCCGAAGATTACGGCAGCTTTTCCTTCCGCCAGTTTCAGCGCTGTTTCCAGTGAATCATGTACACGTGAACGGGATTCTTCTGTCTTTACAATTCTGTCCACAACAACATCAATATCATGACGGGTATTCTTTTCAAGAACAATGTCATCTTCAAGAAGACGAATATCTCCGTCTACACGCACACGAATATAGCCATCTTTCAGCAGCTTTGTAAATGTGTCCTTGAAGGTACCTTTTTTATTGCGGACAATCGGTGCCAGAACAGTCAGTCTTGTTCTGTCTTCGGAAGCCATGACAATATCTGTCATTTCCTTGATTGTCTGTCCTGTAATCGGAATGTTATGCTGCGGACAGTAGGGAATCCCTGTTCTTGCATAAAGAAGACGCAGGAAATCATAGATTTCAGTGACTGTTCCTACCGTTGATCTCGGGTTGTTGGAAGTCGTTTTCTGATCTATGGAAATAGCCGGAGAAAGACCTTCGATGACTTCGACATTCGGCTTCTCCACACCGCCCAGAAACTGTCTTGCATAAGCAGAAAGAGATTCTACATATCTTCTCTGTCCTTCTGCGTAAATCGTATCGAAAGCAAGGGATGTCTTGCCGGAACCGGAAAGACCGGTCATAACAACAAGCTTGTTTCTCGGGATATCAATATCAATATTCTTCAGGTTGTTTTCTTTTGCACCCCTGATGATAATCTTGTCTGATTCCATGTTTCACTCCTGTTTACTTATTTTTATTCGCAGTTTCCACCAGATCGCTGAGCATCACCCATGCTTCGCGCGGAGAAAGATCATCAGGATTAACAGATAAAAGCTTCTGTTTCAGTTCATCTGCGTCCTTGTCTTCTTTCTTCATTTCAATCAGCTGATAGCTCTGCTGAACAACACGGCGTTTGGACTCCAGTTCTTTCTGAAGTCCTTTTGCACGTTCAAGGACAGATTCAGGAAGTCCGGCAAGTCTTGCAACGTTAATACCGTAGGAATGTCCGGCAGGTCCTTTCTGAATCTTATAAAGGAAAGTTACTTTATCATTCTCTTCTTTCACACCGACATGTACATTCACAACGGAATCGACGCTGTCCGAAAGAGATGTCAGTTCATGATAATGTGTACTGAACATTGTCTTTGCATGAATACATGCCGCAATATACTCAATCATGGACTGTGCAAGTGCCATGCCGTCATAAGTGGAAGTACCACGGCCGATTTCATCAAAAAGAATCAGGGAACGGTCTGTCGCATCCTGCAGCGCACGATTCGCTTCCGTCATCTCCACCATGAATGTGGACTGTCCGGAAAGGATATCATCCGAAGCACCGATACGCGTAAAGATCTTGTCAAAGACAGGCATGACGCACTTTCTTGCAGGAACGAAGCAGCCAATCTGTGCCATGACAACAATCAGTGCTGTCTGTCTCATATAAGTAGACTTGCCGCCCATATTCGGTCCTGTAATCAGAAGAATATTCTTTTCTGCATCCATGTGCACGTTATTTGCAACATAGTGAGGATCTTTCATCATTTCATCCAGAATCGGATGTTTGCCGCCGGTGATCTCCAGTTCATTCTCACTGAAAACCGGGCGTACATAACCGTAATTAGAAGACGCTTCCGCAAGAGCTGCATAACAGTCGATCTCCGCCAGCACCTTTGCAAGCTTCTGCAGTTTCGGAAGATAGCCGTGAATAATATCAAGAATCTCCTGGAACAGCTGTTTTTCCAGACGGACGGCATTCTCCTCCGCATGAAGAATCGCATCTTCTTTTTCTTTCAGTTCAGGAGAGATAAAACGTTCATTGTTTGTTAAAGTCTGCTTGCGTATATATCCCCATTCATCTTTCACCTGCTGGGCAGCTGCTTTGGAAATCTCAATATAATAACCGAAGATCTTGTTGTACCCGATCTTCAATGTCTTGATCCCTGTTCTTTCTCTTTCCTGTGCTTCCATATTGGCAATAAAAGACTTGCCGTCTCTCTGAATAGCACGTGCTGCATCAAGGTCAGCGTTATATCCGTCACGGAACATTCCTCCGTCACTCATCTGAGCAGGCGGATCATCCACAAAAGCATCCTTCATACGGTCATACAAAGGACGGCATGTATCTGTATTTCTGTAAATATCAAAAGGATCAGCGTCCACTGCCGCAAAGATGGAAGGTACTTCCGCAAGTGTCTTTACCAGTCTCTGGCAGTCTACAGCATTTGCAGAATTCATTGCACAGCGGGCGATCAGTCTCTGCAGGTCATAGATATTAGACATGCTGTCACGAAGAGCCTGTCTCTGCATGAAATGCTTCATCAGCCACTCTGTACGGTCATATCTTCTCTCAATGTCTTCTTTCGATACCAGCGGTCTTTCGATCCATCTGCGAAGCTGTCTGCTTCCCATAGCGGAACGGCAGGAGTCAAGAAAAGACCAGAGAGTCACGGCTTTTCCGTTTTCATGAAGTGCCTGGGTTAATTCAAGATTCTGCCTTGTAGCATAGTCCATATACAGAATCTCATCTTCCTGTTCAATGACTGCAGGCTGCAGATGTCCGAGCAGATGTTTCTGTGTCGCTTCCAGATAATTCAGCATCAGACCATACGCAGACCTGTCGTAGTCTTTGAAAATACCCTCTGCAAGAGGAATATATGTTTCCTTGATATTCTCTTCTTCACAGTAAGAGATCACAACCTGCATCTCTCTGAGAGATCTGATCAGCTTGTCACGGAACCCTTTATGTACAACAACCTCTCTGGCATTATTCTTGAGAATTGCCTGAATCAGTGCATTGTCTTTATGAGGAATGTTTTCTACAAAATTCTCACCTGTACTCATTTCCACAAAAGAAACAGCATACCCGTATGAATAGTCCACAACGGCAGCGAGGAATACCGAAGACTTCTCATCCGTAATTTCTTCCATAACTGTACCGGGAGTAATGACACGAATTACATCTCTTTCCACAAGTCCCTGCGCTTCTTTCGGGTCCTGCAGCTGTTCACATATGGCAATCTTGTATCCTCTGGAAACAAGTCTTACAACATAGTTCTGTACAGCATGATGCGGAACACCGCACATCGGTACACGTTCCTTCAGACCCGCAGACTTGCCTGTAAGAATCAGATCCAGTTCTCTTGAAGCTGTCTTTGCATCGTCGAAGAACATTTCATAGAAATCTCCTACGCGGTAAAAAAGCAGGGCGTCAGGATACTGCTCTTTGAGATTCACATAATGCTGCATCATAGGTGATAATTTTTCTTCTGCCATATTCATACCCTCTAAAGCCAAACTATTATAGCATAACGAAACAAGCACAATAAAAGCATCCGGAGATGCTTTTATGACATTATCCGATCTGATTGACAATTCCCGTAAACAGCGGGAGTCCGTCTGCTGAGATCAAGGCAAACAGGAACGGTCTGCTGCAGTTAAAGTCCAGCTGGTCACCTTCCGGAAGCAGTGCTGTTGTTCCCACCATCATTACAGTATATGCGGCTGCTTCACATCCGTCTTCGTCAACCTTCAGTCTTGCATTATGCTTTGCGGAAGTCAGCGAAACATCAGCGTTATCTGTTAACGAAGAGAAATCTGCATCCGATGTAAATACCTGCTGAATCCCCATTTCCTGCATCACCGGAATCAGATCAAGTTCCGACTGCAGATCAAACTTCGGAAGACTCAGATTGATCATATACTCTGCACCGGCATCATCATTGTTCAGTACCTTTTCAAAGATACCGGAAGACAGCAGTGTTTCCGCATCCGTATCTTCATCGGGAAGAATGATTCTCAAGCAGGAACCGCCGTTAAAACTCAGGTCAGTATACATGCAGTCATCAAGTATAACGGCTTTTCCGCCGGTGCATCTGTGCATGAATTCCGTTTCTTCTTCTCCCTGTGTCCCGTTGAAGACTTCGGTATATGTTCCTTCATACGCAAAAGAATCCGTCCAGCTGCCGCTGAAATATACTGATGATGCAAGGGTGAGTACGGAATCCTCGGTGAACGGTTCAAGTTCATTCACAGAGTCCTCCAGAAGACCGTTTGTCATTTCATTGAGCCATTGTCTGAAGGCTTCTGTAAAACCTTCATCATTTACATCACCATGATAGACAGAAACATAATAATACAAAGCAAGAGAATTCAATGTATCTTCATTAAAAGACAGGTCATCATTCAGCCACAGGCTTGCACCGGGGATCTGTGTCAGCAGACCATCATCATTGTAATCAGCTTCAAACAAAGCCTGTGCACAGCTGCGAAGTTCTTCCAAAGCATCAAATCCCAGAGCACCAAGAATCTCCTGCCTTGTACTGCCGTCCGTAATTTCCGCCATCATGCCCAGAGCAAAAAAGATATTCACAGGAGAACACACCCTGTTTTCACCTTCTGTATGACTCATGAGAGCAGAAACAGAAGAAGACAGATATGTATTCAGCTTTCCTTCATAAACCTGCATCTTTTCTCTTTTTAACGAACTGCATTCCATCCAGTTCTCAAGATCTGTGTCATAAGTATCATAATCAAAATCACCGTTGTCTTTGACATACTCATCTTCTTTCGGATATACCGCCTGTTCCGGAAGGTCCGCATGCTTCAGAAGATATCCGTCTGCTGTCTGTTGAGAACAGCCTGTACATAACATCATGCTCATAGCAAATATCACAGCTCCGATCTTTGTTTCCGTCATTCTTTTATTCCTCTTGCAATTATTCTAAATGATGATTTCACCTTAAGAAAAAGAAAACGCTCTCTTGAAGAGCGCTTCTGTTATTCTCTTGTAGAATCCTTAATAAACCGGTCTATGCCGCGCCGGACAATCGTACTTGCCTGACCGTAACTGATTACAAATCCGTATCTTGTTTCATATACACGAATCGCACCAAGTCTCTTCAGCAGCTGAAGATTCAGAACAGATGCATCATAAACATTGACTGTTAATGAAGAAAGACCTGAACTAGTGCCTTTGATGTTTTCGAAACCGCCGAGAGCTTTGATGGTGCCCTGTACCATTCTTTCTGTATCACCCGTCTTGAACAGGTCAGAAGCAAGATGCTTGAAATAGAAACGTGTAAAGAGGAAATAGATGACTGCAGATGCTGCTCCGAAGACAGCGATTTTCGCCAGTGTCATCATCAGATCCGGATGTGTCATATAGCTGAGGAATTCCGATAATGTACCGGGAAGTGCAGCAATCAGAGAAGAAGATGTATGTCTGTAGCCAAGATAGACATGCGTGGACTGCAGAACTGCATAGAGAAGACCGGTCATACCGAGATGGAAGAAATACAGCAGCGGTGCAAGCATCAGCAGCATCAGTTCGAGAGGAAGCAGTGTTCCGCCAAGCCAGGATACAATCACAGCAATGATGCTGAGAATGAAGACTTTTCTTCTTTCATGCTTTTCCGTAAAGAGTGTGCACATTGCCAGAACCATTGCAGGAACAGCAAAGATATTGAGAATGTAATACGGTGTAATAAATCTGCCTGACATTCCTGTTACAGCATAGGAAGTATACTGGGATGTCCATACATTAACATCACCTGTAATAGTAGCTCCTGCAACATTGATCCATGAGCCGCCGTTCGTACCGTACCAGAAAGGCTGTCTGATCATTGTACCTAAACCAAAGGTGCTTAACAGACGGTCAGTAATACCGTAAAGCATCAGGTTGACAGGGTTCGTTGTATCTACTGTTATAAAGCTTACAACCTCCTGCACTGCATTAATTACAACAGGCCAGATATAGGAAACGGCAATACCTGCAAGCAGGGAATAGAATACTGTACGAATTGTACAGAGTGTTTCTTTTGAAATGAATGAAAGAAGACTGTTTTCATTGTGATTGCGTGATCTGTTAAAAGATACAATCGCAATGAAGGAAACGATCGCCACACCGAATACACCGGTCTGCAGCGGATAATGCGTACTGCCCGCAAGAGCGGAAACAGATGAATTGCTTACCGACAAGCCGAATATTGAACTGTATGAAGTAGAAGGAAGCTCAGTACTTGCAAAATACATGGTTGCTACAAGATAAGTAATATATCCGCTGACAGCGGAAATAATGGATGCAGCACTTCCACCTTTTCTTGCCGCAAGACGGATCAGGAAAAGAAACGGGAAGTTTACGATAATAAACTGAGCAGCTCTGATAATCAGTTCAGCGACTGCCTGTACATATTCATTTGTGATCAGATATGAAATGCCGAATACAGGATTGGTTATCAGGTTGCATACACCGATCATTGCATATGCGAAGAAGAGAACCTCCAGAGGATACTTCAGAATTTCATAAAACGAATTCCATCTAGACATAATTAAAACTCCGGTACTTGTCTATTCTAACATAATCAGAAGAGAGACTTGAGTCTTTCGAAGTAAGAAATATTTCTTGCTCTGATGACTTTTACAAAACGTTTTTTACATATTTTGATTTCCAGTGTATTTGTACCGTTCAGATAATAAACATCTGAATCATATCCAAGCACAGCATCATCAAAGTTTCTTGCTCTGAATTCTATGACAGTATCTTTTTTCAAAACGATCGGTGCATCCAGTGAACGGAACTTTGAATGATGAATACCTGCAATTTCCGCAAGTTCGATCAGATCAAGACCTTCCTGAATAACCGCACCGCCCAGCGATCTGTTATAGGCAGTACTGCCGAGCTGTGTACATACACATAAACCGGTACCTCTGTATGTTTCAAAATACTGACCGTTCAGATATACATCAACCACCTGTGTTCTTGATGCATTCTCAATGCGTATTTCATTGATTGCATATGTGACTTTGCCTGATGAATCCTGCGCTCTCAGCATCGGATAAGTACTGGTTGTGTAACTGCCCGACTTATAGTTTTCCATAAACTCATGCAGTTCAGAGTCACGGTAATCTGTATAAAAGCCAAGAGTTCCTGTATGAATACCATGAAACCTTACATGTTCCAGCTGATCCAGATATTTGTGTACAGCATAAATAAAAGTACCGTCACCTCCGATGACAATGACTGTATCGGGATTCTGATCATCCCTGGTGAATCCTTCGGTATGAAAGAGTTCACTGTCAATTCTGTTCTGTATTTCTCTTGAGACTTCATCGGGTCTCGTTACGAATGCGTATTTTTCCATACACAAAGTATACAACAGAACACTGAAAACATAAGAATCCAATTATGAATGACCAGAAATGAAAACCGGGAATATCCCGGTTCTGTAATTATTCTTTTACAATTTCTGCTTCCGATGCATTTCTCTGAACAGATTCAATGCCGTTGCGGCACGCAGCCATTGACTTGTATGCTTCACTTACAGCAATGATCTGACCGTTCTTTGCCTTCAGTCTGAAGCGGAGATCTCCTGCTTTATCAGCGTAGATTTCAAACTTCGGGCACTTTTCTTCAACATGTCCTTCAAGTGTAAGATCTTCGATGTTTGCGATCAGGCTGTTTTTCTTAACAGACTGAACACCTTCATTGCATGATTTTTCAGATTTGTAAACCTGTGATGTGGCAATCACCTGGCCGTTTGTGGCTTTCAGATCAAACTTGATGCCGGATGCCGTATTGCGAATGATAAATTTTCCTGCTGCCATAGTACTTTTTTTCCTCCGTACAGTATCTTTTCTCTATTATAGAATACTTCATCTGTTTTTAATAAAACATTCATAAAAAAGATGATGTTTGTCACATCATCTTAGTTAATCTCAGAACTTCTGTGTCTTGGCAAGATAGTAGTTGGAATAATTGATAATATCTGTTACTTCCTTGATGACCTTGAAGCTTCCGGGAATAACGATATCTTCGCATTCATCGGGAATCTGGATGGTCAGGATTGCCTTTGTCTGATCGAAAGAGAAGATATCATAACGGCAGAAGTGCTGTCCGAGGTAGAAGGAATAACGTACTTTGTCAATCGGGCTTAATGTATCATCCACACTTGTAAAGTATTCATCATACTGTGAACCGGAAATAATACGGTCTCTCTTGATTCTCTGTCCTCCGGAGAGATTGTTTGCTTCAGAATAGTAATAGATTGTATTGCCGTTCTGTTCTCTTCTGCGGATTCTTCTTTCGTTGCCGGACTGTGACTTCAGGTAATGCTGAAGAATATTCGTTGTCATGGCTGTCTTCTTCAGTTCTTCCACTACTTCCGGGTCTGCTTCCACAAGGAATTTACGTGATGTCTCTACGGGCTTTTCTTCCTTGAGATATGTAAAGATTGCCTGAATCGCTTTGCGCATCTTCAGCTCAAAGTCATCTTCATTCTGAATATAGACAATATTGCGATGACCCTTCCATCCTTCGGCGATTGTATCATCTACCCGTACAGCTTCAGCAGCGTCTTCATAGCGTCCTGCATTGTTTTCGAGTGTATATGCATTGTTGCTGCCTTTGGCTGCTGTTACCAGATGCATAACCATGTCATAGTTGTCTCTGCACTGTGTTTCAGTTACACCGAACTGTGAAAGCAGTTCGGTAAACTCTTCCGGTGATACATATCCTTTATCATCAAGAATACCTCTGTCATATAAGATCAGGACTTTATCAGCTTTGATATTCTCAGCTGCTTTGCGGAAAAGTTCTTCCTTCTTCAGCTGCAGGCCGATACAGTACTTCTGGAATTCATACATTCCCATTGTAGCCGGAGAAATACCTCCGGTAATCAGATCTGTCGCAGCTTCATGATCGATCAGTACACGATAACCTCTTTCAGCGAATACTTCTTCTGCACGTGACATGAAGGTACTCTTGCCGGAGCAGGGACCTCCTGTGCATACAATCTGTTTGATAATTTTCTTTGACATAACGGAAAGCTCCTTAAACACTATAATCATATCAAAAAAAGGAACTGCATGAACAGTTCCTTGCAGAATAACATTCTGTTTCCTGAATCATATACAGAATCAAAGTTCTGATTTCTTAAGTCTTCTGCCCGTTCCGTCTCCAATGAAAGTTCACAATTTGGTATAATCTAAGCAAATATTAAAGGGAGAAAACACAAATGAAAAAAACAATGGCATTACTGCTGTCGTCAGCCGCAGCACTTTCACTCGCTGCATGCAGCAGCTCCGGAGCAGCATCATCTGCGTCAGTCAGCTCATCCAGCGTTGAAGAAGTTAATGAAGAAGTTAACGAAGAGGAATCAGAATGGCTTGAAAGTGTTAAAGGTTACTGGGTAGCTGATCCTGAATGTCTGGATGGTGAAGAAGCTCCTGAAGTAACTCTCTGGGGTGATTACGCTGTCATCGGTGAAGATGAGTTTACACTGACAGTATCTGAGCACAGCGATGAAGACGCGATCCTTCTTGCTGAAAATCCGGACAGTGACAAAGTCTACATGATTTATGCTGAAAAAAATACCGAAAACCTTGCTTCAGAATATACAATCATCGTTTATACAGAAGATTCTGATAATCCGTTTGAGATGATGTATATCACAGAAGATGAGTATGCCGCAAGAGATGCAGCAGGATATTACGAAGAGGAAGAAGAAACAACTTATGACAATGACGAGCTTGTATGGGCAGGTACACTTATGTTCTTCTCAGATATCTATACTCCCGATACATCATTGAGTGGTGATGAATGGAATTCTCAAATGCAGGATAGTGCTTCTGATGCAATTATGGATATGCTCGACATTTACGATTTAGTCGGTATGGATCTTCCGGTATATACCGTAGAAACTGCATGTGATGATTACTTCGATTACTATAATCCGGATATGGAGAGAATAGAATATAATTTCAACGCATTCCACAATACACTGATAGAATCCGATTATTTTGATGACATGGAAGAATTCGGGGAGTTCTTTGAGCTGTACTGCGACACCATTTATAATTACAAATTCGCAGACTGATCATACAAATTAACTTTTATAAAGCACTGCTGTTTTCACAGCGGTGCTTTATTATTTAAAAAACAGCATGGTTTCATCCCATGCTGTTTTCTGTTTATTCTATGATCAGTGAATTGATGTACCGGGTGCGAGACCGTTGACTTCTGCTACGACAATCTGGTTGTCATCCTTGCCGGCCAGCAGCATACCGTTGGATTCTACTCCTCTGATGACTGCAGGCTTCAGGTTTGTAATAACAACAACATACTTGCCGATCATCTGTCCTGCTGTATAACTCTGAGCAAGACCGGAAACGATCTGTCTCTTTTCTGTACCAAGATCAATCTTCAGTACAAAGAGCTTGTCAGCCTTCGGATGTCTTTCGCAGGCAATAACCTTAGCTACTCTGAGATCCAGCTTTTCAAAGTCTTCTGTTGTAATTTCAGGCTTCTTTTTCTTCAGCTCAGCAAGCTTAGCGGCTTCTTCTTTCTGCTTCTTCTGTGCAGCTTCTACTGTAGCGATGACTTCTTTTGCATTCAGACGTGTGAAGAGAATCTCAGGCTTTTCTGTAACAATAATATCTGTTTCCAGAGAACCCCATTCAGAAACTGTTTCATAGCCTGCTGCCTTAGTATTCAGAGAAGCAAGGATCTTGTCGGCTGTCTGAGGAAGGAAAGGCTTCAGCAGAATTCCGCCGATACGTACGCATTCCAGCAGGTTGTACAGAACAGTAGCCAGTCTTGCTGTCTGATCAGGATCCTTTGCCAGAGCCCAGGGCTTGTTTTCATCAATATACTTATTGCATCTGGAGAAGAGATCCAGGATATTCTGTACAGCATCAGCTACATGCAGAGTTTCCATGTTAGCTTCTACATTCTTTACTGTATTCAGTGCTACAGACTTCAGATCTTCATCGATTTCTTCATCTTCATGAGGATTGGAGACTGCACCGCCGAAGTACTTGTTCTGCATGGAGATTGTACGGTTAACCAGGTTTCCGAGGTTGTTTGCAAGATCACTGTTGATTCTTTCGATCATCAGATCATATGTTACATGACCATCCTGAGCAAAAGGCATCTCATGAATCATAATGAAACGGACAGCATCTACACCGAACAGCTTTACAAGATCATCAGCGTAGATTACATTGCCCAGAGACTTGGACATCTTTGCATCGCCTGTCAGCAGCCAGGGATGACCGAATACCTGCTTCGGCAGAGGTTCGCCAAGAGCCATCAGCATGATCGGCCAGTAGATTGTATGGAAACGGACAATATCTTTGCCGATCAGGTGCAGATCTGCCGGCCAGTACTTTGCATACATAGGATCATGGTTTCCGTCAACGTCATATCCAAGACCTGTAATATAGTTGGAAAGAGCATCAATCCATACATAAACAACATGATTAGGATCAAAGTCTACCGGAATGCCCCACTTGAAGGAAGTACGGGATACACAAAGATCCTGCAGACCGGGAAGAAGGAAGTTGTTGAGCATTTCATTCTTTCTGCTTTCCGGCTGAATGAATTCAGGATGATCCTGAATATACTGGATCAGCTGAGGAGCGTACTTGCTCATCTTGAAGAAGTATGCTTCTTCCTGCATCGGCTTTACTTCACTGCCGCAGATCGGGCACTTGTTGTCATCTGTCAGCTGAGACTTTGTATAGAAAGCTTCACATTCCTGGCAGTACATTCCTTCATAGGAACTCTTGTAGATATCACCCTGGTCATAGAGCTTTCTGAAGATCTTCTGAATCTGCTTTTCATGATAATCATCTGTAGTACGAATGAACTTGTCATAAGAAACATTCATAACATCGAACTGTTCTTTTACAACAGCAGAAATACGGTCAACGAATTCCTTCGGTGTTTCACCATTGCTCTTAGCACGTTCTTCTACCTTCTGGCCATGTTCATCTGTACCTGTCTGGAAACGGACATCATATCCGATCTGTCTCTTCTGACGGGCAATTGCGTCAGCCAGAACGATTTCATATACGTTTCCGATATGAGGCTTGCCGGAAGTATAAGCAATCGCCGTTGTAATGTAATACGGTTTCTTTTCTGTCATAGTTATATCCTCCTGAAATAAAAAAAGACATCCATCGAAAGGACGTCTTGCACGCGGTACCACCTTTATCTTGTCTGCCGGTCAGCAGACCTCTCATACGTTATAACGGACGTCTCCGGGCTGCACTGATCATTCGTACAGCCGGCTCTGCGGACCATGTTCCTTCTCTTTCCGGCACGTGCTTTCACCACCCGCACGCTCTCTGATGCCATAGAAAGAAGTACTCTTCCCTTCACTGCCATTAACGTACTGATTATAGAATACATTTAATTCTTTTGAAAGTGAGATTTCCAAAGGTTATATGCTGTTTTCCGTACATAAAGAAAACAGGAAGGAAGTTCCTGCCTGTTTCTTTTCTGTTATGTTCAGCTGATCTTCGGAACGTTGATCATCTTTTCGTTTGCTTCCTTGATTTCAAGTGCCTTTCTGCGCATCTCCTTATTGAAATCCAGCGTCTTCTTGTCGGTATATTCTCTGACCTGTTTCTTTTCGGAAGGTGTTAATTCTCTGATTTCAGCTTTCTGTGCTTTGTCCGCAATTTCAATTACAGCATTGATTCTTCTGCGGGTATACCACCCGTGTCTGCCGTTTCCTTTGCCTTCCAGGTAAGTTAATGATGTCTTCTGAATATTTCTGAGAAGTTTATTCTTAGCAAGGATTGCATCCTGATCCATGAAAGGTTCCTTATTTTCCTTCAGGAACTTATGATAATCTTCAACAGCTTTTACAACTGCTTCATAATTATCAGATGTATGACCCTTCCAGGTAACATGTTTCAGACCTCTGATCATGTTCTGGACTTCCGCTGCTTCTTTGGCAATACTCCTGCCGCTGAGCCGGCTTTCATTTGCATTTGCAAATACTCTTTCTTTTTTATCAGGTTCTCTGATCGCTCTCTGGAAATCGGAAATATATCCGAAATAATTATTTCTTACTTCCATGTTACCCATTCTGTTCATCATACCGAAGGATTTGCATGTATACTTTGCGAATGCATCATCAGGCAGAACAGTAATACTCATTGACATTTCCGAAGGATCGAATTTTGCTTCATCATAATCAAGCTTCTTGTGTTCATCCAGGTATTTCTGCAGATATTCAAGTCTCTTTCCGGCAGCTTTGATTTCAGCACGGCTAAGACCCATATCATGCAGTGAAAATTCCAGCATTTCTGAAGTAAGAGAAGTGACACGGTCATACATTGATCTGGAAATCACCTGCATCTGAACCGGTTTTACCATGTTCTTTGACTCCTCAAACATCGTATCAAACGGCTTGGTTCCGAAAGAGCAGTCATTATCAAACCCCTGAACACCGATGAATTTATGCTGGGAAGGATCATTGGATGATCTGTCAAACTTATAAACCATATTGTTGCGATGACGGTCAACATTGCCGCAGATAAAATCAAGTACCTGAAGGTCTGCAAAACTCTTCATTGCACTTCCGTCACTGAACACAGCGGAATCCGTTTTGTATTTTCTTGCAGTATCATCTGCGTTAGTCAGATCAACACCGGATGCATTTTCCATGAATGTGCCCTGGATCTTTTCATCCCCGTTCATCAGAACGGCAGGTTCTGATTTTGCAATCACATCCGGCACCCCAAGCAATACAGCAACGGCAGACATTGCGGAGTTTCTGGAATCAAGGCGTGAACCTGAATCAATTCCGGCCAGCTGGTTAATACCGATACTGATGTCAACAGCGTTAATCAGATCAGCAGCCTTTTCAGCAAGAGCATCAGCGTTCAGATTCTTATACTTCGGATCTGCATCAATGACCTTTTCTTTCAGGTATTTTTTAAAAGCTTTTTCTCTGAATTCGTTGTTGAACATCATTTCACTGCTGAACTTTTCAATTGCCTCTTTATCGCTTCGCAGTGCATTTTCATCTTTGTATACATCAAGCATCAGCTTCATTGCTTCTGCATATTTTTCATCCTTGAGTGCAGCACCGATCTTATCGGCACCGGAACGGTACTGGTCAATTGCAGAATATCTGCTTTCTTTTGTAAAATAACCGGTATGTACTGTTCCGTCCGGATCCGTAAATGTTAAAGGAATTCTGCTGCTCAGCATATTTCCGGCAGTTCCGAGTTCTACACCGGTTACATCAATTGTTCTTGTTCTGGACTGATGAATCAGTTCCGGAAGTGACATCTTTTCATTTTCGGGATGATATGTATTCAGAACACGCATGTCATTTGAGAGAAGATCCATTACTTTCTCTGAAGTTTCCGCAATCTTTCCCCATTTGTCCTTTACAGCCTTCTCACTTGCCTTTGCAAAGAAAGCACTGCATGCTTTGTAAGCATCTGTATATTTGTTTTTAAATGTTTCATGTGTTTCTGCACTCAGATCTTCATTCAGACCAAAGCTGTCCTTTTTGCTGTATTCTTTGTTTGTAAGGTCATTCAGTTCTTTCAATGCTGTATTCATTACTTCAAATTCAGGAATCTCCTGACTGAATTCACTTGCATTCGTTTTCATCTCTTCACAGAGCTGTTTGAGTTTTTCTCTTACCTGTGTATCAAAATCAGACATTTTAAAATTCTCCTTGATATTTCTCCATCTATTTTATCCGGAAAACAGATGCTGTTAATATAATAGTTATTTATACCTTTCCACCATTCATCTAATGTGTTTAATTCATTTAAAACACATCTTGTACAGAAATTCGGACAATGAAAGCGGTTGTAAAAACAGCCGAATAAGTTCATAATTATAGATGGTTGAAGTTCTGCATTATTACTAATAAAGAAAATCGATCATAATAGAAGGAGATCAAAGCATCATGGCAACAGGCAAGGTTAAATGGTTCAATGCTGACAAGGGTTATGGCTTTATCACAACTGAAGCTGGAAAGGACGTTTTCGTTCATTTCTCCGCTATTCAGGGTGAAGGCTATAAGACACTGGATGACGGTCAGGCAGTTACTTTCGACATCGTTGAAAGCAACCGCGGTCCTCAGGCAGCTAACGTTGTAAAGCAGTAATCATAATAACTGAAGAAAGCCGGAGATATTCTCCGGTTTTTCTTTTTGACTGTGTCTATATAAAAACAGTGAATTGAATGGATTCTCCTACACTTGAATCAGGAGGAACGTGAGATGAGACACTATATCGAATTTGAATGGGATGGAGAAAAAGCAGCCTTTGTCTGTGACAGAGTGAACAGAAATTATCTTAAGAAAATGGAACGTGAGGGCATGATCAGAATCATCACTGACAGACCTGTACATTCCATGATGTACGCACGCATTCAGCGTTACCTGACACGGCCGCTTCTGCTTAAGAATCCCTATGTTATTATGAATTAAATACACAGCCCGCAGGATCCCCTGCGGGCTGAATGTTTATGACGGGAAGTTTCCTGTAAAGAAGATATTTCTGACTGTTCTCAGCAGTTCTGCAGAGGAGCCTTCCGGAAGTGTATAATTCACCATCTTCTTCACTTTTTCAGGTGCAGATGATCTGCACAGAGAATAATCTGCTTTTCTGATCATTTCTGCATCCTGTTCTGTGCCGGCTGCCACAGCCAGTTTTTCATAAGACAAGTGCATGCGTTCCAGTGCTTTTACAGCTGAAGCTTCTGTACTTGTAATATCCACACACGTATATCCTTTCATCTCATGATGAGGGAATGTATACAGATTGATCTCTTTCACTGACTTCAGTTCTTCCATGAATCCTTCTGTTTCTTCATCCTTTACAACAGCAGTAAGCTTTGATACTTCAAGATCTTCAGGTACTGATGCTTTTACCATCGGAGTCAGTTCCTGGTTATGATTTTCAAAATACTTTCTTTCTCCCGAAGTACCTGTTTTCTCATAATAACCGAACAAATGATTCTCATGGAATACATAGCTGAATAAAGACAGGTCATGTTTTTCTGCAATGGAACGGATCTTGTTTTCCGTACTCTTGTCCATCGTGCAGATCTGCCCATATCCGCTGCCCGGTGTATAAACAGCGGCGCCATCCATGACAATAACAGGCATGTTCAGTTCTGTATCCTTCAGTGATTTTTTCAGATGTGTCACAGGATCGGAAGTCATATATGTAAATTTAATCTTGTAATGCAGAAAATCAGAAAGATAGTTCAGAGACATAGGTTCAATATGTCCGTCTTCTTCACACAAAGCTCCATCTGCGGAAAGCAGGAACAGGATCTCTTTCCCTTTCTTGCGGAAATGAGGAATACTGTTGATGTAGACTGAAATACTGACACCGATAATCGTCGAAAGAACACGGTTTGTTGTAAACAGCAAAGGTCCCATGCCGCCGTTGCGGATCGAGATCGTAACAGCCAGATAAGTCAGTCCCGAGATAAAACCTGCCTGCGGAATTTTCAGCAGCTGAATGATTTTCATCAAAGGAAGAATGCCAATCACAGTAATGATAAACAAAGGAATGTAATAACTGATCTCTCCTTTGACAGCATCAGGAAACAGCAGTGTGAATACCATCACTACGATGAAGCCCCAGTAACCGCCGACTACCGATCCGAGATTGCGGATATTCGCCTGTTTGATGGATGCTGTGATATTTGCACTCATTGCGTATACGGAAGCAATTCCTGCAAAGAACGGTGTATACCAGTTGGTTGGTACATACCAGAATTCTTTGCTTGTTACGTAAGCTGAAGGAAGTTCATTGAATCCAAGAAGATGATTAAAACCGATTAATACAAGAAAAATACTTAAACTGATTGTCAGTGAAGCAGCTGTCTTCAGTGACCTTTTACCGATATGGAGCATATTTTCAACCTCTGTTCATACAGATTATACATTCTATAATCAAAAGTTATTATTCTGATCATCCGATATTTATAGAATGTAAATAAACCATTTATTTTTCATTACTTTTTTGAATTTTGTTTCATTTTGGCCGCGTTCTTTTTCATAAGTTTTTCATCGGTAATATAATGTTCTGCGGGAGGTTTTCATCATGTTAGATATTAAAATTACAAAAACTTCAGCTCCAAAGCCTCGTCCTGCAGATGAGAGCAAGCTTGGTTTCGGACGTATCTTCTCAGACCATATGTTTATTATGGATTACCAAAAAGGTGAAGGCTGGAAAAATCCGAGAATTGTACCTTATCAGCCTTTTGCAATTGATCCTGCTTGTGTTGTATTCCACTATGCGCAGGAAATCTTCGAAGGCATGAAAGCATACCGTACAGCAGAAGAAAAGATTCAGCTGTTCCGTCCTGACTGCAATGCACAGCGTATGCAGGATTCCGCTGACCGTTTATGCATTCCTTCTATTCCGGTTGAAGATTATATACAGGCTGTTGAAGCTCTGGTTGATATTGACCGTGACTGGGTCCCTTACAGTGATGGTTCCTCTTTGTATATCCGTCCTTTTGTCTTCGCTACAGAGGTAGGTCTCGGTGTTCATGCAAGTCCCAGTTATACATTCTGCATCATTGCAAGTCCTTCCGGTGCTTATTACGCCGAAGGAATCAATCCTGTCAAAATCTATGTAGAAGATGACTACATCCGTGCCGCTCCCGGACTTACCGGATTTACGAAATGCGGCGGAAACTACGCTGCTTCCATCAAAGCCGGAGAACTCGCCAACGCCAAAGGCTATGCACAGGTATTGTGGCTTGACGGTGTTCACAAGAAGTATGTAGAAGAAGTTGGTGCCATGAACATCATGTTCAAGATTGACAATGTTATCTATACATCTCCTTGTATCGGAACAGTGCTTCCCGGTGTTACAAGAAGAAGCTGTATTGAACTGCTGAGAGACTGGGGTTATGAAGTAAAGGAAGAAGCTCTGGCAATTGAAGACCTGATGCAGGCAGGACATGACGGAAGACTGGAGGAAGTGTTCGGAACAGGTACTGCTGCTGTTGTTTCCCCGGTCAAGGAACTGGCCTGGAAAGATGATATTGTCTATATCGGTGAAGGAAAAATCGGTCCTGTCACACAGAAGCTTTATGACACATTAACCGGTATCCAGTGGGGAAAGATTAAAGATACAAAGAACTGGACAAAGGTTGTTGAAGAAAAGTACTGATATCGTTTATGCCGGAGAATATTCTCCGGTTTTTTAATTAAAAGATGCTGTGTCCTTCAGGACACAGCATCTTTGTTTTCTTTACGCTGTCTTCTTTTCTTTTCCGAAAAGTTCTTTTACAGCAATGACAATCAGTGAAACAGCAAGTACCATCAGCAGTACAGCAATGATGATCAGGATGATATAAGATACTGCCGGATTTCCTTCTGCCTGTGCTGCTGTAATACCGCTGAAGTAGCTCTTGACTGAAATAGCAAGTGCAGTCAGTGTTACACAGAACATGAATACTGTAGGAATACCTGTATACATTGCATTCTTCGCTTTGGAGGATGTCTTCATAAGCCAGCTTGTTACAGCAAGAAGTGCTACTGAAGCAAGCAGCTGGTTGGCTGAGCCGAAGATCGGCCAGATGACATTATAAGCAGCAGCACCATTGTATTTTGCACTGGAGAGTACATAGCCGGGAATAACTGTCATCAATGTAGCACATACAGCACCGATACTCTTCACAGCAGGTGTTCCCTTCTTTGCAACAAAGAAGTCCATTACTTTATGCCATGCACTTTCGCCTTCTTTGATTTCGCAGAGTTCCTGGAACATATATCTTGCAATACGTGTTGCTGAGTCCAGAGATGTCAGGCAGAACATTGAGAATGCAAGACCGCCGATTCTGTAGCCAAGATCATAGCCAAGACCCATACGGTCAAACATTGTACCGATACCTGCATAGAACAGTGTGAAGCCGCCTGCTTCGCTTCCTGCAGCCTTGGCTGTGGCAGCCACCCCGATTACAATGACAGCGAAGAGACCTTCAATCAGCATTGCACCATAACCAACTCTCTTGATATCAGGTGATTCATTCTTAACAGTCTTGGACGATGTACCGGATGATACGAGGGAATGGAAGCCGGAAACAGCACCACATGCAATCGTCACAAACAGGAACGGGAAGATAAAACCGCCTGCGCTTGCGGAATAAGCCTGTGCTACCGGAATCGTATCAAGAGACGGATGACATACAAACACACCAATCAGTGCGAATGCAATAATGCCGTAAAGCAGATAAGATACGAGATATCCTCTGGGCTGCAGAAGAATCCAGGAAGGAAGATTCGCAGCAACAAGAATATACAGAGATACAAGTACAAACCATGTATCAATACTGAACTTCAGGAAGGGATACTTGAAGCCGATAACAATAGAAACAATCAGCAGTGCAACACAGATGACTGTATTGATCCATACAGAATGCGTTATGTGATTGATGATACCGAACAGTACAGCTGCAATACAGATCAGGAATGAAGCAGTAGCGATCGCTGCACCGGTACCTTCATAAACATTGCCGCCGGATACTGCTGTTTCGGAGAAAGACGCTGCAACAAAGTAAGTGAACGCACCCAGAATGAGCATCAATGTAAGCCAGGCAAATGTATTGAACAGTTTCTTTGCTTTATCACCAAGATTTACCTTTGTGATTTCACCGATAGACTTTCCGCCATGACGTACCGAAGCAAACAAAGCAGAGAAGTCATGAACACCGCCGATGAAGATCGATCCAAGTGTTACCCACAGGAATGTAGGCAGCCACCCGAAAGGCAGTGCGCTGATGACACCGGTAATCGGACCGGCACCGGCAATAGAAGAGAACTGGTTGCCAAGCACCACTATATTGTTTGTAGGGATATAGTCATTTTCGTCGTCGATTTCAACTGCAGGAGTCTTACGTTCATTTGTAATACCCCATTTTTTCGAAAGAAAATTGCCGTATGTGTTGTACGCTGTCACAAAAGCAGCGATTGCAATTACAAGTAATACCACACTGTTCATTTGAATAATTCCTCCCTTAATGGTTTCTGTAATGCTTCTGCGGTTTTATAACCGCAGATCACTTTCTTCTGAAGATCAACAGCAGTAAGGTCAGTATGAATACTTCCTTTAAAGCCCAGTTTCAAAAGATAAGTCTTGCGGAATGCTTTGATTTCCTTCACGAGAGAATCATCAAGAGAAGTAAACACAATAAAGTGCAGCGTTGTTTTATAGTGTCTGTCTTCCAGTTTCAGGACAGGTTTTACTGTCCGGTACATTTCCTCCATCATCTGCTTCACTGTTCCGTGTTTGATTTTCTGCTGAAACACATAACAGTTCTCATAGATGTAATAGGAGTCAATCATTTTGTCCGTACCTGTAATGGTTCTTCCCTGAAGGTCAAAGCTTTCAAGCACGTATGCAAATGTTCTGCCGTTCAGCTTTCTGTTACAGCTGATCTCAAAGTATGAACCGAATACATTTCTGATTGCCTGGTCCAGTTCTTTTGCATTCATATTCATCATCTTCATCCCCTTTCAGAACAAAGCAGAGGCGGAATGATCCGTCTCTGCATTGATCTATGCGTGCCTGGATACTTCGCAAACTGTTCATCCGTTTTCAACACAAGCCCAAAATAACAGCGGGCACAATAATCAGGCCCGCCAGCTTAATAAGTCGAATACCGGATGTGAAAGAGGCCGCCTGTTCAGCAGTCGTATTCATGCAGCGATGGTTCATCATAACTGTTGTTGTCATAAGCTTCCTCCTTCGTCGTTCGCGATGTCATGTTAACGCTCGAAAAGAATCATGTAAATACGCTTACATTTTATTTTCTTTCAATTTTACATTTTTGAAATGTAAAATTTCATTTTCATTTTACATGTGAATAGAAAACGCTCCGCGTATAAACCGGAAGTTATAAAAAAACAGCTGAATCAGCTGATATTTCTGCTTTTGGAGAGAAAAAGAAAAAACACCGGAATCAACCGGTGTTTCATGAAAGAGATCAATTACTTGAGATTGTTATAATCCAGAGGTCCGTATACATTTTCGGATACAGGTGTATGGTCCTTGATGGATACGATCAGAGAAGCGATCATATCAGCGATGGACAGTACTGTAACCTTGGATGTTCTAGCTGCCTTTTCTTCTGTCAGCGGAATTGTATCTGTGATAACCATTTCCTTGATAACAGAGTTTTCAATCTTATCAATAGCATCTCTTGAGAAGATACCATGTGTAATACCTGTATAGATTTCTCTGGCACCATGTTCTTTAAGAATCTTGCAGCCGGCAACCAGGGAACCTGCAGTATCGCAAATATCGTCGATTACGATACAGATCTTTCCGTCAACGTCACCGATAACATTTTTAGCTTCAACCATGTTTGCCTTAGGTCTTCTCTTGTCGATGATTGCGATTGTTGTATCAAGAATATCTGCGAGTCTTCTTGCACGTACAACACCGCCGTGGTCAGGTGATACAACAACTACTTCTTCATTATTGAATCCCTTTTCCTTGAAATACTTGCCGATCATCGGTACTGCTGTCAGATCATCAATCGGAATATCAAAGTAGCCCTGGATCTGAGCTGCATGCAGATCGAATGTAACAACACGGTTGGCACCGGCTGCTGTAAGCATATCTGCAACAAGCTTTGAAGTAATAGGCTGACGAGGCTTAGCCTTGCGGTCCTGACGCGCATAACCGTAATAAGGCATAATAACATTGATTTCTCCTGCAGAAGCACGCTTGCAGGCATCAATGCAGATCAGTACTTCCATCAGATGTTCTGTAACAGGTGTGCATGTAGACTGTACGATAAATACAGACTTGCCTCTGACAGACTCCTGAGGTTCTACGAGAATTTCTCCGTCGGCGAAATGTTCAACCTTGATCTTACCCAGCGGAAGACCGAGCTTATCACAGATTGACTGTGCAAGATCAGTGCTGGAAGTAAGAGCGAATACAACAGTTTCCTTAACCATGATTTCCTCTTTTCTTTTATTTTTTTCTGTATTCAAAGCACATGCTCTGAACCGACTACTAGTAAATCATTTTATTTTGTTTCAGTCAACCTTTGCGAGACACGAAGGGCCCAACTGTTTCATCTTTGGAGACCTCTGCATTTTCAAGCCATGTTCCGGGCATGATTGTTGCACCGTCTTCTACTGTTGTTCTTCCGTACAGATAAGTATCCGGATATACAGTTACATCATGTCCGAAAGTAACATACGGACCGATATATGCAGATGCGGGATTTACAATTGTAACACCTTCCTGCATCCATTTTCTGTTGATGCGTGCCTGCAGATAGGCAGATGCTTCCGCCTGTGCAGCATTATCATTGATTCCTTCTACTTCTCTCCAGTCTTCACACTGTACCGCTTTTACTGTTTTTCCGAGTTCCTGCAGAATCGCAACCAGATCAGTAAGGTAGTATTCATGCTGGGCATTGTTTGGTGTCAGATGTTTCAAGCCTTCAAACAGCGATTCATTTCTGAATGCATAGATGCCCGTATTCACTTCTCTGACAGCTCTTTCTTCTTCTGTTGCATCTTTATACTCAACAATTTTTTCAACAGTGCCGTCTGCTCTTCTGATTACTCTTCCGTAATGTCCGTTATCATCAGGAACTGCTGTCAGTACAGCCATATCTGCATCACCGATCTGTTCATAAAGTGCTGCATAGGTTTCCGGCCTTACACACGGACAGTCACCGCTGGCTACGAGTGTAATACCTGTTTCTTTTTCAAGCTGTCTTGCCTGCATGACTGCATGACCTGTACCAAGCTGAGGTTCCTGTACAGCAAACTCGCACTGTCCTGCCATTGCCTTTTCGACTTCTTCATGACGATAACCGACGATTGTTACAATGCGTTCTGTGCCTGCCTGTTTCAAAGCATTGATCACCAGACCGAGGAACGGTTCGTTAAGAATTTCATGCAGTACTTTCGGCTTTTCGGACTTCATTCTTGTGCCTTTGCCGCCTGCCATGATAATTGCGTTTTTCATTTCTTCCACCTCACTTCAATATTCGAGTTCTTCTGACGAAATACTTCTTTTCTTTCATCTTTGTCATTGTTTCTTCAAGCAGCACAGGATTGCGTGTAATTCCGAATACGGTAGAACCGCTTCCTGACATCAGAACACCGTCAAAACCGGCATTCTTCAGTTCCTGCTTGATTGTTCTGATATCTTCCACAAGTGTAAGAGATGCAATTTCCAGACTGTTTCCCAGATGACTTGCAACACCTTCGTAATCCCCGCTGATCAAAGCCTGACGCATGGCAAGGCAGTCAGGATGTTCCTGTTCCACATGATCCGCAATCTCAAATGCATCTTTTGTGGATACTCCTTTGCGCGGTTTCACCAGAAGAATTTCAAAATCCGTATTTACTTCAAACGGTTCGATCTTTTCACCGATTCCGCCAACCAGAGCAGGTTTGTTAAGCAGGCAGAACGGTACATCTGCACCGACTTTCTTTCCCACTTCAATCATCTCTTCTTCTGTCATCTGCAGTCTGAGCATCCGGTTGAGAATACGGATCGCTGCTGCTGCGTCCGCACTGCCTCCGGCAAGACCGGCACGTGTCGGAATGTGTTTATGCAAAGTACATGCAAACTCATGATCAAAGCCGTAGGTTTCTCTCATGACATTGATTGCCTTGATGATTGTATTCTTTTCATCAACAGGAAGGAACTTCCTGTCCAGTGACAAAGTTGTTTCATAAGCCGGTACAATTTCGAGAATGTCATAGAAGTCAACAGGAACCATGATCATCTGAAGATCATGATATCCGTCATCTCTTCTTTCTACGATATCCAGGCAAAGGTTGATCTTGGCATAAGCTCTTTCTTTCATAACATTGCCTCATAGATCTTCTTCAGATCTTCTGTATCCATTTCCTGTGCGCGTTTTCCCTGCGGGATACCGGCACGTTCAAGAATCTCTTTTGTTTTCTCTGCATCTTCAAGATAATCACGAAGATTGTTATAGATCGTCTTTCTTCTCTGCTTGAAGCAGGCTCTGATCAGTTCAAAGTATTTATTCAGATCAATGGAAAGATCCACATCTTCTCTTCGTTTAAACTGTACGATAACGCTGTCTACATTGGGAGAAGGGTTGAAAGACCTCCCGGGTACGGTAAAGAGTTTTCTGATGTCATACAGATACTGCCCTTCTGCGGACAATGCGCCGTACTGGGAATCCTTAGGCTTTGCCGCAAAACGCTCACCAACTTCCTTCTGCACCATGACCGTGATGTAAGGGATGTCTGCCCCCTGTTCAAAGATCTTGAACAGGATCGGTGTCGTTACGTAATAAGGAAGATTTGCGCAAACTACAACACTGCCGTACTTTTCTTTCAATTCGGCAGTTACTTTCTGAAGATCAATTTCAAGGAAGTCCTGAAGTACAACATCCACATTATCATACGGAGATAATGTGTCTTTCAGTACAGTAACCATGTCTTCATCAATCTCATATGCTCTTACGTATTTCGCATATCTTGCCAGCTGTTCTGTAAGAGAGCCGATACCCGGACCGATCTCTATGACGGCACCTTCGCAATGTGATTCCTGCGCACATCTTTCTACAATCACAGGGTCTACAAGGAAGTTCTGTCCGAAGTTTTTCTTTGCCTTCAGTCCGTATTCAGAAAGGATTTCCTTTGTACGCGACGGAGTTGAAATAAATCTTGTCATTGCAGCACCTCCTTCAGCTGTTCTTTGGTAATGCCAAGACAGTTCAGTCTTCTCAGCATGGTCTTTGCTGTACCGTATCCGATATGAAGCAGAACGCCGCATTTCTCGCGAAGTACGGAGCTGTCTTCACATCCGGTCAGATGGAGATCATAAAGATCTTCCATGGTAAGCTGGTTTTCTTCTTTTATTTCCCAGGTAATCAGATGGTTCAGAGCATCTTCAAGAGCCTCTTCAGAAGCATGTTCTATGCCAACCTTCTTTGATGTACGGGCAAGTTTTTTATCAATAAACGCATTCTTGCAGTGAGGAACCTTCTGGTTGATCTTATTGCGTATTCTGTTTCCCGGTGAATCAGGATCCGTAAAGATAATAATTCCTCTTCTTTCCTGTACCAGTCTGATATATGCAATCGTTTCATCAGAGAGACTCAGTCCGCTTGTTTCAATCGTATCGCAGTCGAAGTACTTGCGCAGACGTTCTGTATCATGCTTTCCCTCAACAACAATGACTTCCTGTATTTTCCTCATTGCACATCCTCAAAGAAACGTTTCCAGTTATCCGCAATCACACGTGCCATTTCTTCTTCGGTGATTCCGCGTACTTCCGCCATCTTCACAGTAATATACGGAATATTGGCAGGTTCGTTTCTTTTGCCTCTTTTCGGAACCGGAGACATGTACGGGCAGTCTGTTTCGGTAAGAAGATAACGTGAATCAACAGCAGAAGCCACTTCAACAGAGTGTCTTGCATTCTTGAATGTAAGAGCACCTCCAAGAGCGATATAGAAACCTCTCTTTGTAAATTCTTTTGCCATTTCCTTCGTGCCGGCAAAACAGTGGAGAAGTCCTCTTCCTCCATGTTCTTTCATCAGATCAAATGTATCCTGGATAGCATCACGTGCATGAACTGCATAGGGTTTATGCAGTTCTTTTGCAAGTTCGATCTGCTTTGCAAAGTATACTCTCTGCATTGCCCTCAGTTCAGGATCCTTCACCCAGTAGTAATCAAGACCGATTTCTCCGATACAGTCTACACCGGGATCACTGCACAGCTGAACAAATTCATTCCAGTATGCATCATTCATCTTATCGGTATCTTCCGGAAAGATTCCTGCAGCCACCTTGAATTTCAGAGGGTTTCTCTTTTTAAATTCCAGTGCTTTTCTTGTTTCCTCAAGACTCAGCGTAATAATCATAATTTCATCTACATGCGCTTCTTCCGTCCGTTTGAGCATTTCTTCGAAGTCTTCTTCAAACTCTTCCGCAAAGATATGTGCATGTGTATCTACATAATGAAAATCTGTCATAATATCTGTTTACTTTCCAAGACAGAAGCGTGAGAAGACTTCATCCAGAAGATCTTCCTTGCCTGCCTTTCCTGTGATTTCTTTCAATGCAAACCAGGCATTCTCAAGATCAATCGTAACAAGATCAAGTTCCATTCCTGCCGCAAGTGATTCTTCTGCTTCTCTCATGCAGTTTTCTGCTTTGACAGCCAGTCCGATCTGTCTTTCGTTATTCAAAGTATCCGTATTCGCTGCATAAAGTTCCTTTTCATACATTTTCTTTACAGCATCACGGAGTTCGTCAATTTCACCGTTCTTTGCAGAGATTGCAATCATTCCCTCCGGGGCAGAGCTTTGATCAATCTTGTTATACACAACAATTCTGTTTCTGCCTTCCGTCATATCAAGAAGTTTCTGATCTTCTTCCGTGATCTCTCTTGTCGCATCCAGAACAACAATGACAAGCTGTGCCTGATCCAGTGCTTTCATCGAGCGGTCGATCCCCATCTGTTCGATTGCGTCATCTGTCGCATGAATTCCGGCAGTATCGATCAGGTTCAAAGTAATATCATCCAGACGTACAGTACCTTCCACAATATCTCTGGTTGTACCGGCGATATCTGTAACAATTGCCTTGTCTTCTTCCAGAAGTGCATTTAACAAAGAAGACTTTCCTACATTCGGTCTTCCCAGAATAACTGTGTCAATACCTTCACGGATTGTGACTGCCTGCTGTGCAGCAGTAATCAGTTTTCTGATATCTTTCTGCCATTTACGTACACGCGGGAGAATATCCTCTTCCGTAAGCTGCTGTACATCATCATACTCAGGATAATCAATATTCACTTCGATATTGGAAATAATCTGTGTCAGGTCTTCTTCAAGAGGGGCAAGCAGAGAAGCAACAGAACCTTTCAGAGAATGAACTGCACTTCGTGCATTCACTTCATCCCTGGCATTGATCAGATCATTCACACCTTCTGCCTGTGCAAGGTCCATCTTTCCGTTCAGGAATGCACGTTCCGTAAATTCTCCGCGTCTTGCCATACGTACACCGGTACCGAGTACAAGCGAAAGAATCCTGCGGGTAATATATACTCCGCCATGACATCCGATCTCCACAACGTCCTCTCCTGTATAAGAATGCGGTGCACGGAAAAGACTGACCAGCACTTCATCTGCCGGTTCATTTCCGTCATAGGCTGTACCGTATACAATCGTATTTCCTTTTGCTTTACTCAGATCTTTATGAATCAGTTTTTCTGCTGCAGTAACGGCATCATCCCCGGATATTCTGATCAGGGATACAGCTCCTGCGGCATTCGCTGTCGCAATTGCGGCAATGGTATCATTGAACATGCGATATCTCCTTACCGTACAAGTGTAGCATAATTATCCTCATGATTCATTTTCGTGTGATAAGATGAGCACATGAGAAAAGAACTGAATGATATTTTAAATGAGCTTGGATATCTCCCTTTAAGAGATGTTCAGAAAAAATGTATTCCTTTGATCACTGAAGGAAAAGACTGGTATATACAAGCAGAAACAGGTGCAGGAAAAACAGCTGCGTACCTGATTCCGCTGATTGATGCATGTGATGAAGAATCCATGACAACTTCTGCTCTGGTGATCGCACCAACCAGAGAGATTGCTCTGCAGAGTGCACAGGAAGCACAGAAACTGGCTGTACGCACACAGGTACATATCATTACCGCCGTCGGAGGAATGGACAGAACAAAACAGGAGAATGCTTTAAAGCATCGTCCTCACATTGTCATTGGCACACCCGGAAGAATTCTGGATCTTCTTCAGGCAGGAATTCTGGATCTTTCTTCTTTGCAAAGAGTCATCCTTGATGAAGCGGACCAGATCATTTCCACAGGCCAGAGAGAAGATGTCACCCGCATTCTTCAGTATACTCACGGTATACAGACAGTATGTCTTTCCGCAACCTGGAGTGATCTGCTCAATTCGTTCTTTCCCGGAAATTTCGAAAAAATGATCATCAATGATCCGCAGGCACTGAATACAGAGATCAAGGCATGTCGTGAAATGACCGAAGACAAGAAAGCATCTTTATATCAGATCTTAAGACATCTTCCGGTAACTTCCTGTATTGTTTTCATGAATCACAGGTCGGATGCATTGAACCTTGCTGAGATCCTCAGAAAACAGGGAATTCTTGCCTCTTCCTTCTCTGCATATTTTGAAGAAAAGAAAAGACTTCAGATACTGGAACAGTTCAGAAAAGGAGAGATCAGAGTTCTGATTGCGACCGATGCGGCTGCTCGAGGGCTCGATCTTCCCGAAGTTTCGCACATCATCCATTATGATCTTCCTGTTGATTATGAAACCTATATTCATCGTTCCGGACGCACTGCACATCAAGGAGGAAGCGGCGTCTCAATTGCATTGATCAGTCAGGAGGACTTCATGACTCCCGTCGGCAGCAGAATTGTATCAGAAACAGATATGCTTGTTCTTGAGGATCAGGTATATGATCTTACTGTTCCTGTGATAAAAGCAGAAAAGAAAAAAGCTGCTGTTCAGCAGTTTCTGATCAGGGCAGGAAAGAAAGATAAAATACGTCCGAAAGATATTATCGGAGCATTATGTACAGTAATTCCCTTCGAGGAAATCGGTGTACTGGAGATTCAGGAAAAGTACAGTACAGTTACTGTTCTGAACACAGATCCTTTTCTTGCCGGAAGACTGGACAGACTGAAGATCAAAGGAAAAGAAAGAAGAATCGAGATTCGAAGAGAATCATGATTCTTCTTTTTGTTATCCTCTGTTGTACTTTTTAATAAGATCCTCGTCAAGCACAGGAATACTTACGGTATCCTCCCTTTCCGGAAGATCTACAAATATAATTTCAGAAACCGGTACGCTGTCCGAAAGAAGACCGTTCAGCAGCTGAAGTTCTTCAGGATCCAGATCATTTTTAAAGTCCGAGTAATTCTTGACGAAACCTGAATGCATCGTGCCGTCTCTCAACGTAACACGAATGAACTTGGTTATATATGGTTTTAAGTCCTGGGCTCTCATATACTCACCTCTTATGCTGCTCCGAGTTCCTTTAAAGTACCGTCACCGCGAGGTACAACATTTTCCAGTTCAATATCCGGGTTTTTCCTTTTGAGAAAAGCTGCGAATCTGGAAGCTTCATCTGTACCTTTTGCACTGATTGTATATGTACCTTCTGTATCTGTAATATGCAGAAGTACATTGCCATGGTTCTTTTCTTCAAGAACCATCCTGCGGATTCCTGTTGTTTTTCTTTCCTGAATTTTCAATCCAAGGCAGGCAATCATCCGTTCTTCGATAATCCATGTTCTGTCAACTACACCACCCTTTTCATATTCTGCCGGATTTTCCACATGCCGCATCACATTGGAGATCCGCATTTTGTTGAAGTAGTAGACGAACATGCATGCCGCAAGAACTGCTGTTGTTATGATCATGCACGGATAAGCCCAGGAGAGATTCTTTTCCATGTGGATAAATGCAAAAGCAAATACGAGAAAAGCAATCATTGTCATGGGTGTTCCGATATACAGACTGTTCAAAGACTGATAATATTTCTTGATCATAAATACTCCTGTTATAAGCATAACACGAATTGTGAAAAAGTGCAGATTTGTTAACCATTAAAAAAACAGTACAGACTATAAATTCTGCACTGTTTTTCAATAGATTATTCTTCGTCTTCGAACAGCTTTGCGCCGTTGGATTCGATGATGCTCTTATACCAGTAGAAGCTCTTCTTTCTGTAGCGGTTGAATGTACCGTTGCCATAGTCATCACAGTCTACATAGATATAGCCGTAACGCTTTGACATCTGCTTTGTGGATTCAGAGATCAGGTCAATGCATGCCCATGATGTGTAACCCATCAGATCTACACCATCTTCATAGATTGCGTCATACATTGTCTTGAAGTGCTGCTGCAGATAGTCGATATGACCCTGGTCATCTACTGTATAGGAACCGTTGCCGTCCGGAATCAGTTCTTCCTTTTCACCAAGACCGTTTTCTACAATGAACAGAGGTTTTCTGTAACGATCGTAGAGATCTACAAGAGATATTCTGAGACCGATCGGATCAGACTGCCAGCCCCATTCGGAAGCCTTCAGGTAAGGATTCTTTACAGCTGTTACAGTATTTCCTGCAGATACATCAAGTCCTGTTTCATCTGCAGCTACGCAGCTTGAGCTGTAGTAGGAGAAGGAGATAAAGTCTACAGGATGTGCCTTCATGATCTGCAGATCTTCTTCTGTCATTTCGATATTCAGACCGTGGTTTTTGAATCTTGCGAGCAGGTAGGAAGGATATTCTCCGAATACCTGTGTATCAGAGTAGCAGTATGTTGCTCTCATTCTCTGCTGCTGTGTAAGAACATCTTCAGGCTTGCAGGTATAGGGATAGTATGTCAGCTTTGTCAGCATGCATCCGACTTTTGCCTCGGGATCCTGTTCATGAATAAACTGTGTGCAGAGAGCAGAAGCTACAAACTGATGATGCATGGACTGGAAAATAACTTCCTCCCAGTTCTTTCCTTCAAAACGGTCTCTGATCAGGCCGCCTGTTGTATAGGGATGACGGATCATGGAGTCAACTTCGTTGAATGTCAGCCAGAGCTTTACTCTGTCCTTGTAACGGGGAACAATTGTTTCAACAAAGTTCATAAAGAACTGAATTGTCTTTCTGCTATACCAGCAGTCATAGTTCAGACACAGAGCCAGCGGCGGTTCATAGTGAGAAATTGTAACCAGAGGTTCAATGTTGTACTTCTTCAGTTCATTAAAGACATTGTCATAGAACTGCAGACCTTCTTCATTCGGTTCAGCGTCATCACCATTAGGGAAGATTCTTGACCATGCAATGGACATACGGAATACCTTGAAGCCCATTTCAGCCATCAAAGCGATATCTTCTTTATAGTGATGATAGAAATCAGAACCATGTCTCTTCGGATAATGAACAAGATCTTCCGGATGAGCCATAGCTTCTTCAATATCTTTGGAAAGTACTTCATTCTGTGCAGCGTAGTTTGTTACATCAACATCAAGATGAGAACGAGCAGCGTCGGATACAGACCAGCCTTTACCGCCTTCGTTCCATCCTCCTTCGAACTGGTTGGCAGCAGTAGCGCCGCCCCAGAGGAATCCTTCAGGGAATGTTTTAGCCATTATTATGATCCTTTCTTTAATCTTTTGAAGAAAAGGCAGTATACGTAACCGTATACTGCCTCAGAATACTGATTATGTACTGATTAAGCTTCAACCTGCTTGTTGGAGATCAGAACGAAAGGTGTGTAAATAACAAATGCAACACCGATAACGATGATCTGGGAAATAGCAGCACCAATGTTACCGCCGGAAGCAAGGAATGCCATCAGTCCCGGAGGAGTTGTCCAAGGAGCGTTTACTACCATAGGTGCGCAGAAGCCAACCTTTGTCAGGAAGTAACCAACAGCTACGGAAACTACAGGAGAGAGCATGAACGGGATACCGAGGATCGGGTTCATAACGATAGGCAGACCGAATGTTACAGGTTCGTTGATGTTGAAGATTCCGCAAGGAATAGCCAGCTTAGCGATAGCCTTGTAATCGTCACGCTTGGAGAACAGCAGAATAGCAATCAGCAGACCGCCTGTGATACCTGCACCTGTTACTGTACCGAAGCAGGACATGAAAGGTGTGCAGATGATGTTAGGTGCTGTTGTGCCTGCAGCGTAAGCAGCTTCGTTTTCTGCGAATGCAGCGAGCATTACAGGTTCATAGATAGCTTTCAGAGTCTGTGTTCCGTGAATACCGAACCACCACAGCAGAACTGTGCAGAACATCAGGAGCATGAAGCCGGGCAGACCTGTGAGGATGTTCTTCAGAGGAGCCTGGATAAATGCTGTAATAGCGTTGAACAGTGTCATGCCGACGATGAGGTTGAATGCCCAGCCTACTGCAGAGATAATCAGAACTGTCAGTGTTGCAGGGAACAGAACTTCGAAGGAACGAGCAATGTTCGGAGGAACGGAGTCAGGCATGGAAATTCTGAGCTTGCCGGACTGAATGAGCTTTACATACAGTGTAGCAGCGCAGATTGCAACGATCATAGCTACGAACAGACCCTGAGCGGATGTGTAGTCCTTGCTGAGAACGTTGGAGATTGTAACTGCAGAACCATCAGCTGCTGTTGTGGAAGCGGATGTTGTGCAGAGAGATACGAAGGAAGAAAGACCAACGATCATTACTACTGTATCTTCATTTCCATAAGACTGTGCAACCTTCAGAGAGAGAAGGATTACAATGCCGACAGCCATCATGTTCATTGTACCGTAGTTAGCTGCTGTGAAGAGCGGCTGCAGAGTACCGAGCCATGACATGCCGGGGATGTTTGCTACAGACATGTAGCCAGCTGTTGTATTGCAGATTACGTTAGCAAACAGTGTGCAGAAGGAACCTGCGATGATGATAGGCATCAGATCTGTAAATGCGTCTCTGATGCAGGACAGGATACGGTTGGAGCCGATTTTGCCGGCAACCGTAAGCATGCCGTTCATAAACTTTTCGCCCATTTGTTTACCCCCTTTTCATGGTATTATGCGCGAACGCCTGAAAGGGCTGTAAGCCCTTGCATAGATTGATATTACAGGATATTTCCGTTATAATTTATACCAATTATGCATATTTAATATGCATATTCAATTTATATAAAGGAGATTAAAGTTTATGAACCTTGAGCATATCAATGTATTTATAGTTGTAGTGGAAACAGGAAACCTTTCCGCTGCTGCGCAGACTCTTTATACAAGCCAGAGTAATATATCAAGAAAGATCAGCCAGCTGGAAAGCGAAGTCGGTATTCCTTTGATCTACCGTTCCAAAGGACAGCAGAGCATTGAATTAACAGCAGCCGGCTATGAATTTCTTGATTATGCAAGACAGATCCAGTCTTTAACAAAAGATATTGATTCTATTGCAAAGAATATCAACAGAAAATTCGGCTCTTCGGGCGTACCTGTGGGTAAAATCCGTGGCAGAAATGCCCGTTAAGCCCCTCCATTGTTAGTTTTCTGGCTCCGCTATCGGCCTGTTCGGTAAAGGAACCTTAATATTCGAGCAGACAAGCATGATCATATCGATCATACTCTCCACATCTCGGAAGCCAAATGCTCTCCGGATGATCAATTTGATTTTGTTGTTGGTCGACTCGATTCTGGCATTGCTCATCTTCAATCGAATCGTATTGAGGATGTGCTCTTCATGCCGGCGGATCTTGTGACCAAGCTCCTTGAATTCATCGATGCGGCTGTGGGTGGCTTTCCAGAAGAACCTGTCCAGTTCTTCCTTTGCCTCATCCGCATCGTCCATATGAAGAATGAGCCTCAACTGCTCTTTCAGCAGGTACCCACGATACAGACGTTTATTGCTGACCGCGATTTCAGCCAGCTGCGTTTCCTGCTTGTTGGTCAGGTGTTCCGGTGCTTTCCCTAATGCGTAAGCAGAGCCCTTTATTTCAGCCGCTTTCTCCTCCGCCTTATGGACGGCAATGGAATCCTTATCCTTCAAAGCTCCGCGACCGCGCTTGCGCTTAACGGTCTTCTTGAGCTCCTTGAGTTCCTGATGGGCATCGCGCCACGCTTCCTTGCGAAGAGCATCAAGTGCTTCGTTTGCCCACTCTACAACGTGGAAGGAATCAACGCAGCGTGCACAGTTCGGAAGGTATTCTTCAATGCACTGGTCGATCCATCTGGCACCGTCACCGGTAACAACCTTTATGGATGCCCTCTGCTCTGGAGTAAGGCTTTCCAGAAACTTGGAAAAGATCTCTTTTCCGTGCTTGTTGCTTGCCCAGACAACCGTATTGGTATCGTGGTTCACTATGACGGTAATGTACTTGTGACCCTTACGATAGCTTGTCTCATCGATTCCGATGTTGACAAGGTTGTCCAGCCGTTTACCTGGATCAGGCTCAATGTATTTGCGGGCTCTTGTGATGCAGCGGGCAACGGTCTTCCAGTCGATCCGGAGGTACTCGGCTACGGCGCTGCGGCTGAGATTCTCAGCCATCCAGGTGGCAGTCAGATCAAAGCTCTTGGTGAATCCGGAATCGTGGAACGCCCATGGAACGGCAGCAACCAGAACGCCGTGCTTCGGACATCTGATCCGCTGGGTATACGCATTGATGTACACCAGGATGCCGGCAAAGTCGAGGGCTCTCCAGGACCGGATAATACTGGATCTGTCATAGACAGAGCAATGTCGGCCGCAGATCGGACAGCGGTCAGACTCCCGATTTTTGGGACGCATACGGACTGTGAGCTTCTTTACTCCATGTGCATCAACAGAAAAATCGGCGCCTTGAACAACTGCACCCTTGACGTCAAGGATGTTCTTCAATAATGTATTAGCTGAGGTCATTGGAATCTCCGTTCTGTATTTCTTCGACAGCTATACATTACGAGAGTCCGATGACCTTTTCAATTGTTATTATGGTAGGCGGAGGCTATTTCCTACCCACACATGTGCACGAAGCCTCGAAAATTCCTTTCCATCGGATGTATTGATACTTTGAATGTCTCAACCTTTGTACCTTTCTACAAGCAGTTTATCGAGAATCATCCGGAAATCTGCTTATCTGTTCATACATATCACTCTTCAGAAATCTACTCACGTCTTGAAAACCATCTTCTTGATCTTGGATATGTTATTCAGTCCAAAGAACGTAATGATATTAAAGTCACGCCTTTATATCAGGAACCGATGGTGATTGTTGCTCATGAAGAAAATAATTACTATGACGGTATGACACTTTCCGAACTTCCTCCCGAAAAAGAGATCTATCTCAGATGGAACGAAGAATATGAACGTATGCATGACCGGCTCTTTCCGGGAAAAAGGTACAAGCTGCGTGTTTCAACAGAAACAATGCTTTACAACTTTATGGATGAGTCAGGTTCATGGACCGTGGTTCCGCAAAGCACCGGAAAAAACATGGAAAAGATTCTGCCTGTAAAAAGTTATATGCCGGCGGACCATCTTTCCACCAGAAGATGCTATGAACTGGAGCATAAGTATTCCAGAACATCCAGACTGGAAACAATTGAGCTATTCAAAAAAGAGTTTCACGCATAAATACAGAACAATATCGGTGAAATGCTCTTATATGATAAAAATGAACAATAAACAGATGAATCATATACTTCCTTTTATTGGAAACAAAAAAAGCAGACCTGCTTCCTGCAGATCTGCTTTCTTTTACTTTATGCTTATCTTCCTGCTACCTTAAGACGGTTCAGTGCCTTCAGAAGAGCGATTTCTGCTCTCTTCATATCGATTTCCGGATCGTTGGAAGAAAGTCTTTTTTCTGCTCTTTCTTTTGCCTTGCCGGCTCTTTCGGCATCGATTTCAGACTTGTTTTCAATTGCATCTGTAAGGATTTCTGCTTTGTTTTCACGGAAGTAGAACAATCCTCCGGCAATGGCATACTCCTGACGTCCTTCCGGCTCATTTGTTGTCATTTTACCAATCTTCAGCATTGTTACAAGCGGCATGTGGTTCGGAAGAATACCTCTCTGCCCGTCAATTGTTTCAATATTGACGATTTCAGTATCCAGTTCCTTGTACACTCCCATAGGAGTCACAATACGGCAGTGAAGCGTACTCATTTCAGAGACTCAGCCTTTCTGACGACGTCTTCAATAGTACCGACAGAAAGGAACGCTGCTTCAGGAAGATCGTCATACTTGCCGTCGAGAATTTCACGGAAAGATCTGACATTCTCTGCAACCGGTACGTATACACCCTTAAGACCTGTGAACTGTTCTGCTACGCTGAACGGCTGAGACAGGAAGTTACGGATACGACGTGCTCTGGCAACGATCTTCTTGTCATCTTCACCAAGTTCTTCCATACCAAGGATTGCGATGATATCCTGCAGTTCCTTATATCTCTGCAGAATAGCCTGTACTTCTCTGGCTACCTGATAATGTTCTTCACCGATTACCAGCGGATCCAGCATACGGGAAGAAGATCCCAGCGGGTCTACTGCAGGATAGATACCCAGTGCAGCAATAGAACGATCAAGAACCAGACGAGCATCCAGATGGGAGAATGTTGTTGCAGGTGCAGGGTCGGTAAGGTCATCCGCAGGTACATAAATTGCCTGAACAGAAGTTACGGAACCGCTGTCTGTGGAAGTAATACGTTCCTGCAGCTGGCCCATTTCTGTAGCCAGTGTAGGCTGATAGCCTACAGCAGAAGGCATACGTCCGAGAAGAGCGGATACTTCAGAGCCTGCCTGTGTGAAACGGAAGATGTTGTCAATAAACAGCAGCATATCCTGATGCTGTTCATCACGGAAGTATTCAGCCATTGTCAGAGCGGAAAGAGCAACTCTCATACGAGCACCGGGAGATTCATTCATCTGTCCGTATACAAGTACAGTGTTGTTCAATACACCGGACTCCTTCATTTCGTTATACATATCGTTGCCTTCACGAGTACGTTCACCGACACCCGCTACGACAGAACGTCCACCATGTTCGATCGCAATGTTATGAATCAGTTCCTGCATCAGGACTGTCTTGCCTACACCGGCACCGCCGAACAGACCGATCTTGCCGCCCTTTGCATAAGGACAGAGAAGGTCGATAACCTTGATACCTGTTTCCAGGATCTCGGATGTTGTCTGCTGCTGTGCGAATGTAGGAGCTGTTCTGTGGATCGGCATATGCTTTACAGCATTTACCGGTCCGAGTCCGTCAATCGGCTGGCCAAGTACATTGAACATACGTCCGAGTACTTCGTCACCTACAGGTACTTCAATTGCTGCACCTGTGTCTTCACAGTCCATCCCGCGTACGAGACCGTCTGTGGATGACATGGCGATGCATCTTACGATTTCATCACCAATGTGCTGTGCAACTTCTACTGTCATCTCTGAATCTTCAGAGAGCTTAACCTTGATCGCATTTTTGATGGAAGGTAAGTTTTCGGAATTAAAACGGATATCTACGACAGGTCCGATGACCTGTACTACCTTTCCTGTATTGTTCATGTCAATTACCTTCTTTCTTTATACAGCCGAAGAGCCTGCCACAATTTCAGTAATTTCTGAAGTAATGGCTGCCTGTCTGGCCTTGTTGTATTCAAGCAGCAGTGACTGACTGAGATCATCTGCGTTATCAGATGCAGTCTTCATCGCTACTCTTCTGCTTCCCTGTTCGGAAGTTGTGGATTCCATCCAGTCTGCGTATGTTACATCCTGAATCATCATCGGAATCAGTTCATCCAGAATTGCTTCAGGTCCGGGTACGAACAGTGTTTCAACATGTTCACCGGGTTTTTCCTTGATCTCTGAAAGATCGAGTTCACAAGGAAGAAGCTGATCGAAAGCCGGACGGAATGTCATTGTGTTGACAAACTGTGTGTACAGAAGCTGTACTGTACCGACGTCTCCTTTTCTGTAAAGATCTGTTCCTGTTTCAACGGCTTTCTTGAGTTCGTTGAACGTGATCCTGTCGGAAGAAACTGCTTCTTTGTTCAGAAGATTGAAACCTGCTTCTGTCATCTGTCTGTACAGTGATGTACCAACAAGAATAACAGGATCAGCCGGATCAAGATTCTCTTTTGCCATCTTCATGACATTGGAGTTATATCCTCCGCAAAGTCCAAGGTCGGAACAGAAGATGATTGTCATCTTATGTTCGCTGCTGTTCTGCTTGAGGAGCTTGCAGTCCACACCTTTGTTCTTTGAAGCAATTTCATTTACCGTATCCTGGAGCCTCTGCGCATAGTCACGGTTGTTTTCCATCTTTGCACGCTGTCTGAACAGTTTGGCATTTGCGATCATTTCCATCGCTTTCGTAATCTTGCGGGTGGAATTGACCGACTTGATGCGCGTACGCAGAGCCTGTCTTGACTGCGACATATCAGTTCACTCCCTTAACGAGTTTATACTGTTCGAGAGCACCCTTCATGCCGTCATGCAGACGTGCTGTCAGTTCATCACTGATCTTTCCTGCTTCTTCAATTTCAGCTACAGCATCTGCATAGTTTTCCTTGAAGTATCTGTGCAGTGTCTTTTCATAACTCTGAATATCAGCGAGTTCAACCTGATCAAGATAACCGTACTTTGCTGCGAACAGAGAGAGTACCTGATCAGAAACAGTCTGCGGCTGATACTGAGGCTGCTTCAGAAGTTCTGTCAGCTTTGCACCGTGATCAATAATTCTCTTAGTGGAAGCATCCAGATCAGAACCGAACTGAGAGAAGGAAAGCATTTCATGATACTGAGCAAGATCAAGCTTCAGTGAAGAGGATACGCTCTTCATAGCTTTTGTCTGTGCTGCGGAACCTACACGTGATACGGAAAGACCGGAGTCAACTGCAGGTCTTACACCGGCTGCGAACAGGTCTGTCTGAAGGAAGATCTGTCCGTCAGTAATAGAAATAACGTTAGTAGGAATATAAGCTGAGATATCACCTGCCTGTGTTTCGATAATCGGAAGTGCAGTAAGTGATCCTCCTCCAAGTTCATCAGAAAGCTTTGCAGCTCTTTCCAGCAATCTGCTGTGCAGATAGAAGACGTCGCCGGGATAAGCTTCACGTCCCGGAGGACGCTTCAGCAGCAGTGCCATTGTTCTGTAAGCTACAGCATGCTTGGACAGATCATCATAAACGATGAGAACATCCTTGCCCTGCTCCATCCATTCTTCACCCATTGCAGCACCTGCATACGGAGCGATGTACTGCAGAGGAGCTGATGTGGAAGCTGATGCATTGACAACAACTGTATATTCCATAGCATCGTTTTCACGAAGCTTCTGAACCAGACGTGCAACTGTACTTTCCTTCTGGCCGATAGCTACATAAATACAAAGTACATTCTTGCCCTTCTGGTTGATAACTGTATCGATTGCGATTGCGGTTTTACCTGTTTCACGGTCACCGATGATCAGCTCACGCTGACCTTTTCCGATCGGAATCATAGAGTCGATAATCTTAAGGCCTGTCATCAAAGGCTGGCAAACGGACTTTCTTGTCATTACACCGGGAGCAACTCTTTCAACTGCTCTTGTCTTTGCGTATTCAATCGGCTTGCCGCCGTCGATTGCCTGTCCTAACGGATTGACAACTCTGCCGAGAAGGCCGTCGCCTACAGGAACTTCTACGATACGTTCTGTACGCTTTACTTCATCGCCTTCTTTGATCTTTGTGTCGTCACCTAACAGTACGACACCAATATGGTCCTCTTCGAGGTTCATGACCATGCCCATAATTCCGCCGGGGAATTCAAGAAGTTCAGAAGACATTGCTTTGTCAATGCCCTGAACCATAGCAATACCGTCACCGACAGAGATTACATATCCGACATCATCGGAATGAATCTGGCGGTCATAATTCTTAATCTGTTCCTTGATCAGGGAACTGATTTCTTCCGGTCTTACCTGACTGCTCATGCCTGTCCTCCTTTCAGCAATACATTTCTCATGTCTTCGATCCTTGTCTTTGTTGTAATATCAGTTACCTTGTTTCCTACGATAATCTTGATACCTGCAATAACAGAGGGATCAATTTTGTTTTTCAGGATTACAGTGTGTCCGGAGGAACCGGATAAAGCATCCTGAATACGCTTCATATCTTCGGCAGAAAGGGCACGTGCCGAAACGACTGTTCCAAGCTCAATGCCGAGTTTTTCGTTTGCCAGTTTTACATAATCCTCAAGGATTTCCTTAAGATAGAAGCTTCTGCCTTTATCAATAATCAGCTTCAGAAAGGAGATCATGTCATGATCTACATAAGAAGCGAAGGATTTTTCGATAAATTCTTTCTTTTCAATTTTGGAAATCTTCACTGCTCTGAAAATAAGGCTGATATCTGTGTTCTGCTCAAACACTTCAAGAAGAAGCTCACAGTAACCTTTCTTTTCTTCTACAGTTCCGTTTTCTTCAGCAAGCTCAAAGAGCCCCTGCGCATAGCGCGCGGAAATCTCATTCGCCATGGCCGGACGCTTCCTTTACGAATGCATCGATTGCCTGACGGTCAAGAGTTTCTCCGCTGTTTTCGCCGACCAGCTTTTCTGCTGCAGCCAGAGCGACATCTACGATTTCCTTCTTCATGGATTCGTACATACCCTGACGTTCAGCTTCAATCTGTTCATGCGCTTTTGCGCGAACTGCGGCTGCTTCCTTGTCAGCCTGTGCCATAATTGCAGCTTTCTCATCTTTAGCCTGCTTGACTGCTGCTGCGACAATTTCCTCCGATTTGGAAGAAGCTTCTGTCAGCTGTTCAAGTGCTTTCTGACGATCACTCAGTGCTTCCTGCTTTGCCTGTTCACTTGCGGCAAGATCTGCCTGCATCTGATCAGCACGTGCATTCAGGAAGTTCTTTACGGACTTCCAGAGAATCTTTTTCATCAGCAGGAAAAGGACGAGCGTACTGCATAACTGAACCAGCATCGTAATCGGATTCGGGATCAGCTGCTCTACGATGTCAACAGTAATCATTGCTGACCTCTATCAAGCGTATACAAACATCAGCAGAATGGAAACGAGCAGACCGTAGATAGCACATGTCTCGGACAGCGCAATACCGAGAATCATTGTGGAACGGATCTTGGATTCTGCTTCGGGGTTCTTACCAATTGCATCGCAGGCATGAGCTGCACAGGTACCTTCACCAAGACCTGTCATCATACCTGTCATAACTGCGAGACCAGCACCGATTGCTACTAAACCATGATTGATATCCATACTAAATTCCTCCTATTTTACTTTTTAACTTCCTCTGGAATATCGTTTCCGATAAGGACAACTGTTAATGTGACAAAAACTAATGTCTGAATAAATCCTGCAAACAAATCGAAATATGCATGCAGTACAGGCGCGATAACCGGCGCCATGAAGTTGAATACGTTTCCGTTTACTGTTGTAAACAGACTTACTAATGAATTGGAAATCCACTGGCAGAAAGAATAGATCAGCTGCATCATGATTCCACCGCACAGAATATTTCCAAACAGACGAAGTGACATTGAAACCATGGTTGAGAACTTGCCGAAAATATTCATCGGCAGCATTACTGCAATCGGCTCCAGGAAGGAATGGAAATATCCTCCAACGCCCTGATACTTGAATTCAACAATCTGAATCAGCAGCCATGTCACAAACGCAAGGAACAACGTTACACTTAAATTAGATGTCGGAGATGACAGACCAAACAATGAAATGATATTGGCACAGAAAATATAGCACCAGAGCACCAGAATATACGGCGTCAGACTGTCAGCGTATTTATTGCCAGCATTGTCTTTGACAGTTGTATACACACTGTTTACTGCCCAGAGAACCGGAACGAGAATGCCTTTCGGTTTCTCAAGGGGATCTGCCTGATCAAACTTCTTTGCGATTACCACAATTCCGATAGAAAGCAGAATTGTCAGAAGAATGATCGTATAGACATCTGATTGAATTGTCATTCTCTCCTCTCCTTTCAATGATGCAGAACGGCGTCGGCGATTGTAGCCAGTTTTATCAGCATCAGTCCTGCAGCTACTCCGAACAAGTTCAGATACTGCGGAAAGAACGCTGCCAGAAGCATGCTTCCGGCCATCAGTGCATAATTCAGAAGGAAATGCAGAAATCCTGTTCCCTTCTTTGCCGTTCCTATATTAAGAATACCTGTCCAGAATGACTCGTTTCTTTTATAGTTCAGCATACATACTGCACATCCCAGCAGATATCCCGCTGCGAAACGCCAGCTGATGAAGACCGTGCACATACCGGCTGCGGCAATGATGCAGGCATATTTCCATAGTCTTTGATCCATTACCGAAAATCCCTTCTGCTCACCGTATCATTATATGACAAAAAGATGTATCGTTTTCACATATTTTTATAACATTAATGCATAATTGCATAACAAAAAGACAGCGGCTGTTCCGGAAGCTGCTGTCTTAGAAGTAATTCAATAAATGCTGAAATTATTCTTTTGCAAAAAATTCTTTTGTAAGTCTGAATACGACAGGACTCAGAAGCAGAAGTGCTGTCAGGTTGGGAATCATCATCAGTCCGTTGAAGGTATCCGCAAGTTTCCAGATGATGCCGAGATCGCCAACTGCACCGGCAATGCAGACGAGAGAATGGAATAACAAATACGGTTTAACTACTTTATCTGTATGACAGATGAATTCAAGGAATCTGCATCCGTAAAGTCCCCATCCGATAATGGTAGAGAAAGCAAAGCAGCAGATTGCCATTGTCGTAAGAAGTGATGCCCATCTGCCGTATACAGTACTGAAAGCTGAAACTGTGAGTTCAGCACCAATCTCTGTTCCATAGGGGACTGCTGTACCGCTGCAGAGAATAACCAGTGCAGTTAAAGTACAGATCACCAGTGTATCAGCGAATACTTCAAAAATTCCGTACATACCCTGACGTACCGGATGATCTGTTTCAGCACATGCATGTGCGATAGAGCCTGTACCCATACCTGCTTCATTCGAGAAAATTCCGCGGGCTACTCCTTTTTTCATACTGACGATGAAGCTGCCGGCAGCTCCGCCGGTAATTCCAGCAGGTGTGAAGGCACCTTTGAAGATCGATACAAATACTGCCGGGATTCTGTTTATATTCACGATAATAACTCCGAGTCCCATGATGATATAAAGCATAGCCATAAACGGAACCAGTTTTTCTGTCACATCACCAAGACGTTTTACACCGCCGAGAAGTACAAGCATGGCCAGCAAAGCTACGGCAACTCCTACAATTAATTTGACTGTTCCGGCATGTGCTGCAGAGACCAGGTTGAATTCTGATAATGTTCCTGAAATTGCATCTGCCATTGTATTCGTCTGTGTAGTATTTCCGATTCCCAGTACAGCAAGCATACCCAGCATGGCATAAAGGACTGCCATCCAGTTCCATTTTTTACCCAGACCGTTCTTAATAAAATACATCGGTCCGCCAGCCAGTTCTCCTCTTTCATTTCTTTCTCTGAAATGTACAGCAAGAGTTACTTCCGCAAACTTCGTACACATGCCAAGCAGTGCCGAGCACCACATCCAGAACACTGCACCGGGACCGCCGATTGCAATCGCTCCTGCTACACCGGCAATATTTCCTGTTCCGACTGTTGCTGCAAGGGCAGTACATACTGCCTGAAACGGTGTCATGGAAGTACCGTTCTCATCTTTTGCAAACATTTTTCCAAAAGTTGTCTTCATTGCAAATCCGAATTTGCGGATCTGCACAAATCCGGTACCGAACGAAAGATAGATGCCCATGCCGATTACGACAATCATTGTTGGTACACCCCATACTGCACCATTCACTTCATTTATGATATTTACCATTAGAAATCCCCTTTTCAGAATGATTCGTGTATTTTCATTATAGAGCTAAAATTGAATATTTCCTCGGAAATATAAAAACCGGACTTTCGCCCGGTCTGTTTCATTCAGCTTTCCTGACTTTCTTCAATACACCCAAGAAGATCGAGAATACGATTCAAGTCAGCGGTATCTTCAAAAGATATCGTAAGTTTTTTTCTGCCTACCTGAACTTTTGTACCAAGTCTTTCGGACATTCTGTTCTCAAGATCTTTGACTGCAGGATCAGTATTTCTCTCCTTTTTCGGTTTGATCACCGGTTCTGTATTGTTCAGTTCATGAACATAGGCTTCTGCTTCACGAACAGACATTTTCTTGTTCATGATTTCCATTGCAGCATCATAGATCTGTGATTCATCTTTAAGACCGAGAAGAGGTCTGACATGAGACATCGTCAGTTTTTTCTCGATCACAAGATTCTGGACTTCTGAAGGAAGCTTGAGAAGACGCATCAGGTTGGCGCAGTATTCTCGGGACTTGCCAACTCTTTGTGCAAGCTTTTCCTGTGTATATCCGAGCTTTCTGATTAATGAATCATATGCAGCAGCTTCTTCAATCGGATTCAGATCTTCTCTCTGTACATTTTCCAGAATAGAGATTTCCATCATCTGTTCTTCGGTGAAGTCAACAGAGATGGCAGGTACTGTTTCAAGACCTGCAAGTTTTGCAGCTCTTAATCTTCTTTCACCGGCGATCAGATCATAGCCGCTGACTGCCTTTCGTACCAGAAGAGGTGTGAAAATACCATGAATCTTAATGGAATCAGCCAGTTCTTTCAGTGCGTCGGGATCAAACTCTTTGCGGGGCTGGTAGGGATTCGGACGAATATCAGAAACCTTGACTTCAATTTCTTTTCTTCCGGGAGCTTCAGCGGAACCGTTCTGAATATCATCCAGAACCTGTTCAACATTTGCTCCGAAGATGGAATCAAGACCTCTGCCTAAACCTTTGGTTTTTGCCATGATTACTTCTTACCTTTCGAGTTCTGTGTAATAACTTCTTTTACAAGCTGTGCATATGCTTTTGCACCTTCGCTGCGTGTGTCATATTCGAAAATGCTTTCTTCTCTGGAAGGAGCTTCAGAGAGTCTTACATTGCGCGGAATATAACAGCGGTAGACTTTTTCCTTAAAATACTTTCTGACTTCCTGCTGTACTTCAACTGAGAGTTTTGTACGTGCATCAAACATTGTCAGAAGAACACCTTCAATAGAAAGCTGAGGATTCCAGAGTTTCTGAACAAGACGAATTGTACTGAGCAGCTGAGTCAGACCTTCCAGTGCAAAATATTCACACTGAACAGGAATCATAACGCTGTCTGCAGCAGTAAGCGCATTTGTATTCAGTAGACCAAGGGCCGGAGGACAGTCGATAATAATATAGTCATACTTGTCTTTTACAACATCCAGCTTTTTCTTCAGAAGCTGCTCTCTTCCATCCTCAATAGAAGCCATATCCACATCAGCACCGGAGAGATCAACCGTAGAAGGAAGAACATCTACCGGAGGCATTGTAAGAGATACTGCTGTTTCTTCTACAGTCGCATCTGTAAGAAGAACATCATATACTGTCTTTTCAAAACCGATTTTATAAGTACCGATGCCGTGTGTTGTATTTCCCTGCGGATCAAAATCTACAAGAAGAACTTTCTTTCCGACATATCCAAGACCGGCGGCGAGATTCATAGATGTCGTTGTTTTTCCGACACCGCCTTTCTGATTTGCAATTGCTATGATCTTTCCCATATATTTCCCCTTTTACAGCTTCTTCGGGAAACGGATGATCATACGAACCTCGTTATCAGAATCTTCCGTTTCTGTCTTTGCCTGAATTCCCATTTTTTCCAGCATCTTCAAAGACTGATTAACAGTATTGATTGCAATCTGGATGTTTCTTGTAAAACCTTTGGTTTTCTGTCTGCGATGAATACGTTTCGGACCGCTGAGATGTTCGATGTAAATCTCTGTCTCACGTACAGTCATTCCTTTTTCGAGGACTGCATGATATACATCTTTCTGCTTTGTATCCGGTGCAGCAAGCATCGCACGTGCGTGTCTTTCTGTGATTTTTCCTTCAATGACACCTTCCTGGATTTCATCCGGAAGATTCAGCAGTCTGATCTTATTCGCAACTGCAGACTGAGACTTGCCGATCTTTTTCGCAACCTGCTCCTGTGTGAGCTTGGACTGCCTCATGATCTGCACATAACTTCTTGCTTCTTCAATTGCTGATAAGTTTTCTCTTTGTACATTTTCGACGAGTGCCATCTGTGCAGCCTGGTCTTCACTTGGAGACATGACATAGCATGGAACCTCCTTGAAGCCTGCAAGGCGGCATGCACGGTAACGGCGTTCACCGGCAATAATTTCATAATGATCATCTACAACGCGGACAGTAACCGGCTGAATCAGACCGTTTTCCTTGATTGAATCTGCCAGTTCTCTCAGTGCATCTTCATCAAATTTAAGACGAGGCTGATATCGTGAGGCATGAATCTGATCAACGGAAATCTGTATAACCTTTGACTGATCTTTGTTGTCGAATATTTCAAATATGCTTTTGCGCATATTATCACCCCTTTACAACGGTTTCTTTTTGATCTGCCCGTAATTGCGAGGATATTTTGAAGGCGATGCCTTTACCTTGCGATAGTAAAGATTCACCCTTTGATCTCCTGAAAAAAGAGATGTGTCCTGAGTAGTTTCCAGCTGTGCGCCGAGAAGGGACATCGCGTGTTCAGCTTCCTTTGCTTCTGCTCTTCCCTGCATACCTTTCATAGCAATGAAAAGACCGTCTTTCTTTACCAGAGGTATGCAAAGTTCTGAAAGAACTCTGAGGTTAGCTACTGCTCTTGCTGTAACAGCATCATATTCCTCTCGATGGTTTTTAACATGTTCTTCTGCACGTTCATTTACAACATCACAGCCCTTTACGGAAAGTTCATTGATTACTTCCTTCAGGAAAGTGCATCTTTTTCCTGTCGGTTCTACAAGTACAACATGAAGGTCAGGACGAATAATCTTCCATACCAGTCCTGGGAAACCGGCACCGGTACCTACATCACATACTTTTCCGGAAAGCTGGTATTGCGAAAGAGGCAGAATGCTGTCGTAAAAGTGCTTTTCAAACACTTCTCCTTTTTCTGTGATTGCTGTCAGATTGATCTTTTCATTCCATTCAGCAAGAAGTTCTGCATATCTTTCCAGCTTTTCTGCTGTTTCCGCAGACACCGGAATCTGCAGTTCTTCAGCTTTTGTGATAAACTCATCGATTGTCATATACTGCATCCTCCTTTGCCTGCTAACTATTCTACCATTGTGCCTTTCAGCCTTAAAGCTTTAATATTGTTGAAAAATATTTTCTCCACATTTTCATTCTTCAACAGGTGCCGAGCCTGTGATGAATTCTGCATACGGAAGTGTTTCAATCCACGCACAGAAAGCACGCCATTCAGGAAGACGATGATTTCTTCTCTGAAGGTAGATTGTCTTAAGCTGTCTGTAATTCGTTGTCATGCGGGCTGTAAGACGAAATCCGGCGGGATTACTGTAGAGAATTTCAAGGTATCTCTTCTTGGAATCTTCCTGAAGTGTTGTTACATCTTTGCCTTCTGCTTTTCTTTCTTTGATTTCATCCTGAAGAATATTATAAGCAGAAGTCTTTTCTTTCATAATTTCCACAATACGCGGATCTGTATATTCAATATAAGCATGATCAAGATCAAACTTGGTAATACGATGCATCGTTGACTGTGAACTTACGAAATCGAGAAAATGATATCGTTCTGCTTCAACCCAGGCTTTGTTTGTAAAAGTAAGATCAAACTGAACAATGATACCATTCATGAAATTATCATGTCCGGAGCCCTGTTTTGATTTTGCAAGGATAAAAGTACGTTCCGTAACTTCATCCGTAACCTTATTTAAATCGACTGCCATCGGATATTTTGATCCTTTTACTGATCCTTCCAGTCCGAATACATCTACATTCGATACTACTTCATTCCAGTTCATTTTCTTTGTATTCCTTTCCCCTGACGGATTGCGATCGCAAGTACTGCAAGATCGGCGGGATTTACACCTGAGATACGGGAAGCCTGCCCGATTGTGAGCGGCTTGAATTTCATCAGTTTCTGTCGTCCTTCAATTGACAGGTTATCAACCTGATCATAATCGAAATCTTTTCCGAGAACCTGCTCTTCCATTGCTTTCAGTTTCGCTGCTTCTCGACGTGCTTTATTGATATATCCTTCATATTTGATATCGATATCTGCTCTCTCCGCTGTTTCATGATCTGTTTCTTCACCAATGCATTCAAGCAGTTCTTCAGAAGTGATATTAGGTCGTTTTACCAGATCAAATCCGTTAATTCCTGCATGTTCACTGCTTTCATATCCTTTTGAAGACAGATATGCGTGAACAGCAGGATCATCGATCGCAAAGACAGTATCTTTAAGATGCGCTTCCAGAGTATGAAGACGATCCATACGCTGCAGGAAAGCATCATGTCTTTCTTCAGATATTACGCCGGCCTGATAAGCTTTCTCCGACAGTCTCTGCTCTGCATTGTCATGTCTCAAAAGAAGACGGAACTCTGCTCTTGATGTAAGCAGACGATATGGTTCGTTTGTACCTTTGGTCGTTAGATCATCAACCAGCACACCGATATATGCTTCATCTCTTCCAAAGATGAGCGGCTTTTTTCCATCAAGCTTGAGTGAAGCATTAATACCTGCCATCATACCCTGGCCGGCAGCTTCTTCATATCCTGAAGTACCGTTTACTTGTCCTGCAGTAAAAAGATTCTCGATGATCTTTGATTCGAAAGTCGGAGACATCTGGACCGGGTCAATTGCATCATATTCAATTGCATAAGCATACTTCTTAATTACCGCATCTTTAAAACCGGGCAGACTGTGAACCATCTTTTCCTGAATATCTCTTGGAAGTGATGTTGAGAATCCCTGAATATATGTAGTATCCAGTGACAGCGATTCAGGTTCAAGGAACAGAAGATGTCTCGGCTTATCCTTGAAACGTACAAGCTTATCTTCAATCGAAGGACAATAACGCGGGCCTACTCCTTTTACAACACCGGAATACATGCTTGACTTGTTCAGGTTGCTCAGAATCAGCTCATGTGTTTCAGGAGTTGTATATGTCATGTAACAGGGAACCTGTTCTGCAAACGGACGGATTCTCTTCGTTGTTTCCGAGAAGTGCAGGAAACCTTCTGTACCCGGTTCATACTTAGTTTCGTCGAAATGAATAGAACTTGTAAGAATACGGGGCGGTGTTCCTGTTTTGAGACGCATTGTGCGAATACCTGCATTTCTCAGGTTTGCCGAAAGATCATTCGTTGTTTCTTCAAGGTCCGGACCACCGGGAGTAACTTCTGCCGAAATCATATTTACACCTGCCATATATGTTCCTGTGGTAAGGATTACAATCTTTGCAGGTATATAAGATCCATCTTTTAAAGTAACACCTGTTACTTTGTTATTAACAATATTGATTTCTACAGCCATTCCTTCCATGACTGTAAGATTTTCCTGATGCAGACATACATCCTGCATCATTTTCTTATATGCGATTTTATCGGACTGAACACGTAAAGCACGGACACCCGGTCCTTTTGCGCTGTTCAGCATTTTAAACTGCAGAGCGGTAGCGTCTGCAGTAACCGGCATCTGGCCGCCCAGTGCATCAATTTCTCTGACAACAATACCTTTGGCAGGTCCTCCGACTGAAGGATTGCACGGCATCTTGCCTATGTTATCGATACTGAGGGTCAGAAGCATGGTTTTCTTAGAAAGACGTGCGGCAGCCAGGGCTGCTTCGATGCCCGCATGACCGCCGCCGATTACAATAATATCAAAACCGTTCATTGTTCAATTCATCCACCAGTTCTTTTATATCTTCCGGCACTTTATCCGTAATGATTTCAAACATTACCGGACGATCCGGCTTGTATTGCTTTGCAAGCATACGATAGATTGCAATTTTACCGACCAGTTCACGCTTTCTTTGATCTCTGCTGTTTGCCTGAGCTGCGTACGGAACACCGATATATGTCGTCTTTTCATCAATCTTGACGCAGTCTGTACGGCTTCCGCGAATCAATTCCCATCCCGGTTCTGTGATACGTTCCGAAGCTGCTTTTCTGCATATAAGACGCTCTTTTTCTGTACCCGATTCTTTTCCGAGAGTTTTTCTGATTACTGCAAGCTCATGGCGGATTTCGTCTTTGCGGAAAACCTGATTCTGAGAAACATGTTCATCTTCACTCCAGAGATCAATACCATATCTGTCCGCAAGATCAAAAATTTTTACAGTAACGGAAGGATCCGTTCGATCAAGATAACAATAGCTTTCAAGATTGGACGGAATCTCAATACCGATATCTTCCGGATAGATCGGTGATCTGAAAAATACAACATCAGTCAGATAAAGACAGCTCATAGTCTTCGGAATATCTCCACGTGAAGCTTTGGAGATCGCTTCTCTCAGAAGATCCATGCTGGCATAACCAGTAGCTTCACCATAATCTTTCCACATCTGCCTTAATGAAAGACGGCGTGTTGAATCAAAATGAGCATAGCCTATGAGTCCTTTGCGCCGTCCGTGAAACGGGCGGGAATAGAAAAACAGCAGATCCCCTTTATGAAAATCTGAGAATTTCTTTTTGCTGGAAAGGCGCCAGAAAAGAATCGAACGATTTCTGCTTATTCTGTGAAACTCCAGCATTTTTTCATCCGTAACATACGCAATGGAACTCATCTTCTTACCTTCTTTATTTATATATCAGAACAAACCGTAGGTTTCGCCGTATTCATGAACAGCCGCATTTACTCCTGCAGACATCACTTGAAATACTGATGTTTCTTATGCAAACAGTTGATACAATCAGCCGACACGTCTTCTGTCTGCAAGTGCATGAGCAAGTGTCATTTCATCCGCATAATCAAGCAGACCGCCAACGGGAAGGCCGTGAGCAATTCTTGTTACAAGTACATCGGGGCACTGGTCTTTAAGAAGTTTTCCGAGGTACATTGCGGTTGTTTCTCCATCCATAGTGGTATTTGTCGCAAGAATAATTTCTTTGGCATGATGTGCTCTTTCTACAAGTTCATCAATTGCGAGATCTTCCGGCATAATACCCTTGGAAGTCGAGATCAGGCCGTTCAGTACGTGATAAACGCCTCTGAACTCTCCTGTTTTTTCCATTGCACTGACATCTTTTGATGACTGAACTACGAATATAACATCATGGTCGCGTGCAGTGTTTTTACATATATCACATTCATCGTCATCTGAAAGGTTGCCGCAAACACGGCAGTGTTTCAGCCTGCTTTTCACATCGACGATAGCCTGTGCAAATTCCTGTGCTGACTCCGCATCCATATCCACAACTGAGAGTGCATATCTTTCAGCTGTTTTTTCGCCTACACCCGGCAGGGAACGGAATCTTTCAATCAAAGCTGTGAGTGACTGCGGATACATCTTACATACCCGGGAGCTTAATGCCCTGTGTAACACTGTTCATTTTGCTGTTTCTGTCTTCAGCAGCTTTAGTAACTGCTTCATTTACAGCAATAAGCACCAGATCCTGAAGCATTTCGCGGTCTTCCATTGCTTCTTCGGTAATGGAGACTTCTGTCACTTCATGACTGCCGTTCATTTTAACAACAACCATATTTCCTGCAGCTGTACCTTCATATACAGAAGTTTTTAATTCATCTTCGATTTTTGTAAGATCATTCTGCATTTTCTGTGCCTGCTGCATCAGTTTATTTAAGTCCATAGTTCCTCCTATACAATTTCAACAAGATCAGCACCGAACATATTCAGTACTTTTTCTTCCGTTGTTTCTTCTTTTTTCATCGTCGACGCATCATCTGCGTAGAATTCTATTTCTAATGGTGCGGGAAGACTGTGCACACGCATCAATTCCCTGTATCTGGATGATGCATCTTTAAAGTCTTTTTCCGTGATTGCATAAATCATTTTATGAACAAGCAGATTGTTATTCACAAAATCATACAGTTCGCGGTTCAGCTGTTTTGAGTTGATCCGTTTTGCGACCGCTGCAGTTTTCGTAAGAAGCACCGTACACTTCGGCCCGCTCGCTCCGACATATGAATCTTCGAGAAGTGTTGTATATTTCATATACGCAGGACCCATGAAGGATTTCACTCCAGCATATGACGCTTCATCTTTTGCTTTATCATTTTTGTTGCACTGAACAAGCAGTCCCAGAATCTGATCAACAGACAGTACATCATCCGATTGTTTTTCAGGTAAAGTTATCAATTCACTTTCTGATGATTCTTCAATCACGTCCGCTTTTTTGAATATTGGCTGATATGTACTTTGAACTGGCGCTTTCGGTTCCGGAGCCTTTTCAACTGCGGGTGCCGCAGCGACTGCTTCCGAACGATCTGCTGTTGCCAGGGCAAGGCATGTCACTTCAAAACACGTAATTGCTGAAACAGCTGTACGATATCTGTCTTTTGTATCAATCAGATATTCCATCATACGAACGCACACTGCCTGACTGATTTTTCTGGAAAGAGCAAGTGCTTCTTCACGTGTAATCAGTTTCAGCAGTTCAACTTTATTTGTAGCTTTATACACCAGACAGTCTTCCAGAATATCAATCATGCCATCAGTAAATCTCTGCAGATCAATACCGCGCTGTTCATATTCTTTAATACGATTAATCAATCCTTCAAGATTTACATCAACGATATCGTTTAATAACGCGATTTTTTCTTCCGTTGTAGCAATCCCGTAAATCTGATCAATTGCTGCCTCACTGATCTGATCATCTGTATAAGCCGCACACTGGTCCATAATACTCAATGCGTCTCTCATTCCGCCGTCAGAGAGAACTGCAATCATATCTGCTGCTTTTTCTTCAAGATAAATATTCTCCAGCTTTGCAATTTCCATAAGATGATTTCTGATCTGATCTTTTCTAAGTCTTGTAAAATCAAATCTCTGGCATCTTGAAATGATTGTCGGGAGAAGTTTCTGCGGATCCGTTGTTGCCAGAACGAAAATAACATGTTCCGGTGGTTCTTCCAATGTTTTCAGCAGTGCACTGGAGGCTGCGGACGAGAGCTGATGAACTTCGTCGATAATGTAGACTTTATGTTTCCCCTGCATAGGTGCAAGAGATGACTTTTCAATCAAGTCTCTGATATCTTCGACATGCGTCTCATTTGCAGCATTAATTTCAACAATATCCGGATGTGTACCGTTATTTGCTGAACGGCATGACTCACATTCTTCACACGGAGCATTTTCAGGATCTGCACAGTTGACAGCTTTTGCAAGCAGTCTTGCCATTGTCGTTTTTCCTGTTCCTCTCGGGCCGCAGAAAAGGTATGCATGTCCAACTTTACCATCTCGAACTGCATTCTTTATTGAACGTACGACATATTCCTGACCAACAACCTCATCAAAAGTCGAGGATCTGTATTTTTGATATAGTGCGAGTTTTGCCATAATTTTCTCCTGCCGCTATATTATAGCAAAATTCCTGCATGGCTATGCAGGAATCTATTCTTGAATTGATTTGAATTGTGATTTGTCTCTTTTAGCTTTTTTTCTTTTTTCTCTGAAGAATGATGTAAGAATTTCGGCACATTCCGGCTGAAGTAATCCGGATGTCACTTCACGTGGATAAGTTTTGATATGAGGTATCGTTTTCACCTGAATCAATGTATCAACTGTCCCGCCTTTTGGATCTGCCGTTCCATAATAAAGATGTCTTATACGTGAAAGTCCGATCACTCCTGTAC
>R19__coassemble_17_pt1 | contig 114982 bp, 105 predicted proteins | sample R19__metabat2_low_PE_032 | metagenome-assembled genome bin R19 | reverse complement strand
TTCAGTTTTCAAAGAGCTTTTCTTCAGGCTTTCTTCCGTTCCACCCGAAGTGCTTATTTATATTACCCCTCCCTCTCCTCCTTTGCAAGTACTTTTTTGCTTATTTTTAGTATTTTTTTGTTGTATGCGTTTTCATTATTTGTTGTAAATCCAACTATTTCGATTTTCTTTTGGAACGAAAAAAATCCGTACTTGTATACGGACTTTTTTAAACTTATTCAACTGTTACGCTCTTTGCAAGATTTCTTGGTTTATCTACATTCAAGCCTTTTGCAACACTGAGATAATATCCTAGTAACTGCAGTGGAATAATTGCTAACGATGTCAGGAAATAGTCATTCGTTCTGGGAACATATACTGTGAAATTAGCTACATCTTCAATCGAATAGTTTCCGTAACTCGTAACCCCCATCAAATAGGCACCACGAGTTTTCACTTCAACCATATTAGATCGGGTCTTATCGTACAGATTTTTCTGTGTACAAACGCCAACAACCAACGTTCCCTCTTCAATCAAAGAGATTGTTCCATGCTTAAGTTCACCTGCAGCATAAGCCTCTGAGTGTACATATGAGATCTCTTTCATCTTCAGCGAGCCTTCCAGAGATATCGCATAATCCAATCCTCTGCCAATGAAGAACATATCTTTTGCATTTGCGTATTTTGCAGCAAACCACTGGATTCTTTCTTTATCTTCCAGAACTCTGACCATCTTATCTGCAAGCTGCACAAGATCTTCAATCATTGACTTGTATTTATCCTCATCAATTGTCCCTCTGGCCATTGCTGCCTGGACACCGATACCATAAACAGCTGCTAACTGGGCACTATAAGCTTTTGTTGTTGCTACTGCAATTTCCGGCCCGGCTAATGTATAAAACACATGATCTGCTTCGCGAGCGATGGATGAGCCTACAACATTAACAATACCGATTGTCATTGCTCCGATCTTTTTTGCAAGACGTAATGCCGCCAGTGAATCTGCTGTTTCACCAGACTGAGAAATAACTATGACAAGATCGTCATTTGTCAGTATCGGGTTTCTGTATCTAAACTCAGAAGCAAGCTCTACTCGAACAGGTATTCTAGCCAGTCCCTCAATCACGTACTGGCCTGCAACTCCGACATGATATGCTGAACCGCACGCTACAAACAAGATGCTCTTCAGCTTCTTCAGCACTTCGTCATTCAGCCCGATCTCATCAAGATTAATCTTTCCATCCTGTACAAAAGAGTTTACAGTATCCCGGACTGCTTTCGGCTGCTCATGAATTTCCTTGATCATGAAATGTTCATAACCGCCTTTTTCAGCAGCTTCTTCATCCCAGCTGATTTCTTTAGGTTCAACAGAAACAGGTTCTCTGTCAATATCAAAAAATTCAACAGTTCCTTTTCCCAGACGCGCAATCTGCTGGTCTCCGACATAGTACACGTTTCGTGTATATTTCAGAATTGCCGGGACATCACTTGCAGCGTATGTCGCACCATCAGCTACACCTATAATAAGCGGACTGTCTTTTCTTGCAGCATAAATTTCATCCGGATATTCCTTAAAAAGGATAGCGAGAGAATAGGAGCCGCGGATACGAATCATTGCACGTGCAATTGCATCAACAGGTCCCTGCTTATACTTTTTGATATAATGATCAATCAGCTTAATAGCAACTTCAGTATCTGTATCACTATGAAACGTATAACCGTGACGTGTAAGCTTTTCTTTCAGTTCCTGATAATTTTCAATAATTCCATTATGCACACCAATTACATTTCGATCGTCACTGGAATGGGGATGTGCATTATTTTCAGATGGTTCTCCGTGGGTTGCCCATCTTGTATGACCGATACCACAGCAGCCTTCCAATGCTGCGCCACCATCAGTTTTTTCAGCAAGAACTCTCAAACGGCCTTTCGCTTTCACAATTTCCGCTTCAGAAGTACCGTTTCTTACTGCAAGACCTGCTGAATCATATCCTCTGTATTCAAGCTTTTCCAAACCCTCCAGAAGAATCGGAGCAGCTTGTTCATATCCGTTATAGCTTACAATTCCGCACATAGTGAAACCTCCATACCGTAAAATTCTATCATTGCATTACATGTGAATAAAGTTGGTAACATATAATTTTTTTCGAAAACATGCCAAATCATGCATGTTTTTCACTTTTTTCAAAAAATCTTTCCAACTGTCCGCCCATCCACATCTCAGCTGCACGAGCCATATTTTCCTGATCTTCTGAAACAGCAGGATTGCGATTAAGCTTCGGATTTTCCGTATATTCAGGATTATTAGCTTCAATAAATCCAGTGTAAGCATCACTGTAATTCTGAAGCTCATAATCGATGCCAGCACGATCCATATGTTCACGATAAACCGTCATGCGTTCTGCCATCTGATCATGTCCGCAACTGATAATTCCTAACGGCGACGGATGAATTCCTGCATCAGCCATTCTGATCATTGTATCATCCAGGATCGGATAGCAAAGAATGACCCCTGCAGGAGTAAATTTAAAATCTCTCAGCAAGGCTGCCGCCCCTACCATCAGGTATGCACCGGCTGTAAAGCCTGCGAGAACAATCTTTTGCGGATCAATATTAAAATCCGATGCATGTTTTGCGAACCACAGCACCGTATCCTTGATTTCATCGTGCTGATAAGGAAATTGTTTTTCAGTAAGCAGCGTATAATCTATATTCACGATCACAGCTCCCCAGTTTTCCTTCAAACGATTGCATAATGTGTCAATCTGGTCTGCACTTCCATCCATAAACGAACCGCCATGTGCGATTACTACTGCAGGAAGTTTTTCATTATCAGATGCCGAAGGAATGTACAAGTTCATTTTTATAACTGAACCATCATCACGTTTGATCGTAAATCTCTTGCCATACAGTTTACTGTCATCTTTTGTCAGTAATGCTGTATTCTTCTTCAATTGTTTCTCCAGCATCTTATCGAATGCATGCGGATGAAGCTTAAAATACAGATAATAACCAATACCGATCAAAATAAATACACCAATAATATTGATAATCAGATTTCCCATATAAACTCCAGTTTAAACAAAGAGATCCAAGTTTCCTCGGATCTCTTTATTTGATTACTCAAAATTTTCTTCAACAGAAACAGCTTCTGTTTCTTCAATAGATGAAGTACCGATAACTTCATCCGGAAGTTTATTCTGATTTGCTTCTTCCAAAGCTCTTGCTTTTTCTCTGCGCTTTTCCTTTAAAGCTTCAGCGCGTTCAGCAATTCTTCTGGATGTTTCACGGTCGAAGTCTCTTCCTGTACCTGCAGGAATAAGCTTGCCGATAATAACATTTTCCTTCAGACCTTCGAGATAGTCGATCTTGCCCTTTACAGCAGCTTCCGTCAGAACACGTGTTGTTTCCTGGAAAGATGCAGCAGAGAGGAAGGAATCAGTTTCAACTGCTGATTTGGAGATACCAAGAAGCATCGGACCAAATTTTGCAGGTGTCTTTCCTTCGTCAAGAAGTGTTTCGTTGATAGCATTCATATGTGCAAGAGACAATGTCTGACCTGCACTTAATCCGGAATCGTTACCTTCAAGTACAATTACTTTCTTGAGCATCTGCTTGATCATAACTTCAAGATGCTTATCAGAAATATCAATTGACTGTGTAGAATATACCTTCTTAACTTCTTTAAGAATATATTCCTGAACAGCTCTTACACCGGCAACTTCGATCAGTTCTTTCGGAGCAATCTGGCCTTCAGTCAGCTTTTCACCTGCATGAACCTTTACTCCCGGCTTCATCCAAGGACGTACAACCTGTGTAAGGTCACACTTATGTTCGATGGATTCTTTATCGTTTGTAACCGTAACAATCTGACCTGTTCTCGTATCATTTTCGCGGATATCAGTAATTTCACCATCAATCTTTGCAATGACAGCAACGCCCTTAGGTGTACGAGCTTCAAACAGTTCTTCTACACGAGGAAGACCCTGTGTAATATCACCGTTCTGAGTAGCAACACCACCAGTATGGAAGTTTCTCATAGTCAGCTGAGTACCAGGTTCACCGATTGCCTGTGCAGCCATAATACCAACTGCTTCACCTTCTTCAACAAGGTTGCCTGTTGCCATATTACGACCATAGCACTTGCGGCAGATTCCTCTGGAGGACTCACAAGTAAATACGTTACGAATATAAACCTCTTTAACACCAGCTTCAACAGCAGCCTTAGCAAGGTCATCTGTAATGTATTCATCAGCATCAACGATAACTTCGCCTGTTTCAGGATTTGTAATAGCCTGCTGTGTGTAACGGCCAACAATACGATCGTAAAGCTTTTCGATTACAGAGTTGTTCTTCTTGTCAATAATATCAGTTACAAGATAGCCATTATCTGTACCACAGTCTTCTTCGGAAATAATTACTTCCTGAGCGACATCGACCAGACGTCTGGTCAGATATCCTGATTCAGCTGTCTTAAGAGCAGTATCTGTCAGACCTTTACGTACACCGTGTGTAGAAATAAAGAACTCTGATACACTCATACCTTCACGGAATGAGGAGTAAATCGGGACTTCGATAATTGACGGCTGATATTCTTTACGAGACTTAGACTGAGTAGGACGAGCCATCAGACCACGCATACCAGCCAGCTGTGTAAAGTGGTTCTTGTTACCACGGGCACCGGATACAGCCATCATGTTAATCGGATTCATACGAGCCATGGAACTCATCAGTGTATCACCAACAGATGTCTTTACATCTTCCCACAGAAGTCTGTACTTAAGTTCCCATTCCTGAGGAGTAAGCAGACCTCTGTCTCTCAATGTATTCAGAACATCAGCTTTTGCACGACCTTCAGCAACCATTTCTTCCTTGTGAGGAGCAACAGAAATATCGCTTAATGCTACAGTCATACCAGCCAGTGTGGAATACAGGTAACCCATATCCTTCAGTCCGTCAAGTACATCAGAAGGTCTGATCTTAGTACCATCTTTGTACTTGTCAAATACTGCGGCGATAAGGTTTCCAAGATCCTTTTTCTTAAATTCAGCATGAATCTTTCTGGATGCAATTTCCTTTTTGATATCTGTTCCCATAGGAACGAAATCACTGTCAGGTGTTGCAATCAGATTCTTCTCACTCAATTCGTTGATATAAGGGAAATCATCAGGGAGAACAGAGTTGAAAATGATTTTACCGACAGTTGTAAGCATATACTGCTTATTCTGTTCTTCGGTAAAGCATGTCTTTCCTAATGTGTTTGCAGGCAGTGCAATTCTGCTGTGCAGATGTACTACGCCAACAGAGTATGCCATCTCAACTTCATCAGGATTCTTGAAGACATGACCTTCGTTATCACCATATCTTCTCCATCTTTCAGCTTCAACAGGTTCACCAAGCTTTTCGAGTGTTTCAGCCTTCTTATAGAACTCCTGTGCTGATACTTCCATATTTACATAGAAGTTACCCAGAACGAGGTCCTGTCCAGGAGTAACAATCGGCTTACCATCTTTAGGACCGAGGATATTATTGGAGCCAAGCATCAGAATTTCTGTCTCAGCTCTTGCTTCTTCACTCAGAGGAAGATGAACTGCCATCTGGTCACCATCGAAGTCAGCGTTGAACGCAGGACATACGAGCGGATGTACACGAATAGCACGACCTTCAACCAGTTTAGGGAAGAATGCCTGAATACCAAGTCTGTGCAGTGTAGGCGCACGGTTCAGGAATACCGGATGTCCTGTAATAACATCATCAACAATATCCCATACACGTGAATCCTGTGCTGCAATCAGTTTTTCAGCTGTCTTAGGGTTAGTAGCAAGTCCTCTGTTAACAAGTTCGTTGATAACAAACGGCTTATACAGCTGAATAGCCATCTCTTTAGGCAGACCGCACTGCCACATCTTCAGATTAGGTCCGATTGCAATTACTGAACGACCGGAGAAGTCGACACGTTTACCCAGAAGGTTCTGTCTGAATCTGCCCTGCTTACCTTTCAGAGAGTGAGAGAGTGACTTCAGAGCACGTCCGCCGGCACCTGTGATAGCCTTTGAACGACGACCATTATCAATCAGAGCATCAACTGCTTCCTGCAGCATTCTCTTTTCATTCTGGACGATGATCGCAGGTGTTCCAAGTTCAAGCAGCTTCTTCAAGCGATTGTTTCTTGTAATAACACGACGATACAGATCATTCAGATCAGATGTTGCAAAACGTCCGCCATCAAGCTGAAGCATAGGTCTTAAATCCGGCGGAATAACCGGCAGAACTGTAAGAACCATCCATTCAGGCTTATTAGAAGATGTACGGAAAGCATCTACTGTTTCCAGACGCTTGATCAGCTTCTTGCGCTTTTCACCGTTAGCTTTTTCCAGTTCAGTCATGATGCCTTCATATTCAGCCTGTACATCTACCTGTTCAAGGAGTGTCTTTACTGCTTCGGCACCTGTCTGAGCAACGAAACTGCCGGGTCCATAAACAGCGTTATTCTCACGCAGTTCGCGTTCAGAAATAATCTGCTTATAAGCCAGCTTAGTATCACCAGGATCAGTTACAACCCAGGAAACGAAATAAACAACTTCTTCCAGCTGCTTCGGAGGAATATTCAGAAGCAGTGACATGCGTGAAGGAATACCACGCAGATACCAGATATGAGCAACCGGGGCAGCGAGTTCAATATGTCCCATACGTTCACGACGTACACTGGACTTTGTGATTTCTACACCGCATCGATCACAGATAACACCCTGGTAAGTAATCTTTTTGTACTTTCCGCAGGCACATTCCCAGTCCTTTGTAGGACCGAAAATACGCTCGCAGAACAAACCATCTCTCTCAGGCTTCTGAGAACGATAGTTAATAGTTTCAGGCTTTTTTACTTCGCCATAAGACCATTCACGGATTTTTTCAGGTGATGCGAGACCAATTTTAATCGCTGTAAAGTTATTAATATTCATCGTTCACACCCTCCTTATTCTTCACCATAATCTTCATCATCAAAGCCGATAACAGCTACTTCAGGAGCTTCTTCATCTTCTTCGATGCTGTCTCTTACTGAGAGATTTCCATCATTGAGATCAGCAACATAGCTCTGACGGTTAATGTCAAATGTAGTTGCTTCTTTCAGTTCTTCCTGTTCCATCTGCTTCAGATCCATTTCTGTGCCATCGTCATCCATCATACGGACATCGAGAGCCAGCGCCTGAAGTTCATGAACCATAACTCTGAATGATTCAGGAATGCCTGCATCAGGAAGATCCTTACCCTTAACAATAGCTTCATAAGTCTTTGTACGGCCCATGATATCATCAGACTTAACTGTCAGGATTTCCTGCAGAACACGAGATGCACCATAAGCTTCAAGTGCCCATACTTCCATTTCACCGAATCTCTGACCACCATTCTGAGCTTTACCGCCAAGAGGCTGCTGAGTAACGAGTGAATAAGGACCTGTTGCACGAGCATGCAGCTTATCGTCAACCATGTGCGCAAGTTTAATCATGTACATGACACCAACAGAGATACGCTCATCATAAGCTTCACCTGTCATACCATCATGCAGAATATACTTGCCATCTGCCGATGTGCCTGCTTCTTCCATGATTTCCTTAAGATCCTGATTAGATACACCGTCGAAGACAGGTGTAGCAAACTTAACCCCAAGCTTCTTTGCGGCCATACCAAGATGAAGTTCAAGAACCTGTCCGATATTCATACGTGAAGGTACACCGAACGGATTCAGCATGATATCAATGGATGTACCATCCTGCATATAAGGCATATCTTCAACAGGATTGATTCTGGAAATGACACCCTTGTTACCATGACGGCCGGCCATCTTGTCACCTTCGGAAATCTTTCTCTTCTGAACAATATATACCTTAACGATTTCATTTACTCCCGGAGGAAGTTCATGATCATCCTTACGGTTAAATACACGAATGCTATGAACAATGCCGGCACCACCGTGAGGTACTTTCAGTGAGTTATCACGTACTTCTCTGGATTTTTCACCGAAAATCGCAAGCAGCAGTTTTTCTTCAGGAGAGATTTCGCTCTGTCCTTTAGGAGTTACCTTACCAACGAGAATATCGCCTTCTTTAACTTCTGCACCGACCATGACAATGCCTCTTGCATCAAGATTACGGCATGCATTTTCAGATACGTTAGGAATATCTCTTGTGATTTCTTCCGGTCCGAGCTTGGTTTCACGGCATTCGATATCATATTCTTCAATATGAACAGATGTATAGTAATCCTCAGACTGCATCTTTTCTGACATGATGATAGCGTCTTCATAGTTATAGCCATGCCATGTCATAAATGCGACTGTAACATTCTGACCAAGAGCAAGTTCACCATTCTGCATGGACGGACCATCTGCGAGAATATCTCCGCGTTCTACTCTTTCACCATCCCAGACAATCGGCTTCTGATTCAGGCAGGTAGATGCATTTGATCTGTGATACTTGTCCAGAATATATGTTGTTTCCTTGCCATCGTCTTCTGTAACAACAACTTTGTTTGCATCAACATAAGTTACTACGCCAGGAGCAGTAGCTACACAAGCAGCACCGGAATAACGTGCAATAGCATGTTCCATACCTGTTCCTACATAAGGGCTATGAGGATTCAGCAGCGGAACTGCCTGTCTCTGCATGTTCGCACCCATCAGCGCACGAGTACAGTCATCGTTTTCCAGGAAAGGAACACACGCTGTAGCTACAGATACAATCTGACGAGGAGATACGTCGGCATAGTCAACAGTTTCTTTTTCAACCATCACAGTTTCACCGGCAATACGTGCAACGATACGGTCATTTACAAGCTTACCATCCTGAATTTCGTTTGCCTGAGCGATGATATGATCATATTCTTCAGCTGCATCCATATATACGATTTCATCTGTAACAACACAATCCACAACCTTACGGTAAGGAGTTTCAATGAAGCCGTATTCATTTACTTTTGCATAAGATGTCAAATAGTTGATCAGACCAATGTTAGGTCCTTCAGGAGTTTCAATCGGGCAAATACGTCCGTAGTGAGAGTTATGGATATCACGTACTTCGAAACCTGCACGTTCACGTGTAAGACCGCCGGGACCGAGTGCAGAGATACGTCTCTTATTTGAAAGTTCGGCAAGCGGATTTTCCTGATCCATGAACTGAGAAAGCTGGGAACTTGAGAAAAATTCCTTAATTGCGGCAGTCAGCGGACGAGTATTTGTCAGCTGCTTCGGTGTTAAGTTGGAAACTTCAGAAATAGACATTCTTTCCTTAACAACTCTTTCCATACGGGAAAGACCGATACGGAACTGATTCTGAATCAATTCACCAACTGTACGGATACGTCTGTTGGCCAGCATATCGATATCATCCTGTGTACCAACACCATCGAGCATTGTCAGTTCATAGTTAAACAAAGCATACATATCACTCATTGTGATTGTGTGCTTGTCATTTAACGGGTCAATACCGATCAGTTTGACAACATTGCCATCATCTGTGTTAATCATAACCTGCTGTACAGCGGCACCAACGAGCCAGATGCTTACTTCTGATCTCATTGCTTCAGCAACTACAGAAGTTTCTGCTTCTGAAGTCAGACCACTGTTGTCATAGTCAGGAATATATCTTTCGACAAGCAGTTCACCATCTTCGCTGAACAGATCTTCATCAGCAGATGTAATACGGCCGATTGTATACATGCGTGAACCATAGTTCAGAACAGCATTTACATTATCGTTATTAACCTTTACTTCCTGAGCATAAATACCTGCATATACAGATACCTCATTGAATTCGGAAGCAATCTTATCTGCATCTGATGCTGTAATTACAGTACCCTGTTCATACTGAACGTCCTGACCATCAAGGTCGGTAGCCAGAATACGTCCTACCATTGCATTCCTGCCTGTTGTTTCAATAACAGCTACAGTCGGATGAGAGAATCTGTGTGTGAAAGGAAGAGCACGCATATTGATACCCTTATTGATTTCATCACGCAGTTCATTGCGCAGGTTCTTGTCAATCATCACATTCTTTTCTACAAGAACTTTACCATCGGCACCGATCAGATCTTCTGTCAGTGTATGGTTTTCCATACGGTCAAGAATGTTCAGCTTTTTGCGAACCTTATAACGTCCTGCCTTAGTGAGATCATATCTTCTGTAATCGAAGAACTTAGCCTCCATCAGGTTCAGAGCGCCATCGACAGTTGCAATTTCATCTGCTCTCTGGTTTTCATATACATTGAGCAGAGCTTCCTGTCTTGTCTTTGTTTTATCTGCAGCAAGTGTATTACGTACTTCTTCATAGTTGCCGAATACAGAAGTATACAGCAGCATATAGTCATTCTGGAATTCACGTTCCTCTTCAGGAACGATAACATCCTTATGTACTTCAAAGCCCATTGCCTGCAGGAATTTTTCCATATTTGTAGTATTGAAAGCATCTTCGCCTTTAGTCAGATTCAAAGACATACCGATTGCCTTGAACAGAATAGAGCTCAGTACCTTTCTTCTACGGTCAATGGAAACATTCATGATACGTCCGAGTGCTGCCTTTTTATCATCGCTCATGAATTCCAGCCATGTACCACGGCTAGGAATCAGTTCGCAGCTGTAAGTATCGCGACCTGTTCTTTCTTCAGTGCTCAGATCAAAATATGCGCCCGGAGAACGAACAATCTGCGAAACAATTACACGCTCCGCACCATTGATAATAAATGTTCCAGTCGGAGTCATTAAAGGGAAGTCTCCAAGGAAGACTTCTTCCCATTTTGTCATTACTTCACCAGTTTCAGGATCCATTACTTCAAGTTCCATTCTTGCTTTCAGAGGAGCACAGTAGTTTGTCTCTCTGAATTCGCACTCTTTAATGGAGTACTTAGGCTCACCGAAAGAGTAGTCAAGGAACTTCAGCTTGATATTGTTACCATAGTTTGAAATAGGGTAAATATCATCAAATACTTCCTTGATACCTTCCTTGAGGAACCAGTCAAAGGAATCTGTCTGAATACCTACCAGATCAGGCAGGTCCAGAACACCGCTAACCTTTGAATAGTCTCTACGAACAGCCTTCTTGCCGTAATGCACCACGTGGTATGTCTGTTTATTTTCCATTTTTCGCCATCCTTTCGCATGCATCCATGAAACGCCGAAAAAGCGGGCTTATAACCCTTGCCTATTCGACTTTCTGTCAATTTACAATAGTATCAGACGCTGTGCAATCTGTCAATTTTTTACTGAGCAAAATCCAGTATCCTTTTTCGCGAAGAATTACTTCGCAGTTTCCGAACAGATCTTCCAGCTTTTTTTTCGCACTTTCAGCGCCTTGTGCACGTCTGATTACAGCCATCAGAACACCATCATCCTTTAAGTGGAGATATGCGTCTTCAAACATACCGTAAATCACTTTTTTTCCGGTACGAATTGGAGGATTTGTAATCACTGCATCAAAGCTGGTATGCAGTTGAGCAAAACCATCAGATACCAAAGCATCGAGTTCAGCGGAATTCTGCTTTGCGTTCAGAATCGTCAATTCAACTGCTCGCGGATTAATATCAACAGAGATCACCCGGCATTCAGGAAACAGCGTTTTAAGAACAATCCCCACAACGCCATAACCACATCCGAGATCAAGGACCGATCCGCTCAGCCCGTATTTCTCTGCAGCCTTCAGCAATATTTCAGTGCCCGGATCAACACCGTCTTTGGAGAAGACACCATTGTCAGTTGTAAAACTGTACAAACGCCCCAAAAACCGGAAAGAGTGGTCCTTCCGGTTTGTTTCAAGATTGCGGTTGTCAGTGAAATAGTGTGCCATAATAACCACATCCTTTCAAAGGGGCGAAAAGCCGAAAGATAAACTTCGGCTTTTCGTTCAATAATTCAGTTTTTACAGTTACGAGAACTAATTACTTAGTTTCAACTGTAGCACCTGCATCTGTGAGATCCTTCTTGATCTTGTCAGCTTCTTCAACAGGTACATCCTTCTTGATTTCTGCAGGCAGATTATCAACGAGCTTCTTAGCATCAACGAGGCCGAGACCTGTGATAGCACGAACAGCCTTGATAACAGCAACCTTGGAGTCGCCGAAGCTTGTCAGAACTACAGTAACGTTCTTAGGTGCAGCAGGTTCTGCATCTTCAGCAGGAGCAGCAGCTACAGCTACAGGAGCAGCAGCAGTTACGCCAAACTTTTCTTCGATAGATTTAACGAGATCATTCAGATCCAGAATTGTTGCAGTTTCGAGATATGCAAGAATATCTTCCTTTGTGATTGCCATGGATAATTTCCTCCTCTTTCTTTAGGCCGCAGCCTCATCATTTGTTCCTTCACCAGCAGTGTTGCCGCCTCTAGCATCTGCGAGGGCCTGTACAGCACGTGCGAATGAGGAAATAGGTGCATTCAGTACAGACAACAGCATGCTCAGCATACCATCTCTGTTCGGCAGTGCAGACAGTTCCTTCATAGTTGCAGCGTCAACAACCTTACCGTCTACGATTCCGCCCTTCATAACAAGTGCCTTGTGTTTCTTGGCAAACTTTACCAGAACACGAGCAGCTGCTGTTTCGTCACTACCGAAACACAGAGCATTCGGGCCTGTCAGCTGTTCAGCCAGTTCACCGAATCCAGCAGCTTCTGCAGCTTTAGCAGCAAGAGTGTTCTTGTAGACTTTCATCTCAACACCTTCTGCACGCAGAGTTCTGCGGAGTTCAGTAACCTCAGCAACAGTGAGACCACGATACTCAGCGACAACAGTAGATGAAGAACCAGTCATCTTGTCCTGAATTTCGGAGACTACGCTCTTTTTAGACTCTAATACAGTCTGATTCATTGCTTCACCTTCCTATTCTTGTTATCGCATACACATAAATACAAAGCCCGCGCAGTAAAGCGAGGGCTCAGAAAAGTTCATTAATATGACTTTCATTTACCTCGGTAACCTTATTAAGCATCCTGCCGTTACTGTCTATGGTATTTGATAACGATGATATGTTACCACGAAATATTCTGCTGTCAATCGATTTTCGTCAAAAACATCGTTAATTAATCACTGTTGCCAAATGAAATGCAAACGTATTCTCTCTCTTTATGATCTTTCATGCCATGATGTAAAATAGAGTACATGAGGTAAACATCTATGAAAATAACAGAGCTTAATATTCCGTTTGGTGATTACACTACATATTGCCGAATCGTCGGAGAAGGAAGCAAGCCGCCGCTGATTCTTCTACACGGTGGTCCCGGATCGACCCACAATTATTTTGAACTGCTTGACCCGCTGGCTGAAACAGGACGCCAAATCATTATGTATGATCAGCTCGGATGCGGAAACTCCTACATAGATCATCATCCTGAACTTTGGACAGAACAGACATGGCGCGATGAATTATCCAATTTAATCCGCTATTTGCAACTGGACAAATTTCATTTGCTTGGACAATCCTGGGGCGGCATGCTGGCCATTTCATATCTTCTTAATACTGTGGATAATCATGCGATTTCGGTAATTCTTTCAAGTACACTTTCTTCTTCTACGCTTTGGGCTCATGAACAGCATAGAATGATCAGTTATATGTCGGAAGAAGAGCAAAATTCAATCCGTGATGCAGAGCTCAGCGGCATCTGGAATAAACCTGAATATCTCAAAGCAAACGATCACTATATGAAACTTCATTGCAGCGATATCAAAGAAACCGATCCTGAATGTCTGCGCCGTCCTAAGAAAAGCGGAACGGAAAGCTATATCACCGGATGGGGGCCGAATGAGTATACACCTGCCGGAACTTTAGCGGCATTTGATTATACTGACCGGCTCTCAGAGATTAAGATACCTGCACTGATCATATCAGGTACCAATGATTTATGTACTCCTCTCATAGCTAAAACAATGTACGATCATCTTCAGAATTCAAGGTGGGAGTTATTTGACGGGGCACGGCATATGTGCTTTGCCGAACAGACAGATAAATACATTGAACTTCTTAAAGAATGGATGAAATCTTCAGAAGAAAAGTCTGTGTAAGTTTGTAATCTTACACAGACCTTTTAATTAATCAAGGATTTCAATTTCTTTTGAGTAATGATTCAGTACTTCATGACCATCCGGAGTAATCAGAACCAGATCTTCAATTCTGCATCCAAGAACTGCCGGATTATAAATTCCGGGTTCAATAGAGAAAATGTTGCCGGATTCCGTCAATCTGTGATTTGCAGATGATACATCTCCGAATTCATGATCCTCAATACCGATGAAATGTCCCAGACGGTGCGTGAAATCCTTTCCGTAACCTCCCGCTGTGATAATATCTCTTGCTTTCGCATCAACATCACATAACGGAATACCGGGTTTCAGCATTTCTTCAGCTTCTTCATTTGCACTTCTGACCAGATTGTAAACTCGCTTCTGTTCAGCTGAAGGATCTTTTTTGTAGAAGAATGTACGCGTCATATCAGAACAATAGTCATCAACAACACATCCAACATCAAACAGTACAGTATCACCCTCTTTTAATACAGTGTTATCAGGCATATGATGCGGATCAGCTGCATTCTTTCCAAACGCTACGATAGAGTCAAAAGAAAATCTTGAAGCACCTAATTCTTTATAAATTCCTAAAGTCTGATCTGCGACTTCTTTTTCTGTAACGCCTTCATGGATCAGTTTCTTAAAACGATCCATCGCCAGATCATTCACCTTGGAAGAATACCTCATTTTTTCCTGTTCAGCTTCATCTTTCACTGCACGTGTGAAATCTACAGCGGGACTTCCGTTCACATAACCGGATGCACATCCTGCCTCCATCATCGGAAGGAGAAATTTCGCAGGAAGAATTTTGTCTACCGCCAAAGCAGCAGAAGTATTCAATTCATTTTTAATCAAAGGCGTGATGTCGTCAGTGTCAGTAAAATACAGTTTTCTAATTCCCAGATCTTCATCGAACTTGAAGAGCTCATTCAAATAAAGAACAGGTGCCTTTTCTTTACTGATCAAAAGGCCGAGGAATCGTTCTCCGGGATGAATCCATCTGCCGGTTAAGTAGAAAATTGCAAGCGGGTCGGTAACCAGCATTTGCTGTGTATCCAGTTTTTCAAGGATACGTTCCATTCTTTCAAAATTCAGCATAGTATCTCCTATCTTCTTTAGAAAAAGCCCGCAAAAACGGGCTTGTTTTCTTATCTCTTTGTGACGTCCTGTTTTGTATTGATTTCAAGAAGCTTTGAAGTAAGCTCATTTTCAATTCTGTTAAGTTCTCTTTCAGCTGCCTGTCTCTTTTCACGGCCTTCTGTCTGAATATCAATAACTTCGTTCAGAGTCTTAATAAGTTCTTCATTTGTATGAGTCAGAGTTTCAATATCTACAATTCCTCTCTCGGATTCCTTGGCAACTTCTACTGTAGCCTGGTGGAGAGTTTCTGCATTCTTCTTCAGAAGTGCATTTGTCATATTAGTAACTTCTCTCTCTGCTTCCATAGCATCTTTGGAGTGTGAGATGCCAAGAGAAAGGACAATCTGATTCTTCCACAGAGGAATTGTATTAACGATTGTACTCTGAATCTTTTCAGTCATCAGAGTGTCATTATTCTGTACCAGACGAATCTGCGGTCCCATCTGAACAGATACCTGTCTTGTAAGTTCAAGATCATACAGCTTCTTTTCGAATCTTGTACAAGCCTGTTCAAGATCATTTGCTGCCTGTGCATCTTCAGGAAGACCTGTAGCTTTAGCTTTAGCGATCAGAGCAGGAAGATCATTTTCACGCACTTCGGCAAGTTTCTTCTTACCGGCAATGATGTACATGGACAGTTCTTTTGCATTTGCCTGATTGCGATCATACAGCTGATCAAGAAGTGCAATGTCCTTCAGCAATGTAATCTGATGATTTTCAAGTGCTGCAGAGATCTTATCTACATTTGCTTCTGCCTTATCATACTTCAGCTTAAATGTTTCAACTTTGTCAGCACCTTTATTGAACAGTCCTGCAAAGAAACCTTTCTTTTCTTCTTCGCCATCATAGCTCTTCAGTTCCTTGACCAGATCTGTAATAAGATCACCGACTTCTCCAAGGTCTTTTGTACGAACATTCTTCAAAGCTGTATCGGAAAAATCGCTGACTTTTTTCTGTGCGGAAGCACCGTATTGCAGAATAATGTTGGACTGAGTAATATCGATCTGCTTGGAAAAATCATTAACAGTCTTACGTTCAGCTTCTGTAAGGCTGGATTCATCCAGTGCCGGTTTTGCAGGTTCTGCAGTTTCTTCCTGCTTCTCTTCAATTTTTGCAAGTTCCTCTTCAGGATTAAGAGTTAATGTGATTACAGGTTCCTGTGCCTGCGCTGCCTGATTATTTTCGCTCATTTGATTTTTCCTCTTCTTTCTTTAGCCTAGTATAACTAGTATATCTCATTCACGATTCTTTTTTAATGAAGTTCTTCTGAAAATACCACTGATTACTTTAATAATGATCAAAATTCCCAAAGCCTTCAGCAGCAGTTCGCCATAATACTTCCAGCCTGTCACAGACGTATTCTTCAGAAGTGATTTCCACTCCATAGATGTAGCATCGTTCTTTTCATGCACTGGTGTACGATATTCACTGTCAACATATCCGACACTTCCTTCACGGCCGAAACTGTCTATATATTCTGCAACAGTCTTCCACTGTGAAACAGCTTCACCATTTTCAGTGATAACCAGAAGACTAGAGGAAGACGCTTTTTTTCCATTAGCCATACATAATGAAACACTAATTCCCGATCCCGTCTCATCAAAGAGACTGTTAATCTTTCTCGCAAGATCAAGACTCATAATTACAGGATAATAAGTATTGCTGCTCACAGGAACAAAATAATCAGTTGTAGCTCTGTACCTTACTTCAGTCACTTTATTAAACGCAATACGGTTATCGTTGTAATCATATTCAAGATCACCGAAATAGAACTGCATTTCAGGATTTGATCTTCCATACGCAACATCAAGTTCACAAAGCATTCTCAGGTCATTTCCTGTCATATATGCAGTAACCAGAGATGACTCATTATCCGCACTGCCCTTTGTACCGGAAGAAAGAACACGATACACATCTGATGCTGTTATATTGCCTTCATAGAATGTATTTTTAATTTCTGTTTTTCCGATCAATGCAATCGGTTTATCAGAAATCGAAATTTCATCTGATACAAGACCACCGTTCAGAATTTCGATCCAGGATTCTTTTGCATCTTCAAGAAGCATAAGAATTCCTTCTTTGGAGAATGTAGAAACACTTGTTTCTTCTTCATCACTTTCTTCAGATTCATCCTGTTCCTCATTATCTTCAGAACCATTTTCCTCCGCTTCTTCCGCTGCTATCCTTGCTGCTTCTTCTTTCAGTTCAGCCTGATGCTCCTTATAGAACTCAATATATGCATCAGCAATCAAATCAGCAGTATTTGATTCTCCGAAAACTGCGTCTGCGGCATTACTGTCATCAAACGAAAAATTTGTTCGTGATAAAACCGAGGATGTTGTATATCCTGTTCCGGATAAAATTCCGCTATTCAGTTTGGAAGCATATTCTGAAATCATGTTCTTAACTGTTTCATCTGCACCGCGGTCAGAATTTACTGCCGCAAGTTCATAGTTTACAACGGTGCCTTCTTTCCAGTCATAATCAAGAACGCCAAGATATTTACCGTTCGTGCCGGAAGAAACAATTACAGTGCCGTTAACTGTTTCGGCCTCTTTTGCTTCAGCATAAGTATGTCCGCTGATAATGACATCAATACCGTTTACTTGCTCAGCCAAAGTGCGATCTGCATTCTGATCAGCTTCTGTACAGCAGTGTGACAGGCAGATAATAACCTCTGCTCCCTGATCAGACAGTTCTTTAACGCAAGTCTCAGCAGTCTCAATAATATCCGTAAAAGAATAATTCCCAACATTATCCCAGGCGCTGTCTTCATTGATTAAGGAAAAAACACCTATCGTTACTCCTTCCTTTTCAATCAAAGCAGTCCCAAGTCCTCTTTCATCCCATGCAGATTTTAATGAACTTCCTGTCACTTCAATATTGGAACACAATAATGCCGGAACACTCTCCGGAACCGAGATCATTGATGCAAGCGCATCCGAACCATAGAGAAACTCTCCTTCTCCCAAAGCAACAGCATCGTATCCCATTGTCTCCATTAAAGTGAGGTCAGGAGCGTCCGACTCAAACAAAGAACTATATAAATTACCTGTAGAGAAATCTCCTGCATCCACAAGTACAGAACTTTCCGTACGATATGCATCAACAGTGCTCTTCAGATAAGAATAACCGCCAAACCATTTTAACTCACCGTCTTCGTTATACGACCGGCAGGATTCCAGCTGATCATGCAAATCATCTGTAAACAAAATACGTAATGTACTTTCACCTTCTGCTTCTTCAGCCATTAAAGAAGTAACAGGCATTAAAGCAAATACAGTACACATTGATAAAACACTTGATAAAAATCTCTTCATAATCAGACCTCGGGAATCATTATAACATTTTCATTGCTTGTCACATATGATCGAAAGTGGTTTTTAAGAATCAATAATAAAAAACCGGCAGAGCTAAGAAGTCCTGTCAGTTTCTTTCATCTTATTTTCCTGACGCAAGTTTCATAAGATCTTCAAGCGTCGTCGTATCTTCTTCCGCAGGTGCCTGAACTTTGACCGTAAGATCAAAATCCTCTTTACGCAGTTCGGTCAAAGATGCCTCCGGATCATTAACGAGACGATTTGCCTGTTTTAATACTGCTTCTTCCACAGTATTTCTTGCCAGACGTCCGTTTCCTGCTTCAGCAGCGTTAATTGACTGAACTTTATTGAAATAATCCAGCAGAGATTCATCAGCCTCTTCAGAAATCTCATACCCTTTTGATTTAGCCTGAATTTTTGCAATTTTCAAAAGTTCTTCTCCGGTATAATCCGGGAAATTAATCAAATTAGGGAAACGGCTGCGAAGACCGGAATTACTTTCAAGGAAACCAGCCATTTCTTTCTTATAGCCCGCAAGAATCACAATCAGATTATCTCTGTTATCTTCCATTGCTTTAACAAGAGTATCTATTGCTTCAAGTCCAAAGCTGTCATCTTTTCCTCTGTACAAAGCATAAGCTTCATCTATAAACAGAACGCCTCCGATTGCTGAGCGAATAACACTCATTGTAAGCGGTGCTGTCTGTCCAACATACTGTGCTACAAGATCAGCGCGGGTAACTTCTACCAGCTGTCCTTCTGACAATGCACCAATTGCTTTCATATAACGTGAAATCAGTCTGGCAATTGTCGTTTTGCCGGTACCGGGATTACCAGTAAAGATCATATGCTTTGATACATCCGCACTCTTCAACCCTTGTGCTTTTCTTCTTTCCTGAACAGCGATATGGCTCTGCAATGATCTGATATATGCTTTTACCTGATCGAGTCCGACAATCTGATTCAGTTCATTCTCAACAGCCTCGATTTCCTCACTGCTGTTTTTGGACCTCGAAAGGCTGATTGAAAGCCCGCTGACTACAGCAGCAGGAACACCATCAACGATTGCTGTCTCCACTTCTTCACCGGATCCCAGGGATTCATTCAGGACAGCTTCACTCAATGAAATGTAATAATCATTAAATAATGACGAGATGGATTCTGCACCTTGTGTTTTATCATAATGTCCTGCGACCCACTGCTTCATTTCTTCCGAAATCTTCAGTTTGATATTAAGACCGTTGCACTTTTCGATAAGCTTATCCGCATAACGATTGATTACAGACAAAGCTGTATCGTTATCAAAAGAAACAAACTGAATCTGATCCAGAACGTTATGCATAAATCCTGCACCGAAAGCATCTTGAACATCTGACAGCTTTCCTTCTGTGATGAACACAAGATATTTTCCTGAAGCACTAAGACTGTCTACAGCATCTTTTACAAGTCCCGTCTGATTTTCAACAAGGACTCCTTTTGAAAGGACATATCGTTTGTTAAGTACAACCGATCCTGTTGTTGCAAGAGAATCTACCATTCTAAGGTAAGCAGGAAAGCCGCTTTCAAAATTTTCAAAGCAGATAACTGATCCGCTTCCGGAAACAGCTTCATAAAGGTCCTGAAGGAAAATCTGTTCCTGTGCCCCGCTTGTATATCTTGACATGTCTATTGTATAAACGGCATCGCTCATCAACACCTGCTTTTCATGCAGTGAACTTGCGGCTGCTGTGATCGCTTCGCGTTTGCCGGTACCTTTCGGTCCATATACAAGAATGACATTTTTCGGATGGTCTGCTTCTCTCTGCATTACATACGGACGCCTGAATGCAGAGGAAAGCTTTTTCAATGCTTCACTCTGACCAATAATTCTTTCATTCAGTTCTTCTTCCACTTCCGCAAAAACCTTTTTCGAGTCAAACGGCTTTTCTTCAGCTGACTGAACCTCAGCTTCAACTCCGTAATCATCTTTCAGTTCTTTTGCCAGAGCATCCAGATCAATATCGGCACCACTTGCGCTCTTTTGTGCATCTGCATACATAGCTTCCGGATCAATATGCGGCTGATTATGGATCTGCTGTGTCAGATTAGCAAGCTCTTCTTTTTGCTTATTCAGGATTCTCCCCAGTTCTTCCATAGCCTTATTAGCACTCAGAAGAGCACTGTTTGCTGTTTTACCTGTTCCTGATGACGCATCCGCATCCATTACCAGATTAACATCAGATGTATTATCTTTTTCGTAGGCACGCCTGCTTCCCAGGACTTCATTCCAAAGCCTCTCCTTTTCAGCTCTTCTCTTCTCATCGTCACTCATAAACGAAGTCCTCCTTCCTTAGTCTGCGCCATTTGCCCTGCTGACGTATATCCATCTTTCTGCAGCACAGCTTCAAGCGTTGACATATCTGCAGACAGATTAATAAAGTCCTGATCTGTAAGACCTGAAATAATGGTCTTCATTGCATCGTTGATTAAGTTAACAGTCTTCTTCAAACGCTGCTGAGTTTCTTCATACGAAGGATCTGACTTCGCTGACTGGAGTGCTTCGTATTGTTTGAGGATACGTACCATAATCGGAAGATAATATTCATAAAGCTTTTTCAGCTTGTCTTTTGAATTTGGAAATTTCTGTTCAATATCACCGATCTGTTTGAGAAGAAGCGTCGTTTCATAGAGACCGTTTGTAATATCTTCATCCGGGATGTTACTGTTCAATGCATTTATCTCATCAATATATGTATATGCATTCTTTTCCGGCTCTTTTTTCTCACTCTTTTCTTCAGCAGGCTTCTCCTTTTCAACAGGCTTCTCTACAACTTCAGCGTCATATACCTGTCCTGAATAATCGTTATTCACTGCGTTGTTCAGCAATATTCTGAGAATTTCTTCATAAGAATCAGGATATCTTCTCCTGAATTCATCCATACCGCAAATATAAGTTCCGTCGCGATATACATCAAGACTGGATAAAGAAGCATATCTCGTGCCGTGCATGCGAAGCTGAAGGCGTTCGTTAACCGAAATCACATTTGAATTAGCAAACCAGCGACGCAGATAGACATTAATCTTTGCAGTTTCTGATGCAGAAAATGATGATGTACCTGAGCTTGTTGATGAAGTACGTGTATAACTTCTGCTTCTGGTATATCCTCTGCTGTAATTTTCTTCATATGAACTGTCTCTTTTATTGGACGCGCTCACTGCAGCGAAAGCAATCGCAGCTACTGCACCTATGATCAAAAGCAGCGGAAGAACTGTTCCGCTTCCTAAAAAGAAAAATAATAACAGGAACCATATCCAGTTGTTTCCATGTCTCCGATGTCTCATTTGTTAATCACCTCAACAATTCATTTTGAATTATATCATATCCTTTCTTGATATTTTCAGTACCATATTTAAAAGGACTACTTTATTAAGCAGTCCTTAAGATTTACATCATGATTCGGATGGGATTCTCCACATTTCGCTATAGCTCAGGAATTTAATTGCATCTGCATTCACTTTTGCTTGATTTCTCTGTTTACGTACATTGCCTTCATGTACTGAATTAAGAATATTCTTGTTAACCATATACTGTACGTACAGAACTTTTTTCATCAGAAACCAGCGGATGATGTATGTATAGATTTTCGGATTGCGCTCGACAATTCCGGGCATTTCAGTTTGTGCTTCCGCCTTCAGTTCTTCTGCAGCTGCATACACTTTTTCTTTCAGTTCGTCATAATTTCTGAAATATCTGCTGTCAAGATTTCTCTGCAGGGCACCGCATTTCTGCTTGAACATTGAAGTAAACGCATCTGCAATCACCTGAGGCTGGTCAGAAGTAACTGCAACGATTTCATTTTTACAGTCAATCATTTCGCTGCCCGGCTCTGTAATACAGTAATACAAGCCTTTCGCATAAATAAAACTATACTCAGAATACGGCACGACCATCATCGCACGTTCTTCATCTCCGTTCTTTGCATAAAGCATATATGGAAGAACCACCGGTTTTCCTTGTAATTTGAAAATATCCTTATATCGAATAATCTGATTTGAAATCGCTTCTTTCGAAACCGGTTCTTTCAGTCCTGCACAGATTTTCACATCAGGATACTTCTCCATTATCATTCCAAATGCTTCTTTGATTACAGGATCAACTGTAACCTGATCCTGTCCAACATAATCTTCGAGAAAACCGTTGAAATCACAATCCTCTGAATCTTTTCTCAAGTCCTTTTTTTCGTAAAGTAAAGAATATACTGCCATAAAACTCCCCTTAAGAGCAATTTCTGCCCTGCATTTATTATAAACAGCAACGATTCAAAAGCCACTAAAAAACTAAAAAACAACAGTATTAACTTTACTTTTTAATTTATCAAAAAATGAACCTGTTCACTTATTCTCGTGATCGGCAGCCTCATAAACTTCATATAAATGATGATACAGGGCACCGATCAGGTTTGCATCATTATAAAATCTGCATACATCCACACACGGCATCGGAAGATCAAGACCACTGACAATATCGGGATGATACTGCTTTATCTTCTCAATGCTTTCTTTTAAATAACTGATCAGTGCCGGTTGTTTGGAAATTCCACCGCCAATGCATATTTTATCCAGATCAAGAAGTATATTCAGATTAAAAATCTGCAAAGCCAGCGCATCCGTATACTCCTGCAAAGCGGAGCAAGCCGATGCGTCGTTACGGTTAACACGTTCAAACAAAAGCTCTCCGGAAAGGCTTGCCGGATCTTCTGATGTTCTGGCACACAAACGCATGATCAGATCTGAAACTCCTAGCTGAGCAACGTAACTTTTTGGATCTGCCGGATGAGTGCAATCCATGTTCATGCACGAAAATTCGCCTGCAAAAAAATCTTTTCCTCTGCGCAGTTTTCCATCCAGCACAAGACCGCCGCCGATCGAGGTGCCAATAATCATAACAGCACCGCTTTCGATACCTCTAAGATTTCCCTTCCATAATTCCGCAAGTGCTGCAGCTTTTGCATCATTTTCCAAAGATACAGGGACACCATATCTCTTCTCCATTTCTTCTGTAAGATTCCATTCCTGAAGAAAAGGAAAGCATCCTACAACATGGATCATGCCTTTTTTACTGTCAAGAATACCCGGCGAAGAAACAGCGATACCTGAGATCCTCTCTCTATACGGTCCTGCAATTTCATCAATAACCGAAAGAAAGTCCTCACGTGTTGACTTTCTTGAAGGTGAAGGAACCTTTCCCGATTCGATAATACTTGTATCTTCATTCATCAGAGCGTATTTCAAAAATGTCCCGCCCCAGTCAAAAACAAGATATTCTTTCATATTAAAATTTCCTTTCCATTCGAACATGCATGATTCCATCTTCATCAAACGGTTCAGAAATCACGCGAAATCCTTCTTTCTCATAAAATCCGATGGCATACACCTGAGCCTCCAGAACAATTGTTCTTTTGCCGAAATATTCTGAAGCAGTTTCAATTCCTTTTTTCAAAATTGCACGTCCTGCACCTGTTCCTCTTTTCACTGAAATCACTCTTCCGATCTGAACATCATCGTCATTATTCAAGAATATTCTGAGATAAGCAGCGAGGCCGTCATCATCATACCCGCAGACATGAATACTTTCCCGGTCTATCCCGTCCACATCCTGATAAGCACAATTCTGTTCAACCACAAAAACAGCAGATCGCAGTTTCAGTATTTCATACAGTTCATTCAGCGAAAGATCGCTGAATTTATTTACGGTATATTTCATAATTTTCCTCTGCTCAGTCAATAGAAACCCCTTCACCATCTTCTTCGATATTTACAGGCCGCAAAAACGACGATGCCCACTTCTGGTCAACCACTACCGGATGATCTTTCATTTTCTTTACAGAAGCAGAATAAGCTGCGGCCGCTTCCTGATACCATGTATCCTGAAAAGGGATCGATCCTGCAGTTCCGTTTTTCAGCAAAACTGCAAGCTGTGCCTTTTTATCTTTGATCATGTAATACATCACAGAAGCATCATTTCCTTGTTCTTTCATCTTCAAAAGCAAATGAAATTTCATAAGTTCCATTATGCGATCATCGTAATGATCTTCTTTAATACAAACTTTTTCCGCCAGTTCAAGCGGAGTCCGCACTATTCTCAGTTCGCCGTTTGCATTAATGGATCTCATCATGTTTCCATACATATCGTTGCTTTTATTTAATGACAAAGCTTCTTTATACTCTTCTTCTCCGCAAGCCAGACTGACAATCAATCCTTTTTTGTCATCGCTGTAAATTGTTGAATACGGAAACATTACATCTTTCGCACAGGAAGGGCATTTCAAAACAAACAGTCCCGCACTCGTGATTTTCTGCCGGAGTTTTGGCACTTCATTTATGTTAATAATAGGATAGATTCTGGTTCTGATATTTTTCCCGCAATAATCACATGCTACATCAACATACTGCTCTCTAGTTAATTTTCTGTCTGCCATACTTCTGTATATTTCATTCCTTTCGCAATTCGGCCTGCCGGATCATTGAAATGATTTCCCGGATTCATTTCAAGGACAGCCTCTGTATATAAACCAAGTTCTGATACTATTTCTTCTGTACATGTCTGAACTTTTTGCATTACCGGATTCTTTGTGTTCTTTTCCTTGTCACCCAGCGATAAATAAACAAAGCGGCAGTTCACGTGATGATCGATCAGATAATCTTTAAAACCGGGATACCATAATGATCCTGACGCACTGATACATGCGTCGAATATTTTTGTTTTAGAACAGAGATACAAAGCAAACAACCCGGCCAGAGAATAACCTGCACACATCAGTTTTCCTCCAGCATTTATTTGCCTCAGAATTTCGCAAATATCATCTGCGAGTAAATCGGCCTGTCCTGCAAAATCGTCACCTTTCCGGAATATTCTTTCTGACGGCCATGGAGAGAGATGACGATTCCATTCAAAGCCGCTGATCATCAAAATTGATGACTTTACGCCATATTCTCTGAGAACAGAAATTTCATCAAAACTTTCAGAGATATATACAATCACATCTTTATTTCCTTCAAAAAACTGTGTTTTCAAGCTTTGTATCTTCATATACAACATTCTATCCCTTCTGTACCATTTCATCAAAAAAAGCTGCTCATAACCTGAACAGCTTTCTCTTCAAACTTCTATCCTGATACATATAACTGCATGTTAATAATACATCCACGAAAACTATTCGTCTACGAAATGCGACCGCCAGTTCCGCCAATTCACGCGAAATAAAAACCGGGATTTTCCCGGCTCTTATCAAATCATATCTGTAATCATATCCTCATACTGACGTGTATAAAGATCGTAATAGTATCCTTTCAGATGCATAAGCTCACGATGTGTTCCGCGTTCAACAATTTTGCCGTCACGAACGACAAGAATTACATCAGCATTAACCACAGTCGACAAGCGATGTGCAATCACGAATGAAGTTCTCCCTTTAATTACCGTAGCGATTGCATCCTGAATTGCCTTCTCAGTCAATGTATCAATAGACGCAGTTGCTTCATCAAGCACAAGAATCCTTGGATCAGCCAGAATCGCTCTTGCAAACGAAAGCAGCTGTTTTTCGCCTGTCGAGAGCAAATCACCACCTTCACCAACCTCGCTGTCGAGACCTTTATCCATCTTCGCTACTGCATCCTCAGCGGATACAAGTTTCAGAGCAGCCATAATTTCTTCATCTGTGGCATCGGGATTTCCGTATTTCAAATTGTCACGAACCGTACCGGAAAAAAGATGCGGTGTCTGCAATACATATCCGATATTTGAATGCAGCCAGAGCTGTGAACGTTCTCTGGCATCTCTCCCGTCAATCAGAACCTGTCCTGAAGTAGGTTCAAAGAAACGGCAGACCAGATTAACCAATGTTGATTTACCGGCTCCGGTTTCACCGACGATCGCTACATTTGTTCCTTGTTTAACCTCGAGATTAAAATGTTCGAGAACCCATTCATTTCCGTCAGGGTACATAAATGAAACATCTTTAAACTCCACATCACCATACAAAGGCTCCCAGTTTTCCTTTTTTGGATCAAAGGTATCTCCGTACTTTTTGATCACTTCAGGTGAGTCCGCAACATCCGATTCCGTTTCCATCAAACGGGTAAATCTTTCAATATTTACCTGGATCTGAATCAGACGAGAGACTGTTTCAATCATATTCTGGATCGGATCCATCATATTAATTGCATAAGACATGAAGACAGACAAAGTCCCTATTTCCATTAATCCGCTGATCGTAAGATGACCGCCCTGCCACAATACAATTGCAAGGGCAATTGAGCCGGTCAAAGAAACCATTGAACCAAATAATGCACGGTAATGTGTCGCATGTACGGAAGTCCTGTACATATGATCTGTATCGTTTCTGAAATCCTTCTCAATCTTATCTTCAATCACAAGAGTCTTAATACTTCTTGCACCGGATATACCTTCATTAAAATTACTGGTAATCGTTGAATTGATTTCTCTGATCTTTCTGTTCAGGATTACCAGATGCTTTTGAAAGAAAGCCCCGATCAGCACCGCAGCAGGAACGAGAAGAAGAATCATAAATCCGAGCTTCACGTTAATTGTGAGCATAACGACAATAATAAACAGAACATACGATCCGCTCCATACAATATCCATCATCTGCCAGGCAACCAGTTCACCGATTTTACCTGTATCGCTCATAATACGTGCATGAATATAACCAACATTATTCTGATTGAAATATGAGAAAGACAGCTCCTGAAGATGATTAAAGGAAAGATTTCTCAGATCATGATTAATCCGCATTTCCATTGCACCGCCGATCGACAAACTCACAACATTCAGAATAACCTGACATGCAAGAACGCATAAGAATGCTGCAACAAACACCGGCAAAGTATCAAGAGTTTTCAATGCAACAAAATGATTGATCGCATATCTGTTGAATAACGGGTAAACTGCATCAATCACGGATACCGCAACACCCATTAAAATCATGGATATTATTGTTTTTTTATACTTTCTGATATACGGAATCAGCTTTGGAAGTCCGAATAAAGGAAGTGATGTCTGCTTATTTTCTTTTTCCATACATAACCTCCTTAGACTTCGCTCTGCTGAAGCTGCAGATCATAAATCTTTTTATAAATGCCATTTTGAGCAAGCAGCTCATCGTGTGTACCTTTTTCCGCAACACGACCATGATCCATAACAACAATCTGATCGGCATTCATCAAAGTTGTAATACGGTGTGCAATCAGAATAATTGTTGAGTCTTCATGATTTTCATTTAAGGCTTTGCGAATCTTAGCATCGGTTTCTGCATCAACAGCCGATAAAGAATCATCAAAAATCATGACAGGCGGTTTTCTGATCAGCATCTGAGCTATCGCGGTACGCTGTTTCTGACCGCCGGATAACGTAACTCCTCGCTCTCCAACATAGGTGTTATATCCTTCAGTAAATCGTTCGACCGAATCATCCAGCGAGGCAATACGTGCAGCTTCTCTGACCTTCATCATATCTACATGTTCCTGTGAAATACCAATATTCTCCGAAAGAGTACGAGAGAACAAATACGGTTCCTGAAGAACCATGCCGATGTTCTTTCGAATATCCTCAGCCTTCATATCTGCGATATCAACTCCGCCGATTGTTATCCTTCCGTCTTCCGAAGGAAGATCATACAAACGATCAAGCAAATACATTAAAGTACTCTTGCCTGATCCTGTACCGCCAAGAATTCCCGTCGTCGTTCCTGATTTCACTGTAAAACTTACGTGATCCAGAACTTCAGCTGAACCGTTCTCGTAACGATAAGAAACATCATCAAATACAATATCCTGTTTAAGATCAGCATCTTTTGTTTCTGTATGATCTTTTTCTTCTTCTGCATTCATAATGTCTCTGATTCGATCAATAGATACACCCGATTTCGACAGTTCCGAGATAATTCTTCCAAGTGATCGAACAGGCCAGCTCATCATTCCGTTATACGAAAGAAAAGCAATGTAATCACCAGCAGTAAGCTGGCCATTCACAGCCAGACAGGCTCCGAACGCCAGTACTGTAATAACCTGAAGATACGAGAATAAATCGCCGAAACTCCAGAACCATGCTAACAGTTTCAGCAAATGAACCCACTCACCTGTGTACGAATCATTCTGTATTTCAAAGCGTTCCCGCTCATACTTTTCTCTGCCGAAAGCACGGACTACTCTGACACCGGTCAGATTTTCCTGTGCAATTGAAGAAAGTTTTGCTTCTTCGCTGTCTACATGTTCAAACGAATCACCAATTTTATGATGGAATACAAAACTGTACCCGACAATAACCGGAATATATACTGCAGAAGCCAGCATCAGAGAGAAATTGATATCTGCCATAAAGATCAAAGCAAGAACGATCATAACAATCACTCTGAATAATGAAGCAAGCATTTCCATAAGAAAATTCTTGATTGTCTCAACATCAGAAGTGCATCTCTGAATAATGTCTCCGGTATGATTCTCACTGTACCACGCAAAAGGCAGCCGTTCGATGTGCGCAAATACAGTATCTCTCATCCTCTTAACAAGCTTTTCACCAGCCATTGCATTCAGCATTCTGAATGCATACCTGAATACCGCACCAAGTAAAGCGAAAACAAGAAGAACTGCCGCAATCACCCAAAGATGGCTTTTCAAATAAGAAGGGCCGCCTGCCAGATCAATGATTTTATTGATATATGAAGGAAGAGAAGAAGGCTCTACACCAATTACAGTATCTACTGTATAACTGATGATTTTCGGCCGGATCAGTTCAATCAAAGAAAACAGGCATGTAAATAAGATGCTTCCCGCAAATAAAGCCTTGCAGCCGTCCATAAAATACATAAGCATTCCTGTCTTCGAAGGAAATCTTTCATTTTTCACATGTTCACCCTCTTTCTGAGCACTGTTTTTAATTATACCAAAAAGTATATTATCTCCCTCTTCAGATGCTTGTATTTTCTTTGATTTTCATTTCATGCTTCTGCATCTGTATATTGAAATGAATGAAAGATATTATGATTTGCGGTATGATATGTTCTGTTCGGAGGAAAGTTATATGAACCTTACCAAAGGGACCATTATCCACGGTTTTACCGTAAAAGATGTTGTACCGCTTCCTGACTGCGGAGGAACTTTATATAAAATGTATCACGACAGAACAAGTGCACAGCTTGCCTGGCTGAAACGTGATGACCGCAATAAAACATTCGCCATTGCATTTAAGACCATTCCCTCAGACGATACCGGAGTTTTTCATATTCTGGAACATTCTGTATTAAACGGCTCTGCAAAATATCCTGTAAGAGAACCGTTTGTCGAACTGCTCAAAAGTTCCATGCAGACCTTTCTGAATGCATTTACTTATCCTGATAAAACAATGTATCCTGTCTCTTCAAGAAATGACAAAGATTTCATGAATCTGATCTCTGTATATATGGATGCTGTTTTTCATCCTTCTATTTATACAAATCCCGGCATTTTCTATCAGGAAGGCTGGCATTATGAAATTCGCAATCCCGAAGATGAACCTTTATATAAAGGTGTAGTTCTCAACGAAATGAAAGGCGCTTTTTCTTCTGTTGATGAAACAATTATTGATGAATTCAGCAGAATGCTTTTCCCTGACAACTGCTATCGTTTTGTATCCGGAGGAGATCCTGTTCATATTCCGGATCTCACCTATGAACAGTTCCTTGAAACCCACTCCAGATTCTATCACCCGTCTAACGCAAGAGTTTTTCTTGACGGTGATATGAATATTGACGAAGTACTCGAATTTATTGATAAAGAATACTTTGACAAATACGAGAAAGAAGAAATGGATTTCCGCATTCCCATGCAGGAAATCAAACCAGCTGTTCACCACCGCTATTTTTATGAGACTGCTCCCGGTCAGGGAACAGAGGATCTTACGCAGATCGCAATGGCGAAAATTGTTTCTGATTTCAATGACATTGAAAAGAATCTTGCGTGGCACATCCTCGCAGATCTGCTTGTAGAAAATAATGAGGCTCCGCTGAAGAAAAACATTCTGGACAGAAATCTCGGACAGGATGTCGAACTTGATCTTGTTGACGGAATCCAGCAGCCGTGGGCTGTGCTGAATATCCGTAATACAAATGAAGAACATTACGATGAAATCAGAGAAGTAATACGTTCTACTGCAAAACAGCTGGTAGAGGAAGGTCTTGATCACAGCAATATTCTTGCTGCTTTGAATCAGATGGAATTCCGCTATCGTGAAAAACACGAACCAGCAGGTCTGATGTATGCACAATCTTCCATGAATGCATGGCTTTACGAAGGGGAGCCTGAAACTTATTTAAAGCTCGGTCATTTATTTGATACCCTTCGCGCCAAAACTGAAGAAGGTTATTTTGAAAAACTGCTTGCTGAATTCCTGCTTGAAGAAGATACTCTTTCCACGCTGATCGCTGTTCCTTCCGAAACACTTGGAGAAGAACGAATTGCCGCAGAGAATGCACGTCTTCATGAAGCGAAAGAATCCTGGGGCGATGACCTCACTAAATATATCGAGTTAAACCGCAAACTTGATGAATGGCAGGCAACTCCAGATACGGAAGAAATTCTTAATACACTGCCTAAGCTTTCATTAAGCGACGTAGAAAAAACACCTGAGGATTTTCCTTTAATTGAGAAAAAAATCGTGGGAGTACCGGTTCTGCAGCATCCTGCCGATGATACCGGTATCGTTTACATGATCTGTTATTTCTCTTTAGGAGGAGTAACAAAAGATTATCTCCCGTCTCTCGGTCTTTATACAACCCTGCTTACAAGTCTTCGTACTAAGAAGAGAAATCTTGCAGATCTTCAGAAAAATATCAGAACAAATTTCGGTTCACTTTCTTTCTGGCTGGATGCATACTCTCCAAAAGGTGTCCATGATGCGTGCATCCCGGTAATTGCCGTCAGCTGTTCCGTTCTTGAAAAGAATAAGGATAAAGTTGTTCCTATGATTCTCGAAATCATGAAAGAAACAGAATTTACTCCCGAGACAATTCTTCCGATCCTTAAGCAAAGCACAGAAGAGAACAGACAGACGTTAATCATGAACGGTCATTCCGTTGCTATGCGCAGAGCTTCTGCTCATTACAGTGCCGAAGGTGTATTCCGCGAATTTGTCGGCGGTTATTCTTCTGCTCTTTATGAAAAAGAGCTGGAAGAAAACTACGATTCTATGATCGGTGAATTTATCAACGAATGTGAAATGTACTCCGATATTCTCTTTTCAAGAGAGCGTATGACTGCGAGCATCACAGGTGAAGAAAATATCAGCCTGATTGAAGAAATGATCGATGGTGTCGGCAAGACAGACGGTATGCGCGGCCGTGTTCACTATCCCCTTCTTGAAGATCATAAAGAAGCTGTGATCATTCCTGCTGCTATCTCATACAGTGCAGCTGTAACAAACTTTACTGATAAAGACTATAAATATGATCCTAAGATGCAGATCCTTGCTCATATTCTGACTTATGATTATCTTTGGACTGAAGTAAGAGTAAAAGGCGGTGCATACGGAACAGGGTTCAGCATTTCACCGAACGGAAATATGGGCGCTTATTCATACCGTGATCCCGATCCGCATAATTCATTTCAGGCGTATAACGGTGCCGGAACATATGTTCGCGAAAATGCAGACCGCATAGATCTTGAACAAATGATCATTGGAACTGTAGCAGGTGGTGATCCTCTCCTTTCGCCCGCTGCAAAAATGCGTGTAGCAGATGTCAGATGGTTCCGTGGTGTTACATTTGAAAATGTATGCAGTACCAGAGAAAAAATGCTTTCAACTACAGCTGGAGATCTGTGCAGATGCGCTGAAACTGCTGAAGCGTGCATGTCAGATTGCACACAGGTTGTAATTGCTGCAAAGGAAGTAATCGACCAGTTTGAAAAGGAAGGATTCACTGTTCTGAAACAACTTTAACGATACAAACCGACAGGAAGTAATTCCTGTCGGTTTTTGATATACTTTTTGTAATCGGAGGTATTTTCTAATGTATAAAATTATTGCATGCGATCTGGACGAGACTCTTCTTGGAAAGGGAAAATCTCTTTCCGAAGAAAATATTAAGGCGATTCAGAAAGCACGCGAATGCGGAGTGAAATTTGTTCCTTGTACAGGAAGGGGATTCCGTACAGTATCAGGAACACTGCAGCAGCTTGGATTATATGATCAGGAAGACCAGTATGTTATTTCTTTTAATGGAGGATGTATTACAGAAAATAAGAACAGCAGAATGCTGAGCTACTGCGGTATGTCTTATGATCTGATGCATGAACTGTACGAGCGCGGACAGAAATATGATGTTGCGATCAGATTGTATACAACAGAAACTGTTTACGTTTTCAATATGACAGAAAATGAAAAACGTTTCTGCGAACAGCGTAATCCTGTTGTTGAATGTACCGGTGACATGGAATTTCTCAGAACACATGATCTGGTAAAAGTTGTTTTTGCAAAACCGGATTATGATTATCTGCATACCATCGAGGAAGATCTTCAGGATATGGCGAATCAGCTGGATATTTCTTATTCATCCGGAAGGTATCTTGAAATGAATCCGAAAGGTGTAAATAAAGGATTCGGACTGAGAAAGCTTGCTGAACTTCTTCATGTCGATATCAAAGATACGATTGCAATCGGCGATAATTATAACGATCTTCCTATGATCAAAGCTGCCGGGCTTGGTGTCGGCGTTGCAAACACAGTGGAAGAGATGAAAAAAGAATGTGACGTAATCACAGATGCTGACTATGAACATAGTGCGGTAGCTGAAGTGATCCGTAAATATATTCTTAATGAGTTATGAAAAATGATGCTGCCGGCATCATTTTTTATGTCTTTTTTGTGAAGAAAAAAAGACATCGCCATTCAGGCAATGTCTTTGCGTCCATAATTATGATTAGTGCTGAGCGGATGCCATGCTGATGAGTACAGAATTTGTCTGCTGATGACGGAGAATATTGAATTCTACTCTCTCATCTCTCTGTACACGCTTCAGACCTTCGAGGCTAGCTAACAGATTATTAACCATATCATTTGAACGGATATTCTTTGTATTTGTCATCTCACTGACCTCCTTACACTCATAATAATACTGATGTAAACCTGAAACGGAAGTTGAATGTTCGAAAAGTTTTTTGAACATTTTTAGCCTTGTTTTTCGCAAAAAATGAATATTTTTGTAAATGTTTTCATAATTGAAAATTACATTTTGCAAATTTTTCAAACTTTTAGCTTTTGCAAATGAATTCATTGTTTTGAAAATTGACATTTCCATTTTCATTGGTCATAAAAACAATTATATAGATCGTCCAAAGATAATAACTGTATTCTTATAAAGTACAATTCGGCGAACATTTGTACCTGATACAAATACACAAATCCAATTTATACTTTTCAAATATGCTTTCTTTGTTTTGTTGTCATTTCAAAACATGTCTTCTTTACATATGGTTTTATGCTGCGTACCTCGTCACGCTTTTTACTTTGCAAATTTTCGAATTCCTTTTTACGCCTGCAAATCACATGTTAATTTTTCAATGTAAACTTTTTCACATAAAAAGCATCCGTCAACTTTCATTAACCGATGCTTATCTCTCATTTCAGTAATTTGTTTTGCAGTTATAAATCAATATGTAAACTTCTGAATTCTGATCTCAGCTCTTCCCAGATTGATGCGGTCTCCTTCGGAGATTTTTGCATTTCCTAAGGAAGCCAGCTTGCTGCCGTTGAGATATGTTCCGTTATGTTCAGAAACATCTTCAATAAAGAAATTGTTTCCTTCCTTTACAAAGCGGGCATGTCTGCGTGATACGGCCGGTTCACTGATTGTAAGATCACAACTGGAAGCTTCTCTGCCGATTAAGCAGGGGAATGTATCTATTGCTCTTTCTGAAGTATTTCCTGCCACTTTTACAGTAACAATCATGCCTGAAGGTTCGATATCGGGAGTTTCAGGTTCTGATGTTTCTGCTTTAGGTTCAGGAGCCTCATTTACTTCTTCGATTTCACGCAATGTCTGTACTACTGTTTCATCAGCTGCGTGTGCTGCCAGTTTAACCGGTTCAGGTTCAATTTCCTCTTCCTCGTCATCGAAATCTTCAACGATAACCGGCTTTTTCTTCTTGTTAGAAGAGACCTTTTTCACCTTTGCGTTCTTAGGAATGATTTCTTCACCATCCTCATCAACATAGTAAGTATTTTTCTTTACAGCAAGGAAAATCACAGCGATAAAAAGTACTGCACAGATTCCGCCAAGTGCCATAATAATAAGCTTATCAATCTCAGGATCGTCAAACATATGTATTCTCCTTATCAATCATGAGTATTCTACAACGAAATTTGCAATGATTCCATGACTATATAATTTCATCATTGTCACGATGATCTACAACTGTATCCATTTGTGATTCTTTATGGAGCTTTACAAACAAAACAGAGTACATAATCACAGCAACACCGGCAAAAAGCAGAAGACTTATATCATTTTCGAACATCAGAGTAATATCAAATGATGCATGGAAAAATACTGCAAGCCAGTAAGCTTTTCTTAGATTTATATGCATCAGATTTCCATCATTCCGGCCGGAGGCTTCTTTTGCACGACCATAATAGATCCCCATAATAATCGCAAATGATGTATGACCGGGAAGAGAAATAAGTCCTCTGATTACTGCAGTAGAAAAGCCGCCTTCCAGAACATAAAGAATATTTTCGACCGCCGCAAATCCCAATGAGACAAACACCGCATAGACAATTCCGTCAAACCGATAGTCAAATGCTTTGCTTTTCCAGGAAAGCAGTTTTAAAAAGAAAAACTTTGTACCTTCTTCAATCAGTGCAACAGTGCTTCCGGCCAGAAACGTATATACAAATACCTCTCTTACAGCCCGCATACTGACAATGATAATAAATATATCTGAAATCGACTCCAGGAAATACGAAATACCGGCAGAAGCAATTCCTCCAAGCAGCAGTTTTCCAAGCAAACTCGCAGGCTCCTTCTCAATAGTATCCTGCTTATACACATACCAGAGAAGTATGATCGCAGGGACGAGAGCCATCACTACTACAGAGATGTAGTAGTTCATTCTTCAGTCTCCATATTTCTGCGGTTTACGAGATCATAAATCTTGTTCTTAGATAATCCTGTTCTCACTGCGGCTTCTTTTACAGCACGGCTTGCAGAAAAGCCTTCTTCTTCCAGCCGATTCACAAGGTTCAGAATATCCTCATCCGTAATACTGTCTTTCGGATCTTCATGGTAGCCATCCATAACAACAACCATTTCGCCTCTGATTCCTTCAAGTTCCGGAATCAGTTCACTGATGGTTCCTCTGAGAAATTCCTCATGCACTTTCGTTAATTCTCTTGCGATACAGCACTTCCGGTCACCAAGTACCTGAAGACAGTTACTCATCATTTTTTCAATGCGATGGGGAGCTTCATAAAAGACCATGGTCATTGGATAGTTTTTATATTCAGCCAGTTTCTTTCTGCATTCATTGGAAGAAGATGGAAGAAAGCCGATAAACAGAAACGGCTGCGCAACAAGTCCCGATGCAACAAGTGCGTTTAAAACAGCACTGCATCCTGATACAGGAACAACATTAAAACCCTCTTCTGCAGCACGCATGACTACTCTCTGTCCAGGGTCACTGATCAGCGGATATCCGGCATCCGAAATCAGTGCAACATTATTGCCCTGCGAAAGCAGATTTACAATACCTTCACTGCTGCTTTCCTCATTGAAATTCTGATACGCAATCAGCCTCTTCGATATTCCGAAATGTTTCAGCATCTGACCGCTGTTTCTGGTATCTTCGCATGCAATCACATCAACAGACTGCAGCACTTCCAAAGCACGCGGTGACATTTCATTCAAGTTTCCGATCGGCGTCGGAACCAGAAATAAAGTCCGGTTATTATTTTGAAATGATTTCTGTCTGATCACTGTTCAGTCTCTTCTTTCTTTTTACGTCCGAACGTGCGAACTGTAACGTTCTTAACTTCAGGTTTCTTAGTCTGATCATTTTCACCATGCATATTACTATGGTTCTTATTTTTGCTGCCGAATGTTCTCTTTTCTACATTCTTTGCAGGAGCGTTATTTCCTGTCTCAGCATTCTTTCCTTCGTTATTCTTTTTATGGCCGAATGTTCTTGTCTCAGACTTATGCTGTTTTTCCTGTCTGTTTTCCTTTTTATCCATTCTTTCTTCAGAACTCAGTTCCATGTTGACATGGACAGGACGGTCGGGACGTTCAGCGTGTCCGGTATTATGAACCATTTTCTTTCGAATCGGCTGCCCGTTTTCATCAACAGCCTTTTTCTGCATTACAACGCCTTTACGAGGAATTGCCTTTTCACGAAGTTCCTGTAAGGTAATAAATATTGCTGCTTCATGATTTTCAAGCTTTGCTTCCTCATTCATGACATTCATATTTGTAATACGATATACAACACCTTCATACTCAACTTGTGATCCCATCTTCGGAAGACCTTCCGTCAGTTTCTTGTAATCCTCATCTTCATACTTCAGACAGCACTTCAGTTTTCCGCACATACCTGAAAGTTTATCGATGTTAAGTGCAAGCAGCTGATTCTTTGCCATATTAATAGAAATAACATCAAAATGATTCTTGAATCGTCTGCAGCAGCATTCCATGCCGCACATACCGATACCGCCAACCATCTTTGCTTTATCTCTTTCTCCGATCTGACGAAGTTCAATCCGGCAATGGAGACGAGAGCCAAGTCTCTTCAGCAACTCACGGAAATCAACTCTCTGATCTGCAAGGTATACGAACAGAACTTTAGAGCGGTCCAGTGTATACTGTGCACTCAGAAGATTCATATCAAGTGCAAGATCAGCGATTTCATCATTACAGATCTTAAATGCCTTTTTTTCTTCTTCCAGATTAATCTCGTAATTGCGATGATCCAGTTCTGTTGCCTTGCGGATCACAGGCTTGCTGGGCATATGAAGACCGTATTTTTCAATATTCAAAGCATCCGCATCAGCCTGTCCCATTTCAATTCCCTGTGCAGTTTCAACGACAACCCAGTCACCTTTTTCATAGTTATCATCCCACGCACCAAACGAATAGGGTTTTCCTGAACCGCGAAAACGAACCGCTACAGCCCACGGGTATTTTATTTCTTCAGTTTCTTCAGAAACTTCCTCTTCTTTTATATCTTCATTACCAATGATGGTCATTGTTGAATTCCTCCAGTCTCATGAAAGCCTGTCCAAGCAGAAGATTTAAATCATTGAACCGGTTGCAGCGGTCTTTTTCTTCTGCAATGATCATAATCAGCTTTCCGTAGTCTATATCACTGCCTTTTGCATGCATTACCTCGTCACGATACCATGACGGACCTCCTGCATCATGACGTATCACATCATGCGCATACAATGAAAGCAAGTCTAAAAATGCAGGTATTAAAATAAGATTTGAAGCTTTTGCTTTTGAAGCATCTGATTCTTTTGAACGATAGGAAACTTCAAAATCAACCAGCAGGTCATTTCTTTCCATTCCCTCCAGATTCAAGTACTGTTTCAGCATCAGAACAGCATTTGCAAATTCTTTGCTCTGTCTGCGTCTTCCGTCATCCTCAGGATACAAGCGGTCCATATCCTCCTGTGTTTTTGCGATATGTGCAAGAAAGTATGCATCATCCTCAGGAACACCGCAGTCAGCTGCCATTTTGAAATAATCCTCAAAAGCCATTGGTGTAAACTGCAGGATCGTACAGCGTGACTGAATCGTAGGCAGAATCCTTTCGGCATTATCCGTTGTCAGAATCGCAGTAACACCGGGTCCGGGTTCTTCCAGAAATTTCAACATGCTGTTCTGCGCAGAGATTGTAGCATTTTCAGCATTACGGATAATATAAACACGCTGTCCGTTCTGTTCGAGAGCAGTTTCCGAGAACTGACTTTGAATACCGTCAATCATTTCCTTGGAAATTGACTGTGTTCTTCCGTCAAGAATAATCATATCTGCGTACAAGCCTTCTCTTACACGCCGGCATGTATTGCACTCTTCACACGCCAGTCCTTCCCCTTTTTCACAAAGAATTGACTGTGCAAGAAGAACGGCAGTTTCATACTTCGGAGTACCGTACGGCCCGGTAAACAAATAAGCACTTGAAATACGCTGATCCCGGCACGCTCGATTCAGAGCCCTGTATACAACCGGCTGCTGTTTTTCCAGAAGTTCCTTAATCATCCAGCAAAGCCTTTACTGCCGCGTAGGCATCTTCAATTACTTCCTCCGGCGTACGTCCGGCATCGATCACTGTAATACGATCACTGTATCTCCGGATCACTTCCTGATATCCGGCATAAACTCTCTCATGGAATGCTTTGCTTTCCTGATCAAGACGATCAAGATAATCCCTTCCTTTGCGTATTCTTTCAAGCCCCGTCTCTGCATCGATATTCAGAAAGATTGTTCTGTCAGGCATATATCCTTCAACCGCAAACTGGTTGATATTATATACTTCCTGCATTCCGATTTCTCTTCCGCATCCCTGATAAGCAAGCGAACTGTCGATAAATCTGTCACTGATCACAGATGTACCTGAAGCCAGTGCCGGAAGAACCTTTTCAACAAGATGCTGACGGCGGGAAGCAGCGTAAAGCAAAGCTTCCGTGCGAGCATCCATTGCTGTATTTTCCGGGTCGAGGATTACCTTTCTGATCTGTTCTGCAATATCCGATCCGCCCGGTTCTCTTGAATAAAGTACTTTGTATCCCTCGGACAGCAGACGTTCAACAACGGCAGTACTTACCGTTGTTTTGCCGCTCCCGTCCGGTCCTTCAAATGTAATAAACATTGCTTTTTTCATATGGGCATATTATAGCACGCGATGAATATTTAAAAATGCATTAAGTATTTCACTTAATGCATTGTCCACCCTTTACTCAGCTTGTTTTTCAGCTGATGTTTTTTCAATACTCCGAATCCAAGAGGATAACTTCCGGCACACACAAGAACATATCCGTCCAGTTCCGACTCATCAATCCTGATTGTTTCACCTTTCAGATATTTCAGAACACGCACATCATCCGGATCAAGTTCGATTTTCTGAACAGTTTTTTCCGGTTCCAAAGACATTGCAAATGCCTGAGACGGCTCAAACCTTTTGTTTTTCAGATCACCAAGATAAAGACCGGTGCGAAGCATGCGCAGTCCTTTTGTTTCTTTGAACAGCGGAACTCTGTATACTCTTTCTTCAATCTGAACAAGCTGATGACTCTCAAAAGATACAGGAAAATTCTTTAAAAACGCAGAAAGACTTTCCGGCAGCTTGCTGCGTACTTTTCCTTTTGTATTTACAGAATTTCCTTCTCCTTTTCGCAGCAGTGCACAAAAGTGTCCTTCTCCTTTCAGCTTATGAGGATAGCAGCGCACGCATTCATGCGTTCTTTCAGTCAATCCGTATGCAAATCCTTCATATCTGTTTTCAACCGGCACAACCTTCAGCTGCGGGCACCGGTCAAGAACATATTCAACAACCTCTTCATCTTCTTCAGGCGAAAATGTGCATGTCGAATAAAGAATATATCCCCCGTCCTTCAGCATATTTACTGCAGAAAGAAGAATCTGTTTCTGAATCGGCGCATAATACGAACTGCCGCGATCAATCCATGATTTAATCAGATCAGGTTCTTTGCGAAACATTCCTTCACCGGAACATGGTGCATCCACAAGGATCTTATCAAAGGATTCTTTGAAATATTTTTCCAGCTTTGCCGTATCATCACTGCAGACAAAAATATTCTCTGACCCGTTTCTTTCAAGATTTTTCAAAAGTGCATTGCACCTGGACACACTTATGTCGTTGCTGAAAAGCAGGCCGGTATGATTCAGCTTATTCGCAAGTTTCGTACTTTTCCCGCCCGGAGCAGCACAAGTATCAAGAACATGATCTCCTTCATTTACAGGAAGAAGCTCTGCAGGTGTCATCGCCGAAGGGTCCTGCAGATAATACAGTCCTGCATAATAGTAAGGATGTTTTCCGGGATGTTCATCTTCCTCATAGTAAAAACCGTCACTAATCCACGGTATGGGCTCGAGCTTGAACGGAGAAATCTTCAGAAATTCCTCTACCGTTATCTTATTTGTGTTCACACGAAGACCATAGGTTCTCTTTTCATTAAAGCTTGCAATATATGCATCATAATCTTCTTTCAGAAGATCCTTCATTTTCAAACAATATTCTTCAGGCAGATTCATAATCAAGATTATACAACATAGGTTATAAACATATGTTATTTAATGTTCTACATTCAATTTTCCAAGAACATGCACTGCACAAAAAACTGCCCGCTTTATTACGAACAGTTTCATTTTCAGTATCAATTCATTCCAGATCTCAAAGCTTTTATCTGTATCGTAATAATACAGCACCGGAATACATATGTCTACAAACCGGGACCGCCAGTTCCGCCAATTTCACGGCAGCACAGAAAAAGAGCAGAGATCTGAAATCTCCGCTCTTTCGCAAGACTTGTGAATGAATCAGTTGTCAGCTTCAACAGACTTAGCTGCGTTACGGCCGGAAACGATAATTTCAACGATTGCATTACCGCCCAGACGGTTGCCGGCATGATACATTGATGTAACTTCACCTGCAGCGTACAGGCCTTCAATTGCATTTCCATCTTCATCCAGTACATGGTGATCAACATCTGTTGACAGACCGCCCATTGTATGGTGAGTAGAAGGAGCGAGGAAACGTACTCTCAGGTATTCCAGACTGTATGTATCAGGCAGATACTTTCCGTTTTCATCAGTATCAACCATACCAACTGTACCTGTATAAGCAAGCTTTTCAACTTCGAGCTCATCGGAAACACCCATTACATAGTTATCATAAGCAGTAATTGTATCTCTCAGAGTCTGTTCATCGATATGCAGCATTTCAGCTGTTTCAGCAACAGTCTTGAAATACATGCGGCCTTCTGTATCAACAACATCATTGTTGAATCCGCCGGGACCAGCATTTGTGCCGGGGTTGGAGATTTCAACATAGATACCGGGAACATACTTCAGACCAAGTTCTTCAGCCAGTTCTTCTGTCATGCCGTTTTCGAATGCGCCTTCGGACAGAACGTCACGTTCAGCAGATTCATCAACATAACGCTTTCCTGTGGATGCATTAATATAAATTACATTTTCACCAGCACCACCGGCGAGGTTGCCGTTATCAACCCAGCCAAGAGGCATCATCTGTGTCCAGCCCATACCTTCTGTAGCAGCACCGACAGCCTGAGCCATTACGATACCATCACCCTGCAGAGAGGAACGGTTTGTTGTACCAATGTTATCAGCGATATATTCATCATCCCAGTAATCATTTGTTTCCTGAACCATTTCGATGTTAGCACCATAACCGCCTGTAGCGAGGATAACACCCTTCGCTGCATGAGCAGTAACTTCTGTACCATCATACTGAACAGCCTTGACACCTGTTACCTTGCCATCTTCAACAATCAGCTCTGTAGCTTCTGTACGAGTCATGATTTCGTTATGTTCATCAGCAGTTGTAATTGTATTTGCAGGAACATAGAAGTAAGCACCCCACTTGGATGTTTCATACTCTCCGTCAACTTCACCGCCGTTAACAGAGTTTTCACGCTGCCAGAGGCATCCGATCAGTGTAAATGCACGGCTGATATCAATATCAGCACCCTGAGCTGTCAGCCAAGGATATACATCCTGACCGCCTTCAACGAATTCAGTAACTTTGTTGACATCAGAATAGATCCACTTTGTACCATCAGAGTTAGGTCTCAGGCCACCATAGTATGTCTGGAAAATATGCAGATTCTTTGTGGAGAATACAGTCAGTTCAGTTTCATCCTTGCCTGCATCCAGCTGCGGCTGTGCCCATGCCAGATATTCCTTGATTTCTTCCTTCAGAGCCTTCAGAACAGGCAGATATTCAGAATGAACACCACGGACAGCATTCAGTGCGATGTTGCCTGCTTCGAAAGGATGTTCATCATCGATTGTTCCGTCAAATTCTTCTTCAGACCAGTTCAGAATTGTTTCAAGAATTTCAATACGGCCGGCCATGTTCTTAACCTTGTCGTATGTTGTTCCCTCATATTCACCTGTAGTTGCATCAGGATCAGCAGAATCCCATGTTACAGCCTGATAAGCTGTCTGGTAAGCGCCGCCGGAAACGAGTGTATTACCGCCCATTTCAGCATTTTCTTCAATGATCAGAACAGTGGAGCCGTCCTGTGCAGCCTGCGCACCGGCCATCATTCCGGCACCGCCGGCACCAACGATAACAACATCCCATGTATCTTCAATCGGATCACCAGCTTCATGAACAACTGTGTTCTTCTTGAAAGCATCGAGGTTTGTGCAGGAAGCAGCTTCAGCAGCAGCGTTTACAGCTTCCTTGATTGCGCGGGAAGTAAATGTAGCACCGGACAGGGAATCAACACCTGTACCATTTGCTTCGATAATATCAGGAATAACAATATCATATGCGGATGTACCAACATGCTCTGTATCTACAGAAGTTGTTACTTCGATGTCAGTAACTGCTGTATCAGAGAATGTTACGGACAGTTCCAGATCACCCAGATAACCTGTACCTGTTGCTGTTTAAGTACCTGCAGTAAATGCAACTTCACCACCTTCGGTGCTTTCGCCCATAGCCTGAGCAAGTGCTGCTGATGCGGCAGCTTTTACACCTTCACTTGTAAATGTTGCACCGGATACGCCGTCAATTTCAGCGCCCTTTTCCTTGATCTGTGCAGCGAGTTCTTCAAGAGCAGCTCCGCCGACAGAAGGTGTTTCACTGTCACCAGTGACCTGAACGTCAGTGATGGCATTTGCGTCTACAGTAACTGTTACAGTAACTGTTCCGCCGAAACCATCAGCTTCACCTGTATAAGTACCAGGTGTGTAGATGCCTGACTCTGATGTAGATGATGTACAGCCGACTGCAGCGACCATAGACAGAGCGAGGCAAGATTTCAGAAATTTCTTCATTTCGATTTTCCTCCTGTTAAAAATCATAAACTCTGTATTTCGCACAGAGTCAATCAGACTTTTCACAAAAAGTTCACAATTGATATATAATTCAAGCAGGAGTTATCAAATGCATTTACTGATCAATGAACTGGCAAAACTGACAAATACGAATGTCGAAACAATTCGCGGATACCGGAAAAAAGGACTTCTCCATCCGGTGCAGAATCCGGAAAATAAATATTACTATTACACTGATCAGGATATCTTCAAATTATTCCAGATCAGAGTAATGAGGCAGAATAACGTTTCTATCCGTTCCGTGCAGAGCTTCATGAATAATGATGACCCTGTTCGTATACTGGAAGAATCACTTAAACAGAAAAAAGAAGAGATCCTTCAGCTCGAAAAAGATATTGATGCACTGGAACATCGTCTTTCTGTCGTTAAAGACTGTATTGAAAATTCAGGAAAAGTAATAATCAATACTTATCACAGAACCAAATATGACATTCCTCTCATTTATACTATGGAACATGATGAGAAGGTATATAAAGCATGGCTTGATCATATCGAATATACTCCGCTGTCGCTGCATATTGATAAAGAACTGCTGAGCACAAAGAATCAGGACAGCCGCATCCCGTATACAATCACATTAGGAACATATGGTGATTTTCTTGAAAACCTCCGGCTTCCTCTCCCTCAGAAATACTACTACACTCCCGGCGGACAATATTTATGTCTGATCATCAAAGTTTCCGCATATGAACGGATTACATATGAACATATCCGTCCCTTGATTGTATATGCTGAAGAACACCAGCTTGAATTCTCTACCGATGTCACCGCTTACCTTTTTCACACTATGCAGGAATGTGAAACAGTATATAACTATTACAGAATCAGAATCGGCATAAAAGAAGCTTCCGCGCAATAACGGAAGCTTCTTTCAGATCTTTTCAGATATATCTTCTGCCTTCATCTTAGGGACATAATAGTTAAAATTCTCATCAAGATAATAAGCGGTATCACCGGATTCCGGCATTTCGACAACACTGCTCGTAATTTTCGGATATCCAAGTGAAATCACAAGACGACTTGTACGATCTTCCGGCAGTTTCAGAAAAGCATCCATTTCCGAAGCTTTGAAATTCTGCATAATGCATGATCCTACACCTTCATCCCATGCCGTAGCACAGATTACTTCTGAAGCAATCCCGCTGTCAATATCCACAAGATGATTAGAAACAGCAGGCTTTGTAATGACAATATAAGCCATCGCTTTTTCATCTTCTTTCGGTTCTCCGATTTCTTTGGGAAGTCTGGCAGCATAATGAACCATATTCCCTACGACATCACGTTTTTCCTTCGATTGAACTACGACATAACGAAGCAGCTGCCGGTTGTTCGCACAATGCGCCATTCGCACATTATTCAGAATACGGTCAATTACTTCTGCAGGTATTTCCTTCTGTTCGAATTTTCTGATTGTACGTTCTGTTCTGATAATTTCATCAAGCTCCATATCATTCACCTTTAATCAGCGTAATCTCCGCCTGAAATACCATAATACTCTTCAAAAGACAGATCAGGATCTGTCGTATAGATCGCCGTTGCCTCTTCAACACCGATATAACGATAATGCCAAGGTTCATATGCATACCCTGTGATATCCTGTTTTCCAACCGGATAACGCATGATAAAACCGTACTCATAAGCATGTTTGTATAACCACTGCCCTTCTGCAGTATCGATAAATGACTGGGTAAGATCAGCAGAAGGATTTGAAGCAGAACCGATGTCTGCCGCAAGACCTGTCTGATGATCGGAATATCCCGGACGGGAACTGATCGTATCAGCATCATCCGCACCATACAGTCCTGCATAGTAATTCCATAACTGAGACTGATACTCAGCACTTCTGTATCCTGACTGCAGCAGCAGTGTAACACCATCTTCTGCAGCAGCCGCAAACATTTCTTCCAGAGCCACTGCAGCATCCCACCTCAAAGTGAATCTTGCGGAAACCACATCAACCTCGGGCCACGCAAGATCGGAAGGTTCATAACCATCCGGCAAAGGATGCTTTTTATTTGCACAGATCAGATAGCTGTCCGTATCAAAGAAACGTGAATCCTGTTCCGGATCATATTCAGTCTCAGAAGTACTTTCAGCTGACTCTTCTGCAGAAGAATCAATATTTTCTTCAATTTCAGAATCTGATGTTTCCTGATTTTCTGAAGATTCAGTATCAGAAACAGAAGCAGTATGATCTGATTCACTTTCGCTGACCATTCCTGCAAACTTGAACCCCATCAGACCGATCAGAATCATCAATAATACAATCGCTGTAATCAATAGTCTTTTAGACATAGTAATCTCTCCGTTAATATCCATATGTTACCACAAGCCAAAAGAAAAAGATGCACTGATCACGGCTTGATAATCTGTGCATCCTCTGTTCAATCCTTAAAAATATTCGTGCGATCCAGTGCTTTTGCCAGGAAATAACCAGGAATTACTGCAATCACTTCTCCCAGAGCAACCCATGCCCCGTTGATTAAAGTTCCAAGAATAATTGCATTCGGCATATACAGTACTGCAAGTTCTGCACCTACGAAAAAGAAATTCCATACTGCAGGCATCGCCATTGCTGCAAGCGGCAGCTTTCCGGCAAGACGATTTCTCAGCTTCCATGTGCACCACGCAGCTCCGAGAGTGGCAGCAGTTCCGATGATTGCATCAATATAACCTGTCGGATTCACCCCGGTCATAGCACCGATCAGATTAGCCAGAAAACAGCCAAGTGTTACACCCCATATCGAAGGCTCATAGATCAGCGGAAGCATTGTCAGCGCCTCGGAAATTCTTACCTGAAGACTTCCGTAGGACAACTGTGCGAGTGCCAGTGTTACAGCTGTATATACAGCCGCAATCATTGCAATTCTTGTAAACTTTTTTGTTGTCATTTAATTTTCTCCTTATTTTTATTTCCGTCGGGTAGCCGCTACCGACGTGAATCCTGCGGATTCCGTGACGTATTATACGTCATAAACACACATGCGCAAAGAAAAACAGCACATCTTTCGATGTACTGTCTGAAGTTTATTACTTTGTGTGCTTGTTGAACCAGTCAGTAATTTCTGTAAGTCTTCTCACTCTGTGCAGCGGCTTTCCGCCTCTGGACAGTTCATGATTTTCACCATGGAAGATTACCATTCTTGTTTCAACACCTCTTACTGCAAGAGACTGCATCATCTGCATTCCTTCGGGAAGCGGGCATCTGTAGTCTTCATCACTGTGAATAAACAATGTAGGAGTCTTAACATTCTCTGCATACTTCAAAGGAGAACGATCCCAGAGATGAGCTGTATTCTCTTCTCCGAACAGACCTGTACCGCCGCACTGATCCGGTCCGAAATATTCACCGATATCAGAAATGAATGAGAAGCTGATCCAGCTTGCGATAGATCTCTGAGAAGCTGCACAGCAGAAACGGTCTGTATGTCCGATAATCCAGTTTGTCATGAAACCACCGTAAGATCCGCCTGTTTCGCAGATACGAGCTGTATCAATCGCAGGATATGCCTTGATAACTGCATCTGTAAAATCCATCAGAGCTTCATAATCAACTGTACCGTACTTGCCGCGGATATCTGCAAACTCATCACCCTTGCCGTCAGAACCTCTCATATTTGTGAAGAATACAAAGTATCCCTGAGAAGCCCACACCTGCATTTCATGGAAGAATACTTCACCATAAACAGTACGAGGACCGCCATGTACATCAAGAACTGCAGGATATTTCTTAGCAGGATCATAATCCTTAGGAAGAAGAACCCAGCCCTTCAAAGCATCGCCGTTTGAAGTATATTCAACAGCTTCAGGCATAGCTACATATCTGTCTTCGATATATTCATCATTCAAGTGAGTAATGACATGCTCATCTGTACCATCAGCGTTCATAACATATACTTCACCCGGATGACCTGCTGTTTCCTTAACAAACCAGATCTTCTTTCCGTCTGTATCAAAGAAAGCAACCTTGCCGGGCTTGTTATAAACAACAGTCTTATTGAAATCCTTGTCATAAGCAAAGATTTCACCATGATCTTCTACAGTAGCGATTGTGTAATATACATCACCTGTCGCAACATCATTCTTTCCGCCGCCGAGCATTGTATCTCCGCCTACGGAATCATGAAGCTGTACTTCAGGCTTGAAAAGCTGCTTTACTTTTCCGTCTTCGATGACACTGAAGCAGGCTGTCTGGTTGATACCGAATTCCTTCATATCAGTAGACATTACAACAAGCTTTCCGTTATGCATGAACATGCCGCGGAAACCATAATCAGACTTCGGATAAATTTCTGTAATTTCCTTTGTCTCTGTATCGTATGAATAAAGTCCGCTGTATCTGTTATTGTTGATGGTATGTTCACTGCCGCTGAAATAAACAGTATTTCCTTCAACAATGTATCCCTGCATATCAAATGCAGGTGCAGTTACTCTTGTAACTTCCAGAGGATTTGTTCTGATATCAAACAAAGCAGATCTGAAACCATTTGTGAAACCTGCACCGTTGAACCAGTAAGGAACCTCATCCACTACTGTATAATCAGCATCCTTCTTCTTAGCCTCAGCCTTTGCCTTGCGTGCATCAGCGTCATCCTTGTAAGCATCCGGATCATGCATATCAATTGTTGCAGCAGCGACATAATGATTGTCCCCAACCTTCTTCATGCTGCGCAGCATCAGAGGAAGCTGAATCCAGGGCATAGCCTCACCACCATTGATATTCATGCGGAACAGTTCAGCCATTCCCTTATCATCTGTTGTTCTTCTGAGAATCAAAGTTTCATTATCATCCCACATAACAATGCTTGCATTCATTGTTGCAGTCAGCTGGGAAGCTTTTTCATTCTTGATTACCCATACATCTCTCTTGTAGTTATTCTTTTCTGCATCCGCGTAAGCTGCCTGAAAAGCTGCTGTTGTTCCATCAGGAGATAACTGAAGGTTTTCCGGAAAACGGTACTTCAGAATATCATCAATAATAATCTCTTTCATTTCTTCTCCCTCTCTTTCATTTCCTTAATCAGGAAGGTCATACCCATAGTTTTTGCATCGGCGATTTTTCCGGTATAAATTGCATCTGTAAGTTCTTCAAGTGTCATCGTGGACAGATTTATATTTTCATCTGAATCAAGATGCTGTCCCTTGAACTCACCTTTCTTTGCATAATACAAATCTATGATTTCAGTATCATACGCAGGTGTAGGATACATCTTGCCAAGATATACCCAGTCTTTTCCTTCATAACCGGTTTCTTCCACAATCTCGCGTTTTGCTGTAGTCAGCGGGTCTTCACCCTTTTCTTTTTTTCCTGCCGGAAATTCAACTGTTTCAACTTCCTGCGCATAACGCCATTGTGTTACAAGAAAGAACTTTCCATGCTCATCTTCCAGTGCAATTCCGACACCGCCGGGATGTTCTACAACTTCACGGTTAACCGTCTGACCATCAGCGGTCTCTGCAGTATCTTTGCGAACTTTGATAATCGCACCATCATAGATCAGCTGCTTCGTTAATGTTTTCTCAGCCATTTCACTCATGTTTTGATCTCCTGCCATTTATCATACACCAGACAATTCAAAATAGCTTATAATCTGACTGAGAGGAGTTTTCTTCATGAATAGAAAAGTTTATTTTGCCGGCTCGATCCGCGGAGGAAGAGCAGATGCATCTTTGTATCACAAAATGATTGAACATATTAAAGAAACGGATATTGTACTCACTGAACATGTCGGAGATCTCGATAAATCTGTTCTTGAGCAGGGACGTTCAAAAGACCAGCTGATTTATGAGCAGGACACTGCATGGCTTCGTGAATGTGACCTGCTGATTGCAGAATGCACGTGTCCTTCTCTTGGCGTCGGATATGAACTGGCATACGCAGAAAAGTACAATAAGCCTTGTTATATCTTCTACAGACCTGATCAGGTACAGCTGTCAGCGATGCTCACAGGAGATCCTTACTATAACATCTTCCCTTATCACTCAGAAGAAGAAGTTATTTCAGCGATTGATAAAATCCTGGAGTAAGAAAAGAGGTCACTATGAACGAAAGAATCAGTACAAAAACATTAGTTACATTCAGTATTCTGGATGGATTGTACTGGGCATATTATGCATGCTTCGGAGGATATATCTCTACGTATCTTCTGGCATGCGGAATGACCAGTTCTGTATTAAGTATTGTAATGGCTGTATTCATGGGATGCTCTTTTATTGGTGCCTTCTTCTGGGGCGGTCTCTGTGATAAGAAAAAAACAAACAAGAAAGTATTCATTCCTGAATTTGCATTAAGCTTTACATCTGCTTTTATATCCTGGTTCATGGCCTCCAGAAGTCTTCCGGTATCCTGTATTTTCTATATTCTGTTTGGTTTCCTTTCAGCTCCGCTGGGCTCCAACCTTGATTCATGGATGCTGAAGAGTTTCTATAAAGATGCAGGCACATACGGCAAAGCAAGAGCGATCGGTTCAGCAGGATATGCTGTTGCGGCTCTTCTGGTCGGTCAGTTAATCAACAGAATCGGATATACTGTCATGCCTGCAGGCATGATTGCATGTGCAGCAGTTGTCCTGGTTCTTGCCGTCAGCCTGAAAGAGATGGAATACGGAAATGCTCCTGCACAGACTGAAAAAGTAAACACAATGGATCTGATCAAAATCAGACCTTATGTATTCATGCTGGTTATTCTGTTCACTACAGGCCTTGCCTCTTCACCGATTAACAGTCTGAAGATTGTTGTCATCCAGAGTGTCGGCGGTGATGTCGGAATTCTCGGAATTGACTCATTTATCGGTGTCATGATTCAGGCACTGTTTATCTTCTCTTCCGGAAAACTGAAAAAGATCCCTCCGTACTTCCGTCTGTTTACCATGGCATTCTTCGTTATGCTGGATATGGTTCTGATTGTTACTGCTGTAAATCCTGCAATGGTTATCATGGGTTCTGTTATGTGGAATGCTTCCTACGGTGTTATGCTTCCGACAATCAGAGAACTCACGGAGCGCTATGTACACGGTCCTTTGAAGAATACAGCTCACAGCATGTGTGATGCCATCTACGGAAGTTTTGCAGGTATCATTGCTCTGACATACAGCGGAACGATGATGGACCGATTCGGTGCACGTTCTGTCGCTGTTCTCGGGCTGTGCATAATGGTCATTCCGTTTGCGATGTCATTGGTTTCATTGCTGAAGAATGCAAAAGAAAGCTGATTTATACAAAGAAGAAACAGAGTCGTTTCTTCTTTTTTTTGTCTTCTGTTACAATAGGAATACTGAAAGGAGAGTTCAGTTCATGTATCCCAAACACCTTTTCCGCTTTGTGCGTCATTTCCGCACCGACAGATGGTACCGTACAAGAATTATCGTTCCCGCATCCATGCTCGCTAATGCTGTGTTTGCTATGATGTACTTTACAACATGGCTGCGTGATACATCATCCCAATGGTTTCTCTTTCTTTCAGGTTATTACGCCGGCATGATGTCTCTTCGTATTCATCTTACCCGTGCAAAGAACAGAATTGATTCTGCCACATCTATCGAAGATGCACGTGAAGCGAAGAAAAGTACTGTACAAAGAACCGGTCTTTATCTGCTTGCAGTAGCTGTAGCTGTAACACTGGTATCCAATCAGATTCTGAACAGTACACATGATTTCCATTATCCCTTATGGATGCTTCTGATCCTTTCCGGATATTCTATTACCGCATTCTGTCTGGCAATCTCTAATGTGATTCACGATCATCTCGAAGACTGGCTCATTCGTTCTACAAGAAGCGTTTCCATGGTTGCTGCAATCACCGGATTATATGTATTAACAGCTTCCATCTTTCTTTACACAAAACTTGAAAGTTCTATAATTCATACACTGCTTGAACTGGAATCTGTTGTTGTTTTTGTTATTATCGTGGCTATCTCGGTAAAACTGCTTACATTGCCGAGTGTCAAAGAGGAGTTTAATTTCTATGAGCTTTTTGGAAAAAAGCAGGGTAAGTGAACGATATAAAAATGCCGGGCATAAGGCACAGGCAGTATATCTTATGTTAAGAGTGCTTGTAATCGGTGTACTCATCCGTGAGTTCTTTAATCACAATTATTTCAATGCTTTCTTATGTATTATATCTTTGTTTCTCTTCACAATACCATCTCTTGTTTCACAGCGTTTCAAGATCGGTCTTCCTGACACATTGGAAATTATTGTATACTGCTTCATATTCGCAGCTGAGATTCTGGGAGAAATCGATGAATTCTATACTCGTTTTCCGTACTGGGATACCCTTCTGCATACATTAAACGGTTTTCTCTGCGCAGCGATCGGGTTTTCACTGGTTGACATACTGAACAGACACACAAAAGCAGTAAAGCTTACACCTGCATACCTTTCACTTGCGGCATTCTGCTTTTCTATGACAGTTGGTGTCTGCTGGGAGTTCTTTGAATGTACTGTAGACAGAATATTCCGGCTGGATATGCAGAAAGATACCATTGTAACCTGTATTTCTTCTGTTGAACTGAATGCGGATCATAAGAATGTACCTGTCATCCTTGATGGAATCAGTTCTACTGAAATCAATTTAGAGAACGGTGAAACATATGTTATAGAGGGCGGCTATCTTGATATCGGCATCTATGACACCATGAATGATCTGTATGTCAACTTGATCGGTGCAGCGACCTTTACTACATTCGGTTATTTTCTGATTAGGAGAAGAGATAAAAAAGCAGGAGAATTTGCAAAGCAGTTCATTCCTTATGTTATTGATGATCAAGGTGATTAACTTCACCTTTTTCTTTTACGTTTGTATAATCTTCTTAATGTAATAAAGGAGAACTTACTATGTTTCTGCTTATAAAGAACGCACACATCTATGCACCGGAAGATCTCGGTATCAATGATGTACTCGTATGCAACGAAAAAATCATAGCAGTACAGCCTCATATCGAATTCAGCTGGACTATTGATCAGGATTTTAAAGTAATCGATGCATCCGGAAAATTCCTTGTTCCCGGATTTATCGATCAGCATGTCCACATTATCGGAGGAGGAGGAGAAGACGGATTTGCATCATTGATTCCGGAAATCCAGATGACTGACTGTATCAAGTACGGAGTCACTACAGTTGTCGGTCTTCTCGGTACTGACTCAAATGCGAAGAGTGTGAAAGCACTGGTTGCTAAGACAAAAGCACTTCGCGAGCAGGGAATGAGTGCATGGTGTCTTACCGGTGCATATCAGTATCCTTCCCCGACACTAACCGGTTCAGTTGCATCTGATATTGCCTTTATTGATGAAATCATTGGTGTAAAGATCGCTTTCACAGATCATCGTTCTTCCAATATTTCTGCTGAACAGATCGCTTATCTTGCGACACAAGCTCGTGATGCTGCACTGCTGGCACATAAAGCAGGTGAAGTTCATATGCATTCGGGAAGAGGAAAGCATGGATATGCTGACCTTCTGAAAGTAGTAGAAGAAACAGATATTCCTGTTTCACAGTTCCGGCCTACACATGTAGGAAATCAGCTCGAAGATGCTGTTAAATTCGCAGACATGGGCGGATATATCGACTTTACATCAGGTCTGGAAACATCCGTTACTGCTAAGATGATTGCCGAAACTATGAAGAAGGTTCCTCTTGCTCAGATTACATTGTCATCAGACTCCAACGGCAGTTTCCCGAATTGGTCTGAAGACAAGAAACTGATCGGAATGGGAATCGGAAAGATGGTTACTCTCTATGATACTGTCAGAAAGCTTATTATTGAACAGAATGTACCAATGACTGATGCACTTTCCCTGATTACCTGCAATCCTGCGGATGCACTTCTCTTTAAATCAAAAGGTCACATTGCAAAAGATATGGATGCTGATTTTGTCATGCTGAATGAAGAACTCAATATCACTGATGTCATTGCAAGAGGCAGAGTGATGATGGAAAATACGATCGTTACCGCCCGCAACTACTATGACTTTGCGGCAGATTAACAGATCATGGTAAACCAGGCTGAAATATAACAAAAAAGTATTTGTCCGTACGGGCGAATACTTTTTATATGAAATTTCAATTTTCACGTTGTTTTTCGCAATCTTTCATCACTCACAGGATGATTGCCGGGAATAATGACGGCATTCTTACGAATTTCTGCCAAGTGCAGCATCAAATACTTGCAGCACCTGCAGTATATCCTCAGGAAGATATTTCATCCCTTCAGTCATAATTCCGGCCGGAATGCCATAGAAAGCTTCCGCCATTGCACCGGCTATCGCTGCCAGAGTATCTGTATCACCGCCAAGAGAAACTGCATTGCGAACAGTGTCTTCATAGCTTTCTCCTTCAAAGAAAGAGACAAGTGCTTTCGGAAGAGAATCCTGACATGTTTCCACATGTTTATGCATCAACCTCAGTTCATCAACAGACTTGCTGAGATCATATCCAAATTCATTGATTACATAAGATCTGATTTCATCTTTTGATGATCCTGTTCGTGCCAGATACATAACTGAAGCTGTACACTCAGCACCTTTGATGCCTTCCGGATGATTATGTGTCACTTCCGCTGTTGCTCTTGCAGCTTCGCGGGTACGGTCCAGAGAATCGTATAACCAGCCGGCCGCTGACACTCTCATAGCAGACCCGTTTCCGTAGCTTCCATATGGCTCCGGGTTCCTGCCGGAAAAAACCCAGTGTATAAATCTTCCGCCATATCCGGCATCCGGGTATCTACGTCCCCAGTCTCTCATACTGCGGGTTACTTCCTTATGAATCTCATCCGTTTGAGCGTCTTTGCCTGCTTTTAAAAGTCCTTCAGCTACAGCAATCGTCATAACCGTGTCATCAGTAAAATCGTCATCTTTTGTGAACAGTTCGAAATTTTTGGTTTTTCCACCTCTGTCAAATTCAAATCTGCTCCCGATAATATCTCCAAAAACAGCTCCGTACATATTTAATACCTCCATACTTTCTCTTTTGTTTGCTGTAATAAGTTTACAAAATCAGAAAAGCCGGCGGGTCAACTGTCAGTAGACCTTTTTAAACAAAACAAGTATTCAGATAATGAAAGGAAATGCGGCCAGATCATCTGACTCCCATTTCCTTTTTTCAATGCCACTCTTTTATGCGACGTCTCATATCCTCAACATCAAGAACGCCATACGCAAATCCTTTTCGTACGAGTTCTGCAGGTACATATTCATCATATTTATCAAATAAAGGTATTTCATCTTCGTAAACCAGATCTATCTGATCAAAATCTTTTGAAGCTTCTTCCTTTACAACTCTGAAGAACTCTTTTTCATCCGCGTTCATCGTAAACATGATGTAATACGGACGCACAGCATCCATTCCCTTCAGTCCAAGACGGTCTGCACATTTCAGTTTCAGCAGCCGCTCCAGCGCCAGGAAAGAATATGTCCCCAGCCATGGAAACAGGCACCACATTCTGCCTCCCAGATGAATAAGAGGATGTTCAAGCAGTCCGGATACAGCTACTTGATCTCTTGCGGTGGATAAACGTGCTTTTGCATGTTCCATCAGGTATGGATAAAAACAATCCTCTTTCAGTATTTCCTTCATGCGTTCAAGAATTTTTGTATGAATATCACCGGCTACCTGTCCGAAATATGCAGGTACATTTCCTTTTACCATATGACAGTAAACCTGGTGATGTTCATGATCCACTTCTTCTACCACCCATACATGTCCGGCGATTGCAATCTTTTCTCCGGCAGGCGGCGGTTTCACAATCGTACCGAGTTCCTGAGAATCAGAATGTACACTATATTCAATATCCTCCTGGAAAACAGCATAGAACTTATAAGAATTCGTAATTCTTTCTCCGGAAAGTCCTTCAATCAAGCCTCCGTTTTCCGTTCTCTGAATGTGATCGATATTCAGAAGATGTCTCAGAAGAATCTTATAGTCCTCTTTTGAGATCTTATGAAAATATGACAAAGTAAGAACTCTTGAAGCAAGTTCGGCAGCACTCATTTCGCCGCATGATGCAAGAGTACTCATCGTCTGATGATAAAGAAGAGAATAAGGAAGCCTGTCCATACGGGGAGGTTCGACCCATCTTTCCTCTATATACAGCTGTACAAGTGCAATTCCCTGAAGAAGATTCCAGGGGATCAGTTCCGGCAGAAGTGCTCTTGCCTCTGCATGTTCTTCGCGCATGACAAAACGCATTTCAGGAGGGTTGCCTCTTCTTCCTGTACGTCCCATTCTCTGCAGAAAAGAAGAAACTGTATATGGAGCGTCAATCTGAAAAGCTCTTTCCAGTCTGCCGATATCAATTCCCAGTTCAAGCGTAGCTGTTGTACATGTTGTCATGCACACATCTTCTTCTTTCATATTTTCTTCGGCTGTTACGCGTAATGCTGCAGAGAGATTGCCATGATGAATCATAAAACGATCCGGTTCATGATTATACTCACAGTATTGTCTTAAACTCTGCGTAATTCCTTCACACTCTTCACGGGAATTTGTGAAAACCAGACATTTGGAACCTCTGGTATGTTCAAAGATATATGCAAGTCCCGGATCAGCCGCCTGCGGTGCCCTGTCCGTAGGCTCGTCATAAAGATCTGATTCCGCCGGTTCAGAAATCGCATCACCTGCCTGCGGATCAGAAATATAGAAGTGTTCCATGGACAGGCGCCATTTTTCACCTTTTGCTTTGATTTTCGGTATTCTCGTTTTTCTTCCGGTCCCGGCTGAAAGAAATGTTCCGGCAAGTTCCGGATCACCAATTGTTGCAGACAAACCAATTCTCCGTGGATTCACACCTGCAAGTTTGGTCAGACGTTCAATCAGGCAGAATGTCTGTCCGCCGCGATCTCCTCTCAGCATAGAATGCACTTCATCAATCACAATAAAGCGCAGATCACCGAAAAGATGAGGTATATCCATATGCTTATGCATCAGCATTGCCTCTAGCGATTCCGGTGTAATCTGAAGAATGCCGGCAGGTTTTTTCATCAGTTTTTTCTTTTTATCCTGAGAAACATCACCATGCCATTTCCATACAGGGATTGATGCTTCTTCACATAGCCCATCAAGACGTTTGAACTGATCATTGATCAAAGCTTTCAATGGTGCAATGTACAGGACACCAATGGAAGAGGATGGATTCTCATCAAGCAATGTGAGGATCGGAAAGAAAGCAGCTTCTGTTTTGCCTGATGCAGTGGACGCACTTAAAAGCAGATTATCATCCGTATTAAAAAGAACATCACCGGCTGCTGTCTGTACAGCGCGAAGGTTCTGCCATTCATTCCTGTATATGTAATCCTGTATAAAAGGTGCATACCTTGCGAACACATCCATATGTTATCCTCAGATTTCAAATTCTATAAAATCATCATCTGCTTCATTTGAAACAGCCTCCGATTTTGCATAAGAAAACTCTTCTGAATCCAGCAGTGAAGACAGTGTTATATCCGGGTTCTGCATTGTAATATCAAGAACCTCGATAAAATCACGAATCACTTCACGTGGTGTAATACTGCTGTCTGCTCCGATTCTTCCATATTCAACACGAATGAATGTCTCAAGTTCATCCATGGATACTTTATTTTCATACCCGTACAGTCCGGCATGAAGATCAGAAAGTTTTTCAGCTAGAACAAGCATTTCTTCGGGTGTTAAAGGTTCAAGGCGAATGACAGGCGCCAGCATATCGCGCGCACCTTCTTTCGAAAATTTACCCTCAGCAAGACGGGAACGAAGAGCCTCATAACTGTAGACACCTCTTCTTCTGTCTTCAATTGCCTGCGGTGTACCACACATGATGATTCCGAGATACTGCGCTTTTCCCTGCAGTGTATCATTGTACATTGTCAGTATTTTTTCATAGTTATACTGACGTGAGATTGCATTCGGTATCTTATAGATATTCACAAGTTCATCGATCATGATCATCATGCCCGCATAACCAGCCTGACGGAAGAACATTGCAAATATCTTCAGGTAGTCATACCAGTCATCATCTGTAATGATGATGTTGATACCAAGTTCTTCTTTTGCGTCTCTCTTTTGTACATATTCACCACGGAACCACTTTACGACTTTTGCTTTTGTTTCAGCATCACCGTTTATATAAGAACGGTAATAAAGAACAAGAAGCTTTGCAAAATCAAACCCGTGTACGAGTTCGCTGATTTCGGAAGTAACTGCAAAAATTTTCTTTTCAACTTCAGCGCTGAATGCCGGACTTTCCGGATCCATACCGGAGGCTGCTGTTTCTGATTGAACACTGCTGATCCAGCGATCCAGAACAAGAGTTAAAGCTCCACCTTCCGGGCGGGTTTTTGTAGAAAGATTTCGGATCAGTTCACGATATGTTGCAAGTCCCTGGCCTTTTGTCCCATGCAGACGACGTTCCGGAGAAAGATCCCCGTCCACAACAATGAAACCTTTATCCATAACATAATTACGGATTGTCTGAAGAAGAAAACTTTTTCCTGAACCATATTTGCCGACAATAAATCTGAAAGATGCTCCACCTTCCGACACAATATCAACATCATGCAGCAAAGCATCGATTTCATTCTTTCTTCCTACTGTCACATAAGGAAGTCCGATACGCGGAACAACACCGCCTTTCAATGAATTCAAAACGGCCTGTGCAATTCTTTTTGGTGCTTTTCTGCTTGTTCCTTTTCGTTCAGTCATTTTATTCCTCCCACATTATTTCCAGATCCGGAAGATAATCTTCCTGAACCACAGGCTGATCACCTTCAAACAGGATAACAGTATCTCCAAACTCTTCATAGAGTTTTTCATTAATACTTTCGCAAACAACCGAAACCATCAGATGTTTATCTTTAGCATATTTCTTCCAGTCTTTATTCGTACAAAGCATCTGCAGCAGCAGAAATTCCTCTTCCCGCAAATCATACGGATACAGCTTTGACTGTGCTGACGACTGTTCCGGTATTTCTTCCGTTTCCTCAGTCATTTCATCATCCGTAAGAAGCTTTTCCCGGGTAATAACTGCATCGTTTCGAATATTTCTGATCAGATCTTTACGGATTGAGATTTTCGGTTTTGAAGCTTCTTCTTTTTCTTTGAAATATTCTGAGATTGCTTCTCTGATCAGCAGAATAATCCTTCCCTCAACCTCTTTCTGTTTCATTTCGCGTCCGGTTTTAAAAGAAATCCTCATCTGCCGATCGGCTTCACGAAGGATTTCCCCGATCACCTTATTTTTCATTGAAATATTCCGGTAACCTTCGCAATACCATTTTCCTCCGGACCAGCTGTAGATTCTCTCCGGAGATATCTCATACTTTCGTTCACTTAATACTCTGTCAAAGTAAACAGCGTTGGAAAACAGTCTGGTAACATACTTATCTTTTCTTCCGAAGCAGTATTCAAACAGATTTCCGCCTGTTTTCATCCATTCCACGGAATTCAGCTTTTTCCAGATTCTGAAGAGCAGAACTTTTGTATCTTCCGGATATTTTTTCAGTACGACCGAAGTTCTGAAATTGTATGAAGATATTTCACATAAAGCATTGAAAACTTCCTCGGCACCACTATGATCTGATGACAGAGCATGAAGAATCTGATCAAATCTGATTTCCTGTTCGAAATACTTTCCGGCAGTTTCATCATTGATTCCGTAACAGATGCAGTACTGTTTGAGCCATAACTGAACAAATTCACACATTTCATCACAATGGTAAATATCGATATACGAGGCTTTAAACGTTTCTATTTTCTGAAGACCGTCTTCTGCGGAAGAAACACCGATCAAATTAAGAAGCTCGTAAAGATAAAGATATGCAAATGCATCTTCTGTTTTTTCATAGACACCATATCTTACTTTCGTACGCCACCCGAAATAGCACATCAGCTGATCTTCACGCATGTCATGATATACCGGAAACCACCTCTGAAATGTACATCTGCGTGAACAGTCAATCTCAAAATCTTCCATGTACTTTGCCTGTACATAGAAATTACGTCTCTTATCCTCTGCAGTTGATAAACCGGGATCATACAATGCTTCCATCTTCAGAATTCTTTCCGGAATCTTTCCTGTAACATTTCTGAAAACACCGGTTCTTGCGACCGGCTGATCACTGTATTCATATTCTTCGTCAAAATCACCGAATTTAATCATATGCTCCTAGATTTGATTCCTTCTTTCAGTCACTGACAAGATCATTCACCCATACCCGCTTATAAACCAGATACAATCCAAGAATCACTTTATACAGGTCAATCACACGAATTACAAAGAACATTCCGACAATTCCGATATTCGTAAAATGTGCAAGAACGAACGCTGCCGGAAAGGAAACAAAAATTGTCCCAACAGAATCGAAAAGGAAAGTGATAATCGTTTTTCCGCCTGTCCTTAATGTAAAATATGCAGCATTGTAAATTGCCGAAATCCATAATGTCCATCCTGCCACTTTCAGCAGACTGGCTGCAGTATTCTTGATTTCTATACTGGTGTTGTAAAACTCAGGATAAACATGCGCAGTAACCGCGAGTGCCGCACCAAGACCGCAGCTGAGAACAGTTGTGAACACAATCAGTCTTGTGTTGGTAAGCACTGCATTCTCCTGATTTCCCGCTCCAAGTTCCTGACCGACCATAATAGAAATACAGTCACCCATAGCAATATTGAATACAAAGAACAGATTTGTAATTGTATTCTGAATGTTATATGCCGCAACGGCATCGATCCCCCTTGTTGAATAACATTGTGCAACTGCCGCAATTCCAATGGACCAAAGAACTTCATTCACCATCAGCGGAAGTCCTTTTATGGTAATTGTTTTTGCAAGATCAAGAGGTATTCTGAAATCGGAAAGCACGTGTCTGAAGAAAGGCATCTGATCAGCCTTCCGATACGCAAACCATAAATTCAGACAAAGCTGTACGATGCGAGATATGTTCGTTGCCACTGCAGCACCGACGCATCCCATTTCAGGAAAGCCGAACTTTCCGAAGATCAGCAGATAATTGAAAACAAGATTCACAAATACAGCGGCAACACTGGAAATCATCGGAAGACGTGTCTCTCCCGTTTCACTGATCACTGAAGAGATCGCCGTGGAAATGCTGAAGGGGATCATTCCGACTGCAATGATCTTCAGATAATTCAGACCATACTGCAGCGTTTCATTGATATCTGATGCATTGTTCGTTTCGGAATCCAGAAAAAGCATAATCAGCTGTCTGCCGAATATGAAACATACTGCAATTGTGATCACAGATACAATACCAGCAACAATCAGCCTGTAACGAAAGCAGATCCTTTCTCCATCCCAGTCTTCTTTACCCGCGTACTGCGCACCAAAAATAGCTGCAGCTGAAACTGCGCCGAAAAGTGCAAGAACCAGAACCATGTTGATCTGGTTCGCAATCGAAACACCGCTCATCTGCAAAGTACCTGTTCTTCCAACCATGATATTATCAAGCATATTAACAAAGCTTGTAATCATCTGTGAAATAACCAGCGGAAGTGCAACTTTGAGCATTCTTCGATAGAATGCAGCGTTTCCGAACCATTTGTACTTAATCTCACTCATTTTCATCATATGCACAAAATATATCACACAGCAAATGTACGCAAAGCCGCCGTGATCCTCCTCCATCGTATCTATGAGTATACGCCATGTATGTTGCTTAATCAATGCTGATATGCAACCACAATCATCTTTTACTATATTTTCGTCCGGATATAGTGATCATCCTTCAATACATAGACTCCTTTCTTTTCTTTTTGCAGGAAACCCTCTTCGCACAATTTTTTTATTACTCTCAGGCACTGTCTTTTCCCGCAGTGCAGGCGTGCGCATAATGATTCAATCCCGTTAATTTTCGAATAAAAACGGAAGTACGTTTTTATTTTTTCCTCTACAGTCGGGTTGAAGGTTGTAAGCCGGTTGTAAAGTTCAACCTTTTCAGCAAGCTGAACAATCACATGATTCAGAAAAGTTACATCCTTTGACAATTGTTCTCTTTCTGTATCCATATCAAGATATACAGCCCTCACTTCTGTTTTTGCTTCGACATAAAAGGGTGTAAAGTCGCATCCTGAAAACTCCATATCTCCAAGCATGCTGAAGCCGCTGGATTCATGCACAGGATAAATCCCGCCAGCCTCATTAATTCCGTAGAGCTGAATCGTTCCTTCAAGAACAAAAATGATCTTATGATTTACATCGACAGGCGAGATGATCAGTGTGTTCTTAGGATAAGTAACATCTGTAAAGTTGTAATTCAGGTGATCAAAGTATTTTTCTATTCTTTCGTCCATACATTTATTATATATTTCATATCAAATGTGTCATATGTCACTTTCACTTGAACCGGAATTTCGTATTCTATGAGCGGAGGCAGATAATATGAATCATTCTGTATTTGAACAAAATTCAATTTTCAAAACCTATATGAAGTTTGCTTTGCCGGTTGTTTTCAACATGGTAATCTCGATTATCTATAACGTAGCTGATACCTTTTTTATCGCACAGACAAATAACCTGAACCTGGTTGCCGGCGTTTCTCTCGGCTCTCCGATCTTCATGATTCTGATGGCATTCGGAAATATATTAGGTCAGGGCGGAAGTTCTCTCATTGCCCGTTTAATTGGTCAGAAAGATACGGAGAAAGTAAAAAGAGTAAGTTCTTTCTGTTTCTACTGTGCACTGCTGATGGGTGCTGCTGCCGGAATCATCATGATTATCTTCCAGAAATCATTTCTGATTCTGCTGGGTGCGTCTTCTCAGACTTATGAATATGCACGTCAGTATTATATTGTACTTGCTGCCGGAGCACCTCTGATTGTATTGTCTTTTATCCATTCAAATCTGATTCGTTCAGAAGGGATGGCTTCCGAAAGTATGATCGGTTCAATCAGCGGCACTCTTGTCAATATCGTACTGGACCCGTTATTCATCTCTGTATTCGGACTTGGAGCAGGCGGCGCAGCAATTGCAACAGTAGCGGGCTATACCGTCACCGATGTACTGCTTTCTGTAATTGTTGTGAAGAAGAGCCATTACATGACAATTTCCCCTGAATACTGCATGATTGAAAAAGCTCACTTCACCCAGATCTTCGGAATCGGCATTCCTGCAGCCTTGACAAATATCATGTCAAGCATCTGTACCATTCTCACAAACCAGCATCTTCTGGCCTACGGAGACGACAAAATCGCTGCCATGGGAATAGTCTTAAAAGTATCAATGATCGGAACACTGGTTCTGACTGGGTTCTCATTCGGCGGTGCCCCGATCATCGGGTATTTCTACGGAGCCAGAAACAAGCAGAAACTCGAAGAACTCTTCCGCTTCTGCTTCCGTTTCATCATTGCCGCAGGTACTGTCTTAGGCGCTGTGCTGTTTCTCAGTACACCATATCTTCTTAAGATGTTCATCAGTGATGCCGCACTCATGCAGGAAGCAAGCATAATGTTTAAACTTCAAGTCGTATGTCTGCCATTCGCAGCAGTAGTATTGATGTCCACAATATTCTGCCAGTCCTTCGGCAAGATGAGCGGTTCATTTGTTCTCTCTTTATCAAGACAAGGATTTATATTTATTGCAGTGATCTACGTGATGGCTGCACTGTTCGGATACAATGGTGTCATTTCTACTCAGCTCACAGCTGATCTTGTATCAATGATTATTGCGCTGGCAGTCATTTTGAAAATCATTCGTCCTGCAATTAACAATATCGAAATCCAAAATATCCAATAACATTTTGCAGAACATATAAATGCTGTCCGAAAAGACAGCTTTTATATGATTCATATGATCTGAATCATAAGAAATCAAATGTCGCGTAATATTTGGTCAGGGATTGCTTGCATTGTTTATTCACCACATATACGCAGTCATCACCAGTCGATGAACTGTTCTGACGGTATTATAGATGCATAGTATTTCATCTTTTTCTTAAACAGTTCTTGCAGCAGTTCTATTACATAAAAAACGGAAGTACATATGGTCAGAGTACTTCCGCACACTTTGATTATGCCTCTTCGAGGCATTAGATGATTATTGATTCGCTGATTCAGGATTCAAGATTGATCCATATAGCGGGACGGACGGCATTGATATCACTGCTGACGTAGTTGCCGAACTCAACGACATTGCCGTCACTATAGACGTCGGCAGCACACCGCTGATCGAAACCAGGCGACCGAAGCCACCACCAGCAATAACCTTCATCTTCATAGCAGCCATTTGCTTTCGCATACTCTGTAGGCTTCACTCTTCTTGCTTCACCTGTATCAAAATATTCATTCGCTTCTTCTATGCTTAGCAGAAATACTTTATCCTCTGTATCTGCTCCGCCTTCTGTTTCGAATCTCGGATTTTCAGGATTCTTTACAGCTGTCATAAGGATCTTCTCCTGTTCCTCTGCAGTAAATGCTTTATTCAGAAATTCATTGTTCAGCCATGCTCGCAGTGAACATTTATCCCACGTTACATCTTCATTTTTACTATTGTACTGCTTTGCATCCAGCCCGTACCTGCTGATGAGCAGTGCCTTGCTTCCGTCTATTTCCAGCACCTGCCATTCCACCGGTTTCACTTCTCCATCTGCTCCCTGAGGATATCTGCCGAACTGAATGATGTTTTCTGAATCAGATCCGGACATTTTCTTGAGGATATCTTTAATTTCATCAATCCTTGCCCAGACTTTGCTGAGTTCCTCACGTGTCTGATCATATACAGGATTGTCGGAGAGATCACCAAGCTTTCTTGCTTCCTTCAGACGTTCATTTAGAACACGCTCTGCATGTCTTTGATCTTCAAGCTCTTTGATCAGTTCTGCTGCTGTGAATCCATTGTTTTCTATTCCGTTTGTCATTTCATTCTCCTTTACGCTTCCTTCTGAAGCCGGATTCATCATATGAATGATTTACTTTGCTTTTTTTCAGCCATTTTCTCCATAAATAAATGTAAAGTGCAAATTTAAAGTGACACAGATTACTTGTTTTTGTCATGCTTTTTCGAATTCAGCCCTGTTTTTTGTCCTTGTCGACCTTCAGAGAAAATTTCTAGTACATAAAAAAAAGGTACTTCTTTCGAAGTACCTTTCTTAACACTCAATTGTTAATTAAGCTTCAGCAGCCTGGCCGTTAGCCATGATAACGAAAGGTGTGTAGATCAGTGTAGAGCCACCCATAATGATGACGAACTGCATTACACCACCCATCAGCTTACCACCGGAAGCGAGGAAGCCGAGGATTCCACAAGGTGTTGTCCAAGGAGCATCGATAACCATCAGAGGTGTGATACCGATAGCTGTTGTGATATATCCGAGAGCTACGCATACCATAGGAGCGAGGAAGAACGGAATACCAAGCAGAGGGTTCATAACCATCGGGATACCGAAGATGATAGGTTCGTTGATGTTGAAGATTCCGCAAGGGATAGCGAGCTTAGCGATAGCCTTGTAGTCATCACGCTTGGAGAACAGCAGGATAGCAACAATCAGACCACCAGTTATACCAGAACCTGTGGAAGAATAGAATGTGGATACCCAAGGGTTGCAGATGATGGAGTATGTGTATTCAACGCCACCAACAACACCGGAAGCACCAACTGCAGGAGCGATACCAGCGCCATAGAGAGCGTTGTTAGCTGCATAAGCCTGAGTCATGAATGCGGATGTTACAGGGGACATTACGTTTGCTCCGTGGATACCGAACCACCACAGGAGGATCATCAGGAATACTACTACTTCATATCCAGGCAGACCAGTCATGATTGCCTTTACAGGGGACATGATCTTAGCGATGAGATCGAATACGGACAGACCGAAGCAGTTGGAAATGAAGCCAACAACAGAAACTGTCAGAATTGTCAGAACTGCAGGGAACAGTACTTCGAAGGAGTGAGATACGTTCGGAGGTACGGAATCAGGCAGCTTGATGGAAAGCTTTCCGCTCACCTTCAGCTTGGAATACATCAGAGTAGCGAGGATACCAACGATGATAGCAACGAACAGACCGTTAGCAGATGTGTAGGAAGAAGCTACAACAGAGCTTACAGATACTGTAACACTTGCTGTTTCATCTACAGCTGTCAGAGCGCCGTTGGAAGCTTCAGCGAGTGCGCCAGCTGTCATTGTGCCAGTTGTTGTTGTTGTGATCAGTGTAACGAAGGATGCCAGAGCAACAGCGGGAGCTGTGTTGTCGTGTGCATTACCGATATTTTCGGAGAAGTGAATAGCAATCAGGAATACTACTGCAACTGCGAGGAAGTTCATGCAACCGTAGTTAGCAGTTGTGAAGATAGGAGTCAGCTTTTCGAGGAAGCTCAGACCAGGAACACGTGCCAGGGAGATGTAACCATCTGCTGTTGTACAGATTGTGAACTGGAACAGTGTGCAGAATGAACCCATGATGACAACAGGCATGTTGTCGATGAAGGAGTCCTTAATAGCGTTCAGGACTCTGTTAGACTGCATCTTACCGGCGAAGGCAAGAAGAGTATTAGTAAATTTTTCGCCCATTTTTTCCCTTTCTTTTTGTGCAAACGAATGCACTTATTGAAGCTGTAAACCCGGTCCGTGCTCCCAATTACGGGCTGGCTTCACAACTGCAATCCAATTTTGACATTACTGTCAGTGCACAAAACATACCTTTCTTCCAATAAAGAGATGCATTGTGCTGTCATAACAAAATCTATAAAGCTTTGTATGCCCTTTCATAATAACACATAATTTTCCAAATTTAAGTGAAAAGTTCCAAATTGCGGCAAATTTGTGTGATAGACGATAAATTTTGTTGCCTGTTTTCAGACATTTTTTCATAAGTTTTCACAGTTTCAACTCCATTCTTTTTAGTTGGAAATTCAACTATTTTATTATATTTCTTAAGATGCTTCTCTTCATAAATCACCGTATTATTAATTGCATACAGGAGGGACGATATGATTCGTAATGTGATCTTTGACATCGGCAATACTGTTATGGATGTCAGATATATGGATCTTCTGAAAAAGTACAAACCGAATGTGTTTGAAATGAAAACAATGGCTGTCATCATGGCAGACAGTGTGGAATGGGACAGCTGGAACAAAGGGCTTTATAAAGATGTATATGAAATGATTGATATTCTCGTAAAGAAATATCCTAAATACAGAAAGATGGTATCTCAGGTACTTGCGGATGACTGGAGTGTTTATATGAAGCCTGATGAAGCAATGCTCAAATGTATCCGGCAGCTGAAGAAAGCAGGATATCATGTTTACTTTCTGGCGGATATTCCGCATGAGTTCTATGACGCTATTGAAAACAGATTCGGATTATTTTCTTCAACTGACGGAGGTGTGTTCTCTTTTGAAGAACATACCAGAAAGCCCGACCACAGAATGTATGATGCGCTGATCAGCCGTTATCATCTGAAACCAGAAGAATGTCTTTATGTAGATGACAACAGCAGTTATCTTGAGCCTGCTGCTGATCTTGGAATGAAAACTTTGAAAACAAGCAAGAATACTGTGCGGGAAATTGTGTCAATTCTCAATTAAATGATAGAATAGTAAAAGTAACGGAGGAAGCTATATATGATTATTGAAGCAGATCATGGTGAAAAGAAAGTATTTGAACACTTCAAAGATGGTGAGGGATCACTTGACGCAGTTATGTTCTTCGATGGAGTGAATCGTATCCTCCGCGGTACGCTGAAACCCGGAAGTTCAATCGGCTATCACAAGCACGAAGGAAACAGTGAAATCATTTATGTATTATCCGGAAAAGGAAAATTTCTCATGGATGATGGTGTTGAGTATATTGAAGCAGGCCAGTGCCATTACTGTCCCGAAGGACATTCTCACAGTTTCATTAATGAAGGACCGGAAGATGTCGAATTCTTCGCAGTTGTGCCTCAGCGTGGATAAGGAGATCTAAATGTCCAGCAATTATATAAGACTTTTAAACTGCAATAAAAGTGAGATGGAACTGTTTATCCGTTCTATTGTCACAAAAGAGGCCAGTGCTTATGTCGACTGGCATGCATGGATGAGCTCGGAAGATCCTGAAGTTACATATATCGGTCAGGCTGCTCATTATAAAGATGAAGACGGCGCCGGTCATCCCTGCAGAATTCTGAAAGAAACAGAAGAAGACGGAAAGATCATTCGTCATATCTTTATTGTTGAAGCAAAAGGAAAAGTCACAAGAATGTCTCTTCCTAAAGAACGTGTCATTGCACCGGGTGAAGAAGATACAAGAACTGAAATTTCAGATTCAGAGATTGATGATATTCTTGCAGCAATCGAAGAAGCTGCAGCGCTTGAAGAAGAGCAGGAAGCACTCGATATTGCAGAGTCAATTGTTCAGGATCTTGAAATGGAACAGACAATGGAAGACCTTGATGCAAGTCTTGAAGCTCTTAAGAAACATGCTTCCAGTTATTCTTCCTACGATCCCGACAACCCTGAGGATGCTGAACTTCCGACAATTGCTTTCAGAGCAATGAAGGACTGGGAATAATACCCGTAAAGGAATGTTTTATCAAAGCATTCCTTTTTCATACGTAAAAGAACAGGAGAAAACAACTATGTCAAACAGAATACGAATTCTTGCAACGTCTGACGTTCACGGAACAATCTTTCCTTACGGTTACGCTGACAATATGGTGCGTACTGAAGGATTTGCAAGACTGAATACTTTAATCTCTTCACTTCGTGACGAGAACACACTGCTTCTGGATAACGGGGATGTACTGCAGGGTTCTGCTTTCACTTACTTTCATTATCACAGGCATCCTGATCTGATCAATCCTGTCACAACTGTCATGCGTGAAATGGGATATGACTATATCAATATAGGAAATCACGATTTCAACTATGGTCCTGAAGCACTGATGATGCATCTGCAGAATGTGAAAGCGCCGTGCATTACTGCAAACTTCTTATGGCATAAGAAACCTTACGGTCCTACTTATGTTATTCGTGAGATCGCCGGAAAGAAGATCGCACTGATCGGTGCTGTCACACAGTATATTGTCAACTGGGAAACAAAAGCACATCTCAGGGACATTGCTTTCACTGATGCCTTTGAAAGTGTCAGAAAGTCTGTACAGTATGTCAGAAAGTTTGAAAAACCGGATTATGTCATTGTGATGTATCATGGTGGTTTTGAACGCGATCCTGAAACAGGAGTAAAGACAGAAGACAATACAGGTGAAGATGAAGCTTACAAGATGCTGAATCAGATTGCCGGCATTGATATTCTGATTACAGGACATCAGCATCGTTCCATGTCCGGAAAGAAGAACGGTATCGTATATACTCAGACTGCCGAAAACGGCGGTGAACTCGCATGTATTGATATCTATCCTGATTCCCGTGAAATCACCGCAAGACTTCTCAAAGCCGATACAAGAGCAGATGAAAGAATCACATCCTGTGTTCAGAGTGAAGAAGATGAATGTCAGGAATGGCTGGATCAGGTAATCGGAACTTCAACAGTTGATATGAAGATCACTGATCAGTTTGATGCAAGATTTCATAAGTCTCAGATGGTAACTTTCCTTAATAAAGTTGCTCTTGAAGCATCAAAAGCAGAGATTGCTTCTACTTGCCTGTTTAATGATGCTGCAGGTTTCAACAAAGAAATTACAATGAGGGACCTTGTAAATACGTATACTTTCCCTAACAACCTGGTTGTAAAGAAAGTAACAGGAACAGAATTAAAAGAATACCTTGAAAAGACATCTGAATACTGGACGGTCAGAGCAGACAATACCATCGGTATCAGCGCAGGTTATGAAATTCCGAAACCGAAGCATTACAACTATGACATGCTGGACGGAATCGAATATACCATCCATGCAGGAAATCCTTCCGGAAACCGTGTTACAGATATTACATACAACGGTGAACCTCTGCATGAAGAATGGACATACCGTCTTGTGCTGAACAATTACAGAGCGAATGGCGGCGGCGACTACTTCATGCTGGCAAAAGCACCGGTGCTGAAGACAATCCCGTATGATATGGTTACACTGCTCGCGGATTATATTCTTGAACACAAAGTCATTGACTTTGAACCTGTAAACAATATCACTGTAGAACATTAATTCATGACATATACACAACAGAAAACAGATCTCATCAGTGAACTCACTGAGATTCATAACCGGAAAGGGTATGCATCCTGCGGGATCGACGGAAGATGTACTTCCGGAAAGAGCACACTGGCGAAAGCAGTTGCGGAAGAACTCGATGCCGTGCTGATTCACATGGACAACTTCTTTCTGCGTCCCGAGCAGAGAACACCGGAACGTTATGCGGAACCCGGAGGAAACGTTGATTACGAACGTTTTATCGAAGAAGTGCTGACACCTTTAAAGAAAGGGGAAGCATTTGATTATCGTCCCTTTGACTGCCGTACAATGTCTCTGAGTGAACCTGTACATGTACCTTCACATACGATCGTTGTCATTGAAGGCAGCTACAGCATGCGTCCTGAGCTCAGAGAATTCTACGATTTAAAAGTGTTCCTTGACGTATCTTCAGAAGAGCAGATGGAAAGAGTAAAGAAAAGAAATCCCGATAAAGTGGAAGCCTTCCGCACAAAGTGGATTCCTTACGAAGAAAAATACTTCAGCACATACAATATCAGAAATGCATGTGACATCATCATAAACACAACCGGAGAGTTCTGAATCTCCGGTTTTTTATTATCATTCATTTACAGAATCTACCATTCTTATAAATCAGAGTTATAATAGTCGGGCACTTCCATATGAACCTGCATAACCAGGAGGTATCTATATGACACAGAAAATAATTAATTACCTGCATCTCAGCAGAAAAGACATTCCCAACCTGTTCATGATTCTCGTTTCTGCTTTTGTTTATTCCTGCGGAATGAATTCCTTTGTTAAATCAGGAAATCTGTTTCCTGCCGGTTTTGCCGGACTTGCCCGTCTTATTTCAGCAATGCTGAATACTTTCTTTCATATCAGCATATCATTCAGCTATATTTACTTTGGAATGAATATTCTGGTAACGCTGATTGTCTTCAGAAGAATCGGAAGAAAATTTGCTGTATTCTCTGTTCTCTGGTTTACGCTCACTTCCATCTTTACATCCGTTCTTGTACTTCCGCAGCTGACGAACGAAATTCTGCTAATCGCTGTCTTCGGCGGAATCATCAACGGTTCGGCAATCGGTCTTGCACTTCGTTCCAACGCAAGTTCAGGCGGAACAGACTTTATTGCAATCTTTCTTTCCATGAAACTCAACAGACCTACATGGAATTACATGATGGGTGCGAATGTCGTAATTCTGATCATTGCCGGTCTTATGTACGGATGGAATACTGCACTGTATTCCATTATCTTCCAGTATGTTTCCACGCAGATGGTCAATACAATTCATAAAAGATACAAGCTCACTTCTCTTACAATCATTACAAACAAACCTGATGAAGTATGTTCCTCCATCTTTCACACCTGCAGACATGGTATCACCAGACTGAAATGTGAAGGGGCATTCACCAATGAAGAACACACTATGCTGATGACAACTATCAATGCCTACCAGACAGCTGATGTCATAGATGCAGTCAAAGCATCAGATCCCAAAGCTTTCATTGAAGAAAGTGCTGTCAGAAGAATCATCGGAAACTATTACCAGCAGCCGATAGAATAACAGAAGTCCCGGTACAAGCCGGGATCTTTTTATATTCACTCTTCTTCCGTCTGGTTCAGAAGTTCAGCCATTTTCTCATCCGCTGTTTCCTTTTCAGAATCAAACAATATTCCTGCAATTGCAGCAAGTTCATAAACATCCATTCCTGTGGAAAGATCATACTCAGGAAAGTAATCCTTCAATGCTTCTTTCCAATCCATAAGATACTCTTTTCTTACCTTTATACGTGAAGGATATCCATTATGATCTGTCACATCAAAAAGCATTCCCGGATCATCCGAAAGATACAGTACAACATCCTCATCACCAAAATCAGCATATCTTATATGATGTTCAGCAGCGTATTTCTTCCACGAAGTCCTGTCACTCCCTGCATATCCGCAGGAAAGAATTGAATACAGCATATTTTCTTCCGCAAGAAGTTTTCCCACAGTTATTCCTCTCCTTACTATTCACTCAATTTAATAGTAGAATACCAATAACAATATATATTGAAAGGAGACACAATCCAATGGCTTTTAAAGAAGGTTTCTTATGGGGCGGCGCTGTTGCAGCAAACCAGTGCGAAGGCGGCTACCTCGAAGGCGGCAAAGGTCTTTCCTGTGCCGACATGCTGAAGGGCGGCAATGTATCCACTCCTCGTAAATTCTCCCCTGTAATCGAAGAAGGTGTTTACTATCCTTCTCATCAGGCAATCGATTTTTATCATCATTATGAAGAAGATATTGATCTCTTCGGTGAAATGGGCTTCAAGTGCTTCCGTCTTTCTATCAACTGGTCCAGAATCTATCCGAATGGCGATGATGCTGAACCGAATGAAGAAGGTCTGAAGTTCTATGACAACGTATTTGATGCATGCAAGAGAAACGGTATTGAACCTCTCGTAACTCTGTCCCACTATGAAATTCCCTGGGCAATTACAACAAAGTATGAAGGTTTCTATAACAGAAAGACAATTGATCTCTTCGTCAAGTATGCAACAACATGCTTCAAGCGTTATAACGGCAAGGTAAAATACTGGCTGACATTCAACGAAATCAACTGTGCTCTGATGCCCGGCGGCGGAGCATACAACGGTGTAGGTTTCGTATGTGCTGAAGATCTTGCAAATACAGAACAGAGACCTGTAAACGAACTGATCGATGTTCCTCAGAAGAGATTTGAAGCACTTCACAATGAATTTGTAGCATCTGCTCTTGCTGTAAAAGCAGGTCATGAAATCAATCCTGACTTCATGATCGGATGCATGATTGCTCATCTGACAAGCTATCCCAGAACATGCAGACCGGCAGATCTGCTTGCTGCACAGGCTAACGATGATGAATTCAACAATATCTGCGGTGATGTACATGTACGTGGTGAATATCCTGCATTTGCTGAAAACTACATCAAGTCTTTCGGTGTTGATACATCCTATATGCACAACGAAGAAGACAAGAAGATCCTCCTCGAAGGCAAAGTAGATATGTACACATTCTCTTACTATATGACTTCTACAGTAGGTACAGCTGAAGAAAGCGAACAGACCGGCGGAAACCTCACATTCGGCGGAAAGAACCCTTATCTGAAGGCTTCTCCGTGGGGATGGCAGATTGACCCTGAAGGTCTTAGATGGACACTGAGAAAGCTCTCTGACCGTTATCCTCATACACCTCTGATGGTTGTAGAAAACGGTCTCGGCATGATCGACAAGAAGGAAGAAGACGGTTCCGTACATGATGATTACAGAATTGACTACCTCCGTGACCATATCAAGCAGATGGATATCGCTGTAAATGTAGACGGTGTCAACCTCATCGGCTATACAACATGGGGATGCATCGACCTCGTTTCCGCAGGTACAGGTGAAATGTACAAGAGATACGGTTTCATCTATGTAGACCGTAACGATGACGGAACGGGTGACTTCTCCAGATCCAGAAAAGATTCCTTCTACTGGTACAAGAAGGTCATTGCCTCCAACGGTACAGATCTCGACTGATTGAATCTGTAAAAGGCAGATGTTCAGAAGAACATCTGCTTTTTTGTATATAATACATGCAAGAGGAAAACAGTATGTATAACGAAGAAGAAATCAGAAATGATTACAGAAACCTGACCAAGCTTCTGATTCAGAAGAATATCAGCATTACGACGATGGAAAGCGCAACCTCCGGCCAGATTGCTTCATTAATCACGGATACAGAAGGCGCCTCAGCCATCATGAAAGGAGCTTTTGTCACCTACAGCAATGAAGCTAAAATCATGCAGGGTGTACCTGCAGAAATCATTGAACAATATTCTGTATATTCAAAGGAAACAGCTTCAGCTATGGCAGAAGCATGCAGAAAAACATATAAAGCAGATATCGGTATCGGTGTTACCGGAACAATGGGAAACATTGATCCTGCCAATGCATCTGCTTCCGTTCCCGGACAGGTATACTTTGCAATTGATTACAAAGGACAGAAGACAGTATGTTACAGAGAACTGGAACCTCAGTCTTCCAGGCTGGCATATAAACTGGCTGTTGCCAAAGAAATATATAATGTATTAATCAATATTCTTTGATCATTCATTTCTTATAAAAAGATGAAACTGCTGTCTTCTGCTCAACGAAGACTGTTCGTTTCATCTTTTCATAATTCAGTAAGCATAGTATTCGTAAAATTCCACGGTATCTCCGTCCTTGATCAAAGCCAGCATATCTTCTTCATGATCCGCAAGTTTTCCCAGGTAATTTCTCTTTCCGTCATTAACCAGAGGAAGGCGTGCAATCTGAATTTCACCGGAATAATGTCTGTTGTAATCATTCACAACAAGAACACTCCCGGCAGGGAAGTATTCTCCTTCATATTTTCTTGCCGGAATAAACCTGTTCTTGTTTACAAGCCTTCCGCATCTGGAACGCCAGATCCACTCCGAAGAATCACCATTATCCGTCTGCGGAATCAGTTCAAGAAGATTCTCTTTTTCCGTTTTCGTAATCTTCTCATCCAGAACAACTTTTAATCTTCTGCACGGTCCGAATTTCTGCATTACCGGACCATACGCTTTGATTTCTTCATAGATAGCACTCGTCCTGAAATCCCGTGGCTCTTTCACCATTTCGGCCATTGCCTTCAGTTCTGATTCCGATGCGTATGCATTGCCGATGATCACATCATCCACATCTCCTGTTGCAAGCATTATACGCATCTGCAGATCAGCCGGAAGTCCTCTCAGCCTTTCCACTGTAACCATGCCGTCATCACCATTCCATAAACACTGCGTATGCTCTGCATTAGAAGAAACAACTGCCGCAATACGATAATTGAACCTGCGCAGCTGCTTGTTTTTTTCTGTAAAGGAATTCCATTTCATACCCGTATAACGCTGAGGATATGCATTATAGCAGAGCATCACCCTGTCATCATTCACACCGTTCTCCTTGAAATACTCCAGTTCCTCCAGCACACGTCCGCTCGATGCATTCATTTCAATTCTGATCCCGTACGGGTTCTTTACCATGACAAGATCCTTTTCAGCACCATACGACCCGTCCAGTCTGATCATATCGCACGCAATGTCATGAAATACTGAAAGATCATCATATGACTGCCCAAGTTTCTTCAGAAGATTTGTATTCACATCAAGAGAAACTGTCATTCCGTATTGATGCGCAGTCTGATTAAACCTTCGAAAATACTCTATAATCTGTTCCTTTGTTCCTTCCACTGAGAGCATACTGCCTGTAACACGTGTAAACCCGTATTTTGATGCAAGAGCAAGATATTCTTCAATTCTCTCCATCGGACTAAGATCCGGATAAGCCATTACGCCAAGTTCTGTCATATACGTTACCTCTTGTTTATCATACATGTACAAAAAGAAAAGCGGACACTGTATCGTGCCCGCCTTGCTCAAATATGCTTATTCTGCTGTGATATCGGAACCGAAATACTTTTCGGAGATTTCCTTCAGCTTGCCGCTTTCACGCATAGAAGCAATTGCTTCGTTGATTGCAGCACGGAGAGTATCGTTATCTGTACCCTTCTTCAGAGGAATTGCATACATTGTAACTTCTTCATCAACAGCAGCGACCTTCAGTTCTGTAGTACCTGTTGTATTGAAGTAGTCCTGTACAGAAGTATTTGCATTGATTGTTGCATCAACACTGCCGTTCAGTACGAGTTCCATTGTTTCACCCAGTGTAGGCACTGTATTAACAGTTGCACCTTCAGCTTCAGCCATTGCTGCATATGTGGAACCTGCAGAGTTTGCAGTTGTTCTGCCGTTCAGATCTTCAAAAGATGTAATGTCAGTATTGTCAGCCTTTGTAACAACTACAGCATGATCATATGCATATGCATCTGTGAAATCAAATGTAGCAGAACGATCTTCAGTAACGTCCACACCATTTGTAACCATATCAAATGTACCTGTAGATACACCTGTCAGCAGACCATCAAAGTCACCTTCATTGAAGTGAGCTTCAACACCAAGATAAGAAGCAATTTCCTTGGCAACTTCTACATCAAAGCCAACCAGTTCATCATTCTCATCATGATAGCAGAAAGGAGCCCATGTTCCTTCAACTGCTACTTCGATCACGCCTGCTTCCTGAATACGTGCAAGATGATCAGCCTCAGAAGCTTCAGAAGCTGCAGAAGATGCAGAACTTGCTGAAGAGGAGCAGCCTGTCATAGCCAGTACAAGAGCTGCTGCAGAGAGAGTTTTTACCATTTTGTTCATTCTTTTTTCCTCCGTTTATTTCGTAATTACATGCGCGATGTTTCCATACGCAGGAATTCACGAGTTCGCTGTTCTTCAGGATTTTCGAAGAATTTCTTCGAAGGTCCTTCTTCGACGATCTTTCCATGCTCCATGAAGATTACATGGGAAGATACATCTCTCGCAAATGACATTTCATGTGTTACCACAACCATCGTCATGCCTGACTGGGCAAGTTCCTTCATAACTGAGAGAACCTCCCCGATCAGTTCAGGATCAAGAGCTGATGTAGGTTCATCAAAGAAGATAACATCCGGATCTGTCGCAAGTGCACGAGCAATTGCACAGCGCTGCTGCTGTCCGCCTGACATCTGGGAAGGATAATAATCCGCTCTGTCTTTCAGACCTACAGCTTCCAGCATCTTCATTCCGATTTCACGCGCTTCCTTTTCCGGCATTTTCCTGGCGACCGTAAGACCAAGTGTTACATTCTGAAGAGCTGTCTTATTTGCAAACAGATTATAGTTCTGAAATACAAATGCAGTTCTCTTGCGCATTGCCGCAATCTCTTTCTTTGACGTATGAGCAAGATCATAGGTATGATCATGAAACTTCATTTCACCGCCGTCAGCCTTTTCGAGAAAGTTAATGCATCTCAGCATTGTTGTCTTTCCTGAACCCGAAGGCCCGAGTACAGCAATCACATCACCTTTGTTTACCGTCAGGTCTACACCATCAAGTACCTTCAGATCACCAAATGACTTTCTGATTCCTTTGATTTCCAGTACTGCCATAACTATCTCCTTGCTCCGTATGAACCGAGAATCAGTTCACCTTTATGCTGCATCCATGTCAGCACGGTTGAGAACAGCAGATAAATCGCTGCTACTTCAATATACAAAGGCAGGAACTGATATGTTCTTCCGGCAATCTGCTTCGTAGCCAGAAACATTTCCGTAACCGTAATGTTCGAAGCAAGCGAAGTATCCTTTACCATAGAGATCAGGTTGTTGAACAAAGAAGGGAAGGCTGTACGGAATGCCTGCGGAAGAACCACATGCCACATTGTCTGCATATAGCTCATGCCGACACAGTAACCTGCTTCCATCTGTCCTTCAGGTACTGCTTCCAGAGAACCTCTGACTGTTTCAGCACAATAAGCACCTTCATTAATAGCAAATACAAGCACTGCTACAAAGAATGCATTCAGCTTGATTCCAAGAGCCGGCAGACCATAGAACATAACCATCAGCTGTACAAGAAGGGGAGTTCCTCTGATCAGCCATATGTATAATCTCGCAATCTGTTTCAATACCGGAACATTCGCATATTGAATCAACGCAGTAATTACTGCAATCACCAGTGCCAGAACAAAAGCAATGACCGTCAGCGGGATTGTCATCTTCAATCCCGGAATCAGAATCTTTGTAAATGAACTAAGCATCAGCTGCCATACTTCAGCACTCATCCGGATACCATCCTTTCCTGTTACTGTTATAGAATACGAATAAATGAATCTTCCTGCAATTATAACGCTCTCAAATTCGAATAAAGTTCATTTTTATCAGTTAATACGCAAAAAGCAGATGTGAACGCCGTTCACATCTGCCTTATCATTTAAAGGAAATCAAAGATTCTTTACATTCAAAGCACGGATTGCATTCAGTACTGCAATTACCATGACACCAACATCCGCAAAGATCGCAGCCCACATATTCGCAAGACCAAGAGCCCCAAGGATCAGACATCCGAACTTTACAACAAGAGCAAAGACAATATTCTGATAAACAATACCGATACACTTGCGTGAGATCTTGATTGCCTTGGAAATCTTCAGCGGATCATCATCCATCAGAACAACATCAGCAGCTTCGATTGCTGCATCGGAACCCATCGCCCCCATCGCAATACCGATATCTGCTCTTCTGAGTACCGGAGCATCATTGATCCCGTCACCAACGAATGCAACCTTTTCTTTTTCAGCATTCACAGAAGAAAGAATTTTTTCTACTTCATTTACTTTATCAGCAGGAAGCAGTTCACTGTGAACCTCATCAATTCCCAGTTCTTTCGCAGCCTGATTTGCAGCAGAAGAATTGTCACCGGTTAACATAATTGTCCTGCGTACACCGGCTTTCTTCAGTTCCTTCAAAGCTTTTGCGGAAGTCGGCTTTACAATATCAGAAATAACAATATGTCCCTGACATGAACCATCCACAGCTACGTGAATAACCGTACCTGCATCGTCGCATTCTGTATAAGCAATACCAAGTTTCTTCATCAGTTTTGTATTGCCTGCAGCTACATCATGACCATCAACTTTTGCTGTTATACCATGTCCGGAAATTTCTTCAATGTCCGTTACTCTTGTACGGTCGATTTCCTTGCCGTATGCCTTCTGCAGTGACTTTGAAATCGGATGAGATGAAGCACATTCCGCATATGCTGCATACTCCAGCAGCTGATCATTTGCCATGGTATTATCATGAACATCTGTTACTTCAAATACACCTTGTGTAAGGGTGCCTGTCTTATCAAAAACAACCATCTTTACCTGAGACATTGTTTCAAGGTAGTTGGAGCCTTTGATCAGAATACCTTCATGGCTGGCACCGCCGATGCCGGCAAAGAAGCTGAGCGGAATACTTACAACAAGCGCACAAGGACAGCTGATAACAAGGAATGTCAGTGCACGGTAGATCCATGTTCCAAAGAGAGGACTTCTTCCGAGAATCATTAATACAACCGGAGGAATGAATGCAAGAGCAAGAGCACTGTATACAACAGCAGGAGTATATACTCTTGCAAACTTCGCAATAAACTCTTCAGATTTAGACTTTCTTGAACTTGCATTTTCAACCAGTTCAAGAATCTTTGAAACAGTAGAATCATAGAATTCCTTTGTTGTTTCAATCTTCAGAACACCTGTCATGTTAATACATCCGGAGATAATCTCTTCTCCTGCAGTAATTTCACGAGGAACACTCTCACCCGTAAGAGCACTGGTATTCAGTGTAGAAGAACCTTCTGCAACAATACCGTCAAGCGGAACTTTTTCTCCCGGCTGAACAACAATCATCGTTCCCACTGCAACTTCATCCGGATCTACCTGTTCCAGTTTTCCATCCTGCTCTACATTTGCATAATCAGGACGGATATCCATCAGATCACTGATGTTTCTTCTGCTCTTTCCGACAGCATAACTCTGGAACAGTTCACCAATCTGATAGAAAAGCATAACAGCAACAGCTTCCAGATAATCCCCGCTCTTCGTATAGATCGCAAGCCCGAAAGCACCGATCGTCGCAACAACCATCAGGAAGCATTCATCAAACGGCTGTCTGTTAATCACACCCTTGTAAGCTTTACGAAGAATGTCATAACCGATAATCAGATAAACAGCCAGATAACACAGAAACCCGATGATTCCTGCAGGCTTCAGAATCTGAAGAGCAATCACGCCAAGAGCAGCAATAATAATTCTCTTCAGTACCTTTTTCTGTTTCTTGTTCATATAACACCTCTTAAATGAAACGCTCCCTGATCAGGAGCGCTTATCTTCTTACAGTTCGATTTCGCAATCGTCTTCAACCTTCTTGCAGTTTGCAAGAACGTTCTGCATAACAGCCTTAGGATCTGTACCTTCAGCGAATTCAACGATCATCTTCTGTGTCATGAAGTTTACAACGGCCTTTGCTACACCTTCTGTAGCATTCGCTGCTGTTTCCATCTTGTTGGCACAGTTTGCGCAGTCTACATAAATTTTGTAAGTCTTTTTCATAATTCCGATCTCCTTTAATCACTAACGATTTATCAATTAAACACTCGTTTAATTCTTATGGAAGTACTATACTTTACAACACTTTAAAAATCAATTATTCAGTGTTACTCTTTCCTAAAAGGGCTAAAACCTTTTCCATTCGGACTAAAGGAGGAACACCTATGGCAGATAAACATCTTCCGCATCATCACGAAGAAGAAACAACGATTGAGAAAATCGAAGAACAGCTTGAAAGAATCGAAGACTTCCGGACGATCGCTGATGTATTCGCACAGCTGGGTGATCCTACCAGAATACGTATTTTCTGGATGCTTTGTCATTGTGAAGAGTGTGTTACAGATATTGCCGCAATGATGGATATGTCTTCTCCGGCTGTATCCCATCATCTGAGGACACTTCGTTCTTCCGGGTTAATCACAAGCAGAAGAGCAGGAAAGGAAGTGTTCTATCATGCTGCAGATACTCCGGCAGCGAATCTGCTTCATGAAACAATCGAACGTGTTATGGAAATCACGTGTCCGGATAATATCTTATGACAAATAAAAGCACTGATCTGATCTGCAAGGTATTAAAAAAAGCAGATCCTTCCTGCAGACCTGATCTGTATACCCCGTTTACGGGAATCGATCTGATCAGTTTTTCTCTGAATATTCCTTATATCAGCATCAAAGGATATGAATCAGAGGATCTTATGATCACCTTATGCAGAGCAGGACATCTGAAATGGCAGTATTCAGAGCATGATTCTCTGCTGCTTGGCCAGGGAGACTTTTCTGTACACCGACTAAGTCACGAAGATGCAGAAGTATTCTTTCCCAATCAGATTTACGAAGGTCTGATCATCTGTATCAATCCTTCTGCAGTCAATAATCATCCTCTGCCTTTACTGGAAGACACAGGAGTTACTCCTGACTTCATTCTGAATAAATTCTGTTCTGATACAATCTGCAGCATGATTGCCGGAAATGAAGAAACCGGCAGGATCTTTTCATTGTTCAGTCAGCAGCCTGATCAGTTTGAACACACCTGCCAGCAGCTGATGATCATTGAACTCATGCTGTATCTCTGCAAAGAAAGTACTGCTGTCCATTCTGTACGCAGCAAACTGCAGCCTGCACAGATTGAAACAATCCACCAAATCCATGATTATCTGCTGAATCATATGGATACGCGAATTACGATTGATATGCTTGCCCATCAGTTTGCGATCAACCCGACAACTTTGAAACAAGTATTCAAAGAAGTATACGGAAGTTCTCTGGCAGCTCATATCAAAGAACACAGAATGGAACTGGCATCACATCTTCTGAAAGAATCAAATCTCTCCATGTCGGAAATTGCAAAAGCCGTAGGCTATGACAGCCAGAGCAAATTTACAGCAGCCTTTAAGAACTATTATCATGTACTGCCCAGTTCTTTCAGAAAACAAATATAATATTTCAAGGAGGTACTGCCATGGATCATATCCACATGACATATAATGACTGGATGTTTCTCAAGAAACATTATGACACTCTTGAACGATATGTACTGAACGTATCCATGTACGGTGATGAAATCACCATTGATGTATATGACGAAAAGATCAATGACTTTCTTCTGGATTACAGATCTATGATCGTCAGAAAAGGCATGGTTGATGAACAGTACTATAATGATAACGGTCTTCGTATGAAGAGAATTTTCGAACAATGTATCAAACCTGTATTAACGGAGGAAAAGAAATGAACGAATTCATTAAAGAACTGAATGCACGCAGAAGCGTACGTTCCTACAACGGCACACCTGTAGAAAAAGAAAAGATCGAACAGATTGTTGAAGCTGGTCTCTATGCCGCAAGCGGCATGGGAAAACAGTCTCCTGTTATTCTTGCAGTTACAAACAAAGAACTGAGAGATGAACTCTCAGCTATGAACGCTGCAGTCATGAACAGCACAAATGATCCTTTCTACGGTGCACCGGAAGTCATTGTTGTCCTTGCGAATAAAGACATTCCTACTTATATATATGATGGATCTCTGGTAATGGGAAATATGATGGCAGCTGCACATTCCCTCGGTGTTTCCTCATGCTGGATTCACCGTGCAAAGCAGGTATTCGAAACAGAAAGAGGAAAAGAAATCCTGAAGAATCTCGGCATTGAAGGAAATTACGAAGGTATCGGAAACCTGATCATCGGCTACAGCGACGCTGAAGATCCTGCACCTAAAGCACGTAATGCCGGCAGAGTATTCTACGCTGAATAAACGCACTTATAAAGAATGTGCTGCGGCACATTCTTTTTCATTACCATTGCTTAAATTATACTGATACAATATCTGTAATATTTCCGAGGAAATGCATATGCTGAATAAATTTGTAATGAGCCGCAGGCAGAACGAACTTTTCATCCAGAAGAACCTGGATCACTTCATTTATCAGAGCATGCGTCTTGCACGTTATGATGTTACGGAAGAACAATGTATCAACGGAATTGATCCTGGTACAGAGGAAGGAAAAGCCCTTGAGAATTTCAGAAAATGCTACAGTTTTCTGATGAGAACTGCTGATCTTGAACCTACTTACTCATATCTTCTTGATCTTCACTGGATTCTGATGGATGGTCTGATGGATCTCATTAACAATGCACTGACCGAGGAACAGGTTGATTATCTGAACCAGATGATCAACCAGCCTGCAAAAGCAAATACAGAAATTGCCATTGATGTCATGCTGTACATTCTCAACAAGCAGCTGTTTGCGGATGGTGATGTACGTGTAGCTTTGATGTTTGCAAATAAAATCATGCTTGATAACGGCTGCGGCTTTATCTCCATTCCCGAGCACAGGGATGAAGAATTCCGTACTCTGCTGAAAGCTGCCCACCATAGTGAGAATACTGAAGAATTCAAGAAATGGATCTTTACATGGTGCATAAAAGGGGTAAAGACAGATTATTTTAACTGATTCACCGGAACTGCCTCAGGCAGTTCTTTTTGCTTCATGATTCTTTCATATGTGAGTATATAAAAGATCTCTGCATTCAGAATGAAAAAGAGTTTGCTTGCAGCAATCCTGCAAAGCAAACTCTTTTATTCTGAAAGCTCATGATTCTTATTCATATGCAGAACCCTGGTTCCCAGCGTATCCGCCAGCTCACGGTTATGCGTAATGATCAGCAATGTCTTTCCTGCTTCATTGTATTTCTTCAGAAACAAAGTCAGCGTTTCCTGTGTTTCTTCATCCAGACCTGCAAGCGGTTCATCAAGGATCAGTACTTCGGGATTCATGGAGATAATACAAGCAAGAGATACCTTTCTCTTCTCACCGCCGGAAAGATGATACGGAGCTCTGTCACGAAGTTCTTCAATACCGAACAGTCTCATACAGTCTTCTGTTCTTCTTTTTACTTCTTCTTCTGATAACCCCATCTGTTCCGGGCCGAAAGCAATTTCCTCTTCTACAGAAGAACAGAACAGCTGAGGATCTGCATTCTGAAACACATATCCGATCTGCTGATGAAACCACTTTGAGAACTTTGTATCCTTTAAACTCTTCTCGCTGATCTCATAACCTTTATATTGATAAGTACCTTCGGAAGGAAAGAGAATACCGTTCAGAATACGGATCAATGTTGACTTTCCGCACCCGTTCGGTCCGAGAAGAACAACCGATTCTCCTTCTTCGATATGCAGATCAACATACCTTAAAGCAATCTGTCTGTCATATGCATAACACACTTTATTCAGATCAATCATCATGTCCACCTCAGTTCAGATAAAAATAAAGAACAGTAATAAGCATCAGAAACAATGCATAAACAAGGTCCTGCTTTTGAAAGCTGTCATGCTTGTTCTTTGCATATTCCCCTGTAAATCCTCTGCAGATCATTGCCTGATAAGTTTCTTCAGACATCTCCTGTGACTTCAGAAAAGTAATTCCCAGAACACCTCCGGCACTGCTTTCCTTTTTCCGGTTGATGCCGACGGAACGCAGCCTGAGAGAAACAAGAGCTTCACTGCCGATTTCACCAAGTACAGCAATATACTTGATTGTCATATCCAGAGTAAAGATAAATACTGCAGGCACATGATATGTTCTTAACGCTCCCGTCAGTTTATTCCAGGAAGAACCGGAAGAAAGAAGACCTGCCAGTGTTACGGAAATCATGACTTTTGTACAGATCGTCATAAGGATCTTAGGATTTCCCATAAATACTGCAGGAAGAAGAATCAGAAATGATATCAGTACAGCAGTGACCGATCCTGTTAATATCTGTTTCACCATTTCTCCCGTCTGCATCGCCAGCAGCACAAGAACAACAGTACCGGCAATCAGCACAAAGAAATAATTGGATGAAGCCGACACCAGCAGAATCATCAGAAGGGTAAAGAAAAGCCTGAAAGATGCAGAAGGGGAATACTTCTTTTCTTTTCCTGTTCTGTATTTCATTCTGGACAGAACATTCAGAAACGCTTTACTGCTGAGATCAGCAAAACGTTCCTTTCCTTTCGGAGCTTCGTATTTTTCATGTTCAGACATCCACTCCGGAAGTCCGCAGTCTTTCAGGTTTTCACTCATATCTTATTTCGAATAATCCACAGTGCTCTTCATTGAGGAAGAGATCATTTTAAAAAGAATCACAACCAGTGCACACCCTGCAGCAGCAGAAAGAATATATCCTGTCCATTCAGGCATGCCGGCCATTGTGTAATCAGGGAACAGAACTGACAGTTCAAAACCGTTTTCCATACCGGCAGGAGTATAACTGATCATTTCTGCAATCTCTTCAATTCCCCATTCGCCCCAGGCAGTACCGGCAGCGAGCAGTCCCAGCGGTGTCAATGCAATCAAAGCACACATCAGTCCGTACAGGGGCTTGAAGCTGACTGCGGTATTCTTTTCTTCAATCAAAGAAGGAGATACTTTCTCAACGAAAGCAAGAACACCCACAGTCAGTACAATCTCGGCAAGACCGAACAGAGTCAGATGACCGATCTGCATTGCCGGAATGGAAACAGAGAGAGGATAAGGACAATACAAAGCATTTCCTGCCGCATCCTTGAACAGCAGCGGCTGAATGCCGAATTCAATTGCAGCACATAAAGAAGCAGCGTTGATTCCGACATAAGAACCGATCGCAGCTGCAATCTTTCTCTTACCTGTTTTATTCAGAATGAAACGGTACAGATAAAAACCAATAAACGGCAGAACAAATGCCATATTGAAACAGTTTGCTCCGAATGCCAGAATACCGCCATCCCCGAACAGCAAAGCCTGTATCAGCAAAGCAATTGTTACCGATATACATCCGGCGGACGGACTGCCCGTAAGAATGGCAATCAAAGTCCCTCCGACTGCATGACCGGTTGTTCCTCCGGGAAGAGGAATATTGAACATCATGCCAAGGAAAGAAAAAGCAGCACCAATACCGAGCAGCGGCATTTTTTCCTTCGGAATTTCCTTTTTCACATGATCAATTGAGTATTTCCACACCGGCAGCATCGCAGCAGCAGTGACAGCACATGTAGAAGGACTCAGATAATTTTCCGGAATATGCATTTTTTACCTCATTTCTTTGCAAGACCGGCTTTCTGCAAAGCACTCACAATGAGAGGAACAAGAATCAGATCTGCAGCAATTGCAGGGGCTGTACCGATAAAGTAAGCACTGATCCACATAGATACAGAATAGTCACCTGCATTCAGAATAAATCCTGTCACAAGACCACCGGCAATTCTTCCGAGAATCATCGCTGTTATCAATGCAATGTAGATCTTCTTTATTCCTTTGACTTTTCCGAGACCTTTCATGACAAGACCGGTTACGAGACCGTAAACTCCAAGTTCAGCCATCATAGCCATAGGTCCTGCCGGGGGAAGTCCGTTAATCAGATAAGAAAGAAGAGGGGTAAGTACACCGCACACCATACCTTCCAGAGGTCCGATTGCAAGACCTGCAATCAGAACCGGAAAATGCATAGGTGAGAACAGCTTCAGAACCGGCTGTCCGCCGAAATTCTTAAGTACTGTGACAATAACAATGCCGATGGCAATCATCAGACCTGTAAGTGTAATGCTTCTGGTTTTCCTGTTCATATTTTTTCTCCTTTATCGCGATAAAAAAGGCATGCTTAACCCATTGGATTATGCACGCCTTCAGGAATGCTTTTCATCAGTCTTGATGAAGAAATACTTCTGTATTTCCGACGCCGGCTTCAGCCGGCACAAGTATTCTATATAAATTTATTCAGGAAATCAATTCATCAGCTTTCAGAAGTACTGTACTGCATCGACCATCCGCCGGATGTGCAGTAAAGCTGAAGCTTGTAATTGCCTGCAGGGACCTGTACTGTCTTGACTGTATCAATCGTACCGGTCTGATTAATAATCTCTGTAACTTCTTTGCCTGATTCATCCACCAGCACAATGCGGCATGTACCTTCACCATCATGTGTAAAGGTAACCGTAAGACTGTATGAGATTGTTATATCATAGCTCCTGTCCGGCTCTCTTCCGAAGATATTCGCATCCGCTGTTTCTTTTTCTTCACCGGCTTCATTGTTCAGATCCGAAGAAAGAAGTGAGTAATAAGTGACATTATCGGCATAAGTATATTCAAATCCAAGATATTCGTACCCGTTCACATAGCATACATAGTTTCCGCTTGCTGTAATGACACCATTCTTCTTTTCAAAGTTAATATAGTCTTCATATACAGTCGAATATCCGTCTTTGCCGAATCTTTCCTTCATATCCATATTAATCAGTGAAGTTACTGCAGCTCTGTCATAATCTGTGACTTCTGAAGGATGAAGACTGTCCTGACCTGCATAATCAGACTCATCACTGACTGTTACAACTGTATTTTCTTTCTGTTCCGATGATTCCTGAACTGTGCATCCTGCCAGCAGAAATCCGCTCAGAACAACACATAATCCTGCTTTGCTGTTCATTCTGTTCCTCCACGAGGTATATCTGTATCCGTTCCTTCGGCGGACACTGAAACCATTGTACATTACGAAAGAAAAAACTGCATCTCTGCAGTTTCATCCTGTTACTTCTTATTTTCTGTAATTCTGACTGCCACATCCTTCAGATCACACTGAAGAATATCGCAAAGTGTATCTAATGTTCGTACCGTGACGGATTCATTCTTTCTCAATCTTGAAAGCTGACCGCTGCTGAAGTGATACTGATGAATCAGAGTATATTGAGTAATACCTCTTTTTTCCATTGTCTTCCATAAAGGTGTATATACGATCATGATCACTCCTCCATGAATTAAACGTACTATACATTTTCAATTTCGACAATTTCCCTAATTTTGACAATTTTCTTTTTTCGGACATGATTCAGTTTTCAAGCTGATTAATTCTTATCTCTTTTTGGGCTATATTTTGTACATACTACAAGGCAGGTACAAATCATATGAAATCAACAGAAGCCATCAGATCATTAATGAAAGAGAATCAGGTAGGTCCTACAAAACTCGCACAGATGATCGATGTAAAATCACCTCGTATCATCACTGACCGTCTGGCCCAGCCAAATCTTTCCATTAAGATATTCAAACAGATGCTTGAAGTATTTCATTACAGAATTGTAATTATTCCTTCGGATGCAGAACTGCCGGAAAACGGAATAGAAATCGATTCCTGAAGTTTCATAATAAAAAGAGCACTTGTTACAGCTGCATGTAACCGGTGCTCTTTTATTTTATTCAGTCATCATCTGAAGGAAGAATAAAGATCTGTTCTCCTTCTTTGGAAATCATGTATTTTCCTCTGGCATAATTGCCGATATAGTCAGGATCCTGAAGTTTTTTCTTTTCATTGGTCAGATTTTCATTCTGATCTTCTACTTCCTGCAGTTTTGCCTGTACTTCAGCAACTTCTCTGGTCAATGCAATTGTCGTCGCTGCTTCCTTTACAAAAGAATAAAGGAAAAATGCAGAAAGAATACACATCACAGTACACATAAGACGTGCAACAGGTGACAGCTTTCTCTTCTTTTTTTTCTTCGTCTTCTTTACATCTTCTGTCATAATACATTCCTCTGCCTTTTAAACATATCACTCTGTTTCAGGCATCTCAACACGTGATTCACCTATGATTTCATACATCTCTGCAGCATCCTTCTTGCGCTTGACATCCTGTGTGGAAAGAACACGTATTTCCAGTCTTCTGTTTCCGAATGTGATCGCAACGATATCACCTGCATTTACTTCATGAGAAGGTTTTACAACTCTGCCGTTGATTTCAACTCTTTCATTCAAGGCAAGTTCTTTGGAAATCGTTCTTCTTTTCAGGATACGTGATACCTTCAGATATTTATCTATTCTCATGTCTCTCCGCCTCCTTCGCTGCATGAATCACCCTGATTGCCAGTTCAAGATCATCTTTTCTCTTCGGAATCAGAATAATAATGCATCTGTTTGTATAACGCAATGAGATATCCTTTGAAATTTTGCTGCAAAGTTCAAAAAGCTTCACGCCGTCCACCATCTGTGAATATAAAGAAGTCAGTGTAATCTCATTCTTACCTTTCATTTCTCTGTAAGACTGTACAAAGCTTTCCTGCAGAAGAAGATCCAGTTCCTTCTTCAGGAAAAGCGTATTCACTTCTTTCGGCAGACGTCCGTACTGATCAATTATATTTTCCTTGTACTGCTCCAGTTCATCCCGGGAAGCAACAGCATCAATATTCTGATACATGCTCAGCTTGTCAAAGTCATCTGATGCAAATCCTTCCGGGATATAGCTTGTTTTTGCGATATTGGCATGTGCTTCCGCCATAACCGGTTTCTGCTTTCTTCCCGTCTGTTTTTCCTTGATTGCGTTCTCAAGCATCTCAATATACATATCAATCCCGACTGTATCAATAAAACCGGACTGTGTCGGTCCGAGAAGATCTCCCGCACCTCTGATGGTGAGATCTCTCATAGCAATCTTATATCCGCTTCCAAGTCTTGCGAATTCCTTGATCGCAGACAATCTCTTCTGTGCAATCTCCGAAAGTTCTCTGCGCGGAGGAATCATAAGATATGCATAAGCAACCCTGTCACTTCTTCCGACACGTCCTTTGATCTGGTAAATCTGCGCAAGCCCGAAATCCTGCGCATCTTCCACAAGGATTGTATTTGCGTTGGGAATATCAATGCCGTTCTCAACAATGGTTGTACAAACCATGACATCAATCTCATGATTGCTGAAACGCATCATACTGTCTTCGATATCTTCACGGTCCATCTGACCGTTGACAACCCCGATTCTCGCTTCCGGAAGCCATGTCTGCAATGTTCTCGCTACGTTATACATATGCTGTACATTGTTATACAGATAGAACACCTGGCCGTTTCTTGCCAGTTCTTTCTGGATTGCATCAATAATCAGACCTTTGTTCTTTTCAACGACATACGTCTGTACAGAATAGCGGTTCAGCGGCGGAGTCTCCAGCTGTGAAAGCTGTCTGATTCCTACCAGAGACATCTGCAAAGTTCTCGGAATCGGTGTCGCACTTAAAACAAGAACATCAATATTGTTCTTCATTTCCTTGATCTTCTCTTTATGCTCAACCCCGAATCTCTGCTCTTCGTCAACAACCAGCAGTCCAAGGTCATGGAATACAACATCCTTCGACAAAAGACGATGTGTACCGATCAGGATATCTACTTTTCCTTCCTTCAGATCACGCAGTGTCTGTTTCTGTTCTGCTTCAGGCACAAAACGGTCAAGCACTCTGATCGTTACCGGATAACCTTTATATCTGCTGCAGTATGTACGGTAATGCTGTTCTGCAAGAATCGTTGTAGGGCACAGTACAGCTGTCTGCTTGCCGTCAGAAACAGCTTTAAAAGAAGCAATAACAGACAGTTCTGTCTTTCCGAATCCTACATCCCCGCAAACCAGACGGTCCATGGGTCGGTCCGATTCCATATCCCTCTTGATTTCTTCAACAGCTTTCTTCTGATCATCTGTCAGTTCATAAGGAAATTCATTCTCAAACTTCCGGCTCATCTCTGTATCCGGAGAAAATGCATATCCGATATGCGTTTCTCTGTTGGAATAAAGATCCAGCAGTCTTCCGGCAATATTTTCAACATTCGCCTGAAGTTTCTTTTTTGTCTTTTCCCACTCATCCGAACCGAGCTTGTTCAGCCTTGGAACAACGCCTTCGCGTGATACAAACTTTCTGACCAGACGGAACTGTTCCAGAGGAACCAGAAGTTCAGCATTTCCTCTGTATACAATCTTCAGGAAATCTCTCTTTACCCCTTGAATTTCTCTGTTCTCTATACCAAGATACTGACCTACACCATATGTCGCATGAACAACATAATCACCCGGCTCAAGTTCGCCATAATCATGAATGACTTCAGCATTTCTGAACTTGTTGTCATATCTTCCTTTTCTCTTCTGCACTTCAAGAAGTTCAGAAGAAGTATATACAACCAGATCATCAATTCTGAATCCCTGGTTCAGATCACTCATAAAGATATTGATGCCATCCTGAGGAACTTCACCGTCTTTCAGAAGATGATAAGGAATCATCAAAGAAGCACATGTCTCTACTGCTCTTTCATATTCTTTGTCTCCAAGAGCAAGAACAACACGATTTGTATCATCAATCATCTTCAGACGATTCTCAAATGTCTCATTCGTAAGATGAACTTCCTCAATATTTGAAATATTGTCCATGAAAGGATCCTGCTTGACTCTCGTACATCCAAGTGCAATATGATCAAACTCATGCCATACTGCATATTTAGGAAGCATCTTTCCTTCCTGAACCATCTCCTGAATATAAGAGATCGTCTCTTCATTCAGCCTTTTTACATTCTCACGAATACTTTCTTCATCCGAAAGAATCACTGCAGGATGATTCATGTAATGCCATATACCTGCAGTCTGCGAAAGCAGTGACATATATACATACATGTTTCTTTCAAACACATGACTCTGCATTGCCATGAGATCTGATTCAACAGTACCAGCTGTATTACTTTCTGTTTCCTTCTCAAGAATCTTCTCAGCTTTCTCACTGATCTCAGCAATCTGCTCATCTGTAAAGATCACCTCAGAAGCAGGAACAATATCCACACTGCTGATATTTTCGATTGTCTTCTGTGTTGCAATATCAAAGAAACGGATCGAATCAATTTCTGTATCAAAGAATTCTATACGTACCGGATTCTCATAATTAATAGAATAGACGTCGATGATTCCGCCTCTTGCGGCATATGTCAGAGGATGGTCAATATGAGAAGCCAGCTGATAACCGCCGGCAGAAAGTCTTTCTTTTATCTCACTCATCTTCACATTCATGCCTGTCTCAAGATGAATGCACCCTTTGCGGAAGTCTTCCGGAAAAGGCAGATGACGCAGTACTGCACTGGGACATGTAATAACAACCTGTTCCGGCTTGTTCAGCAATGACGATAATGTTTCTACTTTAACCGCTGTCATTTCCGGCGAAGATGCAATTGCTTCTACACGCAATGATTCATCCGCGCTGAAAAGCGCACACTCATCTTCATTCAGAAGTACAGATAACTTCTCATAAAGACGCTGTGCGTTGTATAGGTTCTGTTTTATTACCAGCATCGGCCTCGGATTCTTTCTGTACGCTGCAGCCAGTACCAGAGCTTCCTGAATCAGTGAAGTCGCGGGCAGAGGACTCTTCAAAGAACAAAGACGTGTTACTGCCTTGTTATCCTTCAAAGCATCAAAAAGCCATCCGGGCATGCCGCCGTTAAAATCTTTTATAAGCTCCATGCCTTTCTTTTATTTCTTCTTAATATTGTATTTTGACATTACATTGTCCACAGTGTCATATGCCCATGCATATGCAGCATCCGCAGCTGATTTCAATGTCATATTAAACTCTTCCTGTTCTGCCTTCGGAACAGGAGAAAGAACCCAGTCCGGAACTTCCTCATGTTCGCCTCTTGCACTGTGTCCGACACCAATTCTGATTCTGCAGATCTCATTTGTACCAAGACAGTCAATAATCGACTTCATGCCTTTCTGTCCGCCGGCTGAACCTTTCTTGCGGATACGCAGCGAACCGGTAGGAAGATCCATATCATCATGCATGACAAGAATATCTTCAGGATCAATCTTGTAATACTCCACAGCCTGAGAAACCGCAGAACCCGAGTTATTCATATAAGTCAGAGGTTTCATCAGAAGAACGGCCTGTCCCTCAATACGGACAGTTTCAACCATCGCATTCCACTTCTTTGTCGTAATGCTCACTCCAAGACGGTCAGCCAGATAATCCATTGCCATGAACCCGCTGTTATGTCTTGTCTTCTCATATTCTTTTCCGGGATTACCAAGACCGACAATCAGTTTCATTCTTCCGACTCCTTATCCTCTGATTCTTCTTTGCTCTCTGCTTCTTCGGCAATCAAAGGTGTTTCCGGCACTTCTGCTGTATCTGCTGTCTCTTCTTTTTCCTCTTCCTCTACCAGATAACCGTCCTCATCATAAACAGGAAGCTTAACAGGGAGATTCAGATTTCTGATCCATCTCTCTCCGACACCGCTCTTCATAAAGCGTTCCACATCGGCTTTTACTTCTTCATACTTTTCCGTCTCACCGTTATCCACGTAGACCTGTGCAAGCATGCATGTAACCAGATCTTTATAAAGACCGATCAGACTCTTTGAGTAGTAATAACCGGCATATTCACCTGCAAGAACATCTTCATAGAAAGCAACGCCCTTATCATCTGTTTCATCATAGAACTTGTTGAAATTCTCATACAAAGCCGTAATCAGCTGCTTGTCCAGAATACTCTCTGCTTCTTTCAGCTTTGCGTCTACCAGTTCTCTTAACTCCTTCTGTCCGTCAGCGGCCAGCATATTCGGCACAGCCAGCATAAAGTAGAAGAAAGAATCTTCATTTGCCTGGATATCAGAATGTCCCTTGATATTTCTGACAAGAGCATTCAGATTGATCTCATTCAAAGTTTCTTCAAACTTGAAGTAATTCTTGTTATAAGTCATACCCCAGAGTTTGATGATTCTTGCCTTATGCTCCATTTCCGGATCCTTTCCGGCAGTTTCATTAATCAGATCTTCAATATCCACATAAAACTCTTCGGGATGTCTGACAGAAGAAATCACTGAAATCAGTTTCTGATTCTTCTTTGTTCTCTTCTTCACAGTCATAAAGCTGAAGAACATATAAAGAACAAGTACGTATATAAGAACATTAAACAACATGCAATTTACCTCCGTAATTCCAAGACACATTATACAGGAAGAATTCACATTCGTTTCAAAAACGTAAGACATAAAGTTCTGCTATAATACATATACTTTGTTTTGCATACAGGAGGAGACGACCATGCCTGAACAGGAAATCAAAAAGAGAAAACACGGAATTACAGCATATATATCCGCACTTCTCGGAATTGCTGTCTGCCTTTTCGCTCTTTCGATCTATGCCTTTGTCAATCGTGATGCCATTGCTGAAAAGGCTGCTGAAGAAGCTGCAGCGAATACTTCTGTAAAGACACCGGATGAAACGACACCGGCACCGACTGCACTTCCTTCCGAACTCACGACACTGAACAGCAAAGTATATCTCGTTGATAAAAATCATTCTCTGCCTGCTGATTATGTCCCGGGAAATCTCGTTACACCTTACCTGAACAGTGCAGCTGATGCAATCCAGCTGGAAGAGGAATGCGGAACAAAAGCAAAAGAAATGAAAGAAGCTGCAGAGAAAGACGGTATCAGTCTCATCGTTTCTGCCGGCTATATTGATTACAGCACACAGGAGGATCTCTTCAACGGTGTGGCCAATCTGATCGGTGAAACCAAAGCTTCATCCACAACGCAGAAAGCAGGGTACAGCGAACACCAGACAGGTCTGGCAATTGACTTTACCAACGACGCTTCCGTATCTACACCTAATGCTCAGGATTTTGCCGAAAGCGATGCCGGAAAATGGCTGTATGAACATGCCCATGAATACGGCTTCATTCTGCGCTATCCTGAAGGAAAGGAAAGCATCACAGGCTACAGCTGGACTCCCTGGCACTACCGTTATGTAGGTGTTGAGACAGCTTCAGCGATCTACGCCGTATCTCCCGACTGTACATTTGAAGAATACTACGGACTTAACGGAACTGCTGTGTCATCGGAAAATGAAGCAGTTGAAGAAACTGATGAAAGCACGGAAAGTTCTGCAGAGAATAACTGAAAAAAGATCTCGGCAGATCTTTTTTTCTTTTCTTCCGGTTCCTGTTTTTGTACATGTAAGAGACTCTCCGTACTTTTTTTCTTTTTTTTTCTAATTTTCAGTCGTTTATTGACTTTTGAGATGTCAGCGCATATTATGGTATAGCGTTTGTTTTCAATATAAATGGAGGTGGCATGAATGAAGAGAACATACCAGCCAAGCAAAAAGAAGACCAAAGCCACACACGGCTTCAGAGCACGTATGGCTACACCGGGTGGCCGCAAGGTTATCAACAGAAGACGTGCTAAGGGAAGAAAGGTCCTGTCTGCTTAAGAACCACCGATTGGTGGTTTTTTTTCACATTTTATGAAAAAGAAAAACAGAGTCCGTAAATCTCAGGAGTTCCAGGAGATTATTCACAAAGGAAAGAAGACCGCCGACCGGCACTTTGTACTCTATTACGTACCGAAAGCTGAAGCTGAGGCAAGAGCAGGAATTACATTGTCCAAAAAAATCGGCAATGCGGTTGAAAGAAACAAGATCAAGCGTCAGGTACGCATGATGTGCCATGAACTGATCGATTTCAAGTCTGCAACCAAAGATATTATTCTGATCGTACGTTTCGGATACAAAGACTATTCCTATGCGGATAATAAAATTAGCTTGGAAAAACTACTGTCTAAAGCTACAATTAAGTAGTTCGTAATTATTAATAAGGAGAAGATATGAAACTTACCCCTCGTACAAAGAAGATTCTGACTGTTGTCGTACTGATGTTTGCAGTATCACTCATGTCAGGCTGCTCCATCCCCAGAGATGATGCAGGCAACATCGTTCAGATCACAAACTCAACAACATTCAGTTCTATTATGGCTGACGAAAACTGGTTCAGTGCAATCTTCGTATTCCCGCTTGCAAAACTGGTTAACCTGTTCGACAACTACATGAATATCGGTTTATCAATTGCTCTGGTAACGATCATCGTTAACGTCATTCTCGCAGCCGCAACAATGAAGTCAACGATCGCTACTCAGCAGATGCAGCTCATCCAGCCTGAACTGGAAAAGATCCAGAGAAAATACGAAGGCCGTGATGATGAAACATCAAAGATGCGTCAGGCAAATGAAATGAATGCTCTTTACAAGAAGTATGACATCAACCCTGTCAGCACACTTCTTGTTACATTCCTGCAGTTCCCTGTCATCATGGCAATGTACATGGCTGTACAGCGTTCCTCTGCCGTACAGAACGGTGAATTCCTCGGAATGAATCTGCAGACAACAACAATGAACGGTATCAAGTCCGCATTCTCAGGCAATAGTGCCGGCTGGATGTATCTCGTACTCTTCGTTGTAATGATCCTCTGCCAGACATTGTCCGTACTTCTTCCTACATACCTCTCAAACAAGAAGGCAAAGGAAGAAGCTGCAAAGCATCACAAGAGATATGAACCCAAGAATTCCAATATGACAATGAACATCTACATGATCGGCATGATCGCTGTATTCGGTCTGATGTTCCCGGCTGCCATGGGTCTTTACTGGGCAATCAACTCTCTTGTTACTGCAATCAAAACACTTGCTGTTCAGAAGATTATTGAATCCAGACAGAACGCACAGAAAGCAGGCGCACGTTAATGAAAACATTTACTGGCAAGACACTTGAAGATGTCCTGCAGGCAGCTGCAGAAGATTACGGCTGCTCTACTGAAGAAATCAACTATACAGTAACAGAAGAAAAGAAGGGCCTTCTCGGACTTGGTACATCCGTTACCGCCGAAGTATTCACAATGGACGATGTTAAAGAATTCCTCTTTGACTACCTCGGAGATTACTTTACAGGTATCGATCTTGATATCGAAGTAGCGATTGAAGAAAGAAATGACAGCTTTGTCATCAACCTCAACGCTGACAACAACGCTGTTCTCATCGGAAAGATGGGCAAGACTCTTTCTGCCTTCAATACTGTTGTAAGAGCTGCTGTTAATGCACAGTTCAAGAAGAGAATTGATGTCCTGATTGATGTCAATCACTATAAAGAAGAAAGATATTCCAAGCTCCGCTTCATGGCAAAACGTATTGCCAAGCAGGTTCAGAGATCTAAGGTTGATGTAGAACTGGATCCTATGCCTAATGATGAACGCAAGGTCATCCACAAGACACTGAATGACTGGAGAAACATCAAGACTGAATCTGAAGGTGAAGGTATCAAGCGTCATGTATGCATCCGTTATACAGACAATAAGACACCCGCTCCTGAAACAGAAGACGACGAAGACTGACTAAAAAACTCAAGATGAACATTGATTGCATTCCTTGTTCATTCTGAGTTTTTTTATTTCTTCCGGAAACAAATCATCTTGAAAGAATTCTTAAAAGACTTCATGATCGTATATGCAGTGAATAGAATGCAAGGAGACATTGTTATGAGCAGAGTGCTTATTATAAACACCGGAGGAACAATAGGCATGATCCGTTCCGAAAGAGGATATATCCCAGATTGCAATCGTTTCCACGAATGTCTGAAACAGATGCCGGAACTGCAGTCGAATGAAATCGCTGAGTGGGATATTTATGATATGGATCCTCTGCTTGATTCCTCTAACATGACAGTAGATGACTGGAACAATATAGGCGAACTCATCAGCCGCAATTACAATACTTATGACGGCTTTGTAATTCTGCACGGAACTGACACCATGGCCTATACTTCATCAGCCCTTTCCTTTATGCTGGAAAATCTCGCCAAACCGGTCGTCATCACCGGTTCACAAATTCCCATCAGCGAGATCAGAAGTGACGGAAAGGACAATATTATCGCAGCAATGATGATCGCAGCATCTGGAAAAATAAACGAGGTATGCATCTATTTCCGCGGTGAGCTTCTTCGCGGAAACAGGGCAGTAAAATATTCCGCTGATGGGTTCATGGCCTTCCAGAGTCCAAATTTTCCGCCGCTGGCTGAAGCTGGTATTTCCATAGTTTTCAATGAAAGGCTGCTGCTTCCGAAACCCGTGAAACCTTTCCGCTTTCAGACATTGAAGAATATTCCCATCGGCGTAATAAAAGTCTTTCCCGGCATACAGTTTGATCTTTTCCGCAACATCATGACAGAAAGTCTTAAAGGAATCGTAATCGAAACTTTCGGAGCCGGAAACATCCCGGGCAGCGCAGCAGCACTGCTGCCGATCATAGAAAGAGCATTCGCTAACGGTACGGTAATTACAGTATGCACGCAGTGTCCTCAGGGAACCGTAATGCTTGGCACATATGAGACAAGCAGTGCTTTGAAAAACGCCGGCGCAGTAAGCGGACGTGACATGACAACCGAAGCAGCAGTAGCCAAGCTCTACTATCTGTTCAGCAAAGAATATGACACAAAAACCGTATGCCGCCTGATGGAAACCTCATTAAGAGGGGAAGAATAATCATCCGGCAGCAGACTGAAAAACAATATGGCTTCAAGTTCCTCTATATCCGGAACTGAGGCCTTTTTCATACTGCATATGCTTTACTATCACCGGATCACATGCTTTTTATCGCCCGAAAAAGATCAGTTTCTCAAAATTTGTGCAGAAGTTTTCCACATCATTCAATAATTGCTGTTTTATCGGTCTTTTTTGAGTTTTCCACAATTTGCATAAAATTTCTGCGGTGGATAAATTGTGGAATTCTCCACCAGTTTTCCCCAATCCACAAACCATAGTTTTCCACATATGTGGATTTCTGTTGAAAACTTTAATTTACGTGTTATTTATGCTTTTTTCAGTATGTTGAAAGTGTGTGTTATCCACTGTTGGTTTCCGAGTTTTCAACATTTTTTCAATTTTTCCACTCCACAATTTAACTTTCCACTTTTTCTCCACAATTAAATTTTGTGGAAAAGTGTGGAAAACTTCTTATAATGCGATAAGTAAGCCACTTTAAATATGATTGCCAATTGTGGAGAAAAAAGTTATCAACAATTTGTCTGTAGATTTTCTTAAGTACGGTGATTAGAATAATCTTGCATCAAAACGATGAAAACAGGAGTTTTTACTATTTATGAACGGTGTAAAAGAACAGTACCTGATCGACATATGGAACAGGGTCCTTCAGTACTTGAATACCAATCATATTGTAGAACCTGAGATTATAAACAGCTTTTATGAATCATGTTCACTGTATGGTTTAACGGAGGAAAAAGCCATTGTGCTTGCTCCGAATACTGTTTCGAAAATGGTCATCAGCAGCCAGTCTGAATCTCTTCATAACGCTATGGTGGATGTTCTTCAGCTCAATCACCCTCTGATTCTTGAAATCAGCCTGCAGAATGAACTTCCCAACGCAATAGAAGAGATCATCGATATTGACTATGATGACTCTGATTTCCAGTCAATGCCGATCCAGAAAGACAAGACATTTGAGAATTTCGTTGTAGGAGACTGCAACAGAGAAAGCCAGGCAGCAGCTCTTGCCTGCGCAATGTCTCCCGGCAAATTCTTCAATCCCTTGTTTATCTATGGAAATTCCGGACTTGGAAAGACACATCTGATGATGGCAATTGCCAATCATGTTTTAAAATCTGATCCGACAAAAAAGGTCTACTACACAGAGTCACTGAAATTCGTTGAAACTGTTGTCAATGCAATCCGTGATAACAAAATCGATGCTTTCAAACGTTTCATGTACAGTGTTGATCTGCTGCTTGTCGATGATATCCAGTTTCTGGCCGGCAAGGAAAAGTCACACGAAGTATTCTTTACGATCTACAATGAACTCGTTAACAGCCGCAAGCAGATTATCATCGCTTCCGACCGTCAGCCCAAAGAAATCAAAGGTCTTGAAGACCGTCTGATTTCCCGTTTTGCCAGCGGACTTCCTGTAGGAATCGACTCTCCTGAGTTCGAAACATCGCTTGCCATCCTGCAAAGCAAGATCAAGCAGAACGGATACGGCATTGAGGAAATCGAGCAGGAAGGTCTGAACTATATTGCGGCCAACTTCTCCGGAAACGTTCGAGATCTGGAAGGCGCATGGAACAGAGTGCTCTTCTATGCAATTGAATTCCAGCAGGACGGCGGCATTATCCGTTTTGAAACAGTTATGCATGCCTTGAAAAATCAGGCTGTTGTATCAGATAAAACAGGCCTTTCACCGAAGAAGATCATTAAAGCAGTGGCAGATTACTATGGTCTTACAAGACAGCAGATTACATCTAAAACAAGAACAAAGAATATTTCGAATGCACGTCACATTTCGATCTATCTCTGCCGCAAGCTGCTTGATATCTCTTATATCAAGATCGGTGATGAATTCGGCGGCCGTGATCATTCGACAATCATCAGTGCATGTACAAAAGTAGAACGTCAGATTGCCAAGGATCCTACCTACGCAGCTGCAGTCGATGAAATAGAGAAAATGCTTCAGGTTTGATTATCCACATTTTTCTCAACATTTTATCCACATCAATTTCACTTAAAAATCGTGTAAATAAAGGGGTTTGTTGAAGTTTTCCACATTTTCCACACCCTTAATAATGATAAATACTTAAAAAGAATATATACAAGGAGGCATCAGCCATGAACTTTACAGTTTCCAAAAACGAATTCGCTTCTGCTCTTCAGATGACAGGACGTGCAATTTCCTCAAACTCTCCGCAGGCATCCTTAAGAGGAATGCTGATCAAGGCAAAGAACGATACCCTTACAATGACCGGCAGTGACGGTTCCATCTCTATTCAGAGAAAACTTGCTGCGAACGAGCAGAACAAGCTTGTTATTATCGAAGAAGGTTCTATTCTGATTGAAGCAAAGTATCTTCTTGATATTGTCAGAAAGATCGATTCTGAAATGATCCAGGTTGAAATCATTGACGGGTGTCTGACAAAGTTCTCAGGTAATTCCGCTGTATTCAAGATCAACGGAATGAATGTATCTGATTATCCTACGATCGACTTCTCTCAGCCTGTAAACTCTGTTTCTGTATCTGCAGGCACATTGTCTGAGATTATTGACCAGACAACTTTTGCTGCAGCGGTAAAGGAAACAAAGCCTGTTCTTACAGGTGTTAACTTCAAGTATGAAAACAATACGCTCAGCTGTACTGCAACGGACTCCTATCGTCTTGCCAGAAAGACCATTGTTTTAGATGCTGAAGGAACTTTCAATATCACAGTACCTTCCCGTTCTCTGAATGAAGTAAAAGGCGTTGTTCTCAAGAATCCCGAAGATACAATTACAATCTATATGAATGAGAAGAAAGCACAGTTCTGCAGTGAAGATACAGTTCTTCAGACAAGACTGCTGGATGGCGGATATCCGCCTACAGACCGTCTGATTCCGAAAGAATTCAAATATACACTTTCCATGAGCAGACAGGATTTCATTCATGCAATTGACCGTACTACATTCATCAAGAATGACAATATGACAGTAGACCGTCTGCAGTGTTCTGAAAATGAAATCGTTCTGACAAACAAGAGCCAGGAAGTTGGTGAATCTCATGAAACTCTTGAAGGAGTATTTGAAGGATCTCCTCTCGACATCAGTTTCTCCGGCACATATGTCATGGATGCAGCGAAAGTCCTCAACGGAGATGAACTTGTCATCCGCTTCACAGGCGAAATGAAGCCGTTCATTCTGACTTCCAGAAATGACGATACAATTCTTCAGCTTGTGCTTCCGGTTCGTACATACAACTGATCATCTGAAAGGAACTGCATTCTCTGCAGTTCCTTTTCTGATTTTTCCGAAAATTTCAATGATATTTGTTGACCTTCCACCTGATGGAAGGTGTATGTTCAGAGCAGTTCAAACCGGACAGGCAGGTGAAGCGCATGAAAATCAATGAAGTGGAACAGATTGCAGGAATCTCAAAGAAAAATATCAGGTTTTATGAAGAGGAAGGTCTTCTGAAGCCGGGCAGAAATGCGAAGAACGGATACAGAGAATATACAGAAGCCGATGTCCTTCTGCTGCAGAAAATCAAGCTCCTCAGAAAACTTTCGGTTCCGATCGAAGAGATCAGAAGAATCCTTGAAGGAAAACTGACTTTATCCGACTGTATGGAAAGGCACAGAATTTTTCTGGAACATGAAATGAAGAATCTTGAAGTCGTACAGCAGATGTCCTCGGATATTTCACACGAATCTGTCAGCCTGAATGATATGGATCCTTGTGTTTACCTGGAAAGAATGGATGAACTTGAAAAGGGTGGCAGCCGTTTTATGAATGTATCGAAAACTGACGTAATCAAAAGAAAGCGCAGTGCTGCCGCAGCCGCCTGTGCAGCAATACTTCTTGCAGTATTGTGGGATGTACTTATTCTTTCAGCAAACGCTGCTGATCCGGCACCGGCTGTGATGGTTGTATTGTTAGCAGGACTGCCGCTGGTTGTGGTTGCCGGCGTACTGATCGCATTGCGCGAACGAATGAAAGAAATCGAAGGAGGAGAAATCGATGAAGCTTCTAACTATTGAAACATATCCGGGCAGGAATTTTGAAGTTCTCGGTATGGTTAAAGGTGCTACAGTTCAGTCTAAAAATTTCGGAAAGGATTTCATGGCAGGCATGAAAACACTGGTAGGCGGTGAATTAACAGGCTATACAGAGATGATGACTGAAGCAAGACAGATTGCTACAAAACGTATGGTGGATGAGGCGGAAGCACTCGGCGCTGATGCTGTCATTGGTGTACGTTACGGTTCTTCATCCATTATGCAAGGTGCAGCTGAATGCATCGCATATGGAACGGCAGTAAAATTTACTGAGTAAAATGTAAATTGCGTCATGAATCATGACGCTTTTTTTCATGTTCCTATCAGTTCTGTTTTCTGTACATGTTACGGATATGGTATAGTATTTGCTATGAAAGCAGAATAGAGCGGGTGAAATTTATGAAAAACAAACCTGAGTGGTCTACCGGAGTTATTACGATTGTTATTACCATTGTCTTCTTTGCTGTATTTGCAATTCCTATGGGACTTGCAAATGCTTTGAACACCATGATGAATACGGCATACAGCCTTTTGATTGATACATGTTTCTACATTATGGCGATTGCTGTCATTGCCGGTGCTTTCGGTTCGGTAATGTCGGAATTCGGTGTTGTTGATATTCTGAATCGAATTCTTTCTGTATTCATGAAGCCTCTCTTCGGTCTGCCCGGAGCTGCAGCACTTGGCATTGTAACAACATATCTTTCCGACAACCCTGCTATTCTCGCTCTTGCCAAAGATAAGAAGTTCATCAGTTTCTTCAAGGAATATCAGGTACCTGCTCTTACTAACCTCGGCACATCCTTCGGCATGGGCCTGATGGTCACAACTTTTATGCTCGGCCTGGGATCCATGACCGGACTGAGCATGGGCAAGGCTGTTCTGTGCGGCAACCTTGGCGCTATATTCGGCTGTGTTGTCAGTACGCGTCTGATGATTCATCATACGAAAAAGACCATCGGTACAGAACAGGAGGCGCTCCTTTCACTGGAAGAACTTGGAGATGATGATGATGAGAATGTACAGAAACAGAGTGTCGGTCTTCGTCTTATGAATGCACTTCTGGATGGAGGAAAAGCCGGTGTTGATCTGGGCATGGGAATCATTCCTGCAGTTCTTGTTATCTGTACGATTATCATGATGCTTACCAAGGGGGCTCCTGCAGGAGGTTATACAGGTGATGCTTATGAAGGTATTGCGCTGTTCCCGGCAATTGCGGAAAAGCTGAATTTCATTCTTCAGCCGCTGTTCGGATTCTCTTCTCCGGAATGTATCTCAGTACCGATCACAGCGATGGGGTCTACCGGTGCAACCTTCGCAATCATCCGTGATCTGATTAACAGCAAACTTGCTTACGGTTCTGATATTGCTGTATTCACGGCAATATGCATGTGCTGGAGCGGTTACCTCAGTACGCATGTATCGATGATGCAGGCACTTCATCACAGTGAGATGTCAGGCAAGTCGATTCTCTATCATACGATCGGAGGCCTGTGTGCCGGCGTCTTCGCACACTACCTGTATATTTTCCTGATATAACAAAAAAGTTCCTCACTTCCGCAGATGCGAAGGTGAGGCTTTCTTTTTTTACTTGATAAAGCATACTGCTTCATACGGCTGAAGAATACCATGTTCGGTATGATCATAGTTTGTGATCATCAGATTCATGCCGTCAGTGATCTGTTTATCATATAAAACTGTATTTCCTGTAAAGTTAACCAGTATAACAGCCTTCTGAGAGCTGTTTTCACGCACGTAGGCAAAGATCTCCTCACTGTCAGAGAGAATCTCATTATAAGAACCGTTAACAAGCACAGCATATTCTTTTCGCTTTTCAGCAAGTGTCCTGTACCAGTTCAGCACTGATGAAGGATCTGCATCTTCTTTAAGAACATTGATTTCAGGAAAGGAACTTCCCGGTGAAAGCCAAGGCGTACCTTTGGTGAACCCGGCATTTTCCGAGGCATCCCACTGCATGGGAGTTCTTGCATTGTCTCTGCTGAATCTCCAGACACACTTTAAAGCTTCTTCTTCACTGAACCCTTGTGCAAGAGCAGTATGATACTGATTATGACTTGAGATATCATTATATTCTTTGATCGAAGCTCTGTTTACATTAGGCATCCCGAGTTCCTGTCCTTCAAACAGGAAAGGTGTGCCTCTTAAAGTCATCATAAGCATGCCGATTGCTTTAGCTCCAAGGACAGGATCTGCATTCTCAGGCATGAAATGACTGACACATCGCGGCTGGTCATGATTCTCAAAGAAAACAGGGCACCATCCATGTTCTGATGTAGATCTCTGGCTGCTTGTCAGAGCTTTCTTCAGTTCTGTCAGTTTCCAGTCCTTTGTATGACACCATACTTCGCCGTTTGAGAACTGCACATTCACGTGACTGAATTCAAAAATCATATCAAAGACACCTTCGTCACCAACCCACTCTTTGAGTTCTTCTGCAGGAACACCATTTGCTTCTCCGACAGTAAAGATATCATGGCCTTTCTGAACCTTTTCTTTGAATTCATGAAGATAATCAAGAATACCGGGTGTATTGGCAGTCATATCGTGAATCGGAGACATGCCGTCATAGGCATCCGCAGGACCGTCTGAGAATACATCAGGTTTTCTGATATAAGTTACAGCATCGAGACGGAATCCTCCCGCACCTTTATCAACCCAGAAATTTGCAATATCATAAAGAGCATTTCTTACTTCAGGATTTGCCCAGTTCACGTCAGGCTGGAAATCAGCGAATGTATGCAGGTAATACTGCTTTCTTTCTTCACACCATGTCCACGCTGAACCGCCGAAGATTCCTCTCCAGTTGTTCGGAACACCGCCATCCGGTGCAGGATCTCTCCAGATATACCAGTCTTTTTTATCATTTGTTCTGTCTTTTCTTGACTCAAGAAACCATTCACACTGATCGGATGTGTGGTTGAATACAAGATCCATGACAATTCTGATTCCTCTTTTTCCTGCTTCTTTGATCAGCAGGTCCATGTCTTCCATAGTTCCGTATCTGGGATTTACAGAATAATAATCTGATACATCATAGCCGTTATCTCCCATAGGAGAACCGTATACCGGTGTAAGCCAGATCGCACCGACCCCGAGGCTTTTCAGATAATCCAGTCTTGAAGCAATGCCTTTCAGATCTCCGTACCCGTCATCATCGGAGTCCTGAAAGCTGCTTGGATAGACTTCGTACACAATTGTGTTCTGCCACCATTTTAAATGATTCATATGATTCTTCACTTTCTGTCATAAATGACTGTTTATGAATCCATCATAGCAGAAAACACTGACGCTATGACACCACAAGCATGAAAAGAAAAAACAAAGAAAATTAATTTATGAATTATGATCAAAGGAAAACTGGGTGAAATTTTGCATCAAGACGTGCTGAATCAGCGATTTCAGGGCATTTGAGAATAATTCTGTATCTGACGATATGAATAACCATCTCTTCACATTGCGCTTAAACGGGCTTTTTCAGCTTTTTTGCAAAGAAAAGAATCTTGTTTTATGGTAAAATAATACGGGGTTTTATGCCCTTTAAGACGAGGAGACAGCAAAATGGAAAAAATAACAACTGAGTATATTACATTGCAGGCTTTTCTGAAACTGGTCGGGGCAGCGTCCACCGGCGGTGAAGCAAAGATCATGATACAGGAAGCGAATATCCTCGTTAACGGTCAGACTGAATTACGCAGAGGAAGAAAACTCTATCCCGGTGATGTTGTGGTAGTAAACAAGAGAAAGTTTGTTGTTGGCTGATGATTGTAAAAACCCTGAAGGTAAGGAATTTCCGGAATTACGAAAAAGCTGAAGCAGAATTTTCTCCCGGGCTGAATCTGATCACCGGAAAGAATGCGCAGGGAAAGACAAATCTGCTGGAGAGTCTTGTTTATCTTTCTATGACACGCTCTCATCGTGTTTCCAATGACAGAAAACTGATCAGAAATGATGCGCCGTTTGCGGATGTCAGCTGTGTATATGATGACGGCATGGAGAGAACACTTGAAGCTGTGATTCATCCGAAAGGAAAAACTTTGAAAGTCCGGAACCAGCCGGTGAAGAAAAGCAGTGAATTTGTCGGACTTCTGAATGTTGTTCTGTTCGCTCCTGATGATCTGAAAATATTTACGGATGCACCGGCATCAAGAAGAAGAGTGATGAATCAGGAAATCACGAAAATCTCTCCGAAATATCTGGTTGCTTTGAGCAGATATCAGAGTCTTCTCAAGGACAGGAATATTCTTCTGAAAGGAGATCGCATTGATGCGAATCTTCTGGATACACTTGACGAACAAATGGCGGCGGCTGAGGCGCAGGTGGTTTTTGACAGAAGAAGGTTCGCTGAATATATCGACGGAAAGATAACGGATTATTACAGGGAATTATCGAATGATACGGTAATAGTAAGAATGAGATACAAGTGCTGTACGGATGCACGTGAAAGTCTTCGGGAGAATCTTCTGAAGATGCACAGGGATGCGCGTCAGGCAGACCTTGAAAAGCGTGTGACAACCTGCGGAATTCATCATGAAGATCTGATTTTTGAGATGAATGGTACGGGAATTACATCGCTGGCAAGCCAGGGCCAGAAGCGTATGACAATGTTGTCGTTCAAAATGGCATTGCTTGATTATATTCGTCTTGAGACGAATCAGAGCCCTGTACTTTTACTCGATGATGTTCTCAGTGAACTTGACAGCGAAAGACAGAGAAAACTTCTGGAAATGGTCAGCGAGCCTTATCAATGCATGATAACGGCAACGGAAATTCCGGAGTTTATGCGAAATAAAGAAATGAAGCAGTTTATGGTTGATGATGGAAAAATCATCAGTCTGTAATGCGGAGGTAAAGATATGAGTGAAATGGAAAAGGATGCAGGAGTTGAGGTAATCAAAACTGAAGATGGTTCTGAAGCTGTACTCGGCGGCCAGATGGATGCGAAAGTAACAGAAGAGTATAACGACTCGGAAATTCAGGTTCTTGATGGTCTGGAGGCTGTGCGCAAACGTCCGGGTATGTATATTGCGTCTACTTCAGCGAAAGGTCTTCATCATCTTGTATGGGAAATTGTAGACAATGGTATTGATGAAGCAATGGCCGGTTATGCATCAACAGTAACCGTGACAATTGATCATGACAATATTGTGACAGTGGATGATGACGGCCGCGGCATGCCGACCGGTATGAATGCGAAAACAGGCAAGTCTACGATTGAAACGATCTTTACTGTGCTTCATGCAGGCGGTAAATTCGGCGGCGGTGCATATAAATTCTCCGGCGGTCTTCATGGCGTAGGTGCTTCTGTTGTAAATGCTCTTTCGGAGATGTGCGAAGTTACTGTTTATCACGAAGGTGAAATGTTCTATGTGCGTTTTATCAACGGTGGTCATGCTGTTGAGCCTTTGAAGGTAATTGGTACATGTGATCCTGAAAAGCATGGTTCTACTGTCAGATTCAAGGCGGATCCGTTAATCTTTACTGAAACAACAGTATATGATCATGAAACAATCAGAGACCGTCTCAGACAGCTGGCTTTCCTGAATAAGGGAATTCGTCTGGTATTTAATGATGAACGTCAGGAAGAAGAGGAAAAGAGACATTATGAGTTCCTCTTTGAAGGCGGTTTGAAAGAATATGTTGAATACCTGAACAGAAACAGAAAGAAAGTCAATGAAAGTGTAATTTACGCTGAAGGTTATGAGAACAACATTCAGGTTGAAGCTGCAATTCAGTACAATGACGGTTTCAATCCTTCTGTTTATACTTTCTGCAATAACATTAATACTGTAGAAGGCGGTACACATGAGGAAGGTTTCCGCATGGCGCTGAACCGTATTATCAATAAATATGCAAGAAGCACAAACGTTCTGAAGGAAAAGGATGACAATCTTACTTCAGATGACTGCAGAGAAGGTATTACTGCTGTCATCAGTGTAAAACATCCCGATCCTCAGTATGAAGGACAGACAAAAACCAAACTCGGAAACAGTGAAGTGCGCAAGATTGTTTCGGATATTTTCGGCACAGCATTTGAACGCTTCCTGATGGAAAATCCCGATGAGGCAAAAGCAATTGTAGAAAAAGCTTCCGTAGCTTCACAGGCGCGTATGGCAGCGAAAAAGGCACGTGAACTCACCAGAAGAAAGAGTGCGATGGAAATCAGTTCTCTTCCCGGCAAGCTTTCCGACTGTTCTTCCAAAGATGCAAGTATTTGTGAAATATACATTGTCGAGGGTGATTCCGCCGGCGGTTCCGCAAAGAACGGAAGAGATTCTCATTATCAGGCGATTCTGCCCCTCAGAGGTAAAATTCTGAATGTCGAAAAAGCGCGTCAGCATCGTGTATTTGACAATAATGAAATTCGTTCCATGATTACTGCATTCGGATGCGGAATTCTGGAAGAAGTTGATACTTCCAAGCTTCGTTATAACAAGATTGTTATTATGACCGATGCCGATGTCGACGGTGCTCATATCAGAATTCTCCTTCTTACATTCTTCTACAGATATATGAAACCGATCATAGAACAGGGATATGTTTATATCGCACAGCCGCCTCTGTATAAATTCCAGAAGGGACAGTCTGTACGATATGCATATACAGAACAGCAGGCTGAAAGAATACGTTCCGAGATGGGTGACAGACTGAGCGTACAGAGATACAAAGGTCTGGGTGAAATGGACGCTGAACAGCTTTGGGAAACTACCATGGATCCTAAGAACAGAACATTGATTCGTGTCAGTCTGGATGATGCAGAACTGGCGGATTCTTATTTCTCGATCATGATGGGTGATGAAGTAGAACCGCGTAAGAATTTCATTGTTGAAAATGCGAAGTTCGCAGAACTTGATGTATAAGGAGGGCTGAATGATGGCAAATGATGATTTCATGGAATTTGATGAGTCGAAATTCGACCCGGGTAATATTACTGAAACTGATCTTACGAAAGAAATGAAGAGAGACTTTATCGACTATTCCATGTCGGTAATTGTAGCTCGTGCGCTTCCGGATGTAAGAGATGGTCTGAAGCCTGTACAGAGAAGAATTCTGTATGCAATGAATGAAATGAACAACGGTCCGGACAAGCCGTATCGTAAGTGTGCTCGTATTGTCGGTGATACCATGGGTAAATATCACCCGCATGGTGACTCTTCTATTTACGGTGCTCTTGTTTATATGGCACAGCCCTGGAATATGAGAAGCATGCTGGTTGACGGTCATGGCAACTTCGGTTCCATGGATGGTGACGGGGCAGCGGCAATGCGTTATACCGAAGCAAGAATGTCCAAGATTGCGGTGGAAATGCTGAGAGATCTTGATAAAGATACTGTAAAGATGTCACCGAACTATGATAACGAAGAAGTAGAACCGAATGTTCTTCCTGCACGTTTTCCGAATCTTCTGGTCAATGGTTCAACCGGTATTGCAGTCGGCATGGCTACAAATGTAGCTCCGCATAATCTCGGGGAAGCTGTCGATGCTGTGATCGCAGTCATGAACAATCCTGAAATTACCAATACTGAACTGATGCAGTATATCAAGGGACCTGATTTCCCTACAGGCGGATACATTCTCGGAAGAAGCGGAATCCGCCAGGCGTTTGAGACTGGCAGAGGCACAGTTGTAATGCGTGCCAGAACCAAGATTGAAGAGATGCCGAACGGTAAACAGAGAATTGTTGTTACGGAAATTCCGTATATGGTCAACAAAGCTCTGATGGTCGAAAAGATTGCCCAGCTTGCAAGAGACAAGGCAATTGAAGGTATTACAGATCTTCGCGATGAATCTAATAATATGAACGGTGTTCGTGTTGTTATGGAACTTCGTAAAGATGTACAGCCGGAAGTACTTCTGAATCAGCTTTACAGACTTTCTCCGCTGCAGTCAAACTTTGGTGTAAACAATGTTGTTCTGTTTAACAACACACCTCGTACTGCCAGCATGAAAGAAATGCTGGATGGTTATATTGAACATCAGATCGATGTTATTGTAAGACGTACAAGATATGATCTGAAGAAAGCACAGGAAAGAGCTCATATTCTTGAAGGTCTGCGTATCGCAGTAGATAACCTTGATGCGATCATTCATACAATTCGTGATTCCCGCGATCCGAATGAAGCTATGACAAGCCTGATGGAAAATTTCGGGCTGGATGAAATTCAGGCAAAGGCGATTCTTGATATGCAGTTCAGACGTCTGACCGGTCTGGAACGTGAAAAGATCGAAAATGAATATCAGGATCTGCTGGTAAAGATCGCTGATTATCAGGATATTCTTTCTAATCACGGACGTGTTCTGCAGATTATCAAAGATGAACTTACAGTGATCAAGCAGAAATTCGCTGATCCCAGAAGAAGCGAAATCATTGACGCACCCGCAGATATGGAAGATGAAGATCTGATTCCTGTTCAGAATGTCATTATTTCACTGTCGGAGAATGGCTATATCAAGCGTATGACAACGGATACCTACCGTGTTCAGAACAGAGGCGGAAAAGGTATCAAAGGCATGGAACTGAACAAGAATGATGTTGTTGATCAGTTTGTGCCGATGTCTACACATGACAATCTGCTGATTCTTACAAATAAAGGCAAGGCTTACCGGATCAAGGGATACAATGTGCCGGAGTTCAGCAGAACGAGCAAGGGTATCCCTGCAATTAACCTGATTTCAATTGAACGTGGTGAAAAAATCTGTGCCCTTGTGCCGTATTCCAATGACGATGAAGCGAAGTATCTCTTCTTTGTTACGAAGAAAGGTTTGATCAAGCGCACTGAAATCATGAATTTTGCCAACATCAATAAAAACGGCAAGATTGCAATTACACTGAATGAAGATGATGAACTTGCATTTGTTAAGGGCACTTCCGGTCATGCGGAAATTATCATTGCCGGTACAAACGGAAAAGCTGTCCGCTTTAACGAAGATAAAGTACGTCCGCTTGGCAGAACAGCAATCGGTGTAAAGGGCTTTGAAACTGACGGCTCTGTTGTCACAGGTATGGCAACAAGTGAAGAAGGAAAGTATATTCTTACGGTTACAGAAAAAGGTTACGGAAAGATGAGCTCTATTGATGAGTTCCGTCTTACGAACCGCGGTGCGAAGGGTGTAAAGGCTGTAGATCTTTCTGATAAGACAGGAGATCTGATTTGTCTTAAAGCTGTTAACGGCGATGAAGACTGCATGATTATTACCAACGTGGGTATTATCATCCGTATTTCTCTGAAACAGGTGAATGTACTTGGCAGATCTGCAAGAGGTGTCAAGGTGATTTCTCTGAAGGATGATCAGATTGTATCTTCCGTCGCAGTTATGGATCCTGAAGAAGCAGAAGCAGCTCTTGAAGAAGAGGCAGAAATTACAGAAGCTTAAGGTAAGAAAAAGTGTCTTTCTGATATAGTTTGATTATCAGAAAGATACTTTTATTTTGGGAGGCTGAGTAATGTTTTTTAAAACACTGGTAACTGAAACTGATCATCTTCCGGTTTATAAGAAAAATCTGGAAAGAATTCAGAAACAAGGAATTTCATGCAGAACAGAGCGAACTAAGATTGATGAATCAAGAACAATCTACAGAATTTATGTCAACAGTGTTGATTACAGAAAAACTGCAGATGCATTGAAGTTCTGAAGAAAGATGAAGGAAGTCGTATGATTTCCTTTTTTTCTGTTAAGATTGGATAAGAAAGAGTTTTCCAGAGGAAATAAATTATGAATAAGATACCGGTTATTCTTGATGGTGATCCTGGTCATGATGACGCTGTTGCGTGGATGATTGCAGGTGCATCTGATCTTCTTGATATTAAGGCTGTGACGACTGTTGCAGGAAACAAGGATATTGTGAATGTTACGAGAAACGCATTAAACGTTTGTTCCTTGTTTCATATTGAAGCTCCGGTTGCGATGGGTGCCCATGGGCCGCTTGTTGTACCGGGTATAACAGCAGGGGAATTCCACGGGACAACAGGACTGGATGGCGCAGAACTTCCCGGAAACAGTAAAGTACTGTCAGAAATGAGTGCTGTTGAACTGATGGTGAAAGTACTGGAAGAAAGTGAAGAACCAGTTGTGATTGCGGCTACAGGTGCTGAAACCAATATTGCTGCATTACTGCTGTACAGACCTGATTTAAAGAACAAGATTAAAGCTTTTCATATAATGGGAGGCGGTATCGAAACCGGAAACTGGACACCTGCAGCTGAATTCAATATTCTCGTTGATCCCGAAGCGGTTAAAGTTGTTTTTGAGTCTGGTGTGCCGATTGTTTTGGCAGGTCTTGATGTCACTGAAAAGGCATTAATTTATCCGGATGAAATCAGGCAGATCCGTGAGATCGGAAGCGAAACTGCATCGATTACAGCTGGATGGCTGGACTTCTTTGGTGAAACACATGCGGCAATGGGATATAAAGGCTGGCCGCTTCATGATCCTTGTGCAGTACTTGCGCTAACGGATCCTGAATTATTTGATATAAGAAATGCGTACATTCAGGTAGAAACAACAGGATTGTTTGCAAGAGGTGAAGTGACAGCAGATTTCGAAGATCAGGAACACTTCAATGCGAAAGTTCTTATGAATGTGAACAGAGAAAAATTTGTTCAGAAGATTATTGATACTGTCAGATACTACAGTGAGAGGGAGAAAGCATAATGATTCTACGTGAAGGAACTGATTTAAAATCAATCCAAGGCACGATGTTTGAGCATGAGGATATTCTTGACAAAAGCTGGACAAATATCAGAAATTATGATGCAGTGACATTGATCCTTGATGAAGGTGCTTCTTCTGCGGCACTTGCACTGAAGGTGTGGCCTGACCTGGCAAAGCATATTGAAAGGATTATCTATGCCGGCGGAACTCTGAAAAGAGGGGATTCTACTCCATATGCTGAAAAGACGGTGTATAAAGATCCTATGGCAGCTGAATCAATATTGAATGCAGGAATCGAAATTGTCTTTGCACTAAAAGAAACAGCTTCTGCTTGCGGAATGAGTACAAAGGAACTTGCAGAAAAATATGCGGCACATCCTGAAATGTTTGAAACATGCAGGTGCGGAATCCATATTGAAATTGAAAAAAATGCTGTTACTTACGGAAAAATGATATGTGATCATTTGAGCGATAAAAAGTTTGAAAAGAAAAACGCTGCTTATATTATTGTCTGAGGATCTGAATGAAAGGCTGAGCATGCATGCATGTTCAGCTTTCTTTAGACTTTTTAATGTCATTCAGTATCAGTGCTGTGATGTAAGACTTGATACTTTCCTGACTTTCTAGACGGCTGATGATTTCATGCTCGTCATTAATATTAAATCTGATTGAAAATGAGCGGTAATTATTCCTGTTGTATTGATTGTTGTACTCCAGCTTGTTCTTGTAACGATCTGTCTTTTCCATTTTTATTATTTCCTTTATTAATGGAGATTCTAGCATGTTACGGATACCTTGACAAACTTCTGTACAGTGTTAGAATTACGTGGAAATCGTTGATGGAAAATAGTAACTTTATAAAGTAGTGAAAGAAAGACAGTGGATGATGTGAACTGTCACTAAGTAAAGTGAATCCATTCCGGAGAGAAGCTAATCACTTACGGTGGCGGCCGTTACTCGCTTTGAATGAGTGGCTTAATTGTTTCACGTGAAACAATTAAACAAGAAGGGTGGCACCGCGATTACATCGTCCCTTTAGATGGAACGGTGTTTTTATTTTGAAAGGAGATATATCATGATTGATATTAAACTGATCCGTGAAAATCCTGAGATTGTTAAGGAAAATATCAAAAAGAAATTTCAGGATGAAAAACTTGTACTCGTTGACGAAGTCGCTGAACTTGATAAGGAGTACCGTGCTGCAAAACAGGAAGGCGACAAACTTAGAGCAGACCGCAATCGTATGTCTAAAGAAATCGGCGGACTGATGCGTCAGGGTAAAAAAGATGAAGCAAATACTGTAAAACAACAGGTAAAAGATATGGGCGACCGCATGGAAGCTCTTGAAAAGAAGGAAGAAGAACTTAACGAAGAAATCAGAAAGAGGATGCTTGTTATTCCTAACATCATTGACCCTTCAGTTCCGATCGGTAAGGATGATTCCGAAAACGTTGAAATTCAGAAATACGGTGATCCGTTTGTTCCTGAATTTGAAGTTCCTTATCATACAGATATTCTCGAAAATCTTGGCGGGCTTGATATTGACAGCGCAGGACGCACTTCAGGCAATGGTTTCTATTATCTTCGCGGCAACATTGCAAGACTTCAGTCAGCAATTCTGTCTTACGCAAGAGATTTTATGATTGACAGAGGTTTCGAATATTTCATTCCTCCGTTCATGATCCATGGTAATGTAGTTACAGGCGTAATGAGCTTCGCTGAAATGCAGAATATGATGTATAAGATTGAAGGTGAAGATCTGTATCTGATCGGTACATCTGAGCATTCAATGGTAGGCCGTTTCATTAACCAGATTCTGAAGAAAGAAGATCTGCCTTATACATTGACTTCCTATAGTCCTTGTTTCCGCAAGGAAGTTGGTGCGCATGGTATTGAGGAAAGAGGCCTTTACCGTGTACATCAGTTTGAAAAGCAGGAAATGGTCGTTGTTTGTGAACCTGAAGATTCTCCTTACTGGTATGATCAGCTGTGGCAGAACTCTGTTGACTTCTTCAGATCACTTGATATTCCGGTAAGAACACTGGAATGCTGCTCTGGTGATCTTGCAGATCTTAAAGTTAAGAGCTGTGATGTAGAAGCATGGTCTCCTCGCCAGAAGAAGTACTTTGAAGTAGGCTCATGTTCCAACCTTGGCGATGCTCAGGCTAGAAGGCTTGGTATTCGCGTTAAAGGAGAGAAGGGCAACTACTTCGCACATACACTGAATAACACAGTTGTTGCTCCGCCTCGTATGTTGATTGCATTTGTTGAAAACAACCTTAACGAAGATGGTTCTATTCGCATTCCGGAACCTCTCCGTCCTTATATGGGTGGTCAGACAGTTATTACAAAGCCTGAAAAGAAGAAGAGTTTCTAATGAAAGTGGTTCTGCAGAAGTGCGGAACCATTTTTAATGTTTGAAATAGTACCTCTTTTAAAAATAAAGAAATAAATTGTTTCACGTGAAACAAAACTGAAACCACGCAAATGAAACATGGTTGAAATCTCACATTAGATCAATTACAATAACGGTGGTACAGCATTCATGGATAGAACCTGGTCAGGATCGGAAGATAGCAGCCATACAACCCTCTGTTTGCGTGTACCACTTTTTATTTCTTATGACACCTGAAGAAAAATATATGAGAATGGCTCTTAAAGAAGCAGAAAAAGCCAGAAAAATTGATGAAGTGCCCGTGGGATGCGTAATAGTTCGGAATGATAAAGTAATTGCTCGCGGACATAATCTTCGCGAAAAGAAACAGCAGGCATTTGCTCATGCGGAAATGGTAGCTATCACAAAAGCAAGCAAAAAGCTTGGTACTTGGTGCCTTGATGACTGTGACCTTTATGTAACTCTTGAACCGTGTATGATGTGTACAGGAGTGATCGGACTTTCACGTATAAGACATCTTTATTATGGAACGGCAGA